>Ga0210076_1000203_pt1 | contig 13467 bp, 8 predicted proteins | sample MayberryNW_Catta_3_FD_184876 | JGI IMG/M metagenome (GOLD analysis project Ga0210076, IMG submission 184876) | Wetland microbial communities from San Francisco Bay, California, USA, that impact long-term carbon sequestration -... | ecosystem: Environmental > Aquatic > Marine > Wetlands ... | reverse complement strand
CAGGGGCTTTATCAGCCCAAAGCATTGGTCAATATTAAAAAGATTCCGGAACTTAAAGTTCTCAAGTTCGATGCCAAAGAGGGCCTGATGATCGGAGCGTTGGTCACGCATCGCGAACTCGAAACCTCCGCACTCGTTAGGGAGAAACTACCGGTTCTCTGTGAGGCGGAAAGCGAAGTTGCTAATATCCGCGTCCGCAGTATGGGGACGGTCGGCGGTAATCTAGCGTCGGGCGAACCGCTGACGGATTTGGCGCAAATATTTATTTCGCTGGACGGCAAGCTAAGAATCGCGGGCACGACAGGGCAACGCACGCTTGCGGTCGAAGAGCTGTTCATTGATTTCTACACAACCAGTTTGGCGGAAGACGAGATCATCACCAAGGTCGTGGTACCGCCGTTGCCGCGGCAATCCGGCATCGAGTACATCCGCTTCTCCAGCAGCTCCGTGGTCGACAAACCGTCAGCCGGAGTGGCGGTTCGGCTTACGTTGAACGAAGAAGACGTTCAAGTCGCGCGCATCGTGCTCGGCTGTGTTGGCCCGACGCCGGTGCGCGCAGTCAAGGCCGAAGCGTTGGTTCTAGGCAAGAAACTCACGGCGGCGCTCATCGCGGAAGCAGGCGCGATGGCGTCACGAGAATGCAGCCCGTCCGCCGATCTGCGCGGCTCAGAACAATATAAACGGGCGATTGTCGGAACTCTGGTACGGCGCGCATTGAAGGCGGCCTATCAAAAGGCGTTTTCTTCATGAGGGGAAAACATTAGGCGCTCAATTGGCAATAGCGACATCCCTGAATTGCTATACGACAATGAAACGTACGATTTCCCTCAAAATAAACGGCGTCGAGCGCCGCGCCGAAGTCGAGGCGCGCACGACGCTTTTGGATCTGGTGCGGGAGCAGTTCGGCCTCACCGGCGCGAAGCTTGGCTGCGATATTCAAGTTTGCGGCGCGTGTACATTGCTGATTGACGGCAAGCCGGTCAGTGCCTGCTCCTTTTTAGCTGTCGATGCCGATGGTTGTGAAATATTGACTGTGGAGGGATTGAGCACAAAGGACCGGCTTCATCCGCTGCAGGAAGCCTTCATGGAGTTTGGAGCGCTGCAATGCGGCTACTGCACGTCGGGGTTTCTACTCAGCGCCAAGGCGCTGCTCGGAGAGTGTCCGCAGCCTTCCGAACAACAGATCCGACAATACCTGGCGGGGAATTTTTGCCGCTGCGGCTGCTATCAGGAAATCGTCCAAGCGATTAAGAATGTCGCGTCAGGAGTAAGGAGTCAGGAGTAAGGAGTTTACGGAGGAAGGGCGAACTTCTAGCTCCTCACGATTTACTCCTCACCCAAATCACTATGGAACTAGCAGAGATTGGAAAAACCTTTCGCCGTTTGGATTATCAAACCAAAGTGACCGGGAAGGCGCACTATCTGGCGGACATGAGTGTTCCCGGCATGTGTCACGGCAAGATCTTGCGCAGTCCCTACCCCCATGCGCGAATCACCCGCATCGATGCTTCCAAGGCGCTAAAACTTCCCGGAGTGATGGCGGTGCTCACGCGCGACGATATTCTCCACAATCAGGGCATTGAGCCTTACTACGGCCCAGTCTTTAAAGACCAGACGATCGTCGCTGTGGAGAAAGTGCGACACGTGGGCGATCCCGTGGCGGCTGTGGCGGCATTGACAATCGATGCCGCGGAAGAAGCGCTTCGTGGGATCGAAGTGGAATACGAAGAGCTGCCGACTGTTCTCGACGTAAAGCAGGCCTTAAGACCAGGGTCGACCCTGGTCCATGATTCGGTCAAGCTGCCGGCTTCCGGCTTCGCCGATCTGGCCGAGATCAAGCCGGTGGAGGGCACCAACGTCTGCACCCATTTCAAGCTCGATCGCGGCGATATCGAAAAAGGCTTCGCCGAGGCCGATCAGATTTTCGACGACACTTTTACCTTACCGGCGACGCAGCACTGTTTTCTCGAGACTCATGCGTGCATCGCGTCCTTCGAACCGGGCGGTCGCATCACGGTTTGGGCAACCACGCAAAACCCTTTTGTCGTACGCACCCAGCTCGCCAATATTTTTAAAGTGCCTGTGGCAAAGGTGCGCGTGATCGTACCCTATCTCGGCGGCGGCTACGGCGGCAAAGTTTATCCGAAGATCGAACCGATCACCGTTGCGCTCGCGCAAAAGGCCGGGCGGCCCGTGCGTGTGGTGCTCAGCCGCGAAGAAGTCTTTTATACGATTACCAAGCATGCCGCCGTGATTCGCATGAAGACCGGCGTCACGAAAGACGGCACGTTGGTCGCGCGTGAGTGCGAAATCCATCTGGATACCGGCGCCTATGCCGAGATCGGGCCGCGGGTCGCGAAAAAATCCGGCTATACGGCGGCGGGTCCTTATCGGATTCCCAACCTCAAAATCGATTCCTATTCCGTCTACACCAATAAGCCCCCGGCGGGCGCTTTTCGCGGTTTCGGCGTGTCTCAGTCCGCTTGGGCCGTCGAATCGCAGATGGACATCATTGCCGCTGCGCTCCAGATGGATCCGCTCGAGTTGCGCAAAAAGAATGGTTACGACGAGGGGGATAAATTTGTCACGGACGAAACTCTGCGCGCGGTCGGACTTAAAGAATGTCTGGATGAAGTTGCCAAGTCGATTGGTTGGGATTCTAATAAGTTCAAAGGTTCAAACGTTCAAGGTTCAAGGGGCGATAATATCAGACGCGGCAAGGGACTGGCCTGTATGATCAAGGCGACGATCACCCCGTCGGTTTCTTGTGCGGTAGTGAAGCTCAACGAGGATGCGAGCCTATCCATCTACGCCGGGACGGTAGAGATGGGACAGGGCTCGGAAACCGTGCTGGCACAAATTGCCGGTAAAGAACTGGCTATTCCATTGGCAAAGATTCAGGTCCTCGGCGTCGACACCGACGTCGTACCCTACGATCTGACGACTTCATCAAGTCGGTCTACTTTTCATATGGGGAAAGCGGTGCAATTGGCGGCGCAGGATATTTTGCGCCAGCTTAAACGGATTGTAGCGCAGGAATACAACGTGCCTGAAGAGAAAATCAGTTTTGCCGACGGCAAGATCCGGTTGCCGGAGACGGCGCTCGACTATGCCGAAGTCATGTTCAAGCGCTTCGGCATGCAGGGCGGCACTTTGGTCGGCGAAGGGCAAGTGAAGACCGCCACCAAAGACGAGTTCGGCGAGAAGAGTACTTCGGCGTTCTGGTTTCTCGCCGCCGGCGCTGCCGAGGTCGAGGTCGACACCGATACCGGCAAGTTCAAGCTCATCAAATACGCCGCCGCCGTCGACGTCGGCAAGGCGCTTAATCCGCTCGGATGCCGCCAGCAACTTAACGGCGCGGCGATTACCGGCATCGGACAGGCCCTGTTCGAGGAGATCGCCTACGACAACGGCCAGTTGATCAATCCCAATCTGGTCGACTACGTGTTGCCATCGTTGGGCGATATGCCCGCAGTGATCGATCCGATTTGCGTTGAAGTGCCCGACCGGAACGGCCCGTTTGGCGCCAAGGGGATCGGCGAAAGCGCGCTCATTCCGGTGGCGCCGGCCATCGCCAACGCGATTTACGATGCCGTCGGGGTGCGCATCAAAGACCTTCCGATCAAAGCGGAAAAGATCTATTTTGAGCTGGAGCAAAACTGTAGAGAACCGGGCGGTGTATGAAGCCAACTCCTTCGCTCGGCCTGGTTTGCGGTTTACTCGCGGCAGCGTGCTTGACGGCGTGCAACTCGGAGATGCTTGAACGTCAGGCGGAACAGATTCGCCAGCAGGAAGCCGAAATCGCGCGCCAACGCAAGGAACTGGAAGCGCTCGCCGCAGGTCAAAAAATTCAAGACCAAAAGTACAAAGATTGCGTTCGCGCTTTTCGCGACTATTTCGACAAGGCGCAATTAGCAACCAGCCGCGACGAAGCCATATCGCTTTATCGTCAAGGGCTGGCGATCTGCCCTGACGACGACGTGGCGCATTATGAGTTGGGTAGGGCACTGGCCGACGCCGGCCGGTCGGCCGAAGCGGCCGAGGCATTCGAAGCAGCGCTTAAGATCAACCCTGAGTTTGACGAGGCGAAAAGACAGCTCGAAGCCGTCAGAAGCAAACGCTGACCCGTTGGTGTTTTTTTCTAAGGCCGGAGGCTCTATGATGAGAACGCTCGCACTGTCGTTCTTTCTGACAATTTGTGCGTTGCACGCCCATGCCATCGATGAAAAAAAACTTGTCGACTTAACCTATCCATTCAGCAGCAAGACGTTGCACTGGCCGACGGCAAAGCCGTTTCATCTCGAAAAAGTCAGCGAAGGCCGCACTCCGGGGGGTTACTGGTATTCTTCTTACAACTATGGCGGTTCGGAGCATGTCGGTACCCACCTGGACGCGCCGTTTCATTTCGCCGAAGGCAAATGGACAACCGAGCAAATTCCGCTCGGACAAACCATCGGTCCCGGTGCCGTGATCGATCTGCGACGCAGCGCTGCCAAGGATCGCGACTATTTGTTGAAGGTCGACGATATTCGCGCCTGGGAAAAGCTGCACGGCAGATTGCCGAGCGGCGCCATCGTCTTGATTCGCACGGGTTGGGGGAAATATTGGGATGACCGCAAGCTTTATTTCGGCAGCGATGAGCCCGGCAACGTGACGGAGCTCCATTTCCCCGGGGTGTCAAAACAGGCGGCCGAATTTCTCGTCAAACAGCGGCGCGTAAACGCGGTCGGCATTGACACGCCGAGCATCGACCATGGTCCGTCGCGCGACTTCATCGCCCATCAAGTCTTCGGCGCCGGCAACGTGCCGGTCTTCGAAAACGTCGCCCGGCTAGAGCTGATCCCGGCCCAAGGCGCCACGATTTTTGCCATTCCGATGAAAATTGCCGGCGGCAGCGGCGCGCCGCTGCGGATCTTTGCGCTGCTGCCGTGAACCTGCCGAAAAGCTCCCTCGAATCCGCCGAGACCGGCAAAATTTGGCTTTCCGTGGTTTTTGCTTTCCCCAGGTAAAACCCATATATTTTGCGGGCGCCTGATCGAGGAGGAATTGACTCTATGACCGCACGGAAGGTTTTTTTTGTTGGGCTGGCAGCTATCTCGATTGCGAAAGCAAACCTCTTCGGATCGGCATACGCCGCGGAGATTCAGATGCAAGTTCAAGCGGCGCCCGCGTCGCAAAGTTCACCCTCGCCGACCGGCCAACTGTTGACCATCGAAGATGCGGTTCGAATCGGGCTGGACAATCACCCGCGGATTAAAGCGGCGAACGAACGTATCGGCTCGCAGGAAGCCGTGCTCGGCCAACAAATGTCGGCATACTATCCGACCGTGAATTTTAACAATCGATACCAAACCTCGCAAAGCAGCACGAGCGGCGGCGCCGATGAGGCGTCGGAATCCTATGCCAGTCAGGCGACTTTCAACATGACTCTGTACAATTTCGGCAAACGCGAGGGCAATGTTCAGTCGGCGCGAGAAACACTGAATGCGGTGCAGCAAGATTACGCGACCACGATCCAGGATATCATGTTAGCGATCAAGCAGGCTTACTATGTTTATCTGGGCGCTCAAGAACTCGTGCGAGTGCGCGAGGAGACGGTTCGCAGTCGCGAACTGCTTGTTCGACAGGCGAGAGGTTTTTACGAAGTGGGCACGCGCGCGCGGATCGACGTGGCGCGCGCGGAAGCCAACTTATTCAGCGCTCAGGCGGACCTTATAGTTACCGAGAATGCGGTTAAAATCGCCTGGGTGACCCTGCGTAATGCTATGGGATTGCCGCGGCTTCCCGAGCAGCCGGTCGCGCTGGATTCGCCGGAGGTTCAGTTCTCGATGAATCTAGCCGAAGCACGGAACGTTGCTTTTGACTCCCGTACCGAGCTCAAGAGCTTTGAAGCACAGCGCAGAGCCTCGGATCAACTGATCGCTACGGCCAGACGCGGGCATTTGCCCGATCTTATCTTCGACGCGAACTACGGCCGGCGCCATGTGAGCAACGAATCGGTCAACGGGCGGACGCTGAACACGTTCCCTTTGCAGCCGACCTGGTCGGTCGGGCTAAGTTTCAACATTCCGGTCTTTGACGGCTTTCGAACGACCCACCGGGTCGAAGAAACACTGCACAACTATTACAACCTTCGCGCTCAGGAGGAAGACCGCAGGCAGCTGATTGCGCTGGAAGTGGAGCAGAGCTACCTTAGGGTGGTGGAAACCCAGGAAAGGATCAAAGCCAATGAGGCGGCTGCTAAGGCGGCCAAGGAGAACCTCGACCTGGCGCGCGGTCGCTACGAGGTTGGGGTCGGCTCGATCATCGAGGTCACGGAAGCTGAGACTCTTTACACCGACGCACAAACGACCTATATACGCACCATTTATGAGTACAAAATCGCCGACGCCCAACTGGCGCGGGCGATGGGCGATCTCCGGGTTGGCGTGTTGAGGCCGGGCTCGATCAAGTAACCGCGGATCGAGAGTTCCGAGAAAGAGGCTACAACGGTCCGCACATATGAGACGTTCTCTCTGGATCATCGCATTCCTAATCGCCGTCGGCGGCTTCGCCGGTTTTCAGCAATATTCTTCTTGGTCGCTCAATAAACCACAGAACGATGCCGCCACAAGTCCCGAAGCCGGGTTGGCCCCTGGCGTCGGTCCTTCCGGGGGCGGGCGAGGACAGGGTCGCGGTGGGAGAGGCCGCGAAGCGATTCCTGTGGTGGTTATTACCGCTGTTCAGAAGGCGGTCCCGGTGCAGCTTCGGGCGGTGGGCAACGTCGAGGCTTACAGCACGGTATCCGTCAAGAGCCAAGTGACCGGGGTCCTGCAGCAGGCTCACTTCAAAGAGGGGCAAGACGTCAAAAAGGGCCAGCTGCTTTTTACCATCGATCCACGCCCGTTTGAAGCCGCGCTAAAACAAGCACAAGCCAACCTCGCGCGCGATACCGCTCAGCTGAGAAATTTGCGTGAGCAGGCGCGGCGTTATGCTGAGCTGGTCGAGAAACAGTATGTGTCGCGGGAGCAGTACGACCAAATTAAGGCCAATGCCGATGCGGCCGAGGCGGTCCTTGACGCCAATAATGCAGCGGTGGAAAACGCCAAAGTGCAGTTGAGCTATTGTTACATTTATTCGCCCATCGATGGACGAGTCGGCAGCCTGTTGGTCAACGAGGGCAATCTTGTTCGGGTCAATGACGGCGCGCCGCTGGTGATCATTAACCAAATCAATCCTATCAACGTCACCTTCGCCGTCCCCGAACAACACCTGGTGGATTTGCGGCGCCATAGCGGAGCCGCAAAACTGCCAGTGGATGCTGCCTTTCCCTCGGATGAAGGCCGGCCGGAACGGGGCCAATTGGAATTTGTCGATAATGCCGTCGATCGCGCCACGGGAACGGTCAAGCTCAAGGGGGTGTTTACCAATTCTGAACGACGCCTTTGGCCGGGCCAATTCGTCAATGTTGCTTTGACTCTAACGACTCAGGCGGACGCGGTGGTGATCCCTTCTGAAGCAATCCAGGTCGGACAGGAAGGGCAACATGTTTTTGTCGTCAAAGAAGATAATCGCGTCGAAATGAGACCCGTCACTCTGGGTCAAACCAACGAGGGCGAGGCGATTGTCGCAAAAGGATTGGCAGCGGGCGAGCAAGTCGTGCGCGAAGGGCAATTTTTACTCGGTCCGGGCTCACGCATCGAGATCAAGGGGGCCGAGAAAGTTTCGGCCGAGACCAGGGCCGAGCTCAAGCGCAGCCGCGGGAAAGCGGACCGGGCCGAGACAGAGGCACTCAAAGCGAGCGACACAATCAAAGCCAAAGGCGGGCGGGCGCGCCGGGGCGAAGGCCAGACCAAGCGCGGCGCGGCCGGAGTGGACGCCGACAAAGAGGGCTAGGCACGAATATGTCCGGACTCTTCATACGCAGGCCGATCACGACGACGCTCGTGATGGCGGGTATACTGATATTCGGCTTCATGGGTTATCGAGCGCTTCCGGTGAGCGATCTGCCACCGGTGGATTTTCCGACCATCGTTGTCAGTGGCACACTCCCGGGGGCTAGCCCGGACACCATGGCGGCGACGGTGGCGACGCCGCTCGAAAAACAATTCGCAACCATCTCCGGTTTGGACTCGATCAACTCGGTGAGCACTTTGGGGAGAACGCAGATCACCCTGCAGTTCAATTTGAACCGCGACATCGATGCCGCGGCGCAAGATGTCCAGTCGATGATCTCGCGCACCTTGCGTGAATTGCCGCCGAATATGAATAACCCGCCATCCTATCGGAAGGTGAACCCCGCCAATAATTCGATTTACCTCATGGCCTTGACCTCGGAGTCTTTGCCTCTCTCAACGGTCGATGAGTACGCGCAGACTATCCTGGCGCAGCGCATTTCCATGATCAATGGCGTTGCCCAAGTCAATGTCTTTGGCGCGCAGAAATATGCCGTGCGCATTCAGCTCGATCCCAACCAATTGGCGGCGCGGCAAATCGGCATCGACGACGTCGTCAACGCAGTGCAGAGAGGCAACGTCGACCTGCCGGTAGGAACCTTGGACGCGCCCAACCGGTCCTTTACTCTGGTTTCCGAAGGTCAACTGAAAAACGCAGAAGCTTTCAAACCTTTGGTCGTGGCTTATCGCAACGGCGCGTCCGTGCGGCTCGATCATCTCGGCAAAGTCCTGGACAGCGTCGAAGACACCCGGGTTGCGAGCTGGTTCAAGGATAGGCGGGCGATTATTTTAGGCGTGCAACGGCAGGCAGGAGCCAACGTTGTCGAGGTAGTCGATGCGATCAAAGAGGTCCTGCCGCAGCTCCGCGCGCAAATTCCACAGTCGATTGCCTTGGAAGTTTTCTTTGATCGGACCCAGGGAATCCGTGAATCGGTCCATGACGTCCAACTGACCTTGATCGGCACTGTCGTGCTGGTCATTCTCGTGATCTTTCTGTTTTTGCGCAACGTATCGGCAACGATCATACCGAGTCTGGCGCTGCCGATGTCGATCGTCGGCACGTTCGCCGTGATGTATTTGCTCGATTATAGTTTGGACAACCTTTCGCTCATGGCGCTGACTTTGGCGGTGGGTTTCGTCGTCGATGACGCCATCGTGGTGCTCGAAAACATCGTGCGCCACATGGAAGAAGGCGAAAGCCCATACGAAGCCGCGGTCAACGGCGCCAAGGAAATCGGCTTCACGATCGTTTCGATGACGATTTCCCTGGTGGCCGCCTTTATTCCCGTGTTGTTCATGAGCGGCATGATCGGAAGATTGTTGCGCGAGTTCGCGGTCACTATTTGCGTTGCGATTCTCGTTTCAGGATTTGTTTCTTTGAGTCTTACGCCGATGCTTTGCAGCCGTTACTTGCGCCCGCCTGCGACCGTAAAGCATGGTTGGTTATATAATTTTTTGGGCCGTTGCCTGGAGGCGATGAAGAGCGCGTATGAAACCACGCTGCGTTGGGTCATGCGGCACCATGTGACCACCTTCGTTGCTTCAATCGTCGTGTTGTACGCGACCGTCCACATGTTCGGACTGGTCCCCAAGGGCTTTATCCCGAGTGAAGATACCGGACAGATGTTGATCAACACCGAAGGCGCCGAAGGTGTCTCTTCCCGGCAAATGATGGACTACCAGCAGCAACTGGCGGCGATTGTGGCCAAGGATCCGAACGTCGAATCTTTTTTTTCGAGCGTCGGCATCGGCGGCAACAGCCTCACCGGGAACTCGGGACGCATCTTTGTCAAACTCAAGGATCGGTCGGAGCGGATAAAAAACACCAACGAGATTATCCGCGACCTGCGGCCTCAACTTTCGAGCATCCCGGGGATTCGCGTATCCCTGCAGAACCCGCCGGTCATCCGCATCGGCGGACGGCTGAGCCGCAGCCTGTATCAATTTACTTTGCAAAGCACCGACGCACCGGAGCTTTTCCGCTCGGCTTCGTTGTTCGAAGAACGATTGAAAGCGCATTCGGATTTTCGCGATGTCGCCAGTGACCTGCAGATCCGCAATCCGCAGTTACAAGTTGTGGTCGACCGGGATAAAACCTCGACCATGGGCATTACGGCCCAGGGTATTTCGCAGCGCCAGGTTCAGGAGGCGTTCTGGAATGCTTATGCGACGCGCAAGGTCTCGACGATCAACACGCCCAACAACCAGTATGATGTCATTCTGGAGCTGGATCCCAAGTTCCAGCAAGATCCGTCGGCGCTCTCGATGCTCTATATCCGCTCCACCACAGGCCAGACAGGCACCGCGCAACCGATGGTGCCTTTGGGTTCAGTAGCGAAGGTGATCTATGGCGCAGGGCCATTGTCGGTTAACCATTCGGGCCAACTGCCGTCGGTAACCTTATCGTTCAATCTCAGAGACGGCGTCGCGCTCGGCGACGCGGTAGAGACGATCAACAGGCTCGCCCGGGATACGTTGCCGGGGACGATCAGCACAAGTTTTCAGGGAACGGCGCAAGAGTTTCAGAAGTCTCTCGGTAGCTTGTGGTTGCTGCTGGCGCTGGCGGTGGTGGTCGTTTATCTGGTGCTGGGTATCCTCTACGAGAGCTTTATTCATCCCTTGACGATTCTCTCGGGATTGCCGTCGGCAGGCTTGGGAGCATTGGTTGCGCTTTACTGGTTCGGTATGGACTTGAGCATTTACGCATTCGTCGGCTTAATTATGCTGATCGGCATCGTCAAGAAAAACGCCATCATGATGATCGACTTCGCCCTGGAGAAGCAGCGTCAGGAAAATAAGTCGCCCGCCGAGGCTATCTTTGAAGGCGCCCTGGTGCGTTTCCGGCCGATTATGATGACCACGATGGCTGCCATCATGGGCGCGATACCGATTGCGTTAGGTTTGGGTGCTGGAGCCGAGGCTCGCCAACCCTTGGGCATTGCGATTGTCGGCGGGTTGCTCATCTCCCAGATCTTAACACTCTACATCACGCCGGTAATTTATCTCTACCTGGAGAAGTGCCAGCAGTTTGCGGTGGCGTTGCCGACCAAGCTACGCGGGACGAGTGAAAACGGCGAGACGGCACCCGCCGCAACTCCAATGACTTCGAAACTCGGCATCGACGATTCATCGTCGCGTAAAATTTCATAGTTGCCTGATCAATCCGGCGGGCTGGTACTGCGTGGCAATTGCGTCCACACGGGCGTGAAGCTTATTGAATACGGTCGGTTTTTTGTCCCGGAATGATCGGTGAGGGAAGGGTCGAGCTAGCTAAACAACGCGAGCAAGCTGACAACATGAACCCCAGTTAAACTGGCTACCAACTAAATGGGTTGAGAACTTTGCCGACGCCATCCATGTCTTGGCGAATCTGATCCATGACGCCCTTTGCACCCTCTTCCTGAACCGAAAACGGCTTTTTTGGTTCAGCCGGTTTAGTCGGTGTGGCGGCAGGTTGCACCGGCCCTTTCACGAGAACTCGGGAAGGCGGCTCTTGCGCGCGATCGGCTTCGTCTGGCTTTTTACCTTCTTCACTGGCTGCCGGCTTTTCTTGAGCCGGAACTTCGGCAGGAGTTAAGAAAAGCGGCCCCTTCTCTAACGTTAACTTGGGTTCGATCTCAACATTCCTGGTTTGCGGTTTTGCTACGGATGCGGCCTTCACTTCTTCCGCCGTAGGCGGCTTTGCAAATTGACCAGGTTCCACTCCCTTCGCCTTGAGTTTCTGGTCGATGCCGCTAAGCACGCCGCTGGTTTGAATATCTTGCGGCGAGGCTTGCTCGCTTTGCACGGATTTAGCGATCCTCGCCTGAGTTGCGGCGGCATCCTTAAAGGCGGCCGCGGCTTCGGGCGCTGGCGGCAGTTCCGTGGGATTCATGCCGCTGTTTTTCAGATTGCTGTCGATGGAGGTTAAAAGCGCGGCCGTATCCGTTTTCGGAGGCGGGCCCTTGGCCAGATCATCTGTGTTTGGAAGATCGGCGGGGGGAGGCTTCAATGCTGCTTGTCGTGTCGAGGCATCGATGCCCTTCTGCTTTAGCGATTCGTCGATGTTGGTCACCACAGCGCTGTTCTTCGAGTCGTTCTTCGCCGGGGTTGCTTTCGCTTGTTTCGAACCGACGGATTGCTCCTTTTCATTATTGTTGCGCTTGGCCAAAAGCTCGACGGCTGTTTCACTTTTTTCCTCTGCTTTGCCATTGTCTGACGAGGAGAACGGGTTTAGCTTATCGGCAACCCGCCGCAAGAAGCCTTTCTCGTCTCCGGGATTTTCATGAACCACTTCGGTTTTCGCGACCAGATTTAGATTTCGCAGCTTGGCCAGTGCCGGGTCCGGTTTTACTTCGGGCGCCGCGGCAACCGCAGGACGGCGGTCGCGCATCAACAGCAAAGCCAGGGGATCGTGTTTTTCCTTTTCGACTCGGGCCAACTGCGTCTTGGCTTCCGCGGCAAACTTGCTCTGCGGGTAATGTTGAAGCAACGCCTCGTACGCGAGCGTTGCTCTGACCGCATTCTTTTCGTTTCGATAACTCTCACCTAAGTAAAAAAGACTCTTCACCGCCGTCGGGGTATCTTTGTACTTGCGAACGATTTCCTCGAACCGGTCGCGCGCGGCAGGATATTTTTCTTCGCGAAAATAAAAGTGCGCGATGTTGAATTCATGTTCGGCGAGGTAGTCTAAACACTTCGCCAGTTTTTCCCTTGCTTCGACGGCATGAGGCGATTTCGGGTAATTGGTGATAACGTTTTCAAAATAACCCTTGGCGATTTCGGTATTTTTCTGGTCTCGATCCGTGCTGGTAAATTGGTCAAAGTACGACTGGCCCAGACGCAAGACCACCAAGGGAATATGCTCGTTGGTCGGGTGCATCGACTGGAATTCTTTAAACGCAGCGATCGCTTCGGGATATTGCTGGTTATGATAGTAAGCGTCGGCGATTTTCAATTCCACCTCGGTGATCAACGGGCTGAACGGATGATCGGTCCTGATCTTCGAAAAATTGTCGATCGCGCGAACATAGCGTTTTTCCTTGAAGTTGCGGTTGCCTTCTTCGAACAGCGACTCGGCGGTGGGGTCGATTTCGGTGGAACTCCACGGCAAAGAGGGGATGGATAGTGAAGAGCAACCGGAAAGTCCCGCAGCGAACACGATCGGCACAGCGATATATCTAATCTTCATACGATTCACACCTGAGTCGCCTTTCCCGCCGATCATACATGGGGACGCGCGGTTGAGTCAAGTTTTTCAGAGCAGGATACTGCCTTTTCAGTAAGTTTTGGCCGGGGTGGTGTAAAGTAGTTTCACTCAATCACGGCGATCGGGTTGATCGCTTGCGACCGCAGTGCGGGGTTAGCGAAGCCGAAGCGATTTTGCGAGTTCCGGTGACGGCGGACCGAGCGCGGCCGTGCAAGCGCAGGCCGATCGAATCAGCTGATTTTTCTGAACGTTTGGGTCGCGACTATTTTTTCTGTGTACCGTATCGAGCCGCAGCGTCAGGTTTTCTGCGCGCGTCAGTCTTTCGGCAGCACTCGCAGCTTGAAT
>Ga0210076_1000201_pt1 | contig 13526 bp, 13 predicted proteins | sample MayberryNW_Catta_3_FD_184876 | JGI IMG/M metagenome (GOLD analysis project Ga0210076, IMG submission 184876) | Wetland microbial communities from San Francisco Bay, California, USA, that impact long-term carbon sequestration -... | ecosystem: Environmental > Aquatic > Marine > Wetlands ... | reverse complement strand
ATCGTAAATAACTAGCTCGCTGGCTCCGGTACTCTTTTAGATTACTAATAGGGAAATGTTGGTGATGTAAACGTAAACGCTATCGACATCGCTGATGAACTGAACTCGATCAAAAGCTACATCTTGATTATCCTCTGCAGGAACATTGCCAGCAGAAACAGACTCGCCTTGACTCACAAAAGTTCTTACACAATCTGCAGCTGAAGTGGGTTCTGTAGTAACGATTACTCGAATTCCTTCACTCTGAAAAAAATGTGCTGGGTCACGAATGAAGGTTAGAGAAAAAGACGGCAGGACTACCAGAATATTAACTTCCACTGGAAATCTACCTATATATGGTAACGCTATCTTTATGATTAGATAGGTTAATGGGTACAGGATAGTCGGTTATTTTATACAGTTCAATAATGGGACCTTAAAAGTACAGTATTCTTTAAGACAGTTTGTAGAGTATACCATACAGGCAAAGTTCAACGCAAAGTCATGAAGGAGGTTTGTATCTCCTAAAGGTAAAATTTTCAAAAACCTACATACTAGATATAGTCTTGATGTGCACCTTGCGATAGGTTGTCAAGATAAGAATTTGAATTCTGATCTAATAATTCCGAACTGACAACTACCTTAATAAATTACCCTTGTTTTAAGATAGAAGCCGTGAAAATAGTTTTTAATGATCCCGCTTTCTCCTTTCAGCTACTCCGGACCATCGGTTCATCATATTATGGCGGAGCAGACATCGGAGAGTGTTTATCAACTGCTTACCGAATACGTGAAGGCGAATTTGAAAGCTGGTATTCAGAATGGATCAAAACAGCCGAAAGGGTCAGAAAGGTTGCAGATGATTGTCTATCGTCAGGACATGAAATAAGTGCACATCAAGCCTATCTAAGAGCCTCAAGCTATTACCGAACAGCAGAATTCTTTTTGCATGAGAATCCAGATGACCAGAGGATTATTGAAACATGGCAATATAGTGTAGACTGCTTTCTTAAGGCAGCGAAATACTTCTCTTCAAATTCTTTTGAAGCTATAGAGATACCTTATGAAGGAACGACTATACCTGCCTATTTTTACAAGACTCCGCTGTCGTCCACATCACCCAGGCCTACTCTTGTGGCGCACACAGGTTTTGATGGGACTCAAGAAGAACTCTACTCACAGTGTGTAGTAGCAGCATTACAAAGAGGATATAATTGTCTTACATTTGAAGGGCCTGGCCAAGGGAGGGTTATACGTAAACAAGGGATTCCATTCAGATATGATTGGGAAAGAGTAGTAACTCCAGTTATAGACTATGCCATCGCAAGAGATGAAGTGGATGCTAAAAATTTAGCGTTAATGGGAATTAGCTTAGGTGGGTACCTTGCAGGCCGTGCGGTTGCATATGAAAAAAGAATTTCTGCGTGTATTCTAAATGATGGTGTATTTGATGTCCTTAATTCATTTACAAGGGGTTTTCCTAAACCATTTACAGATATTATTGAACAGGATATCAGGTCAAAGTCAGAAGTAGTAGATACAGCTATTGAAGTATCAATGGAACTGGTCACAGGAGCTAGGTGGGCATATACTCATGGAATGTGGGTCTTCGGAGCAACGTCACCTTTCGAGCTTCTCAGAAAAACTATGGATTATACACTGAAGGATATTATAAACAGAATAGAATGCCAAACTCTGGTTCTTGAAGCTGAAAGAGACGAGTCATTTCCTGGACAACCACAGTTGGTTTATAACACTTTAACGTGTCCAAAGAGCCATATTGTATTTAGAGAAGAGGAGGGAGCAGAGGACCACTGTCATGTTGGTGCACTCTCATTGGCAAACCAAAGAATATTCGATTGGCTTGATGGACTTTAATGATAATGTTCTGCTAGAGAAGCTACCCGATTAGAGAAGTCAAAAATAGGCAAGAAGTGGGTTGGGTCTTGCACATATTTAAGGCACGGTATTATCTCAGGAGGTTGGTCTTATTCATGCAAATTACCAGGTACTGGCCAGCTTTCTGAGGTATTAATATTCTGGCAATCCAGCCGTTTTCTTTTCTAACCTATAAATTCGATTTGTTAGTCACTAAATCTAGAGGTGGTCTCGTCCTGCATAATAAGGTGATGTACGTCCTATCATGGGTGACATTATAGCTTACAGACATGGGTTACACTTCTGTCAGGAAGTGTATCCATATAGAAATCGAAAGAAGGTGTAATCTAATACATGACGACATGGTCCATTCTTTCTTATTTGCCAGCATTAGCCTATCTAGCTCCGTTAAACTATCTTTCTGAAGGAACCTTTTATATAGTTGCATTCTCTTTTCAAATACAGTCTCATTTTATCATACTCTCCGTGACTGTCCTCTAGTTCTTGGTCTAGTTTATCCTCTGGTCTATCCTCTTCCGCTTTCAGTATGTTATTTAAGGTAAGCATAATATTCTTGTCCTTACTTGCTATCCTTGCCTGTCTTATATAAAATTAATAAAGCGGGTCATAATTTATCGTGTAGCCTACAACAGTTACCAATATGGACAATATTTTATAAAAATGTTAAATCAAAAGAAAATATTGATTAAGAATGAAGACTAGATAATAGTTTGTTCGTCAGGTCTGTCTCTCCTTCTAGTAAAGTTATGTTTTCCCATGCATGGGGCGGCTGTTCATTGTTAGTGGATGTCATAACCAAGTCCGTAAAAGATTCACCTTCTATGACTTTAGAACACCACAGGCATTTCCATTTACCCATAGCTCAAATAAGAACGGTATAACTTAATAATACAGACGGAAAAACTTTCCCTATTAAGTATACTACCGAACTAAATAGCCAAAATATAAGATGCTGACGCTCATTTTTTATATTCCTCATAATATTTAACAACGAAGTATCTGTACATATTTCTTTCAATTACAGCGATACAATAAACTCAGTGTTGGATGGACACTCGATACGTAGGATCAGTAGAGGTATACTAGGATACGTCAGTTTCACCTAAACTTTTTTATAACATATTTGTGAAAAGAGCGGCCGCAGTACACAGAAGTACTGCCGATTCAGACAGAGGTTAAAGTTAAGGTGGGCGACCCAGATTTTGACTTGCAAGTCTTCCATGGGTCGTCCTACCTTTTACTTATCTTCTCTTCTAACATGACCAAAAAGAAATTAAACTTGAATTCTTTAAAATGCATTACCGCAAAACTATGTGTGGTAGGTGATTCGACCAAGTTCTAGTGGGTATATATTCCGTCTTGGTCGTCCTACCTTTTTCCCTAATATGTTTAGGCATAACAAATATTCCCATTCACTCAACTTTTTTATATTATATTTGTGAATAAGTGGCCGCAGACAGTTAGTAGCCTTTAAATCACTCAAATAAAGAACCTAATTGTAAGCATAAGTATAAGGGTAGGCGGCCTTTGAGACCATGTATGGGTCGTCTACCTTTTCCCAATAATATACCAAAAAACTTTTAGTCTAAATACTTATAATATTATATACCTAACTGACGACCCATAAGGTAGTGACGGCCAGTTTCAACAGGTTCTGGTCACACTACCTTTGTTTGTTACATTTGTTGAAATAAAGTTAACTTAACGACATAGTCTGGTCTCTCATACGTTTTAAATTGTGTAAATGTATATAGTAAGCATGGAAAAGTTAATGAAAGAATATGTTATCTTTCGAACCGCAATTAATCAGCGAGGCTGAATTGCAGAATCGTCTCAAAAACCCGAATACAGAGGGAATTTTTATACCTGAATGCTTGAACTTTCCTTATGGTAATTTAGGGTCTATTTGTAATACTTAAGCCTGTACAGGTTTATACTGTGTTAATAATATGACTGAATTACCGGATAGCTGCATCTATTGTAAGGTTAAGAAGGCGTTTTTAACGTTACTAACTCGAGTAACAGAGTCCCTGAGCGCGAAGGTGTTAAAATCTCCCCAGTGATGCAGGTAAGTAGGTAGTTTCTTCTTCATTATTAAAATGATCTTCTTCATTATTAAAATGGAAAGGCCACATTCTTGGATGAACAGGTTTAGACCGTCGTTAATTATATGGGACAAAAAGGTAGAGAACCATATTGCAATGTTACACACTGCTTGTGCTTGGATCACTTACAGAAGAGCAGGAATTTTCGGATAGGCTCTTATTGAACGATACAATGGAGAATCCAAATTAGCCAACTCAGAATTTTTGTTTCCTCAGAGATCCTTCTTCTCATGGTCTCGTTTTTAGAAGGCGTTACGGGGCCAAATTACCGACGAAATGCAAATTTATACTTGGGGTTTCTAACGTTTCTTTACTTACTTTTGATATCTCAAAAGTGAAATGCATAGGAATGCTTTCCGAGTCATCAAGGTTAGGAAAAATGTATCTACAATCTACAATCTACAATATTTCATCATCTATTGGAGTGGGTTATTGGAATGACCGATAACCTTGTCATCTTTCATCAAAAGGCAGCAAACACATCCATTCTGAAAACATGTTCCAGACACTCTGTGTCCACAGATCGAACATAAACAATCTTCGTCCTGTTTTTCAGTACCCGTAATGGTGTTGGCCATGCGATTTCTTGGTCTAGCATTTGCATACAACCAATATGTAAACACAGAAACCCCAGCTACTATCAGTATCAAACTAAATAGTACAGACCTCAATGTCAAAAATATCACCCCAATGATCATTAAGGCTATTCCAAGAAAAAGAATCCATCTTTCAGGACCCGAATTGTTTCCGTTGCTCTTATCATCCTTATTATTTCCGGGGTTCGGTTCAATGGCGATCCTATTATCTTTAGAATTGGTATTATTCTCTTTGTTGTTGTCTTTGTTATTGCTTGTCAACTTTCTCTAGCAGTGGATTCTATTCAAAATTATGAGGCTAGTCAGCTGTCTTAGAAATGGGCTCTTCTAGCTCCTTTTTTCTTTCTTCTTCATCTTCTTCATCTTCTTCATCTTCATGTTCCTTGTGCGTAAGTTTGCGTCGTTTTTTTCTCACCTCGTTTAGAATCTCGCGTATTTTTTCCTCCGACAATTTAGAAATCTTAGAATCGCATTCAATGCCTTGGGCATCTAGAACTTGTTCCGTTACGAAGATAATTTCATCCTTTTTCTTCTTTTCCTCCTCGCTAAGAAGATTTAGGCTCATAAAACGGAAGAAAGCAAAATCACTCATTATTTTTATCTGACTTTTAATAACTTTCCACATATATCACTTTCCAAAGAATACTCAGTCATTTAGCTATAAATGTATGCACTCTTATATCCATCAATAAGCATTTTCTTATTCTTCCGTCTACGTATTGATGATGGTGACGTTGTTGTTAGCAATGAGGGATAATCCTATCCCATATAACGTCAGGTATGGTGTACGAGAAATCAACTCCTGTAACCTCTGATATCCGGAGCAACAGCACTATCTACAATGGACAACGCATTCGCTGGCAAAAATAAATACGAGAAGACTCAAGCAGTATCTCAAGCAAATGCATGTGGTAATGGTGTATTGCCATTGAACGTATTCTGTCAAACCTACTTTTAACTGACATACATTGTCAATTACAGATGATCAGCCATGGCACATCTCACGAGCTTACCTCGACTAACATAATTTCAATAGATCAGATTCAACCAGGTGACTTTGCCCAGAAATCAATATGAAAATGAGCCGGAAATTCGTGTATTGCAGAGTACATGTTTGCTTTAATAAAGTATGTTGTATATTATATTTGAAGAACAAAAGGTGCAGTGAATATGAATGAAATTTCCGATAATAATAAGCATATTCTGTTGTATACTCTAAAGTGGATGAGCTTATACATAGCTATTGGATTCCTTGCAGCCTTATTACTGCCGTTCCCTGCATCTCTGATTGGAGCCATAGGAGGATTTATGCTAGTTAACTTCTTGAGGACACGCTTAATGTTGAAAAAGAGGGGGATAAGTATGAGAGGACTATTTGGTTCGCTGGGTTCGTCAGACCAAAGCCCTGCGTCCATGTATGGTTATAATCCAATAAAGTACTATTGCATGAGTTGTGGGAATGAGCATAAAGAGATCGCATGTCCTAAATGCGGTTCAAAAATGAAGAGAGTGGGATAATTAATAAACCAGCAATATTTACCAGGCATCTTCAATCGAAGAATTGAAGAATATCTGGTAGATAAATCGTCTAATATCCTTTATTGCACTAAAATTAGTCCTATGGAAATGTAAAACAGTTTAAATACTTTATAGCATCTGTACACGTTGAATATATTGGATAAAAGCGTGAAAATCGCTGCCGTAAGTCTACTGGCAGCAGCAGCATTATTTGTGACTGCCTCTACGGCAATCAATGGCGGAATTCCTTTTCCATCTGTATTGGCAGCATGTAGTGGATCAGGCGATTCACACACTGATATCACACAGGAGCCAAATGTTGATAGTGCTGTAGCTACCCTTCCTTCAGGGCAGATTGCCGGTCAAGCATCAACATAAGAGCAAAACCCCTCATTTTTTGTAACTAGATCATTTGCAGGTGCCGATATTCACAGGGTAGATAAATAAATTGTTATCTTACTGTTAAACTTTTTATCAGACTAGCTACTTCCACTCCTGGGGTATCCTTCTTTCGTTTCAAAGAAGGAATGTTTTGTCCTTCTTTTTCTTTGTACTGTTTTTGAATACTCCTCAATTTTGCGATCATTTGCAAAGAGTCTGAAGAATTTGCAAACACCCTTTGAGGTCTTCAAACTGCATACTATGTACAGCTACGTCAACGGCCTCAAATACTATTATTATCATTATTGCTTCACTATGAACTCTTCGGCAAGCCAGATTTCTGATATTAAATCAATCAATCCTTAATTGTATGCCAGTTATAGCACTAACTAATCTGGCTCCTGAAATTATTAGCGCTTTCTAATCTGGATGAGACCTAGTCTTTATAGGTACCAAATAAAGAACATGTATGTGTGGTTAAAGGGAATTTGAGATCAACAGGATTCTCTCTCAGGCTCCTACAGAGTTGATTGAGGTATGCATCGACAAGATTAAGAACTTGAATCCCGAATTAGGAGCCTTTATCACGGTTGTGGAAGAAGAAAAGTTAATCAAGAATGCTCTTGCTGCTGAAAATGAAATCAAAAATGGGAATTATCGTGGCCCTTTGCATGGTATTCCATTTTCAGTTAAGGACATTTTTTATGTGAAAGGTCTTCGCTGCACTTGCGGTTCTAGAATATTAGCTGATTGTATCCCCGAATCAAACGCCACAGTTGTCAAAAGAATGAAGGATGCTGGAGCCATTCTGGTAGGCACGAATACTCTGAACGAATTTGCTTCCGGTATAACTGGCATAAATCCATTTTATGGATCTTCCAAAAATCCATGGGATGCATCAAGACTGTCGGGCGGGTCTAGTGGAGGTTCTGCCGTTGCAGTTGCAACAGGAATGGTTATGATTTCCTTGGGAACAGATACAGGAGGATCTGTTAGGGTCCCAGCATCACTATGCGGCGTTGTAGGACTGAAACCTACTTACGGCAGAATTAGTAGACACAAATTTTCCCGTTATCTCCTACTTTAGACCATGTGGGTTGCATTACGCGAAGCACATGGGATTCGGCTGCTGTATTGGAGTACATCGCAGGGAGGGACCCATTTGATGACTCTACTGCATTTAATAAAGTCGAACCATATACGAAAAACCTAGAAGAGCCAAATCTTGAAAAAAGACGGATTGGAGTATTGAAACCGTATTTCTGCGACTCTTTGCATCCTGAGGTCTCAGCACTTTTTGACCAATTTACTGAATTATTGCATTCAGCGAACGCTGAAATTATATACGATTTGAATATACGTCAAACAAACAAATTCTACGATTCGTGGCGGGATATTAGGCTTGCCGAGGCAGCTAATGTGCATCGGAAGCGGCTTAACAATAGTACCACATCATATGAATATAGTAACGAAGTACGACAGATGCTAGTTGCTGGGACAAAGTTAGCCGCAGTAGATTATATCCTTTCCATGGAAACGGTAAGAGGGATAAGAAACGCCTTTCTAGGGTTGATCTCTGCTCGAAACCTTGATGCTTTTGTTGTTCCAACAACTATAATTCCTGCTCCTAGGTTTGGGCAGGAAAAAGTTAACGTAGGCAGGAACACCATTCTAGATACTCGTCAGGCTTTATTGCGAAATACAATAGTATTCAATAGCGTCGGACTCCCGTCGGTCAGTATTCCAATAGGATTAACCAAAAAGGACAATTTGCCATTAGGAGCTCAGATAATTGGAGCACCTTTTAAGGAAGAGACTATTCACTCGATCGCATACTGCTATGAACGAATTAACAACAGTTTAAGTAAATTTGTTGTACAATCGTGAATTAATATCCCTAAAACAAACTTCGGTAGTTTTGTTATTATCAATTGATCCCCCGATAGGGATCAGGTACAGGTAAGACCATGTTTGCAAAGGCAGTAGCAACAAAATCAGGAGCGAATTCTATTAGTGTTAAAGGTCTGAGCGAAAAGAACTGGCCGTCTATCTTGTGCAGGTTATGATATTCAGTGTGTAATAAATTTTAGGTTAAAATTTTTTTGGCAAGATAGGTTCTTATGAATATGAAAAGGTAGTGCGACTTTAATGATGGATGCCAGATAGGTCGCCTACCTTACCCACTGATGCTTGCCTTCCTCAAGAAGGTCCTAAACGACAGTGCGTCGGTGTACTGCCAATAAGGGTGGTCTACCAAAATTGTCTTCTTTTTTATGATCGTCAAGGAACCCCATTACAATAAAATCAAATGTCAGAATGAAGTCCAGGATTAAGGGAGGTTACTGCTGCAAATAAACTAATAGAAAAAATAATCATGCGGTTGTTCATCATTGTGTTTCCGCCCCTATGTGGACATTTTTGATATTTGTGTCTCCAATCTTCGACATCATATTATTTCTTCTACTTCGTGGCACTGAAGCATATGACTTCATTGCTTAGCTTTACTGAACCTGTACTGTCTCCATATTTCTTTACTGCTTCAGTAACAGCGTTCCATATCTCTTCTTTTCTTTTTGGAGATTGATCTGCTAACAGCGCATGTGCAGGAGCCAATATTGCTTGATGAAAGCGGGTATATTCTTCTGGAGAACTATACGTGAAAATTACGTTTGTTCTTTCAACGGCAATCTCTTTGAATCCGGTGTTGGATAATGCAGTTTCAGTAATACTTTGATCTGCTAGACTAAACGGTCCAGGAATACCGCTAGGTGGTGGTGGTTTTTGGGTTTCTTTAAGAACAGTACTCATGACTACTGAAAGGAAAGGAACCTTATCCGGCGAAGCCCAGACAGCGGCTGCCAAGCTCCCGCCGTCTACCAATGATCTGTAAATATTAGATAAACCTGCCTCAAGATCTGGCAGATACATCAATCCCCATCTACAGAGTGCTGCATCAAACTTTAAAGTCGGAAGGTCTATTGTTTCTGCATCACCTTCTTTGAACTCAATGATCTCTTGTAGGTCAAGAGAAGCAGCTCTTTGCTTTGCAATGGATAACATTTGAGGTGCTATGTCTGTAGCCAATACATGACCGGCGATATTATTGCTAATTTTCTTTGCTGCGGTAATAGCCGGTTCTCCAATGCCCGTTGCAATATCAAGAACTTTGGAACTGGAGCTTATCTTTGCAAGTTCGACTAAGCGGTCACTTAACCTCTGAGCATCCTTTTCGAAGGTCTGCCACCATTCTTGCCATCCAACGGCTACGCTATTCCAGCTCTGACGTTGAGTCTCTTTGTAATGTATTTGGGTTTCGATCACTTCTGATAATATTTTTTCTTTTATTTTTGAGCGATTACTCATTGATATATGTTTACTGAGGAAACTATTTAAGTTAGCAAGAGAGGTTAGGTAAAGTAGGTGTAAAAATGGAAACTAAAGCGATATCCAAGAAATCAATTACAGCGGGTTAGAGAGAGTTAGAAAGACCCTTCCTGTCTTTAACGAGTCTTGTGTTTTCGATGGTTATGAACCTGAGCAGGTTATGAATGAAACTAAGAAACTGAGGGAATTAATTACCAAAAGAGGAACACTTGAAATTTTAATACCACTATGTTGTACCACAGATCCAGTTAGATATATTAAGTTCAGAAAATCTATGAAGGGATTCAGTAGCAAAACACTGGCCGCAAGGCTCAAACAGCTACAAAAAAATGGTATTCTTGAAAGGAAAGCATACAATGAGATACCCCCAAGGGTTGAGTATCGCCTTACTCGCAAGGGGCAGGAGCTTGTAGAATCAGTGATAGGTCTTTTACAATGGATGCGGAAGTGGTCTCGTTTCGATTAGAGTTGCTTAAAGTCTCATTACCACTCTTGTGTATAATCAAACGTAGCAAATACTTGTGCGACGATGACAGAATTGCAGATCACAAGTGTAATGAGATCTCTTGCATCAACAGTATTTGGCTGGTAGCTTAGGTAGTCACACACTCCACCTCTGACTTCTTCATAACTTTCCAGCACAAGAGGTTTTGCTAACAGGTAGCTTATCTTCTCCAGTAGCCCCACCATATGAGGAAGTTTGAAATGACTATCCAAATCTACTTTGCTCATCCAAATTTCATCAAATAAAATCTTGTCAGGATTATCGATATTATAGTGAGGTACATAGGCGATATTCCCCTCTTCGTTTCTCGTGGGTTCTACTAACTTGAGAAGGATATCCATTAGTTCTTTTCCTCTTCCCTTCTTAGCTTCCAGTAGTAGAGTCCTTATTGTTCCAACCGGTCTATTTTGAAATTTCTTGACATCTGTTGTCTCAACCATGAAACTAATAGTTTAATAGCTAATCATCCTGATTAATAAGTCAAATTTGTATTGACTAATACTAACAGACGGCTATATCAAATTATTCTTATCAAGACCATCACATGTCAATAATTATTTTTTGCGGAGGAGGATAAATCTCATCTGGCATGATATCTAGATAAATTAGACCAAAATGTAGTATTAATAGATTAAGGCACTTACTTAAAATCCCGATAGGCTACAAATTCTAGAAGTATTAGGTGAGCAATGAATACTTGTAGTCAGAGGACCTGACCCACTACTTTCTCCATATTAGCATATTTCAAAAACAGGATAAAACATAAAAATCTAAGAGTTTTTTCGGTCTTTCTTCTCTTGCTCTCTCGTTCTCTAATCTTTGCGAACTCATACTCCAGTAGTTATCTTAGATTATTTATTCAACGAATAAAACTTAACGACATAAGAATAGCTCGTGAATTGCCATCATTAAAAATGATATAGCACTTATAACAGCGAAAGTGTGTATATACATAATAACATGAGTAATAGCAGAAATTTTCTCTCGCAGCAGTTAATGTGGCTTGGCATCTATCTTGCGATAACACTTGCCATTTCTTTTATTGTACCATTCCCTTATTCTCTACCCATAATCATTGGTGTGGTGATCGTACTCAGCATCTTTGTCAGGCGAAGGATGTTTAAGGAAAGGGGTTCCTCAGGAGGCAGTATATTTGGTGGACTGGGTTCAGGTTCGCAAGTGCGTTATTACTGCATGAATTGTGGAACTAAGCATAATGAAATTGCATGTCCAAAATGCGGCTCCAAGATGAAGAGAATTGGTTCCTGACGCCATCCTCACGTGATCACCACCCCCTTGATTTCTCGTACTGACAGCTTCCTAAGAGCGAGATACAATGCAAAGCAAAGAAAAACAAAACAATACAGTTCGACCGATAAATGAAAAAATTTTAGAAGCTATTCAGGTGGCTACTACTAGCAACGCGAATTAATTTTCCCTTGCCTTGTTCAAAGCCTATTCAACTAGCCAGATTGATGTCCAAACCTATAGTTTTTCGTATACAAAGCTGTACAATTGTTCAGCCAACGTCAAAATGGAAGATGTAGTCTCTGATGAACTCCGAGAAGTATTTCGTCGCTAAATTCCATTCCACAAAGATGACAATGAAACGATCCTCTCCAAATAAGAGGCTGCTAGCACTATGCATGCCATGGTAACGGTCTTATCCATGTTTTATTACCAGAGAGAAGAATCATTTAGCTTTTGTGATGCTTCTACTGCTTCCCTTCTCTTTCTATGTATTTCTTTCCAGTGCGCTGAATTCTTTCTAAACCTATCAATCTGCGAACAATCCAGACATTTTGAATAGTCTGGATTTATCGTCTTAGAGCAGGTTACGCAAATGCCCCTCTGGGGTAGATGTCCAGCCAGGTCTCCCAATATGCTTTGAGCCGGTCACATTCTTCCTCTTGCCATTTATTGGCTGCGAAGGATTCATCTACAATAATCTTTTTCAGTGCTTCAAAGAAATCGCTGCTTATTGCCATGAGTATTTTGCAATATGCACACCAAGGGGAAACAGCTCTAAATTTATAACTGAAATTAGCTACCTTATTTGCTCCCTACTACCTGAACAACACTGTCCGTTGTAGATAATGCTGTTGCAATGGATCTCAGCTGGTCATCATGGGTGTCAAAGATACTAAGCTATCTAGTCATCTTCTATTCTGTTCTGCTTCATTGTCGACGACTGAGTAACTTTTGTCGATTTGTAACGATTCATTTGAGATTTCTTATTTGAGAGAATTCAGTTATCCTGCTATGCTGTATCAGTTATCTTGTCTTAATTGCTTCCATTTCTCCATTATTTGCAGTTACTATTACAGTGTCAAAATTCAGACTATCAGGATCAGGAGGTGTGACCATTACAGACGAAAATGGCCCCATATCCCCAATTGGCTGCACCGGCCCATTCTGCCCAAATTGCGCCTCTACATCATTAAGGGTGGCAAAGTTGTTATTTGATATTCTCACACTGATCGTTTGCATCGTTCCCATGACCTCATCCCTTTCTATGATTTCAACGTTCAGACCTGATCGAGGTATAAATACCGACAGTACCACAACTGCGACAATTATGAACCCAGTAAATATTGCATATTTGGCGATTCGGATATAGTTTCCTTTAATACCTGGAAATCTCATACCGGAACCAGAGTCCCATCTTCCCATAAGTGGTTAAATGTGCAATAGTGCTATAAGATTTTGGATTTTGGAATCATTCTTTGCTGGTGTGACTCCATCAAAGAACGTAGAGGCCAGTCACGTATATGATATTTGAACCTGCTATCGATAATTTCAGTGTATCATCGATGGATAGTCCTCGTGAGAATCTAAACCATGAAAAACATGTAACCTGGATGCAAACAGCCTAAGCCTCTCGATATTGGATGAATTGACAATGCTAGGGCTTGACTATAAACAATTAAAGATTAATTGCCTATCTAAACATCTGTTCGATCTAAATTTATCATTCGTAGACAACAGCAAAAGAAGAGAAGTAAAAAAATGTTAAGGGGGGCATTATGATTACTTGTAGCCGAAAGGGATCTATGGAGGCGAATTTTGGTTTATATGTAAGTTATATTATGATTCATTTATTTCCCCCGATGAACTAGTCAAATTCAGCTTTACGGGAAATAATGTTAATCGCCAAAT
>Ga0210076_1000199_pt1 | contig 13566 bp, 10 predicted proteins | sample MayberryNW_Catta_3_FD_184876 | JGI IMG/M metagenome (GOLD analysis project Ga0210076, IMG submission 184876) | Wetland microbial communities from San Francisco Bay, California, USA, that impact long-term carbon sequestration -... | ecosystem: Environmental > Aquatic > Marine > Wetlands ... | reverse complement strand
CACTCCAATATTCCATTATCTTGACTTACTGCAACGCCTTTTCGATCGCACTCACCAATTTCGCTTTCGGCACCACGCCGACGATTTGCTCTTGAACCGCGCCGGCTTTGAGAATGATCAGATTGGGAATGCCCCGGATGCCGTAGCGCGACGCCGTCGCCGGATGGTCATCGACGTTGAGCTTGGTGACTTTGAGCTTGCCCTCGTATTCGACCGCGAGTTCTTCGACGATCGGCGCGATCGATTTGCATGGGCCGCACCACGGCGCCCAAAAGTCGACCAGCACCGGCACCGTCGATTTTAGTACTTCCGCTTCGAAATTACTGTCTCCTACCTCGGTGATCTTACCCATCTTCTCCTCCTTACAAACTCGAAAGAAAATTTATCAAGGTGCGCACGCCGAAACCGGTGCCGCCTTTCTGACCGAACAGATTGTCGTTTTCGGCGAACGCCGGTCCGGCGATATCGAGATGGGCCCACGGCACTTCCCCGACGAATTCCTGCAAGATCAGCGCGGCGATGATGGCGCCGCCGTGCGCACCTCCGATGTTCTTCATGTCGGCGACGCTGCTCTTGATCGTTTCCTTGTATTCTTTGACCAGCGGCAGCTGCCAGAGTTTCTCGCCGGTTTCGCCGCCGGATCGCAGGAGCGCTTCGACGAGCGGCGGATGGTTGCTGAAAACCCCCGCAACCTGGGTGCCCAAAGCGACCATGCAGGCACCGGTGAGCGTCGCCAGATTGATCATATAATCGGGTTTTTGCTCGGCAGCGAGCGCGAGCGCGTCGGCGAGGATCAGCCGGCCTTCGGCGTCGGTGTTGAGCACCTCAATGGTCTTGCCATTTAAGTAGCGGATGACATCGCCGGGTTTCTGTGCGTTGTGTCCCGGCAGATTGTCCGTGGTCGGCACGTAGCCGGTGACTTCGATGTCAAGGCCGAGCTTGGGCAAACAACTCATCGCCGCGATCACGGCGGCCGCGCCGGCCATGTCGAGCTTCATGGTCTCCATTGCCTTTGACGGCTTCAGCGATAAACCGCCGGAATCGAAGGTGATGCCTTTACCGATAAGCGCGACTTTCTTCTTCGGCTTGCCAACGGGTTTATAGCGAATTCTGATAAACCGCGGCTCCTCGTGGCTGCCCCGATTGACGGCCAAGAGCCCAGCCAATTTCATCGCCTCGATTTTCCTTTTGCCCCAGACCTCGACGCTCAACCCCCGGCCGCGACAGTGGCGCGCCGCCTGCGCTCCCAAAAAGCTCGCCGTGGCCACCGACGGCGGCTCATTGATCAGATCCCGCGCCAGGGAAACACCGGCTACGGTGGCTTGCGCGCGTTCAACGGCACGCCGCAACGCACCGTTGTATCTCAATCCCGGGCTGAACAACGTGAGGAGTTTTACTTCAGCAGCAGGCTTGGCATTGAGACGATATTTGTTGAATTGGTAAGCAGCGAGTAACGCGCCCTCGACGACCGCCGCGGCGGCGCTGTCGGGATTTTTTCCTGGCGCAAACAACAGCGCAACTTCGTCGGCGCCGATGGCGACGGCCTCGCGGCGCGCTCGCGCTCCGGTTTTTCGCCAAGCATCGGTGGCGATCTCCGCCTCGCCGCCGGTACCGACCAGCAGCAGCTGAGCCGCGGGCAAGAGTCCCGCCGTGGTATAGAGCAAGGTCGTGCCCTCGGCGCCGATAAATTTGCTCTTGTGAATGCGCGCGCGCAGATGACCGTTGAGCCGGCGGTCCAAGGCGCGAATCTCCGGGCCATCCAGTCTTTTTTCGTGCACCGGAATAACCAGTAAACCGGTTTTGATGCGCTCCGCGCTCGTGTCGCGAAATCGTATTTCCATCCGGTCCTCAGTTAAGCCTTCTGGCGGATCAGGTTCATAAATTCACTGCGGGTGTCCTGGCGCGTGCGAAAGGCGCCAAGCAAACTGCTGGTGATCACATATGAGTTTTGCTTCTCGACGCCGCGCATGCGCATGCATAGATGCTCGGCTTCGATCACCACGGCGACGCCGAGCGCGTCGAGCTTGTCCATGATGATGGTGGCGATCTGATTGGTCATGCGCTCTTGGACTTGCAAGCGCCGCGCGTAAACATCGACCAGACGGGCGAGCTTGGAGATGCCGACGATTTTGTGATGCGGTATGTAGGCGACGTGTGCCTTGCCGAAAAACGGCAGCAAGTGGTGCTCGCAAAGAGAGTAGAAGTCGATGTCCTTCTGCACGATCATTTCCTGGTAATCTTCCGTAAATAACGCGTCATTGATCACCTTGGCCGGATCCATTTCATAACCGCGGGTCAAGAAGGTAAAAGCCTGGGCGACGCGTCGCGGGGTTTTCAAAAGCCCCTCACGATCGGGATCTTCGCCCATGGCCTTTAGGATCTCGCGAATATGTTCTTCCATCGTTGCTCCGTCGGGATGCTGAAGCTGGGTGCGCTCAGGGGTGGCAGCGCCGTCAGAAAAGTCTTAAAAAATTAACATTTAGCCCTAAGGTGGTCAAACAAGCGAAAGCCCGTTAAAGGCGTTCGAGCAACCACTGCGGGGTAAAACGGAGCGCGTAGGCGTTGAGCATGGTCATATAGTCGGTGATCAATAAGACACCGACGATGATCAAGAGCATCCCGCCCACGATGTGGACGATTGGCAGGTAGCGGCGCAGCTGCTGTGAAAACTGGAAGAAAGAATTAATCGCCAGGGCGCTCAAGAAAAAAGGCAAGCCCAGCCCGGCGGCGTAGCTGGTCAACAGGAGCGTGCCGCGATGGACTTCTCCCGCCGTGCTGGCAAGCGCCAAGGTCGCGCCGAGGATCGGCCCCACGCAGGGAGTCCATGCCACCGCAAAGGTAATCCCGACCAAGATTGAGCCGAGATAGCCCGCCGGCTTATCCTTGAGGTTGAATTGCAGATAGCGGTCTAGCGCGGCGATTTTGAAAACTCCGACGAGATACAGACCGACGAGCACGATAAAAACACCGCCGGCAATGCGGATGATATTGCGATAGCCTAAAAAAAGCCCGCCGAGAAAACTCGCCGACGCCCCGAGCGAGATGAACACCAAAGAAAAGCCGATAATAAACGCAACCGAGTTGAAAACCACGCGCCAGCGCACCTGCGAGCATGCTTGCTCGCTGCGCATTTCCTCGAGAGATACGCCCGAGACGAAAGAAAGATAAGATGGAATCAAGGGCAGAACACAGGGAGAGAGGAACGAAAAAACACCCGCGGCGAAAGCGACGAATACGTTGACGTCGGTCATCGTTTGCCGTCGACCAAGTCTTGGATCAGCTTGCGCGCGGGCTGATTGTACCAATCTGCGGGTCCCCAACCGCGTGCCAGGCCTTCACCCTTAGGGCCAATTAAATAGGTCGCCGGCAGTCCCCAGGCACCGTAAACGTTGCCAACCTGGGCGCTCGGATCCAATGCAATTGGGTAGGTCAGCTTGAGCTCCTTGACGAAATCGACGGCGTCTTGTTTGCGATCTTTGACGGCGACGGCGAGGACGACGAAATTTTTTTGCTTGTACTCTTGATAGAGCTTTTCCATGGCGGGCATCTCTTCGCGGCATGGAACGCACCAGCTTGCCCAGAAATTCAGCAGAACAACTTTGCCGCGAAAGTCCTTGAGTGAAATCTTTTGTCCGTCGGGCGTGCTCAAGCTAAAATCCGGCGTCGGCGCGACGTCTTTCATCGGCTGGAGAATCGGCACCGCCTTGTAATTGACTTTCGACTGGCTCCAAACCGGAGCTCGGCCGAGCACCAGCAAAAAAGCGGTAAAAGCGAGCAAAATAACTCGCAGAATCAACCGAATCTTCATTGCCTGCACTTTAACTAACAGGCTCAACAGACGCAATACTGGCAGGCCTGCTAACGCGAGAGCCGACGCACAAGATTTCGGTGGCAAATGCGTCCGTCGGTCACGTCCCGGCAATCGTCAGAAAACTATTTGGCCGATTTAAAGGGAGCTAAAAACACAAGGCCCTCCGATTCTGCTACCGGAGGGCTTTGTGCATGTAGGCAACCAGAACGGTTACCTTGTCGCCTGAGAGAAAGGAGGGTTTACACCACCACAACCACCTCACAAATTAGAGCTTACTTTTTTTTCTTTTTGGCTTTCTTCTTGGCTTTTTTCTTAGCAGCCATAGGCACCTCCTTTTAGGATTCCGAGGGTGGGCGTTCTGTTTTGATGAGAGTTAAAACGTGACTCAGGCGGAGACAAATTTCGTACCAAAAACCCTCCCATATTTTGTAGGTGATTCGAAGATTAAGGCACAACTGCTGGTATGTCAAGAAAAAAATATCATTCTAGAAATAATTTTTCGTAAAACTGCCACGACGTATGTCGCTCAAATCATCCGAGCATCGGATGTAACAACAACGAAGTCGCAATGATCGTCATCAACAGGGCGTTTTATTCGGAAGTACTTTGGTACAGAGCAGGTCCGCCGCTGCGATCAGCTCAATTCATCTCCGGCAAACGTCAAAGCAGGGCCGGCGAGTCCTTTTCCAGGGTTTTCCGAAGGAGATTCAAACCTAATGTTGGAGATCGTTAGTTAATGTCGAGCGCCTTCATTAATTTCAGCAGGTGAGTGCGGTGCAGCCCCAGCGCCTTTGCGGCTGCGGCGCGATTGCCTCCGGCGCGCGCGAGCGCTTCGACGAGCAAAGCGCGGCGGTGGCTATTCACGGCTTCATGGAATTGTTGCCCACTCTGTGGCGCCTCAGCGCGGTGGCCGGTAACTCGCAACGGCAAATGATCCACGGCAAAGGCGGGGCCGTTGCCCAAGACGACGCCGCGCTCGACGACGTTGGCCAGCTCGCGAACATTCCCTGGCCAAGAATAAGCGCCCAACCAATCCATCGCCTCGTCGGTAAAACCGGTGAACGATTTTTTGGTCTCGGCAGCGAAGCGCCGCAAGAAGTAATCGGCCAGATCGGGAATATCTTCTTTCCGATCGCGCAAGGACGGTAAGGTGATCGCGATGACGTTCAGGCGATAATACAAATCTTCGCGGAACGAGCCGCGCTGCACCGCCTCTTCGATATTTTTGTTGGTCGCCGCAATAATTCTGACGTCGACTTGGATCGGCTGCGTTCCGCCGACGCGTTCAAACTCGCGCTCTTGTAGAAAGCGCAGCAGCTTGGTTTGCAGCTCGGCTGATACATCGCCGACTTCATCGAGGAACACGGTGCCGCCGTCGGCCGCTTCCATCTTGCCCTTCTTGGTCTGATAGGCTCCGGTAAAAGCGCCGCGCTCGTGACCGAAAAGCTCGCTTTCGAGGAGTTCTTTGGAAAGGCCGACGCAGTTGATGGCGACAAACGGCCGCGATGACCGGTCACTCCACTCGTGGATCGAACGAGCGAAAAGCTCTTTCCCCGTACCGCTTTCGCCGAGCAAAAGGACCGTGGTCTTGCTGCGCGCCGCCTTTTTGGCGTCGTCGATCACGCGTGCCATCGCAGCGCTCTTGCCCGAGATCAAATGGTAGCGGCCGGCGAGTTCCCGGCTGAGCAGCTCTACCTCGGTTTGTAGCCGGGCGCGCTCCAGGGCTTTCCTGACCACCACCGCGAGGTGATCGGGATCGAACGGCTTGGTAATAAAATCATCGGCGCCGCTCTTGATTGCCTCGACGGCTCGTTCGATGGTGCCGTAAGCCGTAATGATGATGACGGGTAGCGCGGGACTGGTCTTCTTGATCTCGCTCATCACCTCGATGCCGTTCATGCCGGGCATTTGATAATCGAGGAGAACAAGATCCGCCGGTTTGGCGGAAAGTCTTTCCAGCGCAAGTTTGCCGCCGTCGGCTTTATCAACCGCGTAACCCAGATCCGCAAGCTCCTGCTCGAGCAAATCGAGGTTGAGCGGCTCATCATCGACGATAAGGATATTTTGCGGCATCGGTTTGCTCGACGGTTATCTCCAGTGCGATTTATGGCCGTGACGGATCCAATCTTGAGGAAACGTATTCCAAAATAAAAGGAATGAAAAGAGAATGATGCACGCCAACCGGGGGTTCGCCCTATTGCTGGAGAAAAGACGAGCAGAGCGAACCCGTTGCAGGATGGACGGCATTTCAGGCGCGCCGGATCAAAATCACGGCGCGCTTCGTGCCAGCCATGGTCTTAGGCGCTGTCACGCACGGAAAAGCTCTCCCATGCGGCGGCCAAAAAATCGTCCGGCGATGAACAGGCTCGCAGCTAATAGAAGCAAACCCAGCATGCCCATCGCGCTCGCGATATACGGGCCGTCCGCGATGCGTCCCAAAAGGGCATAGATGGCCTTGGTGATCGGGTAATAAGATTCTTTCGAAGCCAGGATCAGGCTATCGCTCACTTCGAGCATTGCGAAGGAAAATGCCAACACCGCGCCCGCGATCAGATTCGCGAATACCAGCGGCATCGTGATTTGAAAGAGAGCTTTCATCGGGGTGGCGCCCAGATTGATGGCTGCTTCCTCGAGCGCGACACTGGTTTGTTGAAAGCCGGCGTAGGCCGCGCGTACCATATAAGGCAGGCGGCGAACTGCATAAGCGATAACCAGCAGCGGAACTGGATTGATACGGGCGTCGAGCGGTGTTGCCGAAAACGCTGCCACGTAGCCAAAAGCCAAGACCAGACCGGGAAGCGCCAGTGGAAGCATGGCAAGAGCATCCAGAACACTGCGACCGGGCACCCGCTTGCGCGCCAGAAGGTAAGCGATGGTCACCCCGAGAACCACGTCGATGATCGTGCTCAGGCTGCTGAGCAGTAGACTGTTCTTGATACTGAGCAGCGCAAGATCGTGACTGAACACATCTTTATAGAACTGAAAAGTATAGTCAGTGGGCAGCACAGTTAAAAACCAACGCTGGGTGACTGACGTCAACAAAACGCCCAAATGCGGTATGAGGGCGAGCGCCGATATGCCGAGGACAACCGCGTAAGCGATGACGGTCATGGTTGGCGAAGCCGGGCGGGCGGCCGAACTGACATGGCCGCGCCCGAGCATCTCGTAACGCCCTCCACCGAGAATGCGCTTGGACAGATAAAAGAAAAAAAGCGTCAGCGCGATGACGGCCACGACGAAAGCGTAACCCATGGGATTTTGGTGCAGGTCGGTAACCATGTTGAAGATCTGCACGGCAATGACTTCGCGATACTCGAAAACCAGCGGCGTGCCGAGGTCGGTGAACGCCCAAATGAAGACGATGATCGCTCCGGCAAAATAACCGGGCAACATCAAAGGAAACGTCACCGTACTAAAAAGCCTGAAGCTATTTGCCCCCATGTTTTTAGCCGCTTCCTCGAGACTGGGGTCGACGTTCGCCAAGGCTGCGGCCAAATTCAAATACATGATCGGGTAGAGATGTAGCGCCTCGAGAATGACTACGCCCCAAAAACTTCCACCGCCGAGCCAGTCGATGGGCTGGCTAATCACGCCCATCTCGAGCAGCAACAGATTGACCGATCCGAAACGCGCCAGCAATTGACGCATGCCGATAGCTCCGACAAAGGGCGGGAGCACCATGGGAATCAAAATCAGACCGTTCAATAAGCCCTTGCCGCGAAAATTGTAGCGCACGAGAAGAAAAGCCAGCGGAAGACTGAGCACGGTCGTCAATAGCGTCACAGCCAATCCCAAATTGACGCTGTTGGCCAGGATAATGGTATTGTTCGGGCTGGAAAACATCAGCTTCATGAAAACCAGCGTAAACCCGCTGTCCGTGAAAAAAGCATTGGAGAAAACGTAAGCGAGAGGGTAGAGCATGAAAACGATGAAGAATAACCAAAGAAAGAGAAGCACCGCAGCGTTGGCGGCATTCAAATCGTAGCGGCGCAGCCAGTTAGTCACCCAACTCCTCCTCGGGCAACACGACCACGGCATGGGTATCGAACTGAAGCGTCAATCGCTCGCCCACCTGAGCTTTCCTCGATGGCTGGTTATATTCCACGGCCCGCACCATGGCGTTGTCCGCGAGGCGCAAAGAATATTGTTCGTTGTCGCCGAGATACATAATGCTTTGCACCTCGGCGAGCAGCTCGTTGTTGGCACCGCTTGGTGGTTGACCGCTGGATTTCGCGGCGGAAGTCAGTCGCAGAGACTCCGGCCGTACCGAGCAAAAAACCGAAGCGCCTCGGGTGATTCCTTTCACGCCGTTTTTTGCATAGACAAGGCCGGCTTCAGTTCTAACTGTCAAAAGTTCTCCGATCTCTTCCAACGTCCCGCGTATCAAATTAGTGCCACCGATGAACTCGGCGACAAATGCCGATTCGGGCCGCGTGTAGAGCTCGTGAGGTGTTCCCGCCTGCACGAGCCGTCCCCGGCGCATGACCGCAATACGATCGGCCATCGATAACGCTTCAGCTTGGTCGTGGGTGACGTAGATCATCGTGCGTCCGATCTTACGGTGGATGTCTTTGATCTGCGTGCGCATCTCGATTCGCAGCTTGGCATCGAGATTCGACAACGGCTCATCCAGTAAGACCACGTCGGGTTCGATGACCAAAGCCCGAGCGAGGGCGATTCGCTGTTGCTGGCCACCCGAGAGTTGGTTCGGCATGCGCTCGGCGTAGGCCTGCATATGGACAATTTCAAGGGCGTGCCTGACCCGTTTCTTTTTCTCGCCCTCTGAGACACGGCGCATTTTGAGTCCGTAGGCGACGTTATCCCAGACGTTCATATGCGGCCATAGGGCATAGTTCTGAAAAACCATTCCGGTATTGCGTTTGTGCGGCGCTACCCGACTTTGATCTTTGTCGTTAAAAAGAATTCGGCCCTCGTCGGGGCTGTAAAACCCCGCGACCAAACGGAGCGCCGTGGTTTTGCCGCATCCGGACGGCCCCAAAAGAAAGAATAGCTCCCCGCCACCGATGTTCAGAGTCAAATTGTCGACCGCTTTGGATTGGCCAAGGATCTTGGTGACGGACTCGAATTTCACACTGACGGTCATGAGATCATGCCCCGGGGTTCAACTGCGTTTTTTCCAACCGTACACTACCAGGCCGAGCGAGAGAAAAACAAAGGCAATCAGGCTATACCATTCGGAGCGGATTAGGGGCGGCTTGATGCCCAACAGATACTTGCTCCGAGCGAAGTGCACCCACTCGTTGAGCTTTTGATTGCGAAAGGCGGGATCTTTCCACTTCGTTTTTGCCAGCGCCAAAGCCTCATCCGCAGAGATGGGCATCGCCGCCAGCCGATTTAATTCTTGTTCACTCGAATGGGCGGCCAAGGCTTCTTTCCACGATCGCGTAAGGAGATGCTTCTGGTCGATCACCAAAGCACCGATGAGATCATTGACGATCGACCAACGATCAGCGCTCAGTTGCGGATCAAAAGCGAAGTTCGACTCCCAGGAGAATGGATTGAGCTTTACCGCAGTGCTCTGCGGCGGAAGTTCATACAAGGACGGCAGCACGCTGAAACGATTAAGCTGAAAACGCTGCGGCCCGTCCGCTGATTTCTCCACCAACAGCCAGAGCTTTTGACCTTCCTCGGACATCACGAAGCGGAGGAAGGCTCTGGCAATATCCGGGTTCGGTGCACCTTTCAGGATTCCGATACAATCGGGAGTAATGATCGTTAGGTTATCAGGCATGACAAAACCGATCTTATCAGCTCCCGCTTCCTTGACTTGAGCCCAGGCGTAAAAATCGATCGCCAAACCGTAGGCCACTTCCCCAATAGTGACGTCCTTAGGAATTTGACTCGCCGAATTCGTGAAGTTGCGTACGTTGGCCCCGAGCCCGGTAATGATCCGCCAGCCTTTTTCCCACCCATACGCCTGGAGGATAATCTCATAGACCATGTGGACGCTGCCGCTCTTACGCGGATCCGAAGACCCCACCCAGCCAAACGCAGCCGGGGATGCTAAACCTTCCCAGGTCGAGATTAACGGCAGCTTGGTAAGCCCCAGCACCACCTTATTATAGACGATGCCGAAGCCGGCCAAGGTCGCGCCATACCAGGTATGATCCGGGTCATAGAGCGGAACGCCGGTCAGCTTCGGCGGAATTTTCTCCAGGAGCGATTCCGGCAATCTGTACGATTCGAGGAGTTGGGCTTTTTTAAGAGCTAAATAGGGATCGAAGCCGCCCCCGAAAAAGACATCGATGCCGATGCCGGCCGGCTTGTTTCTGAATTCCGATTCTATGTAGCGAATTGTTTCCGACGAGCCGCCCACGTCCATCCACTCCAACGCTACAGATCGTCCAGTCTCACTCTGATAGCGCGCCTTAAATGCTCGCTCGAACTCGTATCTGATCCCCTCCCAATGCGGAGAAATCAACACCAGTTTGTCGGCTAAAACGATGGCTGGAAAACCGTGGCTGAACCAAAGCGCCAGCAGGAGGGTGGTCCGAAGAACTCGGCTCTTTATTCTGAACCGGCTGTGAAGCGTCCTATCCATGTGACCGCACCGACCCGCGCGAGTGAAGATCAGTGCAGCGAATGTTTTTCTCAAAGAAACTTACCGATCGTGACCGCGAGACAGTCGTCCGTTCCCTGGTTTAAGATTTGTTTTCTTTTGCCGTGTTCCCGGCCGGCGACGGAATATACAGCCGGCGGCATAACCTTCGACGTGCCGTGTACCCGCATGCTGCTTACATACCCGCTGCTTTCGAAACGAGTTTAACTTGGCTACACCTGATTGCCAAGCTTAGTTTCGACTAGAATCAAAGGTTCAGCAGTCTATAGCCGAGTTTACCAAGTGAGGTCAAGCGAGAAGTCAAATATCAGTCGTATTGCAGCCAGCCAAATGAAAGACAAACCGAAGTCGAGCTTCTCGCTGGGAGATTGGCTTCGCGGCCCTCGGCAATCCAGGAATAATACCGGTACATATAAAGAAGGGAAAAGGCTCAAAACCTTTTCCCTTCCCACAACCCCTTGCACGAGAGCGTTCGGGCTCTGAATCTACTTCCTAACGAGACCCACTCTGCGCAGCAACGCTGCGCGACAATTCATCGTCGATTACGCGCGCAAAGGCGTCGAACGGCTGCGCGCCGGAAACCAATCTGCCGTTAATGAAAAACGCCGGTGTACCCGTCACGCCCAGGCGATTCCCTTCTTCGATATCTTTTTTGACGATGGCTTGATACTTCCCGCTATCGAAACAGTTTTCAAAGCGAGCCATCTCCAAGCCTACCTCCTTGGCCAGCCCTTTCAAAATCTCCGGGTTGGACTTGGGCGGACTGGCAAATAGCTTGTCATGATAAGCCCAGAACTTTCCCTGCTCATTGGCGCAGCGCGCCGCCTCGTGGGCCTTGGGAGCTTCCGGGTGTAAGCTCTCGATTGGGAAGTCGCGGAAGACCAGCTTGATCGGCGTCCCGTGGTACCCGAATGTCTCGCGCAGCTGGTTCTCGAGGTACCGCCGGTAGCTGAAGTGGATCGCCGAGGCATCCGACGCGAAGAACACGAACGTCGGCGGCGCGACAGCCGCCTGGGTCGCGTAGAAGACTTTCGGCCGGCGGCCGCGGACCATCGACGGAAGCACCCGCTCGGTGGCGGTCCGCAGCAACCGGTTCAGCTCGCCGGTCGGAACGCGACGTCGCCGCTCTCCCCAGATGTCGACCGCCATCTCGAGCACGCGCCCCACCCGCTGGCCGGTCTTGGCACTGATCGACACGACCGGTGCGAAATCCAGGAACGGCGCCTGCGAGCGGATCCATTCGACGTACTGGTCGAACGTGCGGTCGGTCTTCTCTTCGAGCAGGTCCCATTTGTTGACGGCGACGACGAGCCCCCTCCCCTCCTCGACCACGTAGCCGGCCACGTGCGCGTCCTGGGCCGTCAGCCCGTCGACCGCGTCGATCACGAGCACGGCGACGTCCGCGCGAGCGATCGCTCGCAGGGCCCGAAGGGTCGAGTACCGCTCGGCCGCCGGACCGCTGGCGACCTTGCCGCGCCGCCGGATGCCGGCCGTGTCGATGAGCACCACCTCGCTGCGGCCCCACTCGAGGCGCGTGTCGATCGAGTCGCGCGTCGTGCCCGGCACGTCCGAGACGATGGCCCGGTCCTGTCCGAGCAGCGCGTTCACCAGGCTCGACTTGCCGACGTTCGGCCGGCCAACGAACGCGATCGCCGCGGGCTCGTCGGATTCGGCGGCCATCGCCGCGTCCCAGCGGGCGGCCTCGTCGTTTTCGAGCTCTTCGCCCTCGTCGCCGTCGAGATCCGCCTCGGCCTCGTCGACGACGAAGGGTTCGAGCCGTCCCCGGGCCACTTCCTCGGCCCACGCTTCGGCCTCTTCCTCGCGGGCCTTTCGCGTCCGTTCCTCCTCGCTCTCGGGCGGCAGCGCCCAGACGATCGCGTCGAGCAGGTCGCCGGTGCCCCGACCGTGCGATGCCGATACGGGATAGGTCTCGTCCCAGCCGAGCGCGTGGAACTCGGCACCTTCGAGCTCGCGCTTCTCGTTGTCGGCCTTGTTGACCGCGACGATCACCGGTGCCCTGGCGCGGCGCAGCAGCTCGGACGCCTCCTGGTCGGCCGGGGTCATGCCGGCAGCCGCGTCGACCACGAACAGGATCACGTCCGCCTCGGCGATTGCCAGCCTGGCCTGCTCCTGGACCTTCTCCTCGATCGGGTCGTTCGGGTCGATCTCGAGCCCGCCCGTGTCGACCACGACGAAGCGGCGGCCGTTCCACTCGGCGTCACCGTACAGGCGGTCACGGGTCGTGCGCGCCCGGTCCTCGACGATCGCCTGGCGCCCGCCGACGATGCGGTTGAAGAGCGTGCTCTTCCCGACGTTCGGCCGGCCGACGATCGCCACGATCGGCAGGCCTCGTTGGGCGACCACGACGTTATGCGGCGCCGGCTGCGGGCGTGGCGTTTGGGAGCGACGTCGTGCGGCCGGCCGGGGTGGCGGCTACGGCCAGGGCGTCGTGGGCGAGCTCGGCGGCACGGGCGCTGACGGCGGGCGTCCCGGCAATCTCGAGGATCCGTTGCGCGACGTCGCGCAGATCCTCGATCGGCGTCGAGGTGCCGCCCGTGACGCCGATGATCCGCTTCCCCTCGAACTCGGACGGATCGATCAGGTCGCGCACGTTCTCGATCTGGATCGCGTGCGTGCCGGCGATCTCGCAGAGCCGTGTCAGCTCCTTGGTGTTCGCGCTCGTACGCCCTCCCACGACGACCATCATGTCGACCTCGGCGGCGGTCTCCATGGTGTCCTGCTGGCGGCGGATCGTGACCGGGCAGACGGTGTTGACGATCTTGAGCTCGTGCGAACGGTTGACCATGAACGCGGCCAGCTTCTCGAATTTCCAGGGCGGCTGGGTGGACTGCGAGATCAGCGCCATCCGCTTCTTGCGCGGAATCTTGGCCTCCCACTCGTCCTCTTCGTCGACGACGATCGCATCGGGCGCGAAGCCGAGCATGCCGACGACCTCGGCGTGCTTCGGGGTCCCGAGCAGCACGATCGTGTAGCCCTCTTCGACGAGCCTGGTCAGCTCGCGGTGCTCCTGGATGACCCAGGTGCAGGTGCCGTCGATCACCTCGAGGCCCTTCGCGTTGGCGCGCTCCATCACGTCCGGTCGAACGCCGTGCGCGCGGATGACGACGGCGGCGCCGTGATCGACGTCGTCGAGCGTCTCGACGGTCTGGATGCC
>Ga0210076_1000197_pt1 | contig 13610 bp, 13 predicted proteins | sample MayberryNW_Catta_3_FD_184876 | JGI IMG/M metagenome (GOLD analysis project Ga0210076, IMG submission 184876) | Wetland microbial communities from San Francisco Bay, California, USA, that impact long-term carbon sequestration -... | ecosystem: Environmental > Aquatic > Marine > Wetlands ... | reverse complement strand
GACCTAGGCGGCGAGGCGGCGAAGCGCGGCCGCCAGCACGTCGAGGGCGAGCGCGACGTCGTCGCCGCTCGTCTCCTCCTCGGGGCAATGGCTCGCGCCGTCCGCGAGGCTGCGGACGAAGAGCAGGCCGGTCGGGACGCCGGCCGCCGCGAGCACCATCGCGTCGTGCCCGGCCCCCGACGCGAGCTCGACGCCGGGCAGCCCGGCATCCGCGATCGCTGCGCGCAGCGCGTCGCTCGGCCCCGCGACCATCGGCACGGGATCCGTGACGTGCACGCGGGCCTCCGGGACGGCGGCGAGCACGGCGTCGAGCCGCTCGCGGTCCGGGGCCCGGACGTCGACGCTCACGGCGACGCGCGCGGGGACGACATTGACCGCCCCCGGCTCGACCTCGACGCGCCCGGCGGTGGCGACTGCGCCCTCGACGGCGTGCGCGGCGTCACGAAGGCGCAGGATGAACTCGGCGGCAGCGCAGAGCGCGTCCTCCCGGGCGTCCATCGGCGTCGTGCCGGCGTGGCGGGCGAGCCCCGAGAACTCGGCCTCGCCCCGGGCCACGCCGACCACCGCGGTGGCGACCCCGAGCGCGGCATCGCGCGACGCGAGCACGGCTCCCTGCTCGACGTGGCATTCCACGAACGCCGCGGGCGCCGGCGCGAGCCAGCCGCCCGGGTCGGGCGGCCCGAGTCCGAGGGCCGCGAGCGCCTCGCGCACCGTCGTCCCCTCCGCGTCCCGTTGGTCGAGCTCGTCGGGACCGAGGCGCCCGCAGAGCGCCCGGCTGCCGAAGAGCCCACGGCCGAAGCGAGATCCCTCCTCGTCGCGGAACGCGACGACGGCGAGCGTGCGCTCGTGCGGGCCGCCTGCCGAGGCCGAGAGAACCGCCTCGAGGCCGCCGACCACCCCGAGCGCCCCGTCGAAGCGCCCGCCGTCCGGCACCGAGTCGAGGTGCGAGCCGGTCCAGACCTCCGGCAGGTCGGGCCGCGCTCCCGGCTGGCGACCGGTCAGGTTTCCCGCCGGATCGACGTCGACGGCGAGACCGGCTTCCCGCATCCAGCCCGTGACGAGCTCGTGCGCATCCTGCTCGGCGCGGCTCAGGCCGGGCCGGTTCGCGCCCCTGCCGCCGCCGAGGGAATAGAGCCGCTCGAGTCGGTCGAGGACGCGGGCGGCGGCGCCGGAGGTCGCGGGGCTCGTCGTCACGCCTCCATCTTCGTGGAGCCGGCGTTCCGGGGCCGGGCAGGCCCGTCCTAGAGGCCGAAGGGGTTGACCGGCTTGGGGCCGGTCTGGACGATCACGCCCTTCCCCTCGAGGTACATGTCGAGCGTCTCGAGCGCCGTCTCCCGCCCGAAGCCGGACTGCTTGTAGCCGCCGAACGGGATCCCGGGGAACGCCGTGTACGGCATGTTGATCCCGACCGTGCCCGCCTTGAGCCGCCCGGCGACCCGGTGGCCGCGGGCGCCGTCCCGCGTCCAGACCGTGGCGACGAGCCCGTAGCGCGAGTCGTTGGCGAGCGCGATCGCCTCCTTCTCGTCGGCGAAGGGCACGATCACGACGACCGGACCGAAGATCTCCTCCTGCGCGACCCTCATCCCGTTCTCGACCTTCGCAAGGACCGTGGGCGGGTAGAACGCCCCGTCGCCGTCCGCGGCCTCGCCGCCGGTCACGACCTCGGCGCCGTCGCCGACCCCCTGCTCCACGTGGCCGTGCACCTTGTCGCGGTGCGTCTGCGAGATGAGCGATCCCATCTGGGTCTCGGCGTCGAGCGGGTCGCCGACGTTGACCCGCTGCGCCGCCTCGGCGAACGCCTGCACGACCTCGTCGTAGATCGACTGCTCGACGAGGACGCGTGAGCGCGCGTCGCAGCTCTGGCCGGCCGAGTAGTAGATCCCGTAGGCGGAGCTCGGGATCGCATCCTCGAGGTTCGCGTCGGCGAAGATCAGGTTCGGGCTCTTGCCGCCGAGCTCGAGCGAGAGCCGCTTGACCGGCTCGGCGGCGAGGCGCATGACCTCGCTCCCCGAACGGGTCGAGCCGGTGAACGAGACCTTGTCGACGCCGGGATGCGAGACGAGGTAGGCGCCCGTGGTCGGCCCGTCGCCCGGCACGACGTTGACCACGCCGGGCGGGATGCCGGCCTCGACCGCGAGCTCGGCGAGGCGCAGCGCGGAGAGCGGCGTCGCGGGGTCCGGCTTCAGCACGACGGTGCACCCGGCCGCGAGCGCGGGCGAGAGCTTCCAGCCGGCCATCATGACCGGGTAGTTCCAGGGGACGATCTGCGCGCAGACGCCGACCGGCTCGCGCAACGAGTAGAAGAGAAGCGACCCGCCGAGCGGGTGCGACCGGCCCGCGATCGACGCGGTCGCAGATGCGAAGAAGCGGAAGTTCTCGGCCGCGACCGCCACCTCGGCCTTCACGCTCGAGATCGCCTTGCCGACGTTGCGTGTCTCGAGCTCGGCGAGCTCCTTGCGGTTCGCGTGGATGGCGTCGGCCAGCGCGTGGAGCAGTCGGGAGCGCTCGGTCGCCGGGGTCTTGGCCCACGGGCCCTCGAGGGCGGCGCGGGCCGCTGCGACGGCGCGGTCGACGTCCTCCTCGCCCCCCATTGCGGCCCGGGCGAGCGGCGCGCCGGTCGCGGGCTCCGTAAGCGCACGGACGTCTCCCGAGGCAGGCTCGACGAGCTCGCCGTCGATGAAGAGGCCGTATTCGCGCTCCGTTGCGACCGACATGCGACCGGGGACGATACCCGGGGCGGCCGTCTTCGGGCAGAGGATCACGCCGGCTGGGCCGGCGTGATCCTGAGGCGGGCGCCGAGGCCGATTTGGTCGTCGTCACCCCCCGAACCGACCGGCTGCCCTGGGTCTGGGCGATGGAGCCGCAGGACCCGGTGACAATCCTTTGCGGACCGGGACCGTTTTGGCAAGGGGAGATGACCAAAACCTTGCGAATTGAGCATTGCGCGTTTGTGCCCTCTTTGCACGCTCTTTCACCGCATCCTGCACATTTCGCGCCGATTCGGTACGCATTACGACGATATGATCGCCTTGGGGAGGAGGCTTGGGGCACCTAGGAAGTGACGGGGCGTTCGAAGAGCGCAGCCTGACCCTGCCCGACGCCGACGCAGAGGGTCGCGAGGCCGTAGCGCCCGCCCCGCCGGCGGAGCTCGTGGAGCAGGGACACGACGAGCCGCGCGCCCGACATCCCGAGCGGATGGCCGAGGGCGATCGCGCCGCCGTTCACGTTCACGCGCCCGGGGTCGAGCGCGAGCTCGCGGATCACCTGCAGGCTCTGCGACGCAAACGCCTCGTTCAGCTCGACAAGGTCGAGATCCGCGACATCGACCCCGGCGCGGGCGAGCGCCTTCCGCACCGCCGGGATCGGCCCGATGCCCATCACCCGCGGGTCGACGCCGGCGACCGCGCTCGCGACGAAGCGCCCGATCGGTTCGGCACCGAGCTCCCGTGCCCGCTCCTCGCTCGCGACGACGAGCGCCGCCGCGCCGTCGTTCAGCCCGCTCGAGTTCCCCGCCGTGACGGTCCCGCCCTCGCGGAACGCCGGCTTGAGCGCGGCGAGCTTCTCCGCCGACGTGTCCGGTCGGGGATGCTCGTCCCGATCGACCTCCCCGACGGGCACGAGCTCGTCCGCGAAGCGACCGGCCTCCTGCGCGGCCGCCCAGCGCCGCTGGCTCTCGAGCGCGAAGGCGTCCTGATCCTCGCGCGAGACGTCCCATCGCTCGGCCACGTTCTCGCCGGTCTCGCCCATCGACTCGAGCGGGAACAGCGCCTCGAGGCGCGGGTTCGGAAGGCGCCAGCCGAGCGTCGTGTCCCAGGCGGTCACGTCGCCGCGCGCGAACGGGCGCTCCGTCTTGGCGAAGACGAACGGCGCGCGGCTCATCGACTCGACGCCGCCGGCGACGAAGAGGTCGCCCGAGCCCGCCCGCACCGCGTGACATGCCTCGACCACGGCGGAGAGGCCGGACGCGCAAAGCCGGTTCACGGTGACGCCGGCGACGCCGTGCGGAAGCCCGGCGAGGAGCGCCGCCATCCGCGCGACGTTCCGGTTGTCCTCGCCGGCCTGGTTCGCACAGCCGAGGTAGACGTCCTCGATCTCCCCCGCGGGCACGCCGGCCCGCTCGACCGCCTCCCGGACGACGAGCGCGGCAAGGTCGTCGGGCCGCTCCCCGGAGAGCGCGCCACCGTAGCGCCCGACCGGCGTCCGAACGGCGGAGAGGATCACGGCCTCGGACATAGCGCGCCCAGTGTAGTGACGGGGTTTCGGGCCGCAGGAGCATGATCCGGCCGCGATCGGGTAGGGCCGGGCAGTGCGCCTCGCCGTCGGCCTCACCCTGCTTCTGCTCCTCCTCGCCGGCTGCGGCGGCGGCGGCGGCGGCTCGACCGGCGCGGCCCCCGACCCGTCGGCCTCGGGCGGAGAGACGGAGGGCGGCGGCGCTGATCTCCAGACGATCGAGGTCGAGTCGGCGGGCTTCGAGCTCGGCGTGCCGGCCTCGTGGAAGGGCCTGAGCGGCGACGACTTCTCGAAGAGCGATGCGCTCGAGGAGTTCTCGCGGGAGAACCCGTCGCTGGCGCCCTACCTGAGCGCCCTCCAGGGCGGCGACTCGCCGATGAAGCTCCTCGCGGCGGATCCCGAGCTCGAGAGCGGCTTCGCCACGAACGTCAACGTCCTTCTCCAGACGGTTCCGGACGGCACGTCGGCCGAGGAGTACGCGCAGCTCAACCGCTCCGGCATCACGTCGTCTCTCGATCTCGACGGCGAGATCGAGAGCGAGCCCGTCCACCATCCCGCGGGCGACGCGGCCGTGGCGCGCTACCGCGCGAACCTAACCGCCGCGGGCGAGAAGAAGACGTTCTCGTTCGTCCAGTACTACTTCGTCCAGGGAACGAACGCCTACGTCGTCACGTACACGACCGTACCCGAGGCGGAGGAGCGCTACAGCGCCGACTTCGAGCAGTCGGCAGGCTCGTTCCGCTTCCTCTAGGAGACGAACTCGACGCGGACGGGACGCTCGAGCGCGCCGGCCTCCTGCGCCCGTGAGAGCAGCTCGCGGACGGCCTGGCGGCCCTCGTCGCCGTAGTCTTGCGTCAGGCGGTTCACGTACATGCCGACGAAGCGGTCGGTCAACTCGGGGTCGAGCCCGCGGCCGAACTTCATCGCGTACCGGAGCGCCTGCGGCCGCTGCTCGAGCCCGGCCTCGATCGACTCCGCGAGGACGTCGGACAGCTCGCGAAGCGTCTCCTCGCCGATGTCCCGGCGCGCGACGTTGATCCCGAGCGGCAGCGGGAGCCCGGTCTCGAGGAGCCACCACTCGCCGAGGTCGACCACCTTCTCGAGGCCGTGCTGGGCGTACGTGAGCTGGCCCTCGTGGATCAGGAGCCCTGCCGGGGCCGCCCCGGACGTAACCTCGCCGAGGATCTCGTCGAACGGCACCTCGCGGTGGCGAAACGGGCCGCCGAGACAGAGGCGGAGCGCGAGGAAGGCGGTCGTGAGGCGACCGGGGACGGCGATCTCTATCTCCCGCAGGTCGTCGAGCGAAAGCGGCTCGCGGGCCACGACGATGGGGCCGTAGCCGGAGCCCATCGAGGCGCCGTGGGGGAGGATCACGTAGTCGTCCTGGACGGCCGGATACGCATGCAGCGAGATCGCGGTCACCTCGAGCCGGGCCTCGAGCGCCCATTCGTTCAGCGTCTGGATGTCCGCCAGAACGTGCTCGAACTCGAACTCTCGCGGGTCGACGACCGCCGACGCGAGACCCCAGAACATGAACGCGTCATCCGGATCCGGGCTGTGTCCGAGCCGAATCAGCAAGCGCCCGAGGGTACCACCGGCCTCGATGCCTCGTGCCGGGACCCGACCGGTCCGGCACTACCATTCACGTGTGCCGAGCGGCGAGCTGAGCGACGCGATCCAGGACTACCTGAAGGAGATCTACAAGCTGACCTCGACCGGCGAGCGGGCGACGACGTCGGCGATCGCGAAGCGGCTCGGGGTGGCCCCTTCCTCGGCGACCTCGATGCTGAAGAAGCTGTCGGCGCTCGGCCTCGCCGAGCACGCCCCCTACCGCGGCGCCGAGCTGACACCGGCCGGCGAGCGGATCGCCCTCGAGGTGATCCGCCACCACCGGCTGCTCGAGCAGTACCTGGCCGAGACGCTGGGGCTCGGGATCGATGCCGTCCACGCCGAGGCCGACCGGCTGGAGCACGTCCTCTCGGAGGAGCTCGAGCGGCGGATCGACGAGGCGCTCGGCTTCCCGACGCACGACCCGCACGGCCACCCCATCCCGAGCGCGGAGCTCGAGCTCGACGGGTCGACACTCCGCAGCCTCGCCGCGCTCGAGCCCGGCGACGAAGCCACGATCCGGCTCGTGCCCGACGGCGACGCGGACGTGCTCCGCTACCTGGCCGACCTGGCGCTCGTGCCCGGCCGGCGCGTCCGGCGCGGCACCTCAGAGCCGTTCGGCGGGCCCGTACGCGTGAGCGTCGACGACCGGGAGCACGCCATCTCCCGCGAGCTGGCCGGCCAGATCGGCGTCGCCTAGACCCGGCGGGGCTACGGCCGGTGCCCGAAGAACCAGCGCTCGAGCGGCTTCAGGAGCTCCTCCTTGCGGAACGGCCCGGCGTGCGAGACGACGCCGTCGCCGTTCGAGATCTCGAGGTCGTCGCTGAGGGCGCCATTCGCGGCCTCGAGCGCGTCGCCGAGCTCGTAGCCCTCGAAGATGTAGTCGTCCGGCCGCGGGTGCGGCTGGCTTCGATGGCCCAGGTTCATCGCCCGGCCGACCGCCCAGACGGCGCCGGGCCGGCGCTCGATCCAGATGATGATGTCGTCGGGTGACCCGTCCTCGCCGACGCCGCGAAGGACGCGCTGCGCGAACCGCATGGGGCCGGGGTCCTCGCCCATGGCCCCCAGGATACAATCGCCGCGTGAGCTTCTTCCGCCGCCTCTTCGGCAAGAGCGACGACGACGCGCGCGACGCGCCGCAGCGCGGCATGTCGAAGGAGGACGCTCTCGCGGCGTACGTCATCCGCGAGCACAGCCAGGGCCGGGCGGTCGAGGAGATCATGAACGACCCCTACCTGAAGAACCGCGCGACGGACGAGCAGCGAATCAGGCTGCTGGAGCGGCCCGAGGTGATCCGGGCGATCGGCGAGCACACCGCCGAGATGGCCCGGGAGAACGTGCGCTAGAGCTCGGTTCCGAGGCCGCGCTCGCGGGCGCGATCCAGCACGAGCTTCCCGACCGCGAGGTCCTCGGCGGCGATGCCGAGGCTCTTGAAGAGCACGATGTCGTCGTCCTGCGCGCGGCCTGGCACCTCGCCCGCGACGACCTCGGCCAGCTCGTGCACCTCGAGCCAGTCGAGGACGCCGCGCTCCACCGGCTCGACGAGGTCACCCGCCTCGATCCGCGCCTGCTCGCGCGAGTCGCAGCAGACGAACGCCGCCCGCTCGAGCACGGCGTTGTCGAGCTCGCGTGCCTGGAGCCGGTTCGCGCCGACCGCGCAGACGAGCGCGCCGGGACGCAGCCACTCCCCGCGCAGGACCGGGTCGCGGGAGTTCGTCACGGTCACGACCACGTCCTGTTCGGCGGCGTCGCGGTACCACTCCGCCTCCTCGGCGCCGAAGCGGTCGCAGAAGTCCCGCCGCCGCGCCGCGTCTCGGCAGTACGCGACGACCGTGTCGATCCCCGGGACGGCGGCCCGGATGCACTCGACCTGCGCCTCGGCCTGCCACCCGCAGCCGATCACTCCGAGGCTCGCGGCACTCGGCCGCGCGAGGTGGCGGGCGGCGACGGCGCTCGCCCCGCCGGTCCGCCGCTGCCCGAGCCGGTCGGCCTCGATCAGCGCGAGGAGCTCGGGCCGGTCGGCCGCAAAGAGGGTGACGAGGAAGCGTGCGCCCGTCGCGAAGCCCGTGTAGCTCTTCAGCCCGGCGACCCCGAGCTCGAGGTCGGCGGCGGCCATCACGTGCAGCAGGCCCTCCTCGAGCTCGAGCCGGGAGCGCGGCCGGTTCTCGACGACGCCCCGCGCGAGGCGGTCGAAGCAGGCCTCGACCGCCGCCACCGCGTCGGCCGGCGGCAGCAGCGCCTCGACGTCGGCTTCGCGCAGGAGGAGCGGCACGGGCGGACTAGTGTAGGCGGGGTGGAGCGGCGCATCCGCGTTCCCCTCGCCGCGCTCGACCGGGAGGGGCGAACCGTGCTTCGGGCCGACGGGCGCGAGATCGCGGTCTTCCTGGTCGGCGGCGTCCCGCACGCGGTCGAGAACGCCTGCCCCCACGAGGGCAACCCGCTCGTCCTCGGCGAGCTCGCAGGCGGCACGCTGACGTGCGCGTTCCACCAGTGGCGGTTCGACCTGGAAACGGGCGCGTGTCTCCACGGCGACCGCCCGCTCAACCGCTTCGCCGCGACTCTCGAAGACGACCACATCGTCGTCGACGCGCCACCGGCGACCTCGTAACGGTGTGCAACAACCGAAGCGCCGCGAGTCCGGGCTCGGCCCGGGCTCGCTCACTCAACGCCGGTCGCCAGGAGAGTCCCGACCGGAATCGTCATGGCGCCCGCGAACGCGGGTGCCGGATTCCGGGCGGCGATGCGCCCGACAGGATTCGAACCTGTGGCCTCAGCCTCCGCAGGGCTGCGCTCTATCCCCTGAGCTACGGGCGCGCGACGACCTAGTCTAGCGGCCGGGCCTCGGCGCCCCCGACCTCGAGCACCGCGTCGGCGGGAACCTCCGCGCGCACGTACGCCAGGGCTAGCACGGCGCCGTTCTCGGGCACGGCGCTCGTGATGCGCCCGACCGCCTTGCCCTCGAAGCGCACGTCGGCGTCGGGCGCGGGCGGCTCGGCGCTCGCGATCGTGAGGACCCGCAGCGACCGGTTCGCGTGGCCGCGGTACTGGAGGCGCGCGATCGGCTCCTGGCCCGGATAGCAGCCCTTCGTGAGGGAGACGGCGCGTTCGACCAGGCCGGCCTCGGCCGGAAGGACGCGGTCGTCGATCTCGCGGCCGTACCGCGGGGTGCCCGCGCGAATGCGAAGCGCCTCGAGCGCTCCGTCCGAGAGAGGGTCAACGGCCGGCCCAGGCGGCGCGTCGAGCACCTCCCACGCCGGCTCGCCGTAGTCGTCCGTCGGGACGGCGAGACCCGGGGGAACCTCGTCTCCGAACACGAGGTGGCTCGAGTGCTCCTCGAGCTCGATCTCGGCCTTCGCCGCAAACCGAAAGCGGAGCAGGTGGTCGCGAACGGTCTCCGCGAGCTCGGGCTCGGTGAGGAGGAGAAAGTCGTCCTCGCCCCGGCGCAGGATGCGAAGAGGCGCGATCACGCGGGCCTTCGGCGTGAGGAGCAGCGCGTCGCACGAGGCGCCGACCGCGAGGCCCTCGACGTCGTTCGAGACCATCCGCTGGAGGTAGTCGTCGGCCTGCGGTCCACGCACGCCCACGAAGCCTCTCGCCCTGGCACCGACCCGTGTCTCGTTTCCTATTGTCATCGAAATCCGCTAATCTGCCGGCCCTGCGGCGCGAAACGACTCCCGATCGGGGGATTCAAGGATTTCTGAGCCGCCTTCGATATGAGAGACGTGGCCGGCTTTCTCGGGACAGTATGCCGCCGCACCGTCCTCGTCGGGACGGTCGCACTGGCGGCTGCCGCGATCATCGCGCCCGCTGCGAGCGCCAGCGAGATCCTGACGCGCAACGCGAAGAACATCCGGCTCGTCGTGGGCGACAAGTACGCGGTCGTCCACTACACGCGCGGCGGCAAGGCGTACCACCCGCTCGTCTGGGGCGCGGTCAACGCGCGGCCCCCGAGCAGGACCGTCAAGCAGGTCCACTTCAAGATCGACTACTCCGGCGGCTACGGCACCTTCGGCCGCCCGATCTGGAAGTCGGTTCGCAACAAGTGCCGGCCGTACGACGGCCCGGCGCTGCCGAAGCTCGTCGTCGCCTGCAAGGCACCGAACGGCTCGTACTGGGCGGTCCAGGTCTGGCGGCGGATGCTCCCCAACCTCGGCCTGGCTCCGTGGAAGGCGTCGCAGACGGCCCGCGAGATCCACATCTCGCACTGGACGGGCGCGTTGCCGCAGCTCGACATCTACCTGGACTGGGTCTACAGCCAGCGGTTCCACCACCTGTTCGGCAAGTTCACGTACAAGGGCGAGCCCGTCCACGGGTTCGTCGCGACGTCGAGCGGGTCTCCGCTCGACACGTACGGCCGGAACGTCTACGTCGACACCTACAACTCGGCCTACGGGCCCGGCTGGAAGCGCGAGAACTCCTTCCTCGCCCACAACCCGCGCGGAAACTTCTGCTACGGCTTCTACTCGCACGAGCGCTACGCGGGCTACCCCGCCGGGCCGCGCCGCCCCGAGGGGAACGGCCAGGCCTACCGGGTCCACGCGATGGGGCCGGGCGTGACGCCGATCGTCGGCTGGAGCGGTCAGGGCCTTTCGGACTACGACGAGAACGACCCGGAGCACGTGAACCTCGAGCTCTCGATGCGGGTGCTCGAGGACGTGATCCACGGCAGCGACGACGGCTGCGCCGCCCGCTGACCGAACTCCTTCCCTGAACGACGGAGGGCGGCCGGTCGGCCGCCCTCCGCACGTCTTCGTCCCCAGGGGACGGCTACATCATCCCGCCCATGTCCGGCATGCCGGCGCCGGCGCCCACGGCGTTCTTCTCCGGGGCCTCGGCGACGACCGCCTCGGTGGTGAGGATGTTCTTCGCGATCGACGCGGCGTTCTGCAGCGCCGAGCGGGTGACCATCGTGGGATCGATGATCCCAGCCTTCACGAGGTCTTCGTACTCCTCCGTGTCGACGTTCAGGCCGTGGCCGGGCTTGCCCTCGCGAATCGCGTTCACGACGATCGAGCCCTCGAGACCCGCGTTCTGCGCGAGCTGGCGGATCGGCTCCTCGAGCGCCCGCTCGACGATGCCCGCGCCGGTCCGCTCGTCGCCCTCGAAGTCGTCGATCGAGATCGCCGACGTCGCGTTCAGAAGCGCCACGCCGCCTCCCGGGACGATGCCCTCCTCGAGAGCGGCCCGGGTGGCCTGCAGCGCGTCCTCGACGCGGTGCTTCTTCTCCTTCATCTCGGTCTCGGTGGCCGCGCCGACCTTGACGACGGCGACGCCTCCCGAGATCTTCGCGAGCCGCTCCTGGAGCTTCTCGCGGTCGAAGTCGGAGTCCGTGTTCTCGATCTCCTGCTTCAGCTGCTTGATGCGGCCCTTGATCGCCTCCGCGTCGCCGGCGCCGTCGATGATCGTGGTGGAGTCCTTGTCCACGACGACCTTTCGGGCGCGGCCGAGCTGGGCGATCTTCGTGTTCTCGAGCTTGAGGCCCATCTCCTCGGTGATGACCTCGCCGCCCGTGAGGATCGCGATGTCCTCGAGCATCCGCTTGCGGCGGTCGCCGAAGCCGGGCGCCTTGACGGCGACGGCCTGGAACGTGCCGCGGAGCTTGTTCACGACGATTGTCGCGAGGGCCTCGCCCTCGACGTCCTCCGCCACGATGATGAGCGGGCGACCCGCCTGGATCACCTGCTCGAGCACCGGGAGGAGATCCTTGACCGCACCGATCTTCTGGTTCGCGATCAGGATGTACGGGTCGTCGAGCACGGCCTCCATGCGCTCGGAGTCCGTGATCATGTACGGGGACAGGTAGCCCTTGTCGAACTGCATCCCCTCGGTGAACTCGAGCTCGAGGCCGAACGTCTGGCCCTCCTCGACGTTCACGACGCCGTCCTTGCCGACCTTCTCGATCGCGTCCGCGATCACGTCGCCGATCTCGCGCTCGCGCGCCGAGATGGTGGCGACCCGGGCGATGTCCTCCTTGCCCGAGATCTCCTTGGACTGCGTCTTCAGATCCTCGACGACCTTGTCGACGGCCTTCTCGATGCCGCGCTTGAGGGCCATCGGGTTCGCGCCGGCCGAGACGTTCTTCAGCCCCTCGCGTACGATGGCCTGCGCAAGGACCGTCGCGGTGGTCGTCCCGTCGCCGGCGACGTCGTTCGTCGCCGTCGCGACCTCGCGGACGAGCTGGGCGCCCTGGTTCTCGAAGACGTCCTCGACCTCGATCTCGCGGGCGATGGTGACGCCGTCGTTCGTGATCGTTGGCGCGCCGAACTTCTTGTCCAGCACGACGTAGCGGCCCTTCGGACCGAGCGTGACCTTGACGGCGTCGGCGAGGATGTCGACGCCCCGCTGCAGTGAGCGGCGCGCTTCCTCGTCGAACTTCAGCTCCTTGTGAGCCATGCATCCACCTCCTGGTGACTAAGCCTTGGCGCCCGCGGGCTCGCGGGTGCCGACGACCTTCGCGAGCACATCGGACTCGCGGAGGATCAGGTACTCGTCGACGCCGAGCTTGATCTCGGTGCCGCCGTACTTCGAAAAGATGATCTCGTCGCCCTCCGACAGGTCGATCGGGATGTACTCGCCATCCTCGTCGCGTCCGCCGGGGCCGACTGCGAGGACGCGGCCGCGCTGCGGCTTCTCCTTCGCGGTGTCGGGCAGGACGATGCCGCTGTCGGTCGTGTCCTCGTCCTCGAGGACTTCGACGATCAGGCGATCGCCAAGCGGCTTCAGGTCCATGCGGCCTCCTTTCACGTGCTGTTGGTACCGGTTCTGGCACTCGGACTCCCCGAGTGCCGACCTCAATCCTAGCGAAAGACGCCCGGACCGATCAAGGCTTCGTCGGCACTCGCGCCCCCGCAGTGCCAACGCGCAGGACGGGGACTAGCGTGAGCGCGCAGACGAGCGCCGCGAGGCCGTAGGCGACCGGATCTCCCAGGGCTTCCCCGAGCGCGCCGCCGAGGCCCGGACCGATCACGGCGCCGGTCGCCCAGGCGGCGTTCATGAGCCCGAAGGCGATCCCCTGCGAGAGCCCGACGTCCTCCGCCCCGCTCGAGAGGAGCGCCATGCCGGGCGTGAACAGGGCTCCCCACGTGACGGAGGCGAGGAGCGCGAAGGCGGCGATCAGGAACGGCCGCCCGGCCCAGGCAAGCCCGAGCGCCACCGCGACCCCGGAGACGAGCGCCCAGCGGACGGGCACGAGGGCGCCACGCCGGTCGACCTCGCGCCCGACGAGCGGCGCCACGACCGTCTCGACGCCGGCCGTGACGAAGAACACGGCGCCGATCGCGGCCGCGCCCCACCCGAGCCGGTCGAGATCGAGCGAGGCGAGTACCGAGAGCACGCCGAACAGGAGCGCCGCGAGGACCATCAGCCACAAGCCGCCCACGAAGCTCCGGTCGCGAAGCGCGCGGCCGACCGCGGCGAGCGAGGGGCGCTCGCGCGGAACGCCCTCCAGCCGCGCACCGGCGGCCGCAACGGCGAGGGCGAGGAGTCCGACGAGGCTGAAGGTCAGCTCCGTGCCGGCGAAGGACGCGACGGCCCCGAGCACGGGCCCGAGCAGCGCGCCGAAGATCGCCGCGCCGAGCGCCGCCTCGAGCCACCCGGCGATCTCGCGGTGCTTGCGGGCGCGGTCGGCCCGTGGGATGCGCCCGTAGGCCACGTCGCGCACGAGCACGTGGCGGAACGCGTACTCGGTCTGACCGGCGACGGAGGTGGTCTTCGCGCGGCGCAGCACCTCACGCTCGACCAGGTCCTCGAGCGAGTTGCGTGCGACGTCGTCC
>Ga0210076_1000195_pt1 | contig 13642 bp, 11 predicted proteins | sample MayberryNW_Catta_3_FD_184876 | JGI IMG/M metagenome (GOLD analysis project Ga0210076, IMG submission 184876) | Wetland microbial communities from San Francisco Bay, California, USA, that impact long-term carbon sequestration -... | ecosystem: Environmental > Aquatic > Marine > Wetlands ... | reverse complement strand
CCTCACAAGACTTGTTCAAGGAAGAGTTCCCGTTCAAGGAAGCAGCCGTGCCTGAAATGAGGATTTCATTCGCGCCGCATAACAAAACTCGCGCCGAGGCCATCCTCAAGAATATGAATGCTGCCATCGAGAAGGCGAAACAATCGGTGCTCTTTGCCGTGATGGGCCTGGAATCGAATACTTCAGGGCCGATCGTAGCGACGCTTCGGGAGATTCACAAAGACGACAGTATATTCAGCTACGGCATAACGGATAGATACGACGGCATCGTGGTCTACAAGCCGGCCTCGAAGCGCGGCAAATTGGTATTGACCAAAAGATTGCAAAAAAATCTGCCCAAGCCTTTCAACAAGGAGATTGGCACCGCCGCGCACAAAGTCCATCACAAGTTCGTGGTGATGGATTTTAAAAGTAAGGACGACGCCGTAGTTTATTGCGGGTCATCCAACCTGGCGCTATTGGGAGAACAGCAAAACGGCGATAATCTGCTGGCGATCTTCGACCAAGACGTCGCGACGGCCTTTGCCATCGAAGCCATCCGGCTCATCGATCATTTTCACTTTAGAGCTGCTCTGGCGGATTCAGACGCCCAGCAGCCCATGGTCCTGGCAAAAACTGATAGTTGGCTCGCCGAGTACTATAGGGCCGGCCACGTCAAAAATTTCGAGCGCGAATACTTTATTAAATAGGGCGAGATAAACAGTGAATGAACCGCGAGGAGTGACTCCTCGGCGCCTGCATCGAAAATCTGTCGGCCCCGGTCTTGATCACGTTCGTGGCGTGTTTAGGCATCGACGGGTTTTTCGCCCATGCGCTGCAATAGTGCCTGATAGTTTGCTCGTTCTGCAAAAAGCTTCATGTCGAACTCTTCTTTGGTGACTAAGCCTTTCTCGATTAGCAGCTTTGCGACCAGGTCGGCTGTCGCAAGCGCTGTGATCATCAGCTCTTGAAGCGTGAGGATTCCGTCTTTGTCCAGCTGGCCCATCTAGATTTCCTTCCTTTCGAGAGGTTTCGAATCCAACATCCGCATGGTGTGATTATATCCGGGAGATGGGTGCCGGCCAACAATAATCGGATATATTATTAAGGAGTTCATAAGTATCTAACAATTGGTTGGACACATGGAAATCGCCGTCTACTTGCGCCGCTCCCAGTTTCAAAGCTTCTCGATAAACAGCGCGTACGTTCACTCAGCCAACGGGAGCCAGCATATTCGCGTCGCGCGCCAGCACCCATTTGCCGTTTTGCTTCTTGAGAATAGAGAGCGTGTGCCCCGCGCGGGTCATCGGCGTAGCATTGCCGGGCTGAGTCACGACGACAGACAGCTGTGTCCACATGAACGCCCAGTCTCCGAGCACCTGGATTTCCTGGATTTCGCCGGTGCCGTCGAACTGCGTCTGTCGATTCGAGTGAGCTTTCGCCGCCGAGGCAAAAGTCGACTTTCCGATCATCGGAGGTTGGCCCGGCAGCAGAAATACGACATCGTCCGCCATCAAACTCAAAAGTTTCTCGGTGTCGCCGGCCCGGGTCGCGGCCATCCAGGTCGCGACCAGCTCACGTATTTCCTGTTCATCATTTTGCATGGCTTCTCCTCAGTGATGCCCAGGCCATTACCCGACCCCATATTCCTTAGAATAGTCGGCGGTCAGCCATCGTTCGGGCCGCATGCGGACAAGCACGTTGTCGGCATGCGTGGGTAAGTTTCGCGTCTCCTCGACATACCGGTCGCCCTTCTCTTTCCCGAGATAACGCCGGGCGAGCGGGCGCAGGTCGCGCTCAATGTCCGGCGCTTCGGTAGAAACGACCGGACCCTCGACGCTGACGTATTTGTAGGGCGGACGTTCCGTCTGCGCGCAGAGACTGAATCTGCCAGCCTGCGCGAGAAGTCGTCCCTTCAGCGACTTCCTGCCGGTCATGATTCGCAGTTCTCCGCCCGGATTATAGGCATACCAGATCGGCACCGCGAGCGGTCCGCGGCCCGGGTCGGAAATGCTGATGATGCCGACGTGGACATCGGCAAGAAACGTCTCGCGCTCTTGTTGGGTCATGATAAGCGACATTTCGTCCTCCGTATCGAGTGGGTCATTCCACGCGGTGAAGTTTGCAACGGCGATTGGCTGATTGAGGTCCTCCATATTCCTCGTTTGCTTATAGGTCGAGCCGTCATTTTTTAGTTGAGATTATTCAGGCTGCATTCCTCACGGGTATCGAGCCGCATTGTACCGGTCTTAAAATCTAATGACTTGGTTATCCTCGAGTCAACTCCATGATGACCCTATTTCTACCGGAGCGCTGGATGCGGCGCGATCGTTGTTGCGGTATTCGTCATCAGGGGAGTTAGGGGAGTTGATTGCTAACACGGTATGGCGACAAAAACTTAGCGAACCGCACACACATTTGTGAGCAAGCTGCGAGGCGGGCGACGCGTTGTAGCGGCAAGGAGGTCAGAGTTCCGCGATATTGATCCTTATGCTCGGAGGTTCGCCAGAGGAGCGCATGGCGCGTCAGGCCGACTCGCAAAGAACACGGGCAGCTATCGATTGTGCTGCTTGTATTCGGCGGAGCGGGTGACTGGATTAGCAACGTCAAGCTAAATACGCGACGCCATCGTCGTCGCGAAATCCCGACAATTGCGAGCTACTTTTTCTCAGGAGAGTAAAAGGTATCGAGCAGCTGTTTGCGCATCCGCACTTCCCCTCCCGGTAGGGTGTCGAACTTTGTCGTGCCGTCGGTTTTCTGCAAGATCCGCCGCCCTTCGGAGTCTTGATCCATCGACAGAAGCAGCTTCTCCAGGCGATCGGCCAGCGCGGGAGCCAAATCTCTTCTGATCGACAGCAGATGGCGTGGCAGCCTATCCGTTTGCGCCAGGATGGTTATGTCCGACTTTTTGCCGGCATCAAGAGTGGCATAGTCGTCGTTGCTAAAAGCTCCGGCCGCCACCTGCTCGGTCAGAACCAGGTCGACGAGTTTGTCCTGAGAATAGGCAAAAATGTAACCGACTTCCCCGGGCGAAAGATTGGCTTCAGTTCCGGTCTTCGCCGAAAGTTTGAAGCCCTTTCTTGACAGGAAGAGTTTCGGGAGAAAATGGCCGGAAGTCGATCCGGGATCTTCAAAGGCGATGATCCTTCCGCGAAGATCTTCCAGGTGCTTCGTTGCGCCGTTTTTTTTCGTGAAAATCAGGGACTCGTATTCGGACATGCCTCCCTTCCAACGCCTGAGGAGCAACTTCCCGGCGCCGTATACGTCGTTGATTAAATACGTGGGATAGGGACTCTCCATGTAAAAATCGGCCTTCTTCTCGGTCAAAAGCTGGGCGAGCCGAGGTTGGGTCGGAGCCATAGCGATTCTTCCCTCGATCGCCGATCCGGAGGAAAGCTTCCTTGCCAGGTAGCGCACAAAATCTTGAAAGTGCGCCTCGATCTCCTTCCGATTGGTTTCCGCGACGATTCCCAAAGTGATCGTCTTCGCTTCCATCCTGCCGGGCATCTGCCCGATTGCACGGGAGCCCAAGATGACGTCGAAAAAAAGAATCGGAAAAAAGACGGCGATCTTGCGCGTATGTTTCACCACAAAGATTAACGTCATGTCGAACTACTCCTGCTGCCGTATCTATACAACCGAAGAGACTTTGGCAAGCACATTCGCTCCGCATCGGTCACGTAATGAAGAGCGCTTTACCGCGTAGGCATTATTGTTTGAGTCCCTGGCCTTGCTGGATGTCCAAACATGATCTGTGGCGATGTGAGGCGCTATGCGATATGGCATTGGACAGCGAGCAGGTACGAGAGCGGTGTCAGTGGTTTGAAGGCTGGTGACAAAAGATGTCGAGCGCTCGGGAGTAAACCTATCCGAAGCGCGCCAAACGTTTTTTGCGTCCCGCCATGAGCTGTGTGCTTTGGCTGCACACGGAACGGAGATGACCATGGCCAGCAGAGTCGAAGTCGGAGGTCTTAAGATCGATGAGCGGCTGTATCGTCTGGTGCGCGACGAGATCGCGCCGGGTACCGGTGTCAAAGTCGACGGCTTTTGGAGATCTCTCGGCGCGATCGTGAGAGATCTGGGGCCGAAGAATCGCGCGCTCTTAGCAAAGCGCGAGCGGTTGCAACAGCAGATCGATGAGTGGCACCTGGCCCACTTTGGTCAGCCGTTTGACCTGCCGGTTTACGCCGCGTTTCTGCAAGAGATCGGTTATCTCGTCCCCGAGGGGAAAAGATTTAAGATCAGCACGGCTAGCGTCGATCCCGAGATCGCCACGATCGCCGGAGCCCAGCTCGTCGTCCCTCTCGACAACGCCCGCTATGCCTTGAACGCCGCCAATGCTCGCTGGGGAAGTCTCTACGACGCGCTATACGGCACCAATGTGATCGCGGAAGAGGACGGCGCGGAAAAGGGCGAACACTACAACCCCAGGCGGGGCGCTAAGGTGATCGCTTACACGGAGAAATTTTTAAGCGAGGTCGTCCCCCTCGAGCGCGGAAGTTACCCCGACGTCACCCGATTTTTTCTGAAGCGAGTGAGCCGCAGGAAAAAACTCGCGGCGATGCTCAAGGACGGAACAACCGTCGGCCTGGCCGATGGGCGGCAATTTCTCGGCTACCAGGAAAATGACGCGGAGTTGACTGAAATCGCGCTCAGCAACAACGGTGCCCGCATCTTGATCCAATTCGACCGAAACCACCCCATCGGCAAGGCCCACCCGGCGGGTGTGAAAGATGTGGTCCTGGAAGCGGCGATCACCACCATCGAAGATTGCGAAGACGCGGTCGCGGCGGTGGACGCCGCCGACAAGGTCACCGTCTATCGACATTGGTGCGGCCTCATGAAAGGAACGCTGGAAACCACGTTCGAAAAGAACGGCCGCCCGCTGACCCGAAAGCTGAATCCGGACAAATTTTTTACCACGCCGACCGCAAGAAAGCTCACTTTGCCCGGAAGAAGCCTGCTGCTGGTGCGCAACGTCGGCATTCACATGTATACCGACGCCGTCATGACCAAGAACGGCGAGGAGATCCCCGAAGGTTTTCTCGATGCCATGACCACGGCGCTGGCCGCCATCCATGATCTGAAGCGAAGGGGCAAGTATCGCAACAGCAAGACGGGTAGCATTTACATCGTCAAGCCCAAACAGCATGGTCCAGAGGAAGTCGCCGCGACGATCGAACTTTTCGCACGGATAGAGAAAGCTCTCGGACTCAAGCGGAGGACTCTTAAGATCGGCATCATGGACGAAGAGCGGCGGACTACGGTCAATCTGAAGGAATGCATCCGAGCCGCGAAGGATCGCGTAGTGTTTATCAACACGGGTTTTTTGGATCGCACCGGCGACGAGATCCACACCAGCATGGAGTTGGGAGCGATGCTGCCGAAGGAAGAGATCAAAGCGCAGCCCTGGATCAAGGCGTACGAAGACTGGAACGCCGACATCGGCATCGAGACGGGATTTCGCGGCAAAGCTCAGATCGGCAAGGGGATGTGGACCATGCCGGACGAAATGCGCGAGATGGTCAGGAGCAAGATCGCCCATCCGCAAGCCGGCGCAAACACCGCCTGGGTGCCGTCGCCGACCGCCGCGACTCTTCATGCGCTGCACTATCACTATGTCGATGTCGCCCAGCGGCAGCGCGAACTGGCGAAGCGGGGCCGGGCTAAACTCGAGCATATTCTCACGCCGCCGCTGTTGTTGGAGCGGAAGTTGACGCCGGAGGAGATTCAGCGCGAGCTGGATAACAACGCGCAGGGCATCCTGGGGTACGTGGTGCGCTGGGTCGATCAGGGAATCGGCTGTTCGAAAGTTCCGAATATCAACGATGTCGCGTTGATGGAGGATCGAGCGACTCTTAGAATATCAAGCCAGCATATCGCCAACTGGCTCAAGTACGGCATCGTTACGAAGGAGCAGGTCGTCGAGACGTTTCGGCGGATGGCGCAGGTGGTCGATCGGCAAAATCGCGCCGATCCCAACTACCGCAACATGGCGCCGGACTACGACGGCAGCATCGCTTTTCAGGCGGCGTTGGAGCTTGTTCTGAACGGCCGAGAGGCGCCCAACGGCTACACCGAGCCCGTGCTCCACACGCGGCGCCGAGAAGTCAAAAGGGCGGGTAAAAGTCTTTGACCGAAGCGGCTCGGTTCTTTTCATCAATGAGCCGATGCGGTGCGTCCTTCAGTCGCTCCCGCGCTGAGCCCGTCGCGCGCAACGGGTACTGCGTTGATGGCCACCCGCAATCCACCGGCGGTGATATTTCGTGCGGGTCGGAGCCTCTAGGGCACATGCGCGGGTGCCGACGGCTTGCGGTCTCATCGCCCTCGCGCAGGTGCGCAGGTTTTGTCAGAATAGGCTCAAGCCCAGAGCGCACTTGTAAATAACGTTATGCCAGACCTCAGATGTGCCTCGAGTAACGACACACCAAGCGACGGCGTCGTTGTTCATCTTATCGATGGCACCTACGAGTTGTTCCGGCACTTTTACGGTCTCCGCCGCTTCAACAAGGGCGAGGACAGGCCCTTCGGCGCGGTGATCGGCGTCCTTAATACCGTCTTGCAGATGATCGAGACTGGAGCGACTCACGTTGGTGTGGCGACCGATCACGTCATCGAGTCTTTTCGCAATGGCCTCTGGTCCGGCTACAAGACCTCCGACGGCATGGAGCCCGCGCTGCTTTCCCAGTTCCACCCACTCGAAGACGCCCTCGCCGCCATGGGCGTGGCGGTATGGCCGATGACCGAGTTGGAAGCCGACGATGCGCTTGCCTCGGCGGCTGAGATCGCCTCCGGCGACGAGGCAGTGCGGAGAGTCTGCATCTGGACGCCGGACAAGGACCTGGCGCAGTGCGTCCGAGAAGATCGAGTCGTGCAGGTCGATCGCAGAAGTCGGAAGATCCGCGAGGCGGCGGGAGTGCGCGAGAAGTTCGGAGTGGAGCCCGTCCTGATCCCCGATTTTCTCGCTCTCGTCGGCGATGCCGCCGACGGATACCCGGGCATTCCGGGAATCGGTCCGATCACCGCATCGCGGCTCCTGAATACACACGGCATCATCGAGGAGTTCCCGGCCGTCGTATTGGGCGACCGCCGCGAGCTTGCGTTACTGTTCAAGCATCTTGCAACGCTCAGGACCGACGCGCCCCTCTTCCGCAGTGTGGACGAGCTGCGCTGGCGCGGCGCGACCCACGCATTCGCCACATGGGTGGAGGCGTTGGACGAGACCCGTCTATTGAATCGCTGCCACGCGGCACAAAACTTATTAAAGAGTTCATAAGTATCTCGACAACAGGGTTGCTTGGACAAGGAGCAGTCTCCCGACCTGCCCGAGACTCGAAACCGAGCCGCTCGGCACTGAAATGGCAGTGGCTAAGTTTCACGATCTTTGAAATAGTGACTGCATGGGAAATAGAATTGCCGATATCGGCAGGATGAAAAGCATCGTCGATGGCGAGAATCGGCGGAGAACGGCCGATTTTAAGAAAACGGCGAGACTTGGCACGGAGAAAAATCCGGCGGTCGTCCGGGTACGGACGGCAGAAAGACTTGAAGAGATCACGGCTGTGTTCAAAGAGAAAGGTTGGAAATTCAAGATCGAAGTGGACCCGGACAAACCCGAGGATATTATCGATCTGGAACGGCTAGCGAATCCGATAACGCCACGGCGGGTCGAACAGAAACTTGGGCGTAACGAGCCCTGCTCCTGCGGAAGCGGTAAAAAGTACAAAAATTGCTGTGGTCACTGAGGAAGTCGATCTTCTCCGGCGGTTTCCGAAAGTGTTCAGGCTCGACCAGTCATATCAAACCCGGGTTATTCGGAAAGGATGCCCACGTCCTCGGCGGCAAAGGTCACAGTGATTTCGTCGCCGCGTTGAAACAGCGGTTTGCCCTTGGGGTTGGTCTCGTTCACTTTGATGATGCGTTCGGCCGATTCAATTTCATACTCGACCAGCGAGCCCTGATACGCCGAGGCGGCCACACGGCCAGTGATCCGATTCAGCTTTGGTGGCTCATCCACCGACTCGACGAGTTCGATCGCCTCGGGACGAACGTAAAGCAACACCTTATGGGATTCGCGCGGGCTCTGGTCACCCGGCGGCGGTGCGGCTTTGATCTCAAAACCTTCCTCGGTGTGAATTTCCAAGAGCCCGTCCAATGAGCGAATGATGGTCCCCGAAAAAAGGTTCGACTTGCCGACGAAATCGGCGACGAAGCGCTCGCGCGGCGACTCGTAGATTTCCCGCGGCTTTCCTTCCTGAACGACTTTGCCAAAGTTCATCACCGCGATCCGGGTCGAGAGGGTCAGAGCCTCTTCTTGATCATGGGTTACATAAAGGGTGGTCAAGCCAATGTCTCTTTGCAGCTTCAATAGCTCGATGCGCATTTCCTGGCGCAGCTTCGCGTCGAGATTGCTGAGCGGCTCGTCGAGGAGCAGAACGCGCGGCTGGATCACGAGCGTGCGCGCCAGCGCGACGCGCTGCTGCTGGCCGCCCGAGAGCTGTGAAGGGCGGCGTCCCTCGGTTCCTTTGAGCCCCACCTGCTCGAGCGCTTCCATAACGCGCGGTGCAATTTCGCGGCGCGGGATTTTCCGTTCCTTCAGACCGAAAGCGACGTTGTCGAAAACCGTCATGTGGGGCCAGAGGGCGTAGTTCTGAAAAACCATTCCCAGATTGCGCCGCCACGGCGGCATGTGGGTTACCGAGTCGCCGTCCAGAAAGACCGCTCCCTCGTCCGGCGAGACAAACCCGGCGATGGTTCTGAGCAAAGTCGTTTTCCCGCAGCCGCTCGGTCCGAGGAGCGTGTAGAATTCGCCTTTGGCGATCTCCAGATCGACGTGGCGCACGGCCCAGATCTCGCCGTAGCGCTTGCCGATGTTTTCGAGCCTGACTTGCCCTGCTGGCATGCTACATCCGAAACGCGCTGCCGGTGCGTCCGCCGAAGACGCGATAGGTTAAATAGGTTCCGATGGAGACCATGACGATGGCAACGACGCCGAGCGCCGCGCCCGCCGCCCGTCCCAAGGGACTTTGCATATAGATGTAGATGCCGTAGGAAATCGGCCCGCTCTCGATTCTCGGAACGAGCATGATCGTCGAGGACAGCTCGACGCAGTTGGTCATGAATGCGATCAGGCCGCCGGCCACGAGCCCTCCGGAAATCAGCGGCAAGGTAACCTTGGCGAACGTGCGCAAACGGTTCGCGCCGAGATTCTGAGCGGATTCTTCCAGACTGATGTGTACCTGTTGTAGGGCGGCGTAGCTGGCCCGGACGGTATAAGGCAAGCGGCGGACGGTGTAGGCGACAACCAGAATGATCCAGGTCGACGTCAGCGGGGCTCCCAGGCCGGGGAAATCCCAGCCGTGAAAAACCCGGAGATAACCGACCGCGAGTACGACTCCGGGAATCGCGATCGGCAGAGTGGCGACCGCGTCAAGCACATTCCTGCCCCAGACGCGGCTCCTGATCAAGAGAAACGCGATGATCGCGCCGAGAAAGACGTCGAGGCCGGCGGCGAGAATCGTGTAGAGCAAGGTATTTTTCACGAAGTGCGGCGCGCGGACAAGAATTTCGGTGAAATTATCCAGGGTGTACGTCGTCGGCAAGAGCGAGAAGCTCCAGATTTTCGCGAAAGACAGGATGACGATGCCGATGTGGGGCAGCAAGCTCAGGCTCAAGACGAGGCCGCAAAACAACAGGATCGCCAGGCGCTTCATGCCGGTAACCGGCCGCGCGACGGCGGTGCCCTGGTGCAGGGTCGCGTACTCGGAGAGGCTCAGGTATTTTCGCGCAACCAGAAGAGAGCCGAGGGAAATAGCCACCAGAATGACGCAGATCACATAGCCGTCGACGTCGTCGATGCCGATCGTTGTGATCCGCAGATAGGCCTGCGGCGCCAGGAGATTTTTGTAATTGAGCATGAGCGGGGTGCCGAGATCGTCAACGGCGCGAATGAACGTGAGCAGGCAGCCGGCGATAAAGCCCGGCAGCATAAGCGGCAAAGTGACGCGGCGAAACAGACGCAACCCGTGGCAGCCCATGTTCTGTGCCATCTCCTCCAGGGACGGATCGATGTTGGAGAGCGACACCGCGGTGTTGAGCATAATAAAAGGAAAAAAGTGCAGGGTTTGAACCAGAACGACGCCGGTAAGCCCTTCCATGAAGGGAATGCTCATATCGAACCAGCGCATGAGCAGCAGGTTAATCGTGCCGCTGCGGCCCAAAATAAGCTGCAAGGCGACCGCTCCGACGAAGGGAGGGATCACCAACGGCAAAGTGGCCAGGGTGTTGACGAGGATCTTCCCTTTGAAATCGTAGCGGACGCTCAGATAGGCAAGCGGGACGGCGATCAGGCTTCCGAAAAAGACGACCAGCAGGCCGGCGACCAGACTGTTCCAGAGCGATTCACGAAAAAGCGGGCGGCGAAAAAAATTCGCGAAGTGGACCAGAGTGAGGCCGCCCTCGCCGTCCGAGAGGGAGACCCACAGCACTCGAACGATAGGGACGAGGATGAAAAACGTAAGAAGAGCCAATAAGGCGAACAGGATGCCCGCCTGCCGCCAGTCCAGACGGATGCCCGAAACGAAAGCGGGCACGGCTTCACTCTTGGCCATGGCAGCTACTGCCCCGCGTTGTTCATCGTGCGAAGTCCGATGAGCAAGCCTCCACCGTGCGGTGAATCGATTGTACCTTACCGATGATGTTGTTCCATTCGTTCCAAATGTTTCAAATGTTCCAACCCCCTTGTTGCATCCTCCCCGCGACGCGAGGGAGGACAAGAGGTCGGGGCTTGAACGGCTTGAACATTTTGAATCTGTTCACAGGAGGCTTGGGCACCGTCGAAGCACTCTGCACCGCTTACGCTCGCTGGGTGATCTATGCCGTCTAGCGCGCCAGCGCGGCCGCTTTGTTCGCCAGCTCGGTCGCCTTGGCGTAGTTGGCGCGCGCTGCGTTTTCCCATTCAGTCTCCAGTTGAGCTTTCAAACCGGACTTGGACTTGAACGCGCCGGCGACTTCCTTGTCGCCTGCCTTCTTGTCGTCGATAGGGACCTGAGAAGCGGCTTTCCTGGCATCGGCAAGCAGGCTCCGAGCCTGCGGGGCGCCGGCACTTTTCGATTTGGCGACGGCCTCCTCCGCGCGGAAGATCGCTCCCCAGGCGCCCCTCAGTTCTTTGTGGCGGAAGGTGATGATGTGATCGTAGAGAGAGTTCACCACGTCGCGGCGTCCGGATGAGAGCCGGTTGTTGAAATCGACGCCGCCGAGTTTCTGCTTGAACGGGTTAGGGTAGTCCTTCGGTCCCTTCGCGTAGAGTTCGGGAAGGACCGGAAGCCTGCCGATCTCCGGAGAAAAGAGGACCATCTGTCCGGGCTCGCTCAGGAGATAGTTCACGAACGCTTTCGCGTTGTCCATGTTCGGCGCGCCTTTGACGATGCCTACGCTCGCCGGAACCACCGACGTCAGAGACGGATAAACGAAGTCCACCGGCTGACCGCTGGCGATCGCCGACAGGCCGAAAAAGTCGATGACGACGCCGATGCCGTACTGGCCGCTGATGACAGCCTCCGGGACTCCAAAGCTGCGCTCGGTAATCGCGCCCATGTTGCCGCCCGAGTTGAGCAGCAATGCCCAACCCTTGTCCCAGCCGTAACCCTGAAGAATCACCTCGACGGTGAGATGGGTCGTGCCGCTGCGAGAAGGCGCGCTGATGACCAGATGGCCGTGGTATTTCGGATCGGCGAGATCGGTCCACTCTTTGGGCGCCGGCAGCTTATGGGCTTGAAGGTAACCCTTGTTCCACATCAGTCCATAGCCGCTGACGGCAAAGCCGAAGTAATGGCCGTCGGGATCATGGACCGGAAACGTGCCGATCTTCGCCGGGATTTTCGACATGATTTCTTTGGGCGGGGCGTACTTCTCCAGCAGGCCGTCGTTTTTCAAGGTCTGGAACGCATCCGGAGCGCTGACCCAAAAGATATCGGCCTCCGGCCGGGCTTTGGTCTCGCGCAAGTAAGTGACTCCGGCGTTGGTCTGCTTGTTGTTGATGACGACCTTGATGCCCGGGTTTTTGGCTTCGAAAGTTTTCTTGTAGGTCTCGAAAAGCTCTTTTGGAAACGACGTGACGATCACCACTTCTTTGCCGAGCGCCGGCGCCGAAAGACCGGCGAGCAGCAAAGAAAACAACGCGAATCGTGTCCATTTCATAAGCGTTTCTCCTGCTTGGTTTAAGATCCAGTTGGAGCCAGACACTATCGCCGAGGGTAGAAACCTGTCAAGGAGCGACTGTTTTCAGGCTGTTGAAAAAGGCTCACCTGCTTCGTTGAGCCGCCGTTTGATCTGCGGGATAACCTCTTTACCGAACCGTTCGATCGTTTCCAGGGTGAAGCTCGGGTCCATTCCCGGCCAATCCACCATGAACCACATAAACTCGGCGCCGAATTCTTCGTGGTAAGACATCACTTGTTCGACGACTTCGGCCGGGCTCCCGAGTATCAGACGATCGCGTTTCAACTGATCGAACTTGAGATCGTAGCGCTCACCCGGCTGCCCCCATTGCTGATAGCGTCGGTAACGCCGCTCGTAGCCATCCTCGATGCGCTGCTCGGCTTCGCGGGTCGTATCGGCGATACAAAGATCGCGAAAAATAAACAGCCCGCGATACGGTTTCCCCTGCCGTTCGAGCGCCGCTTTATACGCCGGTAGGGCCTCGCGCAAAAAACTCTTCGAATGACGCCGGCTGGCGATCCAATGGTCGGCGACTTCCGGCACTCTGGCTACGGTCTTCACCGTGTCGGCGCCCATCAAGATCGGCGGACCGGGCCGCTGCGCCGGCCTGGGCTGGCTCATCACGTTATCGAGATGGAAATGTTCGCCGTGAAAAGTCACTGCCTCCCCAGTCCAGAGTTTTCGAATCACTTCGAGCCCCTCGACCAATCGGCTTCTGCGCTCGCGTTTGTCGATGCCGAAGGAAGCGAACTCGTTGTCGCGATAGCCTTGGCCGACGCCGAACAAAACTTTGCCGCCGCAAAGATTGTCCAAGGTCGAGATATATTCCGCGACCATCACCGGATGGTGCAGCGGCAGCAGGAAGATCGAGGTGCCGAGATACATTTCCCGCACCTGGCCGGCGAGGTACGCCAGCAAAGGAATCGACTGTAAGATCGCCGCATCCGGCCCAGTAAGGTAATGTTGTGCGACGAATAGGCCATCGTATTTGTTTTGATAAGCGACCCGCGCCCGCAGGGACACCTGCTCGCATACCTCGGCAGGATCAAGATCCGCCGGATAACTGCCGAACTCCACGCCGAATCGCATTCGTGCTCCTTATTGGGCAACAATTTATTAAGAAGTTCATAAGTATCTAGACAACAGGGTTTGTTGGAAACGAAGGGATGACTCGCTAGCCCAGGCAAAGCGTCTGTAGGTCATCGGCCACCACACGATCCACGCCCCGAGTGCTTAATTTTGGCCGTGGGTGGGAAAGCGTCCTTTGAGTCCTGGTGCCTGCGCTTTCCACGACTCGTCCCATCGTCCCAGTAGGTCTACTAACTAACGAAACACTCCTTAGTAACTCCTTAGTAACTCTGATCGGAATTACTGTCGGATACTGCAGCGGTTTTGCGCATCGCAACGCTGCCTCGGTCGGGAAAATCCAACAGACATTAGCGGG
>Ga0210076_1000193_pt1 | contig 13723 bp, 14 predicted proteins | sample MayberryNW_Catta_3_FD_184876 | JGI IMG/M metagenome (GOLD analysis project Ga0210076, IMG submission 184876) | Wetland microbial communities from San Francisco Bay, California, USA, that impact long-term carbon sequestration -... | ecosystem: Environmental > Aquatic > Marine > Wetlands ... | reverse complement strand
GCCGCTCCCGTCACCCACATCTGGTACTTCAAGGGCGTTCCGTCGCGTCTGGGCTACCTGCTCGACCTCGCCCCGAAGGACCTCGAGAAGGTCATCTACTTCGCCGCCTACATGATCACGTGGGTGGACGACGAGCGCCGCACGCGCGATCTGCCCTCGCTGGAGGCCCATGTCTCCGTCGAGCGCCAGCAGATCGAGCAGCGCCGCGACGCCGACCTGGAGGCCCGCGCCAAGAAGCTCGAGGGCTACCTGGAGAGCGGCTGACTGACCCTCCCCCCTGTTCTTGCGTAACCCACTCGTCTCTAGACGAGTGGGTTACGCAAGAACGGACGGTCACCGGGCGGCGGCGCCCCGAACCTTCTCCGCAGCGGCGACGAGCTTGACCGCTTCATCGCGATTTTTCTTACCGTGACACCAGCGCAGCGCTTCACTCCACGCGCTGAGATATTTGAGCAAAATGTCGCGGTTTTCGTTCGCCCACTTGCGGGTAACCGCGTAAACACCTCCGGGGTATTCGGGCAACACTTCACGATGGTCGGCAAAACGAAGCATCCCGGCGGCGGCCGCCTTGGCGTCCCAAGGGGGATTGAGGACACCGGCAAAGGTCTCACCCTGCATCATCGACTCCAAACGATGCCCGGTCGTGCCTTTGGCAATCAACTTGTAATCGCCGTGCCCCATTTCCAAGTCATGGGCCAAAAGCACGCGGCGCAGCACCAGCGCATACGCCGTATCGACGGCATCAACGGCCAACGGCTTGCCGCGTAGATCTCCCCAAGTTTTGATCTCGGGCCGCACATACACCGGCAGCGTGATTCCTTCGGCCACCTGCGCAACTGCGACGATCTCCGCACCCTCGCGGCCCGACCACCCAAGCACGTTGTCGAAAGCCGTGGAAACGATCTGCCACGAACCTTTGCCAAGGCCGCGCATCTGTTCCGTCGAGTTAGGCGTCACCAGGACATCGACTTCGAGATCCTGGGCGGCAAAGATTCCCTTCGCCCGCCCGGCGGCGAGCGCTGCGTCGACGTTGAAAACATTTATGAGCAGGCGGTCAGGCATGTGTTTTCGTCGAAATACGTGTAATGAAATTTCGCTGCCGCATTCGTACTCTTTGCTGGCGGTTGGCGCAGATCTTCCCTTCCCCTTCCTCTTTCCTCCCCCGCGAGCGCGAGGGAGGATAAAGAGAGGGCTTGTTTTTTTTTACCTACCAAATCTTCGGACCAGTGTATTCAAGAATATACAAGCCGCCCTTGATCCTGTCGGTCACATAAATCAAACCATCGGTGTCGACATAGAGATCATTGAACATCGGCGCCTTCTGCCCCTCCGGCGCCGGCGGAATGAAGAAGCCTACCTCCTCCGGCCGGAATTTGTTTCTAATGTCGAAGACACGCAGCCCCGCATTATAGTAAGTGATGAAAATAATGTTCTCGCTTTGGAATGACCCGGGACGCATCTCGTGCACGTTGTGCGGACCGAAGCGCAGGCCGCGTTTGCAGAAATCACCTTCGGGCACTGGGCAGGAGCTGACGATCACCGGATTTCTTTCTTCGCGGATATCGATGATCCAAACGCGCTTCTCGCCCTCGGCACAATCGTACTTGACAGACTCATCGACCGCTACAACGAGTTTTCTTCCGGGCAATGGCAGCGTCGTATGCGCGTAGCCACCGAACGGCGGGCTCCAGTCGATATGGCTTATCGTTTTAGGCTTGCTGATGTTGGAGATATCGAGAATCACCATACCGGCATCGACGAGCGCGACGTAAGAGCGGTCGCCATGCGGAATCGCGCCGTGCACATGAAAATGCTCTCCGTCAAACGGCGTCCAATCAGCGGGAGTTTCTTCACCTTCCATGGTCCCAGGAATCCACCAACGCCCCGCCTCCTGTGGATTTGTCGGATTGGAAATGTCGGCAATCAGGTATGCGCGCTCTTTGATTCCAGAGAGCATGGCTCCTACGTGGGCGTACTTGCCGTCGGTAAACCACATACGATGCACGCCTTTGCCGGGAAGTTTTAAATTGCCGATTTCGCGCGGCTCCGTCGGTTTTTCGATGCTGTATATTTTGATGCCCGCCTCATTGGGCGTTCCGGCGGGTAAGTTCCTGTCAAAATAAGGCCGCTCCTGATTCTGGATCAGGATATCGCCGGCGATCTGGACTTTGTGCGAGTGCGTGTTGGCCGCATGCGGGATCTGCCTCACCACGCGCGGATCGGCAGGGTCGACGACATCGATGATGCTGAGCGCCATCGGCGAGGTCCCCAAGTGCGCCAGATACACGTACCGTCCTTGTTTGAGCAACTGCATGCCGTCACCATAACCATTGAGGTCGTGATGACCGACTATGCGCATGTTCCAACTCTCACTGTTCGCTTGAATTTCTGCGGCTGACATCGGCCAGAAATCTCCCTCGCATCCGAATTGCGCCACAATTACATGGCGCGCTTGGTTCTCTTATACTTCCGGAGTACCCGAGTCAATAATTGCTGCTGTATTGGCTACACTGATTCATTGTGATAATAGGCGCTACGCGAGTCTACTAACGTCCGCAACAGGAGGAGTCGTGATGAAACGAGTTCTCGCCCTTGCAGTCCTTGCACTACTTTTTCACCTCACCGGCGCGCACGCGCAAACCAAACGAATCGCAGCGGGATATAGCGCAATCAGCGCCACGCAAACGGGATTTTACCTCGCCAAGGACATGCTGCTTTTCGAAAAATATGGACTTTACGTTGACCCGGTTTATGTCGCCGGCGGCAGTCGCATGGCGCAGGCCATCATTGCCGGAGAGTTCGCGCTGGCTTTGGCCGGCGGCAATATCGTCAACGTCAATCTTTCCGGCGGTGACATCGTCATCATTGGAGGTGTCGTCAACGTACCATCCTTCTATCTCTTCGTACAGGGAGCGATCAAAAAGTCTGAAGATTTAAAAGGCAAGGCCCTCGGGATCACGCGCTATGGTGCCTCGACCGACGTGAGTTTGCGCGCTTATCTAAAGAAATATGGACTGGAGCCCGATCGTGACGTAAAAATCCTCCAGATGGGCGGTCAGCCGGAAATTCTCGCCGGCATGCAGGCCGGGGTCATCCAGGGAGGAATTCTCTCTTCTCCCGGCGACTTCAAGGCCAAAAAAGCCGGCTTCGTCATGATTGCCAACTTCGCGAAAGAGGGGATTGACTATCCAACCACGGGCCTGGTTTCGACTCGTTCGACCATCAAAAAAGATCGAGACACTGTGAAGCGATTTCTGATGGCCTACAGCGAGGCCGTCGATCGCCTGTTTCGCGATAGAGAACTGGGCATGAAGGTCATCGGAAAGTGGACGCGGACTCAAGACCGTGAAACGTTGGAATCGTCCTATGAGTACGCCACCAATTTTATTGAAAGACCGCCTAGATTACCGTACAAGGCGACGGAAAACATCGTAGCATCGATGGCCGAAACCGACCCGAGAGCGAAGGGTCACAAAGCCGAAGAATTTCTCGACCCATCGCTCTACAATGAGCTGGAAAAATCCGGCTTCTTCAAGTCCTTGCCGCGCTGAAGAAAAACGGAGCGGCACAACGACGATCTCTGGTCGCGCGCCCGAAAGCGATCGTGCTCAGCAAGTTCGGCGGCCCGGAAGGTGCTGCGCGCCGAAGCTGTGCCAGGCGCAAGCGTGATGTCGTCGTAGGCAATAGCGAAAGCTTTGCTTTTTTCTCAACTGCTCGACCGAATCGACGGTAGGCAAATACAACAGCTAAAACGAGCGCCTTTGGTTGTCTTCGCTTCTTCCGGAACAACAGGTATTCTATAAACGGTTGCCATTTACACCTCAATTGGCCGTGATAAAACCCAAGTGAACGAACCTTTGGAGGTCATCCATGGCAGAAATCGTTTCGATTATCGGCATCACGCACAATCCGTTCATGCCGCGACTGTTCAAACAACCGCAGCAACCGCCCGGCGCCGCTAAAGTGCAAGAACGTATCGCGATGATGCGGCAAAAGCTGGCCGATGCTGAGCCCGACGTGCTGGTCTGCATCGGCAACGACCATCTCCATCAGTTTTTTATGGACAACATGCCGGCGTTCATGATCGGCAAGATGGAGCAGTACAATGGCACCTTCTACGACGAAGAGCGCGAATTCGGCTTGCCTAAATGTAAATTGCCTGGCGACGTAGATGTATCCGACGCGATCGTGGAAGGCGCCTTCGATCGTGGCGTCGACTTTGCCTATTCCAACGAGCTCACCATCGATCATTCGATCATCGTGCCAATGCTTTTCGTCCGTCCTGAAATGGATATCCCCGTGGTGCCAATTTTGACCAACTGCATCGCCCCGCCGATGCCTCGGCCCAAGCGATACTTCGAAGTCGGCAAAGCCATCCGCGCGGCAATCGATAGCCTGCCGGCCAAGAAGCGCATCGGCGTGCTGGTCAGCGGTCACTTGTCGCTCGAAGTCGGGGGGCCTAAGCAGTTTGAACGACATCTGACCGATCCAAAGTTCGACGCCGCTGCCGTCGGCTGGATCGTCAACGGCGACATCGACGGTGCCGCCGCCGGCTGCACACCGGAGAAAATGATCGAGTCGGGCAACATGACCAGCGGTTACTTGAATTTTTTGATGATGATGGGAGTTGCCAACGCGTCCAAGCCGTCCTATGCGGAGGGATTGGACGCCGGCTTTCCGGCCATCCCATTTTTCAGTTGGGACAAACAAGTCTAGTTCAATTGCACAGCGAAAATTTTAGGAACATTCGATGGATTTCAAGATTCTGGCAACAATTTTTACTTCGGTGTTCGTCGCCGAGCTCGGCGACAAAACCCAGCTCGCGACCATGCTGTTCGCCGCCGACAAGAACACCGGCAAGCTTACCGTGTTTCTCGGTGCTTCGCTCGCATTGATTGTGACATCCGCGATTGGCGTATTAGCGGGCTCGATAATCTCACAGTACGTCAGTGAAAAAACCTTGCACTATTTGGCGGGAGTTGGCTTTATCTCGATCGGAATTTGGACGCTGGCAAAAGCGTAGTAGGGTGGGATCGTCATGAGCAAATACCTGATGGACAAGCTGATTCATTTAGTGAACATGGACGAAGCGGCGGAAAAAGAATATGCCGCAAAACCACGTGAGTTCGTCGAGCGATGGGAAAAGACCCAGACGCTGAAATTGGAGCCGGAAGAGCGCGAAGCATTGGCGACCAAAGATTATGGCAAACTCTATGCCATGGGCGCGCATCCGTTTACGCTGTGGAGTTTCACCGAAGCCGTCTGGATTCATGAGAAACCGCGCGAAGAGCTGGTCGCGGACTACAAGGCCAAAGCCGCCAGGGCGGGCTATCCCAACTTCAAGACGTAGAATAAGTTTCAAGCCAACGCTCCGCTCACCATTCGGCGGAATGCCGCAGCGCCTTTCCTTGTCCTTAGCGGCAGCTAACGTTTTGTCACACTTTCCACCGACTCGATTGCGCTTCAACGAACCTGAACGAAAGCCGTTAAAAGAGAATCTACCCTACCGAACGGTTTTAGCCTAAAGAGCGGGACATGTTTTCCACAGGTTCGAAGTAATAGTAAAACACAACGGTCGCCTGTTAATTTTTGCTCTCAAATCGTTAAATTCACCCGCCAAATATTTTTATCTATTGCTTGCATCGGCGGCAGTAGTTCTGTATCGTCCGCAGGTTCCTCGGTTTCTCGCTATGTGGGCGATCAAAGTAATATTTGCGCTCTTCTTGGGAGTTACTGGAATAATCGGATGTGCAACCAATGAAAGGTTGTATCATCCCACAGCTTCATCTATCGTTCCGCTTCCGTCACTGGACCCTGCTCCCGGCGCTGTTTCCGATTCGCCTGTTTCCGATTTGCCTTTTTCCGATTCGCCCACCGTTGCTGTGGCGCCCGGCGCGATCGCGCCGGCGCTATTGGAACGACCGGTGCCGACGCAGCAAGACACGGCCGACCAAAGTCGCGATGCGGCACCGGCCATTCCACTCGATCGCAAAGAAGAAAAAACGGCGAACACCGACAATCGCGAAAAAGTCACCCCGTTAAGAAAACCCGCACCGGTCGCGCCAGCGCCACAATCAGGCCGCGCTTTTCAAGCCGATAATCGGTTGCTTGAATTGTTGGAAAAAGATCTGGATGACGCTCTCGAGCCTGTCGCGCAAAAACGACGGCTGCAGTTCTCGAAAGAAGTTATCAACAATCCCAAAGTGCGTCATTTCATCAACTATTATTCAAACACCGGAAAAAATCGTTTTCGTGAGTTGCTCGCCCGTTCGGGAAAATACATGCCGATGATTGCGAAGGTGCTAACGCAGGAAGGATTGCCGGAGGAACTCGGCTACCTTGCATTACTTGAAAGCGAGTTCGTCGTCGACACTGTCTCGCGAAACGGCGCAGTGGGCTTGTGGCAATTTATCGCTGCCACCGGTCGCAGATACGGCTTACGCATCGATCAATGGGTTGACGAACGACGCGATCCGGTGAAATCGACTCGGGCCGCGGCCGCTTATCTGAAGGACCTTCATAACTACTTCGGGCGATGGTATTTGGCGACGGCCGCGTACAATGCCGGGCCGGGCGCCATCGACAGGGCGCTGGAGCAAAGCGGCGCCAAAGATTTTTGGAGCATCAAGGCAAAAGCGCAAATGAGCGATGAGACCCGTAATTTCGTGCCGAAGTTCGTTGCCATCGCGCTGATTGCGATGGATCCCCAAAAATATGGATTCAACGACGTTCGATACGAGATTTCCTTAGACTATGAAGAGATCGAACTCAACGCGCCAATGTCGCTGGCAGCGCTGGCGGAGATGGTGGAATCGAATATTACGCCGATCCGGGAGCTCAATCCCGCCTTGCTGCATGGCACGACTCCGCCTGAAAAAGCCTCATTCCGCGTGAATGTACCGGTCGGAAAAGCCGCAGTGTTTCTCGCCAAAACGAGCGAAAAGTTCTTGGAAAAAGAAGGGGAGCCGACCGGACTGGTGACTCACGAAGTCAGACGTGGCGAGACGCTTTTCTCGATTGCGCGCCATTATGGTTTGGAAGTGCGCACATTGATGCAATTCAATAGCCTCACGACACCGCGTCTGCGGATCGGTCAGAAACTGCTAATTTTCTTACAGAGCTTCCGAAGAAGGTTACGCTAAACGCTAGCCGCGCTTGTCCATCGGCACATAGTCGCGCGTTTCCGCGCCCAAATAGACCTGCTTCGGCCGCGCTAACTTCTGATCGGGATCAGTCAGCATTTCTTCCCATTGCGCGATCCAGCCGGAGGTACGCGGAATAGCAAAGAGCACCGGAAACATATCCATCGGCAGGCCCATCGACTGGTAAATCAACCCGGAGTAAAAATCCACGTTGGGATAGAGCTTGCGCCTGATAAAGTAGTCGTCCGAGAGGGCGATCCGTTCCAGTTCAAGCGCGATATCGAGTAGAGGATTACGTCCTTTGACCTCGAAAACCTGATCCGCGATCTCCTTGATGATCTTGGCGCGGGGGTCGTAGTTCTTGTAGACGCGATGGCCGAACCCCATCAAACGCCCTTCGCCCCCTTTCACCTTCTTGATGAATTCGGGGACTTTGGCCTTGGAGCCGATCTCCATCAGCATTCTCAGCACGGCCTCATTCGCGCCGCCGTGTAACGGCCCGTAGAGAGCCGCCGCGGCGGCGGCAACCGCAGAATAAGGATCCACCTGCGAGCTCCCAACGCTGCGCATTGCATTGGCGCTGCAGTTTTGTTCGTGATCGGCGTGCAGAATGAACAGAATATCGAGGGCGCGCTCCAGTATGGGGTTGGGCTTGTATTTGAGCTCGGTCATTTTGAACAACATATTGAGAAAATTACCCGTGTAGCTCAAATCGTTATCGGGATACGAGAAAGGCAGACCGAGACTATGCCGGTAGGCGAAGGCCGCCAGGGTCGGCATCTTGCTGATCAACCGATAGGTTTGAGCGCGGCGTGAGTTAACGTCGAAAATCTTTTTTGCCTCCGGATAAAACGTCGACAGCGCGCCGACCGTGCTTACCAGGATTCCCATTGGATGGGCATCATGGTGAAAACCGTCGATAAGCTTCTTGATATTTTCATGAATGATGGAGTGATAAGTGATGTTATGAGTCCAGTCTTCGAGCTGGGATTTATTCGGCAGCTCGCCGTACAGGATTAAATACGCGGTTTCTAAATAGGTGCTTTTCTCGGCGATCTGTTCGATCGGGTAGCCACGGTAGCGCAGGATGCCTCGATCGCCGTCAATGTACGTGACCTTGCTCTGGCAAGAGGCGGTGTTCATGAAACCGGGGTCGTAACTGACGATTCCATCATCCTCAGTGAGTTTTATTTGGAACAGATCGGTCGCCTTTATGGCGCCATTCTTGATCGGAATGTTGTACTGCTTCCCGGTCCGATTATCGATAATGGTCAATGTGTCTGAAGCCATCGTATTAACCTCTCACCTCTACCTTGGCACGTCTCTTTCTAGAACATCCCCCTGCCGCGGTCAACTCCAACTCCCTCATACAGGCGTAATCTGCCAGCCGATTTGCCACCGCGCCGCGGCCCTGACACAGCAAACCATTGTAGCCGGAGCAAACTCAACGACCGGACGGTCCGGGTTGCCGGCAACAAGTAAGCCTGCGAGCCGTCCCATGAAAGGCAAGTGACCGACCAGCAAAATCGAATTGCTGGCAGCATCCAACTCAGCTTGAACGAGCGTCGGATCATCCTCGGGCAACAAGCCCGACAGAGACGCAATGCGCGCGGCCGGGACTAGATGGGCGGCCAAGATCTCGGCAGTTTCCATCGCGCGCAAGATGCCGGAATGATAGACGAGCGAAACTTCGATGTTCCTTTGGAGCGCCATTCTAGCGGTCTGCTCAACCCGACGGCGGCCCTCTTTTGACAGCGGCCGCTGCGGATTTTCCGCCGCGGAGACGGCGTCGCCATGACGCATCAAATAGAAATTCACGTTTGACTGACCTCGCAATGGGATGAGCGAAGATGGGAATCCGACACTGCGGCAGATAATGCTTCGGCAACTGCGATTCGAGCACAGCTGCAAGTCGGCATGCATTCAGTTCGGCAAAGTCGCGGTTGCAAAAGACCCATGTTGATATAGTATGCCGGTCAGAAATTGCAATCCAGCCGTCCACTGCGACGCACCCGGTATCCGTGATCGAATTTCGCAAGGTCAATAAATGGTTCGGCCCGCTTCACGTACTCAAGGACATTGATTTAACCGTCGACGCGGGAAACGTCGTCGTGGTTTGTGGTCCAAGTGGCAGCGGAAAAAGCACGCTGATCCGCTGCATCAATCGGCTCGAAACGATTCAATCGGGCGACATCCGTGTCGACGGCCGCTCGGTGTGTGACGCGCGCCTGGACACGGCCGGCTTACGCGCCAACGTCGGCATGGTTTTTCAATCCTTCAATCTTTATCCCCATATGACGGTGCTGGACAATATCACCCTGGCGCCGCTGAAGGTGAAGCGCCTGTCGAACGCGGAAGCCGGCAAAATCGCCACTGAGCTCTTGGAGCGCGTCGGCATTCCCGACAAAGCCAATGTTTATCCGGCAAATCTTTCCGGCGGGCAGCAGCAGCGCGTCGCGATCGCGCGCGCTCTCGCAATGAAACCCAAGATCATGCTGTTCGACGAGCCCACCTCGGCCCTCGACCCGGAAATGATCAATGAGGTCTTGGAAGTGATGACTGATCTGGCCCGCGACGGTATGACGATGGTTGTCGTGACCCACGAGATGGGGTTTGCCAGGCGCGTGGCGGATCGTGTCGTGTTCATGGACCAGGGTCAAATCATCGAAGCCAATAAACCGGAAAAATTCTTTGCCGCGCCGGAATCGCCCCGCGCGCAACAATTTTTGAGCAAAATTCTTTCGCACTGAGGAGCACGACATGACACGATTTCTTGGCTTTGGGCTGGTTGGCTTTCTCTGCCTTATGATCTCGGACCCGGCTGCTGCGGAGAGCACACTTGCGAAAATCGACAAGAGCGGCACCTTGACGATCGGCACGCGCCGGGGTTCGCCGCCCTTCGCTTATATCAACCAGAAAAATGAATGGGTGGGATTTTCCGTCGATTTAGTCGAGAGAACCATATTACCGGCGATTCAGAAGAAACTGAACAAACAAGTGAAACTTGAGAAAAAGGAATCGACGCCTCAGACGCGCATTCCGCTGCTGACCGCAAACGCCGTGGATCTGATTGCCGAAACGATGACCGACACTCAAGCGCGCCGTGAGAGCGTCGATTTCACTTTGACGTATTTCGTAACCGGCGCCCAGTTCCTCGTAAAAAAAGGCAGCCCGATCAGAGGCATACAGTCGATCGCCAACCGACGCATCGCCGCCCAGCAAGGCTCGACCAATGCGAAAATTATTCGCGAGCGCGTTCCCAGCGCAAAGCTCCTCGAGTTTCCCGACCAGCCCGCTGCATTTCAGGCTCTCGCCCAAGGGCAGGTGCAAGCCTATACCAATGACGGAATTCAGCTCGCTGGATTGCGCGCGAAAGCGCCCAAGCCTGACAACTGGGTTGTCATCGGGGAATTTTTTTCCTACGAGCCTTATGGAATGGCGATGAGAAAAAATGATTCCGACTTTCGCCAGGCGGTGAACGTCGGGCTGATGGATGCCATATCGTCAGGTCTCTACTTTGAGATCTACGAAAAATGGTTCGGGCCAAAAGGCGAAGTGCCCTATCCTGTTTCGGCCGAGATCAAGCGCTTCCTCCAAATGCAAGTCGTGCCGAAATAAGAAGCCAAGAATCGGTAAGCTTGAGGCGAGAGTAGAAACATAGGAATCTTCTTTTTACTCTTGCCTTCCGCCTCGCGCCTCACTCCTTCTTTGCAAAATGAACTACAATTTCGATTGGAGTGTTCTATGGAGCGGCCAGACCGGCGCGTGGCTGCTCGATGGCGTCCTTGTCACGCTCAAAATATCCTCACTCGCCTGGCTCGCCGCGGTTGCCTTAGGTATCCTTTCCGGTGCGCTGCGCACTGCGCCGATCACCCTTTTGCGGTGGCTCGCCGCCGCTTACGTCGAATTTTTCCGGAATGTTCCTCTTCTGGTGTGGATGTTTTTTTGGTATTTCGGCATGCCGCCGCTGTTGCCCCATGCGCTGCAAGAATGGCTGTTAGATCACGGCGCCGAGTTTTGGGCCGGCGTTTGCGCCTTGGGTGTTTACCACGGCGCGCGCTTTTCGGAGGTCATTCGCGCCGGAATTCATGCGATTCCCAGAACCCAGTTTGAAGCCGCCGTCTCGACCGGGCTCACGGTGCCACAAGCATATCGCTTGATCATCGTTCCGATCGCCCTGCGACTGATCGTACCGCCGGCGACAAACGAGACGCTCAATCTTCTTAAAAATTCTTCCGTCGCGCTGACCATCGGTGTGGCCGAACTCACCTTTCAAACCCGACAGATTGAAACTTACACGGCGAGAGCATTCGAAGCCCTAGCCGCCGGAACGCTCATCTATCTCTTTCTCTGCCTTGCGATCGCGGCGTTCATGTCGCGGCTTGAGCGGAGCATGGCGATTCCCGGCATGATTGCGCGCGGCCAGAGCGTCGAACTTTGATATGGATTTCGGCGTCATTACCGATAATTTTTCTTTTCTCATGCTCCAGGGCTTCATCGGGCTCGGACCATTCGCCGGCGGCACACTGCGCTTGGCGCTGCCCGCGATCGTACTCGGTTTTTTACTCGGCACTTGTATCGGGCTTGCGCGGCTGGCGCATTCACCCTGGTTGAGCGTGCCGGCGAAAGTCTACGTGGAATTCTTTCGCGGCGTGCCGCTTGTCATGGTTATTTTCTGGTTTTGGTTCATTGTTCCGGTAATGCTGGGAAGATCGCTGCCGGAATATGCCGTTGCACTCACCGCATTTGTAATGTTTGAGGCGGCCTATCTGGCGGAAATCGTGCGAGCCGGCATTCAATCGGTGCCGCGCGGTCAAGTCGAAGCCGCCACGGCCACGGGTCTCGCACGAGCTCCGATGATGCGTTACGTTATCTTACCCCAAGCCCTGCGCAATATGATTCCGGCTCTGGTAACCCAGTTCATCGTGCTGCTTAAAGATACTTCGCTGGCTTCGATAATCGGCTATGTCGATCTCACAAAAGCGGCACAAATCGTCAATAACCGCGAAATCCGTCCCTTCGAGCTTTATCTTTTTATCGCTGTAGTTTACTGGATCTGCAGTTACACGATGTCCCGATATGTTCGGCGATGGGAGAACGCCGCGGGGCAAAGCGCACGCTGACGTCGGAGCGTACGCCTGACCGACTCATCCAAGCTCGGTGGCTGGATTTTACCCACCGCCACGATAGATTGTACAAATTGCATTCTTGCGCTTGCAGAGCAATGATTTCTGCGGCACAGGAACCATAGGAACCGATACCCGTGCTCTTTCTGAAAGATACGCCGATTCGCCAGATTCTTTCGATCAATGAAACGATCGAAGTCATAGAAGACACACTTAAGGAAATCGCCTTAGGACGCGGCTTTGAGTTGCCGCGCCGGAGGATTCATCATCCCAATCGTATGATTTTTGGCCTCCTGCCCGGTTCCGTGCATGGCGCTATGGGCGCGTACCTTCAAACCGACTTGGACCGGCGCATCCACCACGAAACAGTCATCGTTTACAGCGTGGAAACCGGCGAACCGCTCATGATGTTTCAAGACTGTTCCATCAATGAAAGCCGGACCGGTGCCGCCGGAGGGCTCGGCGCCAAACATCTGGCGCGGGCGAACGCGAGCCGCGTCGCAGTCATCGGCAGTGCGGTTCACGCACAAACACAACTCGCGGCGGTTGCCGCGGCGAGAGATCTGACCGAAGTCAAAGTATACAGCCCCAGTCCCGAACATCGCCTGGCATTCGCGGAAAAAATGAGTCGGGAAATAAATACCGAAGTCCGTGCGGCAAGCGACCCGCAAGAGGCTCTTGACGGCGCCGACATAGTGATTGTGGCGACGAATTCGAATCAGCCGGTCATTGATGGACATCGGCTGCAAGCGGGAACGCATATCACGTCGATAGCGAACGGCGATAAAACACGAACACGTCAAGAACTCGACGAAGTCTCCCTACGCCGCGCCGATCCGATCTTTGTTACATCGAAGGAAACTGTTTGTCTAAATGAGACCGATATTTTCCGAGCCGTACGCGATCGGGTCATCACCTGGGATCGCGTTCATGAGATTTCGAGCCTGCTTCTTGGCCGGGTACCTGGAAGAAGCGACGATCAACAAATCACGCTATTCAAGCTCCAGGGTACTGGTATCATGGATGTTGCCATTGGCCTGCGTGTCTATGAGCGGCTCAGGGATAGCAGCCTGCCGCAGCGTATTTAGTCCGTTCCCTCGGAACTCTTTGTCCGGGAGGGCCGGGCTTGGACTCAGACACGGTCTGACTCAAACCATGATCGTCGCCTTTGCGAGGCTACTGCAGCTCGGCAAAGGCAACTCATCCGGACGTTGAGACCTTCTGGGGGCAAATTTTATAAATGACGCGCACCTCACCGGGCGCGCGAAACGGATAGCGGTCTTTACCGAGATATTTTTTCGCCAAAGAATCGATATGTGCGTCTGCGCCGTTCTCCGTGATTTCGTCGATATCGCCGCGAATAGCGAGATAGCGATAAGGATTGTCCGGATCCTGAATCGATAACGCAACCTGCTTGTCGCGGCGCATGTTTTTGTCCTTCAATCGGCCTTTGGC
>Ga0210076_1000192_pt1 | contig 13744 bp, 11 predicted proteins | sample MayberryNW_Catta_3_FD_184876 | JGI IMG/M metagenome (GOLD analysis project Ga0210076, IMG submission 184876) | Wetland microbial communities from San Francisco Bay, California, USA, that impact long-term carbon sequestration -... | ecosystem: Environmental > Aquatic > Marine > Wetlands ... | reverse complement strand
TGCGGCTGCTGCTGCTGCTGCTGCTGCTGCTGCTGCACCACCTGCTGCTGCTGCGGCTGCGGCTGATCCACCTGCTGCTGCTGCTGCTGCTGCGCCACCTGCTGCTGCTGCGGCTGCGGCTGATCCACCTGCTGCTGCTGCTGCTGCTGCAGCTCCCTTACCTGCTGCTGCTGCGGCTGCGGCTGATCCACCTGCTGCGGCTGCTGCTGCGGCTGCTGAGCCGCCTGTCGCGGCTGCTGCTGCGGCTGCTGCTGAGCCGTGGTGTCCCGAAGAGGCTGCTGCTGCTGCGGCTGCCGAGGAGTAACCTGCAGCGGCTGCTACAGCTGCTGCTGCTCCCTTACCGGCGGCTGCGGCTGCAGCAGCTGAAGCACCGCTTCCACTTGCTGCAGCGGCTGCGGCAGCTGCTGCAGATCCGTATTTGCCTGCTGCTGCTGCTGCGGCTGCTGCACTACCTGCTGCTGCTGCGGCTGCTGCTGAACCACCGGCTGCGGCTGCGGCTGCTGCACTGCCTGCGGCTGCTGCTACTGCTGCAGAGCCACCAGCTGCCGCTGCTGCTGCTGCGGCCGAATGTCCGGCTGCGGCGGCTGCTGCGGCTGATCCATATTTTGAAGCTGCGGCTGCGGCTGCTGCGGCTGCATCACCAGCTGCGGCTGCTGCGGCTGCAGATCCTCCAGCTGCGGCTGTTGCTGCTGCGGCTGCTTTACCTGCTGCTGCTGCTGCGGCTGCCGAACCAGAAGAAGTTGCGAATACTTGAGTTGTTGGCACTATATGGAGCATTATTGCCCCAAGTGCTATAGCTATTAGAATATACGATTGTACAGAATTTCTTTTAAGCACGCTAATTCAGATAGATTTGTATATATAAGAGTCAAGAACGTATTTCACTAACGAATGTACTATGGGAATACTATGTAAAAATGTCCCACATCGGTATATTATTGTTGAATGCACCCACTTTGTGTTACCTCTGGCAGTAAATTAGCTTTAGCTAGATTAATCCATCTAGACCTCACATTCTGCTTTATTATTTCCCTTTTTCTTCAGAATATGGGTTCCGTGATTCGGTTTGACCCGTCGAAAGATGAACGCACCAACTTTGAAACCCTATATTGCCGAGACTTTAATGTATCGATCGTTCGCCATTTTATTGGCAGGAAGCTACTAGTCGCCAAGGTTAATAGGTACTTATAATCAATTAATCTATGGCTAATTACGAAGCTTTGAAGGCCAGTGTGGACAAAAACGGGGAAGTAATGGTTCGATTGGATACAGGAGAAAAGATTGAACTACACAAGCATAATGTAAAGTTTGAGAATGCGACTAAAGAAATAGTTGTTGATGCGGGTACCGAAACATTTTGGATAGGTGCGGACAGAATATCTTATTATTGGATTCATAAAGAGGGCTTTGAGAAGTAGTAATTTATTAATTATGACAGCTTCATTGTCGTACTATAAAATAGAAAAAATCGGTAGCACTTAATGGTACTAGTGCGTGTAGGGAAGCGGATAGTCTTCCATATTGGGTATTTGGTATTATGTCAGAGCTGTATCGTGATACAAAATCACACAGACAACCTTATACATAATTGTGTGTGGCACTGCCACATATCAGTCCCCATATTAATTTGAGCCTATCAAATTATACGCGCATTCCCCGAACCAGTTTTGTTGTTGTCGGATATTATTACCTTCTACTAACTACAGTTGTGGAATATTTGTTTCGGATCAAGTAGGATGACCAGATCGGAAATTGCCAGAGTAAGGATTTTACTTTCGTGTTTGACTTGTTAATAACCTCCTTTCTCAGCTGTTTTGACAGTTTCGACAATATAGCACTATTCATTCATCTATGCATTCTCTAACGGTATTGCCTGATAAATTGTCAGCAAATGAATTCATTTTCACGTGGCTATTCGACATCATTTGAAAAATCTGTATACCCGTATTCAAACTAATTTATACTTCCTCCCATATGCATGTAAAGCATTCTTGAAGGGATCCAAAGGTGCCCTTACTAGACCCGCTCCAATATATCCTCCACCTTCATGTCTATGTGCGATTGCCGTATCTATAACAGGAGTAATCCCAGTTCGCATCACTTTTCGGATATCAATCCCAGTTGCAGTACCTTGAAAGTTAATGATTGGCAAGGTAAATGTATCATTAAGTGAATTTGTAATTTTCCGCATTTCGTATGTGTACTTTATAGCATCCTCAGCAGATCCACCTATGAGTGCCAATATTGCAGGAGAACCTGCCAGAGCAAATGCTCCGATACCTGCTGTCTCTGTAATGGCACTGTCGCCGATATCAGGATTAGCATCTTCACTGCTATAACCTGGAAAATACAATCCTTTAATCATGTTTGCCTCACCAGTGAACCAGTCATCCCCTAATCCACTTACCTTTATTCCAAAAGTAGTTCCATTTCTTGCCATCACTGTTACTATCGTACTAAATTGGATCCCATGAGCTGCTTTCGTTATTGCTTTGCATGCAGCCATACTCATGCATAGGAAAAAAATATCATTCTCTGAAAGATATTTTGTAACTTCCAATACCTCATTTGGGCTACAAACTTTCAATAGGTGAGGTAATATAGTACTTGCAAACAGTAACGTACCGGCAGCCGGCCTATTATGTAGTTCATCTCCCATGTGTAATGCCCTTGCCATCATCGGTTTAAGATCGATTCCCTTGCTCTTACGGATCGCCTTGCCCAATGGCGGCGATAGTCTTTCAGACCAATACCTAAGAACTTTAACTGAATCCTGATCGAAAAGTCCAAACTGCACTCTGTTTTCCACGAATCTGGCATAACAGGTCTTACCATTACTGCGATCTTTGACAACTAAAATAGGCAAAGATGGCGAGATTACTCCAGCCATAGGCCCTACTGCGTCATGGTCGTGGTTAGAAGAAAAGTCGATGCCTCCCTTCCTTATCAATTCTAAAGCGTCATTCCAACTTGTTGCGAATCCCTCAAAGATCATAGTACCTACGATTGCGCCTCGCATTGGGCCACACATTCTATTCCAATCAATCGGAGGACCCGCATGAAAGATTGAATTCTTCTTCATTTTAGGCAGAATATCCTTTGCACACTTGATATCGACAAGAATGGGTCTGGATAAACGCATTAGTTCGAGCGCTTTATTATTAGCTTGTTCTATATGCTTCCTAATTCCTGCTTCGTCATTCATTGTAATTATTTCCTGCCGTAAAGGTCATCTAAAGAAATGTGTCCCAGAAAGACCAGCTAACGCTTCAGAAAGATGTTGCAGTGAGCAGACTATCGCCTCCTTTCCACCGTTTCTAATAAATGAGATAGCCGCTTGCACTTTGGGCCCAATACTACCGCTCTCCAAGTCTCGCAACCCTAATTTCTGTTCGAAATTCGTGTCAACATTGACCGTATGTATAAACTCTTGATTCTTCTTTCCGTAATTTCGATATATGCCATCTACATTGGTCAATAACACCAATTTTGAGGCACCTATTGAGGTTGCTAATCTTTCGCTTGCAAGGTCTTTGTCTATAACCGCATCAACTCCTAGGGTTTTCCAATTCTGCTTCATCACGGGTATTCCTCCTCCTCCACATGCGACAACAATAAATCCAGCATCTACTAGAGATCGAATGGCTTCATAATTTATTATTTTGATAGGCTTTGGAGATGGAACCAAGAGCTTGTATTTTGTTCTATCAGAGCCTACCCTTCTTTTTCTAAGCTGTACCATTTCGTTTCTCAAAAGGACTTCTGTCATTTCGTTGTCAAATGTTTCACCTATTGGTTTAGTAGGATTCTGAAATGCATTGTCATTTGAATCAACAATTACTCTTGTGAGGAGAGTTGTCACATGTTTATTCATCTTCGAGCGGTCTAGCTCGTCTTGCAATGCTTGTTCAATAAGATAGCCTATAAACCCCTGCGTTTCCGCAGTACATACATACAAAGGTAGAGCAGGGTAGTAATCTTCTGCCAACCTGTGTCTTACAAAAGTTGCTCCCACCTGTGGTCCGTTACCGTGAGTTAGGACAATTCTGTTTTTGTTGTTATCGCTCTTCATAAAGTCAACGATCTGTCGCACAGCAACCTGGACGTTGTGATACTGTTCGTCAAATGTTCCTTTCTCACCAGATCTGACCAGAGCATTTCCACCGATGGCGAAAACTATTAGATCTGTTCTTGAGTTACTCAAGAGTTACTAAACTAGACATATCTTATTTAAATTTAATGCACAGAATGTATCAAAATCTGCATTTATCATAAAATCAGAATGCATTGATATATAAAATACGAAAAATGGTATGTGAACTGATAAACGCTTTTGTTTAATTCCGAACTTATCATTACTTATCGAATTCTGTGGCGAGCAAAGCATACACCTGGCATTGGAGTCTTACACACCCCGCTCAAGAGTAGAGCCACATTTTAATTCCCAAAGGATGCACTTTGAGATATAATTACAGGCATTTATTTTCACTTCAATTTCCTTTCTCTAAGAGGCTTTGAACTTGAGGTAGCAGCTCTGTGCCAATGAATCGATCGCTGTAGGTGAAAAGAGCTATTATCAGACCAGTACCGATGTCTATGCCTGAGGTGTGTCCTCTGCGACTAAGCGTTGTCAATAATGACATAAATCGATCCGGACGCCTTTCACCAATAGAGTTGATCAAACCCTGAATCTGTTCATCGACGATCAAGTTCTGATAATATTCAATGAACTTGAAGCTGATCCAAGTGGTCAAATTGCAAACTCTCTTAATTGGCAACGATACTGGAGGTCGTTTACGACTTTGCGATAGCCAATTAAACAAGGCACTAAAACCACAGATAAAGTCATCCCCAGACGGAGTGAAACCCGGCCCTCTTCCACACATTTTCATCAATGAATGTGACAACTTTCGAACAAACCCATTGTTATCCTCGTTCCCAATGCCATACTCTGATATGTCAGCGATAAATTGATCAAGAAGGCCTTGATTTGTGATTTCGGGCTCCAACAGGCATCCACTTCTTCTTGATTCCCTGAGGGAACACAAAATTTTTTCTGCAGCATCGCTAAACTCGTTCAGTCCTGCATACGTAGGCCTTACAAAACAGTTTTTAAAGACATTACTCTTCGCTGTATGCAATATCATTCTCTCTCCGATGGAGACTCTGTCCCGAAATCTGTTGACGTCATATCCGTACTCGACAAGTCCAGCAAAATCGGTGTAACTACATTGAGGGGTCAGATTGATTGTGATGGGAGACTGTGTCTTGTTTAGACTTATGACCAATAGTTCATTTCTCGAAGTTTTGATGTTGAGGCTAGAGGGAAATGAACTTATGACTTTACCAAGTGGATTCTTCTTGGACGAAGAATTTAGTATGTATTTGTGCAAAACTCCTACATATTCACATTCGAAATCAACCATGTCGTCGTTACCCTCTCCTATTGGTATATCTTCACTAGATGTATTTGGCTGAAGATTCATTCGCGTCATTCGCACCAAATTGGGTGAACACTGATAATTTATTGTCAATCATAATGGTCACGAACCTGAGATTACATAATTTTTGATAGAATTTCCTCACTAAGTTTATCAAGCGTGGGACCAGGTTTCCAATCTATTTGAATGACTTTAACATTTTGTACCTGTAGAGCATCATAAAAGATGCTCATACCAATATTTAGTACCGTCAAATCTGAATCCAATAATTTCCTTGCTCTGTTGGTCATTATGTCAATTTGCCTCGCTGGATTTCTCCAATAAACCGAGAATATGCCTCTCGAAAGTCTATATGTCCTTTGGCAATTATGCCGGCAGCTGCGATCGCAGCAAAGGCATTGGTAGGAAGAACTGGGACACCAGCATTCTTTAATCTTGTCAAAGAACGGTCGTAGCCTTGCGGATCCCTACGGGTTCCACAGACGTGAGCTATGACACTAAGGTGTCTCTTGGCTTTCGCGGCCATCAACTTTGCTTTCTTAATTTCATCAATAATGGAACCAACCGGATCAGAATTAGAGCCATACCCAAGTACAAAATCTAGAACTATTACCGCCACGTCGTCATATGAAGCCTCTTCAACAATTCTCAGCTTTCTTATTGTAGGATCGATCATTGGGTGTGCCCTGCCTTTGGTAAACTCTTCCTCACCTAGATCAATAATTGAATTCTTGAAACTTTTCATTGGGTCTTGTAGAAGTTGTGCTTTGATTAGAGGAGCATTAGAATAGAGTGGTCCTATAGCAAGACCATTAAGGATAACCTGTGTTTCATATGCGAAAGTACCACCTGTATATAGTGCTCTTAGGTATTTTTGTTCATTTGTAATTTTCTTCCGTTCTGTCATTACAAGACGTTTTAGATCCTCGATCGGGACGTAAATCGGATCGACTGATAATTCAGAACTGTTCATGTTAGCAATATGTTTTGCCGTCGCAAGGACCGATGAGGTAAGAGTGTTACTGATGGTAATTTTTTTTGACTGATTGGTTAGCCTCTTAGAGCGCCTCGTTTTTTCCCCTTCAATATTCTTTGAAGGTTCGCTACCGCCAATAAAGGTCATTACGTACTTTTTCTTTCCATGCTTAGTTGCATGGTTAATAATTTTCTGCTGGACACTAGCTGACGGAGGCTTTGACACTATATTTATTACATCGATACCTTCACAGTCATCTAGAAGCTTTAGTGCTTCTGACATCATCAAACCCCCAATATTTGCTTTAGGATCATTTCCTCCAACTCCCAACCCATGCCTAACCCCTATTCCACAATGATCCAGTAGCGTAGAAACTTCTTGTAATCCTGTACCTGCTGCTGCGACAATCGCGACAGGACCCGCGGTGACTGCATTTGAAAATCCAATTCCATTTCCATTAATAATGGATGTCCCAGCACCGGGTCCCAAGATTAAAACATGGTTCTTTACCGCGTATCTTTTTATCTGAAGCTCATCATCCATAGGTACGTGATCACTGAAAATCTGTTGATGAATTCCCTCATCAATCAATTTGAATGCTAAGTCTTTAACGTATTCGCCAGGAACAGAAATCAATGCAATGTTAATGTCCTTAACAGAACCAAGCACCGACTCTAGATCATATCTCTCATTAGGCGAAGAATGGTCCAATTCGATGGTTCGCTCTCCGCCCGTCCCACGCAGAATAGCTTCGATTTTTGGGACTGTTGCAAGTAACAAGCCGTCATCTTTTGCTCTTAAGGCAATTATCATGTCAGAGCTTTCGGCCTTAGCAATTTGATTGATGGGGAAACCTAATTTAATCAAGATGTCTTTGTTAGTTTTAGTACCCATAACTAAGGAGGCTTCCATTATTCCAGGATATCGCTTAATCTCATCTGACAATCGGAGAAGTTCAAGGGAGTCCCTGTAATAGTTGTGCTTAACTAGAACATTTTGATGAGTATCCACCGAAGGTATGGATCTGCCCACTTTCGTAGTTCAGCGTTCAAAGTTATGGTATTTAAGCATAGTTACGTCATCAGCTTAAAGTGTGCATAAATAAAATCATCATTTCATTATATTATATTGCAGATACTATGAATAATAATATACGGCATCTGTTCATTCCCAGCAATTGGATCTATATCGAAGAAATTGACAGGACACTTTCCTAGCAGGACTGAACTACGACCAAATTTATAGTAGATCAAGAGAAGCATAGGTTCAATTTTCCTTCCTCTGGTATCAGATGCTAGGTATTCATAAGAGCTTGGATTTTATATTAACTGCATCCCTTACGCATAAAATACTTGGATTTGACATACCACTTGTTCAATGTAAACTTTCTTTTTTATGATATATCATAAATCTTTAGCGTAGATCAGACAAACTATATTACGATCTGCAAACGCTATTAATCTTGAAGTATGTCCAAAAGATCTGAGGTAAGGAAGCTGTCAGGTGCTATAGCCGGACTTATGGTCGCTGTAATTTTGTTCACTGGGTCTAGTTTTTCATACCCAACGTCGCAACTAGTCTGGGCACAGGATGAAGGAACACCATTGAAGGTGGCATTGTTAACCGATGCGTTATTCAGTGATGGCGGATGGGGCGGCACAGCATATAACGCCTCGCAGACCTTAAAAGAAAAATACGGTTTGGAATTGACTACAGTTGAGAATGTTGCGATTCCTGATATAGAACCTACGTTGAGAGATTTTGCTGATCAAGGTAATAATCTTATTATCGCTCATGGATTTGAGTGGGGCGATCCAGCATTGAGAGTTGGTGCCGACTATCCTGATACAAAGTTTGTAGTCTTTACAGGTCTAACCAACGGTAGTAATGTAGCATCTGTCTTTCCAATGCAGCAGGAGGGAGCATTTGGCCTTGGAGCGTTGGCTGCTATGATGTCAAAGACAGGGACGATTGGCTTTGTGGGTGGTCAGGCATATCCTAACATAATAAACATATTTGAGGGGTACAAACAGGGAGCCCGATACATCAATCCTGATATAAAGGTAATCGGACAATATATCGATACTTTCACTGACCCTGCTCGAGGGAAAGAGGCTGGAGTTTCGCTAATAAATAATGGTGCCGATTTTCTGTTTCATGTTGCTGACCTGTCAGGACAGGGAGTAATTCAAGCAGCAAAAGAAAAGGGCATTTATGCTCTTGGAGTAGTAGCAGATCAGCATAATCTTGCGCCAGATACCGTGCTAACTTCTTTTGTGCTTGATATGGAGAAGGCATTCGATCAATCCATAAATATGGTCCAGAATGGTAACTTCAGTGGTCAGCTCTATAAGCCCGGATTAGAGGAAGCAAAAGGTGCCTCAGGGGACGGTATCGTGTTCATTGCTCCATTCCATAACCTAGACAGTAAGGTTCCAGCTGATGTGAAACAGAAGCTTAACCAAATAGTCCAAGACATAATAAGTGGCAAGATCGTAGTTCCGGAACGGACAGAAGCCTCATCTTAATTTTTGTTCCCTAAAAAGGATCGAGATAAAATCATCGGACAGAATAACCTTGTAGATTATTTGCAATGTCAATACTCCAGGGGTGAGGTAAAGAGTAGGAGAGCAAGATGTCTATATCAGGAAGGATAAACTTGTTTATGTTACGTCCTACTCAAGTAAGGAGAGGGGTATTTAGATAAACATGTCTGATGCTGGTCCTTCTTTTCTTACAAACTCGACTGATGACCATTCTGCTTATACTCCTACTTCTCCTTCGGTCCCGAAACCCTCAGAATTTTTGTCGGTGCAAACGCAAGATGACCAACCGGTGCTCTCTATGAACGGCATAACATGCAGATTTAAGGACGTCATAGCTAACAAAGATGTGCACTTCGATCTTTTTAGAGGTGAAATCCATGGTCTTCTGGGAGAGAACGGTGCTGGAAAGACGACTTTGATGAGTGTTCTCTATGGGTTGTACAAACCAGAAGCAGGAGAAATTTTAGTGAAGGGAAGAAGGGTGGACATAAAATCTCCTCTTGATGCCATATCCCTTGGAATAGCGATGGTTCATCAACATTTCTTATTGACACCTAACCACACAGTTACGGAAAACATTATTGTTGGAGTAAAGCCTCGTGAAAGAACCATATTCTTGAGGACGACGGATGCAGAAAAAAAGATCTTGGAATTATCCAAGAAGTATGGTCTTAAGATTGACCCAAAAGCCATCGTAGGCAACTTATCTGTGGGCGAACAGCAGCGGGTAGAGATAATAAAAGCACTGTACAGGGACATTGACATTCTAATTCTCGACGAGCCTACTTCAATGCTTACCCCCGTGGAAGAAAAAGCTTTGTTTTCGACGTTATCTGCTATGGTAAAGGCTGGCCTATCGATAATATTCATCACACACAAGTTGCAAGAAGTCATTGAGGCAAGTACGCGTGTAACAGTCCTAAGAGGTGGGAAGGTTGTTGGCACAGTGATGACTTCACAGACAACCGAAACAGAACTTGCAAGATTGATGATAGGAAGGACGCTAACACACAGTACAGGTCATCAACAAGGGGAGATCCACGTAGGAATTGAGAAATCTCCTAATACAAAAGCCTCTGCTGGACATGCAACAGTACTGGAGATTAAAAATGTGTTTGCATTGAATAACTCGGCGGTCCAAGCGCTCAAGGACTTGTCGCTAACGGTATCAAAAGGTGAAATATTGGGAATTGCAGGTGTCGATGGCAATGGCCAGAGTGAAATGGCAGAGATAGTTTCTGGTTTGAGAAAGGTTCAGAGTGGACAGGTAGTCATTGATGGACGCGACATAACAGGAATGTCACCAAAGCAGATTAGAGAATGGGGCCTCGCCTACATACCTGAAGATCGGCTCAATACTGGTCTTATACTAGAGTACTCTATTGCTGAAAACCTAATTCTGGATAGATGGTATAGTAAGCCATACTCAGGCAAGATATTCTTAAACAAACACGAGATGAAAAGATTTGCAGAGGAGATCGTCACCAATTTTGATGTAAGAACTCCCAGTTTAGATATTCAAGTACGATATTTATCAGGCGGTAATTTACAGAAAATCGTACTTGGAAGAGAATTGTCAAGGGAACATAAACTGATCATAGCCCATAATCCTACACGAGGATTGGATGTGGGTGCAGCCGAGTATGTCCACAAACAACTCTTTAAACAAAGAGACTCAGGAGTAGGAGTTTTACTGTTATCCTTGGATTTGGATGAAATTCTCCTAGTTAGCGACAGGATAGCTGTGATATACGCTGGTAGGATAATGGGGGTATTCGACAGGGCAACAGCAGACGTCGATAAAATAGGCCTATTAATGGGAGGCTATGTAGCGGAGGCGAGTAATTGAAATGATACCTATTGAATATGGTAATATTGGAGATTGAGATCTGCAAGATTGACTACAACTCTCATCCTTGGAAAGAGACTAAGTTTTAAACATATTGTCCCGTTCCTGTCAGGTGGACTGGCTTTTTTGGTTGGGGGAATTATACTATATGCAGCAGGTGTAGATCCCTTGGAAGCCTATGCAATAATCATAAAGGGATCACTAGGATCCACTCGTGCAATTGCAGATACTCTTGTAAAGACCATATCGCTGCTCATTGCTGGTCTTGCAGTAGCTGTTGCCTTTAAATGCAAACTATGGAATATTGGTGCTGAAGGTCAGCTCTATATGGGCGCTCTGGGAGGGTTGTTGGTTGGGATTGCGGTGGTCGGTATGATCCCTGTAGTATCGGTTATTTTGGTTCTCATTGCAGGTATTGCATTTGGAGCTATGTTTAGTCTTGTGCCTGCTGTGCTTAAGGTCAAATTGGGAGTAAGTGAAATAATTGTAACTGTTCTTCTCAATTTCGTAGCTCTTCTCTTTATTTCTTACCTCCTACATGGGCCGATCAAAGCGCCAGGGTTTTTGCCTTACAGTCCAGATATCTTTCCTGAGTCTGAGCTCCCTATTTTGATTGAACGTACAAGATTACATGCAGGATTAATCATAGCAGCCTTGGCAGCCATCTTTGTCCATTTTCTATGGAAAAGTAAGATTGGATTTGAATTGAAGAGTGTAGGCATGAATATTTCCGCTGCGCGTTATGCAGGTATGAACATAACGAAGAGTATTCTAATAACTATGGCTATAAGCGGAGGACTGGCCGGACTGACTGGAGCAGTGCTTCTTGCGGGGGTCCAACACCGACTCATCGAGGGTATCTCTCCCGGTTATGGTTTCATTGCGGTGATCATTGCACTGTTGGGGAGAGAGAATGCCTTGGGAGTATGTCTTGTAGCTTTCTTCTTTGCTGTCTTACTCGCAGGATCCGAGGCTATGTATAGAACTTTAGGCATACCAGTTGCCTTTGCTCAAACACTACAGGCTCTAGTGCTTGTTTTCGTCCTAATCGGAGAAGTGTTTACCAGAATCCATCTTCCAAGAAGATTCAAGAGATCTAATGAAGATAAAATAGGGAACCAGGGAAAGCAGATTGGTCCACCCGCGGAGAGGGGAAAAGTGGAGTGAATTGACAGATTGGTAGAGATGATTGATTTTATTATTGGAATAGTTGCATCAGGTATTCGTATGAGCACCCCCGCACTTTTTGCTGCACTTGGTGAAAACATAGCAGAACGTTCGGGCGTCCTGAATCTAGGGGTTGAAGGAATGATGCTAATCGGAGCATTTGCGGGGTTTATCGGAACGTTTGTCACAGGGAATGTAATCGTAGGAATACTGTTTGCTATTGCAGGTCCGATGGTCATGGCGGCACTCATGGCCTTTCTAAGTGTAAGCTTACGCACGAACCAACTGGTTGCAGGTCTAGCCATCTGGCTCTTAGGAGTCGGCCTGGCAGCACTGCTGTACAGACTGACATTTGGAGTAGTCACAGTAGCGCCCACCGTACCGACCATTCCTCTTATTGACATCCCATTTTTGAGCTCGATTCCTGTTTTGGGACCTATTATTTTTAATCATGATGCGATGATCTATCTAGCATTTCTACTAATTCCTTTGACTCATATTTTTCTCTTCAAGACGAGCATTGGTCTAAAGATAAGAACAGTGGGAGAAAATCCGAAACAGGCTGATACGCTGGGTGTAAATGTAAACAGGATCCGTTACATGTCAGTAATCATAGGTGGTGCATTTGCAGGTTTGGGAGGCTGCTATATCGCCTTAGTAACTACAGGTTCGTTTTCTGAAAACATTGCCGCTGGACAAGGATGGATTGCTCTTGCAGCAGTAATCTTCGGCAGATGGAGACCCTTTTGGATAGTAATTGGGGCTCTCGTGTACGGAATGGTTAATGCTACAGCGTTGGGACTACAGTCAATAGGAACTACTATTCCATTTCAGTTTTTGCTCATGCTACCGTACTTACTCCCAATTGCCATCTTGGCAGCTATGTATAAGAAAAGCGTAGCTCCTGCTGCGTTGGCGACTCCCTACAAGAGAGGAGAAAGATAGGATCGGCTGCTCTTGTTAGTGTGAGTAATTCATTCATGCTTGAACTTGGAGCGAGGGCCAGAATTCATTTTACATTTTGGGTTGGCAAAAACTATCAAAGCTAATTTATTTTGGCGATAGTGATTTAGGACAGGATCACGAAATCACAGGCAGAAATTTTCTGAGACCAACTAACAAGTTAACGGACATACTTCACTTTATTTCTAATTTTGCCAATCCCTTCAACTTCAACTTCTACGATGTCTCCGTGTTGTAAATATTTAAGATGTGACGACATCGATAAGCCCGTTCCGCTGGGAGTTCCTGTTGATATTATGTCTCCTGCTTCGAGCGTCATTACACTACTAAGACTATTTACAATTTTCTCGATATTTAGAACGAGCTTTGAAGTGGAAGAAGACTGCCTAACTTCCTCGTTTACTTTAGTTATCAGCTGCAAATCGTTTGGATCATGGATCTCATCGCGGGTGACTACCCATGGCCCACATGGGCCAAATGAATCAAAGCTTTTGGCTCGGCTATATTGTTTATCAATAAATTGTACGTCTCTAGCCGAGATGTCATCTAACACAAAATATCCGCCCACAAATTCTAATGCCTTGTCTATCTCGACGTCTCTACACTTCTTGCCAATCACCAACGCTAATTCTCCTTCATAATCCAGCTGCTTTACAAATGATGGACAGATTATATCTTCGAATGCTCCAGTCAAACTGGTTCTGGCCTTCATATATATCACAGGGTCTTTAGGAGGAAACCTTCCGAAGCGCAACCAGCTGTCTTGGTCTTTATAATTAAATGCCAAACAAATTACTTTATA
>Ga0210076_1000190_pt1 | contig 13829 bp, 10 predicted proteins | sample MayberryNW_Catta_3_FD_184876 | JGI IMG/M metagenome (GOLD analysis project Ga0210076, IMG submission 184876) | Wetland microbial communities from San Francisco Bay, California, USA, that impact long-term carbon sequestration -... | ecosystem: Environmental > Aquatic > Marine > Wetlands ... | reverse complement strand
GTTACGCCAAGGGGTGAATCAAATCGCCAGCGGCGACCTGAACGCCTGTCTCGAAATCAAGACCGGCGATGAGATCGAGATGCTGGCAGACGCATTCAATAGAATGGCAACGCATCTCAGAGATGCTTACACCGGCCTAGAGCGGAAGGTAGCTGAACGGACTCAGGCGCTGACAATTGCTAATCAAAAACTCGCGGAGGCTAGTGAACTCAAGTCGCAGTTCCTCGCCAACGTCAATCATGAACTGCGCACTCCCGTGAGCGCAATCTTGGGTTATGGCGGATTGGTGCTCAGTGATACTGAGAGTCACATTTCTACTGCGCAAAAAGCGAACCTGCAAGATCTTCTCAAAAATGCTGAGCGGTTGCTTAATCTGATTGATAGCTTGCTTGATATCGGCATGATCGAAGCCGGCAAATTAGAAGTGCAGATCGAAGCGGTGGAACTAGAGGAAATCATCCGGAGTGTGACTTCGACGATCGAAGCTAGCATCGACAAAGATCATGTCCGTCTCATCCGCAACGTCGCTCCGAACTTGCCGGTTCTCAACACGGATCGGGACAAACTTAAACAGATCCTTATTAATCTCTTGGATAACGCGGCGAAATTCACGGAGCGTGGCGAAATTCGAATCTCCGCGTCAGAGCAAAACGGCACGTTGAAGCTGGAAGTCGCGGATACGGGAATCGGCATCAACAACGAAGACCTAAACCAGGTCTTCGAGGAATTTCGTCGCGGAGAATCTTCGAGCATCAAGAAGTATCGTGGCACCGGGCTCGGGCTCGCCATCGTCAAGCGGCTCGTGGGCCTATTAGGCGGTAACATCGAGGTCTCCAGTACCGTAGGTGAAGGATCAATCTTTACGGTGACGCTGCCACTGGAATATAAAAGAGAACGGCGGCTTAGGTTGGACGAGATGTCATGAGCGAACAGATCCTCGTCGTCGATGACGAGCCTTCGAACCGGAGTATTTTGGGGCAAGTGCTGACCCGCGCAGGCTATGCGGTAGAGACTGCCGATGACGGCGCCGACGCCCTTAAACAACTGGACACATTCCGACCCGATCTCATTATTCTCGACTACATGATGCCGGATGTTGGCGGAATGGATGTGCTTCGAGAACTGCGCAAGCGGGAAGACGATACTCCGGTGATCATGATTACAGCGTACGGTACCGTCGAGCGCGCCGTCGAGGCGATGCAGGAAGGCGCTTACGACTTCATCACGCGGCCGTTCAAGCCTGAACAAATCGCTCATACGGTAAGAAAAGCGCTAGAGCGGCAAAAATTGAAGCGCGGTATCGAAATCCTCTCGGAAGAGGTCGGCGAACGCTATCAACTGATTGTCGGTGAAAGTCCCAGGATGAAGCAGGCCGTTGACTTGGCCCGAAAGACAGCGGCCAGCAACGCGACAGTTTTACTTCTCGGCGAAAGCGGTACCGGAAAAGAGATCTTCGCGCGCTCGATCCACAACTGGAGCGCGAGAGCGGATAGGCCGTTCATCGCGATCAATTCGGTCGGCCTTTCTAAGGAACTGTTGGAAAGCGAGCTGTTCGGTTACGAGCCGGGAGCGTTCACCGGAGCTCAGCGGCGCAAGAGAGGCAAAGTGGAATTGGCGCAGGGTGGGACGATCTTCTTTGACGAGATCGGGGATATTTCTCAAGATCTCCAGGCGAAGCTTTTGAGATTCTTGCAGGAGCGCGAATTCGAGCGGGTGGGAGGAATGGCGCCCATCGCCGTCGATGTGAGGGTTATCGCTGCTACCAATCGCGACTTGGAACGCTCAGTCCGGGAAGGGCTGTTCCGCGAAGATCTTTACCATCGCTTAAACGTCGTGGCCATTAAACTTCCGCCGTTGCGGGAGCGAAAAGAGGACGTGCCGATCTTACTCGAATATTTCTTGCGTAAACACGCGACCGCAATCGGCAAGGTGATAACAGCCGTCACCGACGAAGCTCGTGAGAGATTGTTGGCTTACAGCTGGCCGGGTAACGTCCGCGAGGTGTCGAACGTGATCGAACGCGCGATTGTACTGAGCTCCGGCCCAAATATCACTTTAAGAAACCTGCCGAGCAGAATTGCCGGCAGCGAGGGGTCAGGGCTGTTCGAAAATCTATCGTATCGGGACGGCATGAATGCAGCGAGAAAACTTTTAATCTTAAAAGCTCTTTCTCGCACGCAAGGAAATCGCTCCGCCGCCGCCAAGCTGTTGGGTCTCGAATCCAAGTATCTTCTGAAGCTCATGAAGTCGCTGCAAATCGAGTAAACACTTATCGCAGTACCAAAGCGCCTCATATCTAAACGGACCGGTACAGTTTTAAGAACTTGGAGCGATGACTGTGATTGGTTTATCGACGGTTTGACACCCCGGGCAAAACGCCGGGGCCGCCGCGAATTCGATTCCGGAATGCTCGCGGAAAGCGGCCGTGTCATTGGTCGTAGTAATGGGCTATCACGGTTGTAAGTAGTTGCGACTGAGATGGCATCACGACCGAAACTTTAACAACAGTACCGATCAAGCTGAAGTTGCAACTTTCATTTTCTTGATGAGCAGACTATACCTTCGAGGCTTAATTGCTGTAGGTGTGAGATCCCACCTAAGCTGTCCACTGCCACCGGCTGGTCTCCCGGCTTTCGCGCAGTGCCGGGAAGCTATTTGCCTTTGTAGACTTTTTCGAAAAATCCTTCATCGTCGAGTTTTTTCAGCCAGCTCAAATCAACGATCCGCTCGGCCTTGACCGACGCGGCTTTGGGATTTTGCTCGGCAACGTATTTGATCACGGTTCTTGTGCCCTCAAGCGTCGGGTAAGGCTTCCGATCCAATTCCTCCAAAGCTTCCAGATAAAAATCCTCGGCGGCATCGGCATTGGGCAGGCGCAGGTTTTTCGCCAGCACTTCCTTGACCGCCTGCTTGTTGTCCTTGTTGAAGACGTAGGCATAGCCTTCGACGATCGCCCGTATGAAACTGTCAAACATTTTTGGATTGGCCGACATTCGGTCTCTTCGCGATGCCAGCACGGTGTTCTGGTAAGGGATCTTCGCCTGGTTTAGATTTAGCAATTGCGTATAGCCCTTGGCGAGCATGGTTTTGGTCGCAAGCCGCTGCAGCATCGCCGCGTCCAGCCCCTTCTGTTCGAGTGCGGCCATGCGCTCCGGATCCAGTCCTGTCTGCATCAAGATGATCTTGTCGCGCTTGGGGTCGAGTTTCAGGTGATCGAGCGCGATCAAGGCCGATACATGCGAAGAGCCGCCGAAGCGCGCGGTGCCGAGTCGTTTGCCCCTGAGATCGGCCGCGGTCTTGATGTTCGGTTGTGTGATCAAGGCAAACGGCGAGGTGTTGCTAATGCCGAGAAACATGGCGATGTCCGTGCCGCCGGCGATCAAGCTTACCAGCGCGGCCGGCGCGTTCGCCGCAACCTGGATTTCCCCGGCGGCGAGCATCTGGCTCACGAGGGCGCCGCCCATGACGAAGATCATCTGCACATCAACGCCGTACTTCTCGAAGATTTTTTTGTCCTTGGCGACCCACAACGGCGTGTTGTGCGGCGTTGCGGTCGAAACCGCAAGTTTTAGCTGCGGCAGCTTGGTCGATTGAGCCAAAGAGGAGTCGGTTATCACGAGTGCGAGGAAAATCGCGAAGAAGACTCCAGTTGATGTTTTGTTCATTAATTGTGCCTCCATGCCATTTTCGTAAACGTGTTCGCACCCGTATGTTACACATCGAAACTGGTGTTGCAATTGCTCGACCGTGTAAACGCCTTCTCAAGTGTCGAGGACGTCTTCTAAAAGCGGTTGTCATTCTGAGGAGCCGTGCGACGAAGAATCTGCTTTGAATCAAGCACGGTCAGCGAATGATGTCACAAGAGAACAGTTAAAAGCCTGCCAAGTTGTTTCGACTGAATTTCGTTGTGATAACGAACCCGTTTTCTTATAATCGGCGGAAAGCGATCCGCGGCCGTCGTGATTTCGCCAATGTGGAGGTTGTGAGATGGATTATGTTCGATGGATCGAAGCCCTCGACAGATCATTCGATCTTTTTACCCAGAGAATAGCCCAGCATTTGCCGAATATTCTGGGCAGCATCTTGCTCGTCCTGATCGGCTGGCTGCTGGCGCGCCTGCTGCGCGCCGCGATCATCCGCTTGAGCGGCCGTCTCGATGGCTTATTCCGCGGCCAAGCGAGGGATGATTTTCTCAGGCGCCTCGGCGTCGAACGGCCGGCCTCGACGGTGATCGGCGGCATTGTCTTTTGGCTGGTATTTCTGGTCTTTTTCACGGCGGCTACCGAAACTTTGGGACTGCCGGTGCTGGCGACATGGCTAAGCGGAGTGTCCTATTATCTGCCGCGGATTTTGGTTGCGGCTTTGATCATCCTTGCCGGTTTGTTCGCCGGCAATTTGGCTCGCGATGCGATCGCGGCCACGGCGGGCGCCGCGCGGCTGGCGTACAGCGAGCTGTTAGGGCGAGCCGTTTACGTCATTGTCCTCCTCATCGCAATTGTTACCGGCGTCGACCAGTTGGGTATCGAGAGCCGGTTTTTGACTTTGACGATTACGGTGGTGATCGCTGCTCTGATCGGCGGTGCCGCGCTCGCCTTCGGACTCGGCTCGCGCACGACGGTGAGCAACATCATCGCCGCACATTACCTGCGGCAGATTTACCGCGTCGGCCAAACCGTAAGAATACGCGATGTGTACGGCCGGATCGCGGAGATCACACCGACCGCCGTCATTCTCGACGGGCCGGAAGGCCGCGTACTCGTGCCGGCGAAGGATTTCAGTGAAGTGGCGTCCGTTTTGATCACGAAGCAGGGCGCATGAAATCCGACTGGCAGCTGGCGCGCAGCTTCCTGGAAAAGCATCCTTACGAAGCCGGCCTGGTGCTGGAAAAACTGGCGCCCGCTGAGATCGCCGAGCTGCTGCGTGAGATGCCGCTGCCTACGGCAGCGACTGTTTTGGAACAGATGACGTCATCGACCGGCGCGGCCTGCTTGCACGCTTCTCCCCCGGACTATTCCGGCGCCGTGATCGAATCCCTATCGCTCGATGCTGCGGCGCGGATGCTACGCTGCTTGCCGGCGGCCGAGCATGATCATTTGCTTTCAGCCGTTTCCGACCGGCGAGCCGTGCCATTGAAACGTCTTCTCAGTTACCCGCTCGGAACCGCAGGCTCGCTGATGGATCCGCAAGTGCCGGCGCTACCGGAGTCGCTTCTGGTAGGCGACGCGCTGCAGCGCGTGCAGCGCGCGGCGCAACACACCTTCTATTACTTGTATGTGGTCAACGCGGATCAGACGCTGGTGGGCGTGATGAATCTGCGTGAGTTGATGCTCGCAGCGCCCGAGGACCACCTCTCGGCGGTCATGCACACTCATGTCGAGAGATTGCCAGCCGGCGCGGCGCTGGCGACGATCCTGCTCCATCCGGCCTGGCGCGAGTTCCACGCGCTTCCGGTCACGGATGATCAGGAAAAATTCTTGGGCGCCATTCGCTACAAGACTCTCAAAAGGCTGGAACAGGAAACCGCCCGGCAGCGGCCGCCGGACGAATCACTGACTGCTCTGCTCAGTCTCGGCGAGCTCTGCTGGATTGGTTTTGCGGGCATGCTCGCCGGGCTTGCGGCAACTGTCTTTCCACAGGCGCTGCCGTTGAATCAGGGCGAAGAGAAGGATGGCGCAAATGACTGAACCGGCGGCGACAAATTTGGCGCAGGCTTATTTGGGACTTTATCCCGGCGAGGCTGCGCGTGTGGTGGAGACTCTTCCGGCGGACGAGATCGTCGTGCTGTTTAAGCGCGAGCCTGCGATGCGGTTGACGTCGCTTTTCGAACACATCCTGCCCGAAGTCGGCGCGGAGGTTTTGCAGCGCCTGGGTGTCGATGCCGCAAGAGAAGTTCTTCCCAGCTTGGAGCCGGATCGCGCCGCCTTGTTGCTGTCGCGCCTCGATCAGGAAACGCAAGCGGGTTTTTTGCAAGCTTTGCAGCCGGGGCTTGCCAAAGAGCTTCAGACCCTGATGACGTATCCTCCTGGAACCGCCGGCAGCCTCATGGATCCGCGCGCGACCGTGGCGCGACCGGAATCCACTGTGGCGGAGACACTGGACGCGGTGCGCGCCGCCGGACGCAAGCGCATTTACGATGTCTGCGTGATCGGCGAACAGGGCGACCTGATTGGCGCCGTGGCACTGCAGGACTTGGCGGCCGCGGATGGAGCCGAGCGCTTGCAAGATTTATTGCGTTTGGCGCCGGTGGGCGTGAGCGCGATGGCGACCCGCGAAGAAGTGGTCGATCTCATGACTCAGCATCGGCTGTCGAGCCTCCCCGTCGTCGATGCCGAGAACCGGGTCGTGGGGATTATCCGGCAGGACAAGCTGATCGCGGCGGCCCAGGAAGAAGCCAGCGCCGATATTCAGACCATGGTCGGCGCCAGCAAAGAGGAACGAGCGTTGTCGAACGTCTCTTTTGCCATTCGCAAAAGATTGCCCTGGCTGCAGATCAATCTGGTGACTGCATTCATGGCCGCGACCGTGGTCGGGATCTTCGAAGGAATCATCGCCAAGTTTACCGCGCTCGCCGTTTTGCTGCCGATCGTAGCGGGACAATCGGGGAATACCGGCGCTCAGGCGCTTGCGGTCACCATGCGAGGACTCGCGCTCCGCGAAATTCGTCCGCGCCATTGGCTCCGCGTCACCTTTAAGGAAGTCAATGTCGCTTTCTTCAACGGCATCGCCGTGGCCCTGACCACGTCGCTCGGTGTTTATGTCTGGAGCCGCTCAATCGGCCTGGCTCTCGTGATCGGCATTTCGATGATCATCTCGATGGTCGCCGCCGGCTTGTCGGGCGCGGTGATTCCGATGATCTTGCTCGCCTTCGGCCAAGACCCCGCGCAGTCTTCGTCGATCATTCTCACCACCGTAACCGACGTCGTGGGGTTTTTCAGTTTTCTCGGCCTTGCAACCTTGTTGGCCAGCATGCTGCCGACATGACGAAGCCGTGAAGGTCGGGGACCGAAATATCGCGGTTCAACCTGACCGATCCCGCCGCCTAACGGTGACGGCCGCCGATGGACCGGTAACACCGGCGCCGCGCGAGAACGGTTTTTCTTTGCGTCTTCGCTTGGACGACCTCGAAAATGCTTCTGCTAATCATTTTTCTGCCGCGTTGATCCTGTTGCTTTAGCCATACTAAACCCGCTTGTACTCGGGAAAATTTGTCTCGCGAACTTGTATCAAGGCTTGATTTTCTATAGCAGTTACTCTCGGCCGCGCAAAATGAACTCTGATATCGTGGATGAGGTTCGAAAAGTGTTTTTCGAAGTCGTCCGCATGAAAGGGAGGTTTGAATGGCAAACGGACAATGGTCTCGCGAATTGGAGGAGGATTTGCGACGGTTGCAACAACAATTCTTAAAGTCGAATCCAGCGGTTTTGATACCCGTGCTGTTGATTCTTGTGGTCATTTTCATCCTCTGGTCGAGCTGGTACACGGTGCAACCTGAGGAAACCGCCGTGGTGCAGCGCTTTGGACGCGTTCAGCGTTCGGCCGGTCCAGGGCTTCATTTTAAGATGCCCCTTGGGATTGAGAGTGTCAGACGAGTTCCCACGGCCCGGGTCCTGAAAGAAGAGTTTGGCTTTCGGACAGTGGCAGCGGGTCGTCAGACGCGATCCGCAGGCGGTGACTATTCCAACGAGTCGCTGATGTTGACTGGAGATCTCAACGTCATCGACGTCCAATGGATCGTTCAATTCAGAGTCGAAGATCCGGTCCGTTTTCTTTTTAAAGTCCGCGAACAGCGCGAGACGTTTCGCGATATAGCGGAAGCGGTCATGCGCCGCGTCGTCGGAAACAAATTGGGCAGCGATGTTCTAACGGTTGGCCGGGTCGCCATTGCCAGCGAGGTCAAGGAGGAAATGCAGAAAATTCTTTCTGAATATGAAACCGGGATCCGGCTCGTCACCGTGGAGCTTCAGGACGTTACTCCTCCGGACCCTGTAAAGCCCGCTTTTAACGAGGTTAATGAAGCTCGCCAGGATCTCGAGCGTATGGTGAACCAGGCTCAGGAACAGGCGAACAAGCTAATTCCCCGAGCTGCGGGAGAAGCAAAACAGGCGATTGCGGAAGCGGAGGGTTACGCCACCGAGCGGGTCAACCAAGCTCGAGGAGAAGCCTCACGTTTTACCTCCGTGTTGTCGGAGTATCAAAGGGTACCCGAAGTGACTCGACGACGGCTTTATTTAGAGGCTATGAGCGAAGTGCTTTCCGAAGCCAAAACCGTCTATATCGTCGACAGCGAGCAACGGGCGTTGATTCCATGGCTCTCCATAGATTCGGGACAAAAGCCCCCGCCGCTCAAGGAAGTCAAAGAGGAGGCCAAATCATGAAGAAGCCGGTTATGTATGCTCTAGGCGTTGTCTTGGTTGGCGCCGTTCTGTCCATGCTTGGAGCTTTTTATGTTTTGGAAGAAGGACAGCAAGCGGTTGTCCTGCAATTCGGTCGGCCGGTTGGAACTCCCGTGACCGAAGCCGGCCTTCACTTCAAGATCCCTTTTATTCAAGAGGTCAGGCGGTTCGAAAAGCGTCTGCTCATCTGGGACGGTGATCCCAACCAGATCCCCACCGCAGGTCGCGAATTTATCTGGGTCGACTCGACAGCGCGCTGGCGCATCGTCGATCCGCTCAAGTTTCTCGAGAGCGTTGCGAGCGAGGCCGGGGCGCGGTCACGGCTCGATGACATCATTGATTCCGTAGTGAGAGACATGGTCTCTTCCAATCCTCTCGTCGAGCTCGTTCGAAGCTCGACATGGGAGACTCCGAAGGAAGAGGTTCTCGAGGAAGCGTCGAAGGAGGTTGTAGAAGAGCTGAAAAAGGAGATCACCCTCGGACGCGAAGGGCTCACTCGCGCCGTTTTGGCCGTCGTCCGCAAGATCGCGCCCCAGTATGGGATCGAGGTGGTCGATGTGCGCATTAAACGGCTCAATTATATCGAAAGCGTGCGGGAAAAAGTGTATGCGCGGATGATCTCCGAGCGTAAACGGATCGCGGCCCGCTTCAGATCAGAGGGCGAGGGCCGGAGCGCCGAGATTTTAGGGAATATGGAGAGGGAGCTTCGTGAGATCCGCTCGACGGCTTACAAGCAGGTGCAGGAAGTTCGCGGAAAAGGCGACGCCACTGCAACGAAAATTTACGGTGACGCTTACGGCCGGGACAAGGAATTCTATGCCTTCTCCCGTACCCTTGAAAATCTTAAGGAAAGCAAAAGCGGAAACTCTGTCTTGGTGCTGACTACCGATAGCGACTACTACCGCTACCTCAAGGACGCCAATCCTTCGAGCACCAGAGTTCGGAGATAAGGGCGGCAGCGCGATATCTTAGCGCAAGTGGTGGTCGGTCTCACCTGGCAGCATGAGTCGGTTGGGTGCTTGGGGATCGCACTGGCGATGATTTGCTGCGCTCCCAAACAATCAGGCCGACTCCCAGAATCAAGCCGGCCGCGTCAGCGATCAGCCATGCGCCTTGCCAAGTCGGGAGCATCAGCAGCAAGCCCGAAAGACAGAAGAGGCTGCGGTTCACCCAATTGAACGGGCGAAATAGATAACCGGCGCAGCCGACCGCGAGAAGAAACGTTCCGGCAAACGAAGCCAAGAGAGCGAAGACGATTTCGCTCCATGCGCCCCTGAGTATCAGTGCCGGATGAAGCGCGAAGACGAAGGGGACCACATAAGCGGCGATGCCGAGGCGCATGCCGGTCCAGCCGGTTTTCCAAAAGTCCGAATTGGCAATCGCCGCGGCCGTGTAGGTGGCAAGACAATCAGGCGGCGTGATCAATGAGAGCATGCCGAAATAAAATAGAAAAAGATGCGCAGCCAGCGGGTCGACACCCAGCTGAGTGAGCGCTGGTCCGACGAGAACCGCGAGCGTGATGTACACCACTGAGGTCGGCAAAGACATGCCGAGCAGGATGCAGACGAGCGCAGTGAGAGTCAGGAGAAGAAAAACGTTGCCTCCCGCGAGGCTCGACAGGATGAGCGACAGCTTGAATGTCAGACCGGCTAATTGGAGAGCGCCAATCACGAGCCCGGCCAGCGAGGTGATGACGACGATATCCAAAAGGGTGCGGCCGGTGTCTTCGATGCATTTCAGAATGCCCGTGAACGTCGGTCGAGTTTCTTTCTGAAAGAAGCCGACGATGAAAGTTAATAGGACGGTCACCATTCCTGCTTTGCCGGCTTCCCAGTTCTCCCACATCAACACGTAGATCAGGAACCCAAGCGGAAATAGAAACACCCATCCCAGTCGCATCACGCCGCGAAATTTCGGGATTTGATTTGCCGGAAGGCCGCCCAGGCCGTGTTTGGCCGCTTCCAAGTCGACTTGTGTGAACAGCGCCAGATAATATAACGCTGCTGGAACGGCCGCGGCCAACGCGATCTGGCCGTAGGGAATATTGAGGAATTCAGCCATCAAAAACGCCGCCGCGCCCATCACCGGCGGCACGATCTGTCCGCCGTTCGAAGCCACCGCCTCGATTGCCGCTGCGATGTGAGCGGGATAGCCGGTGCGCTTCATCAGCGGAATCGTAATGGCGCCGTCTATGGCGACGTTCGCGACGGCGCTGCCGGAGACCGTGCCGAACAGCGCCGACGAGACGACCGAGACCTTGGCCGGGCCACCGCGGTATTTGCCCATCGCGATCAGCGCGACCTCAGTGATGAACTTGTCGCCGCCCACGGCATAAAGCGCCTGACCGAAGAAGATAAACGCCACGACGACGCTGGCGGCGACCGTGAGCGGGACGCCGAGGAGCCCGCTGGAGTCCAGGTAGAGATAGCTTGCAATCCGCTGCCATGAAGAGCCTTGGGCGTAGAAAAGGCCGGGAAAAACGTAGGCGAACTTCGCGTACACGATGCACGTGATACCGACCCAAACGAGCGCCCACCCGGCGACCCGGCGCGTGGCTTCCAATATGAGCAGCACGGCCAATCCTCCCAGGAGCCAGCGCTCGGGAGAAAGGATTCCGAGTCGATAGGCGATGGACGGGTACATGACCGTGATATAGGCGCCCGCGAGCAGACTGCCGAAGCAAGCGAGCCAGTCGTACCATGGCACGCGGTCGCCCGGCTGATGGAGGACTGCCTTGACGCGAAGAAAGACGCCGGCCATGCCGAGAGCGAAAAAAAGCCCCAGGAACTGTTCTTTGAAGAAGGCCCAGTTCAAGAGCACGTGGACTTCACCGGCCCAGGCGGCCGAAACCAATGTGAGGGCGAACAGGAGTGTTCGCTCAAGAATCTTCGCGGCGCCGCTCAGCGAGCGAAATTTGGTGGCGGGGTTAAGATCGTCGCTCATGCTCTTTGAGATCGGTCAGTTCAAATCGTTCAAACCGTTGCGAGACGGTTTTTCATTAGGGATTCGCGGCAAGGAGCTTCTTCTGTACTTCGTCCATTTTTGTGGGCCAGCTCTTCTGCTCTTTGAAGAACTGGGCGGCCGCAGGGTGGTAGGGGATGGTCACGTCAGGGTCCACTGCCCGCTCCTTGGTCCATTCCCTGAAGACCGGATGGATCGGCTTTAGCTTCGCTTCATTGTCCCAGATGGCCTTCAGGATTGCAGTGACGACCCGATCCGGAGTCGATTTGTGGGTCGCGAAGTAGATGTCGTAAGCGGTCGCGCAGGTGTCCTCGACAATGGCGGCGGCCGACCCCGCCTTCATCATCCGCGTATAATAACCAGGAACGGCTTGACGCATGCGCTTGTCGCCTTCCGGCGAACAGTCATGCGAGAGGTGGCGCACACCGACCGCTGCATCGGCTTCTCTGATTTTCGCCATATTCAAAGCGCCCACGGTGACTTCTGCGCGTCCCTGGACGAGAGCGTCGATGCCGTCGTTGACCGCCGGCACCGGAACGACTTTGACGTCTTTCCAGCTTAGCCCGCCGCCCGCCAGAGCCCCGTACATATTGAACCACACCGCCTGATGGGCGGGATATTCTCCGGTCACTCGCTTGCCTTTGATATCGTGAACATTTTTTAAAGGGGAGTCTTTTTTGACCAGCAACCCGACGATCAGAGGCGCTCCGCGCATCACCAGACGAATGTTGGGAGAGTGCTGGAAGTCGTTCTTGCCGCCGACCTTGATCTTTTGCGGCCCGAGGTACGCCATTCCCATGTCCACCGCGTTGACAACCGCGAAATCTAACTCCCCCCCGTTTAGAAGCGGGAGAAACGTGCTCGTGCCGGTATAGGGCTGGATGTTGACCTGGATCGGTGTCCCCTCTGTAGCGACTTTAGCGAGACCACCCGCCAGCGCGTAAAAGACCGTACCGGCGGGGTTGGTGCCGATTGTCACAGCTTTGGGCAGCTGCTGCGCCTGGGTTGGGTGGAGCTGGAGGAGCAACGGCGTCAGCAGTAAACTGAAAAAAAACACGCGCAGGTTCCATCGGTGCATCATAGAATCTCCTTTTCTTTAAGCAAAAGTTTTTTGGTATCGGTGGGTATTCTCCAGTGCATTTTCTGAGCCGCTTAAAGCCCGATTTATCGTCCCCACAGCTCTTTGGTTGCCAGGCGCGCTCCCTCGGCCATCGCTTCGAACTTCGCCCAGGCGATCTGCGGGTCGCCGACGCGCGGCCCGAGACCGCAGTCCGTGCCCGCCATGACATTCTCACGACCGACGACTTTGGCATACCGGACGAGTCGGTCGGCGATCGCTTGCGGATGCTCGACGATGTCGGTGGCGTGGCCGACGACGCCGGGCACAAGAACTTTGCCGGCGGGTAGCTTCACTTCATCCCAGACGCGCCACTCGTGTTCGTGACGCGGGTTCGCCGCTTCGATGGAAATGGTGTCCGCTTTCACTTTTAGGATCAAATCGACGATATCGCGTAGCGGGATATCGTATTTGTGCGGTCCGTGATAGCTGCCCCAGCAGGTATGAAAGCGCACCTGGTCGGGTGGAATATCGCGGAGGCCATGATTGAGCGCATCGACTCGCAGCTCGGCGTACTTGCGATACTCCGGCACACTCATCTTGGACATGAACTGCCAGCCGTCCGGCAGATCGGGATCGTCGATCTGCAGCAAGAAACCCGATTCGACGATCGCTTTGTATTCTTCATGCATGGCATCGGCGATGGCGAGCAGATAGGCTTCGTCGTTGGGGTAGTAGTCGTTTTTCATCCAATGTTCGATGGTGCCCGGCGCGATCGCGGGCAGAAACGCTTCCTGATAGTTTTGCCCTTGGAGCCCGGCTTTGAAATCGTCGATCTCGGCTTTGAGCGCCCGATGGCCGATATATTTGAGCGGCGCGTTGCAGAAAACACGCTTGAGGTTGTCGCCGCGATGAGTCGTTCGATTGTGAAAATAGTCTCCGAACTCGACCAGATCGCGGGCGTAGATCGTCGAGGCACGGTCTTCCGGCTTGACTTCGCGTTCGATAAAGCCGCTGAGGCGCTCGCGCGCGTAGCGGGAAAAGTTCGATTTTCCGACCTCGCCGTCATTGATGACGTCGAGCCCGCAGGCGATTTGCTTTTTCACGGCCGCGGCGACCGCCTCGCGGACCCGTTGGCCAAAGGCAGGTTCGTCGATCGGCTGGCCGTTCCTGCGCGCGGCGTGCATCGCTTTCAAATCCGGCGGCTGCGGCAGCGCTCCGGCGTGGGTGGTGAGGATGCGCTCGCTACTGTATTTCATCAAACCTCCGAGTTTACGTTGAACCTTTGAACGGATATTGGTTCTACAGTTCAAGGTTCAAAGTCAGCGCGCTGATTGGTCATGGGCAATTTTCTGGGCGAAGCTGAAATCGAATACCCGTTCAGGCGGCGCGATCTCCTTGGGTTTTATCCTTTGCGC
>Ga0210076_1000189_pt1 | contig 13835 bp, 10 predicted proteins | sample MayberryNW_Catta_3_FD_184876 | JGI IMG/M metagenome (GOLD analysis project Ga0210076, IMG submission 184876) | Wetland microbial communities from San Francisco Bay, California, USA, that impact long-term carbon sequestration -... | ecosystem: Environmental > Aquatic > Marine > Wetlands ... | reverse complement strand
AGGATTATCATACATGAAAGTACGATTAGAGACTAAATCACCACAATTCAAACATCTTTTGATTTCTATTTCACTCATATTATATACATAATCTCCTCTGTACATCCTATCTTAAACATTTCTAATACAACCAACTGATGTCTATTGACCAAGAGAGAATAGAAACAAAGTTATAGAAGAGAGTGTTGAAACGTTTCAACACTGATTTAAACTCTCATTTCGAATATATGAATAATAACATGATTCAATGATTGTAGTAGATAATGAATACAAAAAGAATGACAGGGTTCATAAAGTCTGATGAACTATCAAAATGGTTAGATGTTTATTAAAATATTATGATGCAAAAGATCTACAGTTTTACTTAAAAAACTAAGAAAATATTGAGTAAAGAATTATTCAGTATACGTGAATAATTTTTTTGAAAAAAGACCTTAAATTTGATACATCTGCCTTACTAAGGACTTCTAATAAAATTGACTCTAATTTCATATTAAAAATAATTTCATCAACTACAAATGATATCCAAATAATATTGAAGCTTGGTCAATTAATAATGTAACGTCAGTAATAGACAGATTAACTAAAATAGAGATAAGAAACGAATAAAAGTAAAACTAGAAACATCTAATCTAGCAATATCTACAGTACCATTGATTATTTATCCTATCACACATACTTATTTATTGCAATTATTGAAATGAATACTAATTTCAAAACATAGAATGAGAATTTAAGATATCAATAAATATATTGTACGCAACGTGTAATTTAGTTATCAACCTCCAATTTGACAGAGAACAGGGCAATAACTGTAACCAAGTCAGTTGTCATAGTCTGAACTTACTCTTGTGTATCCAAACCAAATATCAACCTTCAATAATGTTCAGACTATGACAATAATTATTAAGCAGTTGAAGATTCAAAACTTAAATATAAGAAAAATATGACCAAAATATGCTTATTTCTAAATTATCTATATTATATTATTATTTTTAATTTTGTATTGTATATTATCTATTTTAGAAATTGTTAAAATAATTATAATTCGTTTACCTTAATAATTTACGATAGTAATAAGGAAATCTATTATATCACTGTTAATGGATTCAATAACTGGTCAGAGAATCCTCATTTTGGTAATCTTAAATCCTAATTTTTTAAAATTTAAATATATTTTGTATTTGAGTATCAAAATTTAAATATTTTATAGAATTATAATTTTGATTAGAATGAATTTCATAAACAATAAAATAAATTTTAAAAAATTTACATTTCTTACTATAGCAATTCCATTGTTATTAGTTATTTTTTCATTTCTTGCAGAGTCTCATTCCTCACCAGAGCTGGTAAAATCTGATATTATTCATAATCAAAATCCATATTCTTTAGTGACAGTTGGACTAGACAACAATTTAGTTTCTGATGTATTGCCAGCAAAAATTCAAATGATTTATGATAATCAGATATATGAAGGAAAACCAGTATTCTATATTTATCGTGGAGATAGTTCCTTTTCAGATTTTCAGAAACCTCAATTTAACTTAAGTAATATAAATACAAAAGTAATAACCGTAGAAAATGGTTCAGAAGTAGAATTTAAAATAAAAGATTACCCTCAGATAATTAAACCATCTTATCTAGGTGTTACCGCATATAAAGAACCTGGAGAACTAGCACAAATAATTAAAAATGAGGAATTTAATAAAATTAATTCTAATGATACAAATAAAATAGATATGGAGGAAGGAGAATATACTCTCATAGCTACAGCCACGTGGAACGGCGAAAGCGAAGAAGTAGAAGGATTTCAATTAAATGCGTTCAAAATCAATCTAATAAACAGTGAAAAATAAAGAATAAAATATTACCTAAACTTTTTAGTTGCCATCTATAAGTATGGACTTCGTAGAAACGATCATAGCTAACTATAATCTACATTATATTGTACGATAACTATTTTGTAATTTGCATTTTTAGTATGATTCAAATAACCTAAACCCAAATTAAGATATATGGGAACTGAACATAGCTTACCTCAAGTAAATAACTCGACTTGGGAAAAAGAAGTAGTACAATCACAATTGCCTGTTTTTGTTGATTTTTGGGCAGAATGGTGTGGTCCTTGTAGAATGGTAGGACCAGCGGTAGAACAATTAGCAAAAACACTTGATGGACAAGTTAAAATTGTCAAGCTTAACGTAGATGAAAATCAAGAGATTGCCGTAAAATATGGAATTCATTCTATACCCTCATTACTATTGTTCAAAGATGGAAAGGAAATTGCAAGAACCGTCGGGGCTGCTCCTAAAGAAGCCTATCAAAAATTTATTGAGGAATCCTTAGCCAAAAATTAATCTTTATTTTCTTTTATTTTAATATAATTTTCAATCTTGCATCAATAAAGCATTAATATAGATAATAATATTCGGTAGCATAGTTTGGGTAAAAACGAAGTTTCTACTCTATTTTCATCTGATCCTGATAAATATTATAGAGTTTCATTATTTGATAGACTAGGTTTTAAACGAAACAAATGTATATCATGTAGAAAATTTTTTTGGTCGCTTGTAGATAAAAATACCTGTCCTGATCATGAGGCATATAACTTTATAGGAAATCCTCCTACAAATAAAAGACTTGATTATATAGGTGCATGGAAGGAAACTGAAAAATATTTTCAGTCACAAGGTCACTCTATTACAAGGCGATATCCTGTAGTATGTAGATGGAGAGATGATCTATATTATACAATTGCATCAATAGTGGATTTCCAAAGAATAATGAATAATAAGGTTATCTTTGAATTACCATCAAATCCTTTAGTAGTACCACAAATATGTCTAAGATTCAATGACGTTGAAAATGTAGGAGTAAGTGGTCGTCATTATACGAGTTTCTGCATGATTGGTCAAACATGTAATGCAGATGCACCTGGTGGGTACTGGAAGGACAAGTGTATTGACTTGGACTTTGGATTATTAACGAATGTATTGGGGATAAAACCTGAAGAGATTACCTTTGTGGAAGATATTTGGATAGGTGCAGGAGCATTCGGGTCTTCTTTAGAATATTTTGTACGTGGTCTTGAACTAGGTAATGCTGTTTTTACTGAATTCGAAGGAGATGAAAATAATTATAGAATTATGAAAAATAAGATTATTGATATGGGTGCAGGTTTGGAACGATTCTCATGGATTACTATGGGTACTCCTACGAGCTACGATTGTACGTTTGGATCAATTATAAAGTATTTAGAAAATTCTATTGGAATTCAAAAGGATGAAAGTTTTCTCTCAAACTATTTTAAATTTGTGTCTAGAAAATTTAATATAATTGAAGATGATTCATCTGATAAAATAATAAAATTGAAAAAAAGCATTGCTCATGAGATGGGAGTAACGTTTGAACATCTAGAAAAAATCGTATCTCCATATGAAGCAATTTATACAATAGCTGATCATACAAGAACATTATTATTCGCTATTTCAGACGGATCATTACCTTCTAATGTAGGTGGAGGTTATAATCTTAGAATTCTTTTACGTAGAGTTTTATCTATTATTGAGAGATTCAAATGGAACATAAAAATTGAAGATTTAATAGATACACATGTAGGATATTTGAAAAATATGTTTCCTGAACTAGAGGAAAATAAGAATGAGATTTATACCATTCTCAATCTTGAATCTGAGAGATATGTAAGTACAAGACAACGTATGAATGATATTGCTTCAACTATACGTAAGAATGGGAAACAACTGAATGTAGATGATCTTATAAGATTATATGAATCTGATGGTATTACTCCTGATTTTCTTAAGGAAGTAAATGTAATAACTGAAATACCCTCGAATTTTTATGTAAAATTATCGGAATTACATAATATTAACCAAAAACCTCTTTACACTCCAACAATAGAAGGATTGGAAGGCTTGTCGCCTACTAGATTATTATACTATGAAGATCCTTCAATCCGTGAATTTGATGCTCAAGTCCTAAAAATAAAAGGAAATTACATAATTTTAGATCAAACATCATTTTATCCGAGAGGAGGAGGACAAGAACCTGATAAAGGATTGATTGGCGACGCTCGAGTACAAGAAGTAATAAAACAAGGAGATATTGTTCTTCATAAGGTCGAAAATTTATCATCTCTTTCAGAGAGAATAATGATTAAATGTAAATTAGATGATGCAAGGCGTGAGTCAATAACAAAACATCATACAGCTACTCATATATTGAATTCTTCAGCTAGAAATACACTCGGTTCGTGGATATGGCAAAATTCTGCATTTAAAGACGTTAATTATGGAAGACTCGACATAACTCATCATTCTGGATTGAATAAAGAAGAAGTAGAAAGAATCGAAAAAACTGCTAACGAAATTGTAATGAAGAACCTTGGTGTAAACATAAAAGAATATGAAAGAGGAGAAAGTGAACAAAAGTTTTCCTTTCGTATATATCAGGGTGGAGTAGTTCCATCAAATAAAGTACGAATAGTGAATATAAGTAATTTTGACATTGAGGCATGTGGAGGAACACACGTAAATAGAACCGGTGATATAGGTTTAATTAAAATTTTAAAATCAGAACGAATTCAAGATGGTGTTGTTCGATTAGAATTCGTGGCTGGACAAGCTGCTATTAATCATATTAAAAACCAAGATAGAAACGTTTCGTTTATTTCCCAATCATTGGGTTCTAGTAAAGAAAAACTGACAGATTCATTTAAGAAACACTTGGATGAGTCGGAAAAGCTTAGAACAAAGATTAAAATTCTCTTACGTAAAACCTCTCCCATTCTAGCCAAATCTATATCTCATAATAGTACACAAATAACTCCAGAAGGAGTGAAATTATATACAATATTTGATAATGAATTGGATGAGGAGTTCCATATCGTAGTTGGAGAAAAATCTATTACTCTTGATCCATTTCTCATATATATTTCACTTATCCCCAAGGGAGAAGGTATACGTGTAATAGTTTTTGTTGGTGAGGCTGCAAGAAAATATGGTATCAATGCAGGAAAAATAGCAAAAATTTTCTCTGTTAATTTAGGAGGCGCTGGAGGCGGAGACTTCAAGTTTGGTCAAGGTGGAGGAAAATTTAAGAATAAAATCGATGAGGTCTTAAATTATTCTGAAATGTATGTTAAAGATACAATAAAAAGGTGAAAATAATTTGGATAATAATAAAGAGAAATCTAATAATAATAGCATTAATTGGAAAGAACTTGAGGAGAAATGGAAGTCTAGATGGAAAGAAGAACATCTTTTTGAAGCCGATTACGATAATACTAATAAAAAAAAATATTTTATAACTGTTGCATTTCCCTATCCTAATTCTCCACAGCATATAGGACATGGAAGAACATATTCACTAGCTGATGTTCATGCTAGATATATGAGAATGAAAGGCTATAATGTATTATTTCCAATGGGGTTTCACTATACAGGAACTCCTATCTTAGCTATGTCAAAAAGAGTAATCGCAGAAGATCAAGATTTAATTGAAACTTTTAAAAATTTATATAATGTCCCTGAAAATACCATCAAATCATTTACAGAACCAGAAAATATTGCAAAATTTTTTCATAATGAGATAAAATTAGGAATGCAAGATATGGGTTATTCTATAGATTGGCGACGAGAATTTACAACCATTGATAATTTATATTCAAAATTCATTACTTGGCAGTTTAAAACATTAGCAAAAAAAGGATTAATTGTACAAGGTTCTCATCCTGTTGGATGGTGTCCCTATGATAAAAATCCTGTAAGTCAACATGATACTATTGGAGATGTAGAGCCAGAATTTAGTGAATATATCCTAATAAAATTTAGGTTAGCTGAGAATGATGTAATACTTCCTACTGCTACTTTAAGACCTGAGACTATTTTTGGAGTCACAAATCTTTGGGTAAATCCTGATATTGAATACTTGATAATAGATGTAGATAACAATACTGAACAATGGATTGTTACTAAAGAGGCCTCTATAAAATTAGAATTTCTTAATCATAGGATAAAAATCAATAAAACCATCAAAGGAAATGAATTGATTGGTAAATTTGCAACAGATATTATTAGAAATATAAATATCCCTATTCTTCCTGCTAAATTTGTAAAAACTGATACAGGAACTGGAATAGTAATGTCGGTGCCTGGTCATGCTCCATATGATTTTCAAGCTCTTATTGACTTAAAAAAAGAAACAAATTTACTCTCCTTTAACATTGACTTATCACAAATCAATCCAATTAAAATTATAGAAATTCAATATGCTAATTCAAATGACAACATCTTAATATCAAGCGTAGAAGATGCAATATTAAAGTTCGAAATTAATAATCAATCTGATCTAGGATTGGAAAGAGCAACAAATGACATCTATCATTTAGAATATTATCAGGGTAAGATGTTACCAAATACTGGAAAATATTCTGGAATGGACGTTCAATTAGCTAAAGAAGAAATAAAAAATTATTTGCTTGCTACAAAAAATTTAGCTGAAATCTTTTATGAATTCGTTAATAAGCCAATTAAATGTAGATGTGGTAATGAATGTTTTGTCAGGGTACTGAATGATCAATGGTTTATTAATTATAAAGATAAAGAATGGAAGCGCCAAGTACATAATTATATCGATGAATTAAGTATTCTTCCCGAGGATCTTAGACAAGAATTTCACAATGTAGTTGACTGGTTAAAAGAAAGAGCTTGTGCAAGGAAATCAGGACTTGGAACGAAACTCCCATGGGATCATGAATGGATAATAGAAAGCTTGTCAGATTCAGTTATTTACATGGCATATTATATAATATCAAAATTCGTTAATGAAGAAAAATACTCAATGAAAAAAAGTCTCAATAATATTGATGAGTCTTTTTTTGACTATATACTCTTAGGAATTGGAAATGTTCATGATGTAGCAAAAAAATGTAATCTTTCGATATCGATATCGTTGATACAAGAAATTAGAAATGAATTTATTTATTTTTATCCAGTTGATTCTCGACATTCGGGACGGGATTTGGTTCCAAATCATCTTTCATTCTTTCTTTTTAATCATGTTGCTATTTTTGAAAAAAAGTTCTGGCCACACCAGATAGTAGTAAATGGTTCTGTTTTAATGGAAGGTAAAAAGATGTCTAAATCGATAGGGAATATAATACCTTTAAGAACAGCAATACAAGAATATGGAGCAGATACAATTAGATTAGCAATATTGATTTCATCTGAACTTCTTCAGGATGCAGATTTTTCCTTTGATACTGCAAGATCTATTAGACTAAAATTATTAGAATTCTACAATATTTCACGTCATCTTTTGAACTCTAATTTTTACAATAAAATATCAAACTCAAATTTATCATTAGATGAATCACTTTATCTGGATCTATCTACAAAGGACTATCCTTTGGAGTTAGAAGATAGATGGTTAATAAGTAAATTACAAAGGCTAATAAATAATGTTACTAAATCTATGGAAACACTACGTATACGTGAAGCTCTCCATAATATTCTGTACGTTTTCGATCAAGATATTCATTGGTATAAAAAACGAATCAATGCTAAAAAACGAGGTAATGATAATATAGTGAATAAAATACTAGTTTTTTGTTTTTCTATTAGAATAAAATTATTATCCCCCTTTGCTCCATTTATATCTGAAGAAATTTGGAATAGTTTAGGTAATCAATCTTCACTTGTTTCTTCAAAATGGCCGAGTGTTTTTAATGAAAAGATTGATCCATTATCTGAAGAATCAGATGAATTCATAAAAAGATTAACTTTTGACATATTAAATATTATTAAAGTAACTAAAAAACTCCCACGTAAAATATATATATATTGTTCCTCTTCTGATAAACAGAAAATTTACCAGAAAATTCTTAAAATAATTACTTTAACTAATGAAAGAAATTTTGGAAATACAATGAAAGAATTAATACAGGATCCTGAAACTTCTTTTGCAAAAAAAGATCCTTCTTTTGTTAAAAAAACTGTAGAAGATATTCTTTCTGAATCTATTGAATCAAGAAACAATAGATTAAAGTTGAGCTCATTTGATGAAATTTCTATAATAAAAGATTCACAGAATCTGATATCTAATGAAATAGAATCTGAAAATATTCCAATAATTATTTATTCAGAAGAAGAAAAGGATAAATTTGATCCAAAATCAAAGTCTAGATTTTCCAGGCCATACAAACCTGCCATCTATTTAGAATAAGATCCTTTTTCTTGATTACTTTTTCTTGAAATGTAAATGGATGAAATTATATACAAGCTAAACCCAGATATTGACATTATTAATCCATATAAAGAGAGTGCTCCTCTATCTTGATAGTATCCTATACCAAGAAGTAACGCTCCTAACACCAAAATAGCTATACCTGCCCTTGCAGCACCTGGCATTTCTTTTTTCTTTTTCACTAGTGGTAGATGTTTGATTTTTTCGCAATATATTTTTATTTTTGGATTGTAGTATTGTATCAATGAAAATTGCTGTGGTGGGAATTGGCGTTGCAGGGGCTTATTTAATGAATCAACTTAGTAATAATCATGATATTCATGTAGTCGGATTTGAAAGAATGAAAGAAGAAGAACACGATGCAGTTTGCGCTTGGGCTACTAGCAAAAATGTTATGGTAGACTACACAAAAAAATGTGGCCTAGATTTTGATAACTACATCTTACATAATGGTCGAAATATGAGCGTAGACCTTGGTGAAAGCAAGCATGTTGATATTGGATTAAAAGGTATGGTTAGTTATGATAAATTAAAACTTATTCAAGAAATGATAAAAGGAACAGAAATTAAATATGGAAAAGCACCAAAAAAGGAAAATTTAGAAGTAGACTTTGATCTAATTATAGATTCTACTGGTTTTCACAGGAATTATCTCCCTAAACTTGATTACGAAATGTGGGTACCTTGTGTTCAATATAAAGTCAAATATAATAATAATAAAGTTCCATATGATGATTTTTATCTTAAAGGATTTCCTTCTATGTCTGGCTATTTCTGGTATTTTCCATTAGGAAATGGATATGCACATATAGGTGCTGGTGATTTTACAAAAAAAAATCATAATCTTTTTGTTGAAAATTTTCTAAAGAAATACAAATGTGAAATAATTAAAAAAAATGGAAGACCAGTAAGAATTAGTCCACCATCAAAATCAGAACCATTTTACGATGGTAAAAAGTCTATAGGAGTTGGAGAATCGATCGGTACAGTTTATCCATTACTTGGTGAAGGCATAATCCCATCAACAATTTGTGCGGATCTCTTTATAAATAATTTGAATAATTTTAAAAAATATAGAGAACAAGTCCTTAAACATTTTAGTATATATCCTTTAGTTTTCAAGTTTATTTTGATGAAAATTACAGGTACTTTTAACCTTGTAAAAAACTCTTTGGATTTACTTAGAATATATCACCATATGAAAAATAATCAAGATCGATACGGGATGGAGGTAAAGATCGCTGAATTGATGAAAGTCTCTACTCTTTAACTATCGTTTGAAAAATCCCAATATTTACTTTTTTCCTTTTGAGTCACAGTTATAAATGGACCTAAAATAATTCAATACAGATGAGCAATAAAGTTAATACGAATAAATCAGCAATTGAACAAAGAGTCAATGAGCTTGTTCAGCATTCCAGAACATTAGAACTTTATCTTAATGAAGTATTAGAAAGAGAAGCTACAGTTACAAAATTAATTGAAGAAGCTCGTCTTGCATCGTATGCTCTCCAAAATATTCCTCTAGATAAAGAGAATGAGGCATTAATGCCAATTGGAGTAGGAGTATTTTTAAAAACTAATATTCCTTCAATTGATAAATTATTGGTTAATATTGGTGCAGGAGTTACAATAGAAAAAACACATCAAGATACTCTAAATTATATAGAGTCAAGAATCAAGGAATTTGAAATTGGATTAAAACAATTAGTAGAACAGAAAAAACAAATAACTTCTCAACTTGAACAGATCCAACATCAGGTGAATTCGATGTTGCAGCAACCTTCATAATCTATTTAATCAAAGCAAAAAAGAAAACATAAAACACTGCGATTTAAATTATTTTTGTGTATGAGTATACATGTTTGATAAATTAAAAAAAGCTTTTTCAAATATTATTTCAGATATCAGTAAAAAAGAAATTTCTGAGAAAGATCTTGAAAATACTCTATTTGATCTTGAAATTGCATTGCTAGAAAGTGATGTAGCACAGGAAGTCATAGATGATGTCTCGGCTAGCTTGAAAAATAAATTATTGGGTCTCTCTGTTGAAAAAGATAAAACACCAGAAGAATTAATTCAATTCCATGTTCAAAAATCTATTTATGAAATTCTTACTAAATCAGGGACCTTAGACTTAGTTAAGGAGATTAATTTCAAAAAAGAAAATAAAGGCGGCCCATTTGTAGTAGTTTTTCTAGGAATTAACGGAACTGGAAAAACCACTACTGTAGCCAAAGTTGCTAATCTTCTACATAAAAATGGGTTATCTGTTGTATTAGCAGCAAGTGATACTCATAGAGCAGGTGCTATAGAACAACTGGGTGAACATGCTAGAAGGTTATCACTGAAAATGATTCATCAAAGATACGGAGCAGATCCATCTGCGGTTGCAAGAGATGCAGTTGAATATGGAAAAAAACACAGGGTAGATGCAATTTTAATTGATACTGCTGGAAGAATTCAAACTGCAAAAAATCTCATGGACGAAATTAGTAAAATTGTTCAGGTTGTTAAACCAGACTTGAAAATTTTTATAGGAGATTCTTTAGCAGGAAATGACGCAATATATCAAGCAAAAGAATTCTTTGCCTATACTAAATTTGATGCATCAATTTTAACTAAAACAGATGCAGATGCAAAGGGAGGTGCGATTATTTCAATTACATATCTTACTTCTAAACCTATCATTTATCTTGGAATAGGTCAAAACTATGATGATATAATTCCATTCGATCTAGATACTTTCGTAGAATCATTGTTTGGTTCTCAAATTTCAGAAGGAATTACAAATAAGTATAGTTCTAATATTATAAATGAAAGTAAAAATAATGAAAAGTTACCAGAAATTAAATCAAAGAGTATCTCTGATAACGAATCTATTCATAGTGTTGAAGAATTATATCAAAATAAACCTTCTTCTTCTAATTTAGATCCTATTATCAGTAATAACCTAAATAATAATGAAATTGCAATATCTAAAGTTGAAGTAAAAGAAGAAGAGAAAAAAGTTGACTACCAAAAAAATAATAATACTATTAATTTAGAAAATGACCAACAATTTGATAAATCTGAAAAAATGACTGGAAAAAAAGAAGATTCTAAAACTCTTCTTGATAAATCATATTCATCTAATAATAATAATCATGATGATGATGATGATGATAGCAAGAAACATTTTATTACTGAAAAAACAGCAGAAAACAAAGATCAAAAGAAAAAAGGTTTTTTATCTTCATTATTTGGAAAACGAAAATCCCAAGTAGATAGTAATAAAGTTTTATCAACAGAAGAGCAAAAAAATAAACAAAATAATCAAGGAGAATCCAATTCAGACAAGAATGAAGACAATACTACAAACAAGAATGAAATATCTGAGAAAAACAAAAATACAGACAAAAATGAAGTCAAGTATCTTTCAGACGATGATTTAGATGAACTCCTTAAAGAATAAACATATTCTTAGCTTACAAGACTTGGATCTAAACGAAATTATCTCTATACTGGATTTTGCAACTAATCTTAAAAAAGAAATGAACAATAGATCATCTAGAAAATTACTTGAAGGTAGAACATTGGGAATGATTTTTCAAAAATCGTCAACACGTACTCGAGTTAGTTTTGAAACAGGTATGTTTCAACTAGGCGGTCATGCTATCTTTCTAGGAACAAATGATTTGCAATTATCAAAAGGGGAATCAATAGAAGATACAGCAAGGACATTGTCATTATATGTGGATTGTTTAATGGCGAGAGTTTATGATCATAGCGATCTAGAAAAATTATCTAAATACTCGTCTATACCTATTATTAATGGATTATCCGATCTTTTTCATCCTTGTCAAATCTTGGCTGATCTTTTGACAATTCGAGAATATAAAAAAAAATTTAATGGATTAAATCTTGCTTGGATAGGAGATGGATTTAATGTATGTAATGATCTTTTAATCGGGTGTGCTAAAACAGGAATGAATATTACTGCAGCCTGTCCTTCAGGATATGAACCTCCAGAATGGATAGTCAAAATATCGAAAAGAGAAGCAGTGAAAACTGGTTCTAGAATTATAGTAACAAATGAGCCTATACATGCAGTACAACAAGCGGATATAGTAGTAACTGATACATTTGTCTCTTTAGGGAAAGATGATGAAAAAATAATTCGTGAGACTATATTTTTACCTAAATATCAAGTTAATTCTGAACTTATGAGGTATGCAAAAGATGATGTAATATTTATGCATTGTCTTCCTGCAAAACGAGATAAAGAGGTTACTTCTGATGTGATTGATGGAAAATCATCCGTCATTTGGAAAGAAGCTGAAAATAGACTTCATGTTCAGAAAGCCCTACTATGTTTGTTGATGAGATAAATGATCTTTTGTATTTAGTTAGTTGTTATTATTATTTTTATTAGAAGTTATTATTTTTGATCTTTAATCTTAAAATACATGAAGATAAATTTAATTTGTTTCCAAAAAATAAATACAAAAAAATGGAGTTGCAGTCTATCTACGATCCTTCAGTCTACCTCTTCCAGTCTTTCTAGGAGCAATATTTCCCATTTTTCTTCCTGGAGGAGTAGTCCTACCTACTGATGATTGACGTCCTATATGTTGATGTCTTCCTCCACCGTGTGGATGATATACCGCTGCTTGTGCAATTCCTCTTACGTGTGGATATATTTTACCTCTGGATTTCATATAAATTGACTTATTCCCAGCTTTCAAAAATGGTTTTTCTTTCCTTCCAGCACCTGCAATAGCTCCGATCATAGCACGGCATTTTTGATTGATAAGCAAAAATTTCCCTGAAGGTAATTTTACAGTTACACCTTCAGAAGAATGTGAAAAAACTATAGCTGATGATCCTGCAGCTTTAATTAATTTTCCTCCATCTCCTGCATTTTTTTCTATATTACAAATTATAGTCCCGTCAGGAACTGATTCTAATGATAATATATTTTTTGGAGTTGCAGGAGTACCAACCCCTGTTTTAATAATACCGCCTACAGAAGTACCTTCTGGTGCTGGAATATAAGATATATTGTGATTATCAAATTCTACTTTAGCTAAAGGAGCATCTCTTCCTCTTTCATGTATTATATCTACAATTTTTCCTTCATGTTGTTCTTCTAACTTAAAGTTAGGATATCTAGCAGGTAATATCTTTCCTACTGTAATAGCCCTGAACTGCTTTCCTCCTCTTCCTCTTCTACGTACTAACGGTCGTTTACCCAAAATAGTTCTATAGTAATCGTTTCAATTAGGTGATTTTAACTTTTGTGTTTTAAAAAATAAAAAAATCAAAATTAATATTAGATCATTCTATTGTATATTACAAATTTTTAATTTTATAACTATTTACATTATAGATATTCATGTTTATTGATATTTTTTCATTATTCAACCAAAGATTATTATGTGAATTTAGAAGATTTACACATATAATATTGAGCCAGAATAGTATTTCATTAAAAGTGCTGGAAGCTTATACTCGTGATGTTGGTAGAGGTATAGCACGAATTGATTATGATACCATGGATTCTTTAGCAGTTTCTACTGGTGATGTTG
>Ga0210076_1000188_pt1 | contig 13846 bp, 12 predicted proteins | sample MayberryNW_Catta_3_FD_184876 | JGI IMG/M metagenome (GOLD analysis project Ga0210076, IMG submission 184876) | Wetland microbial communities from San Francisco Bay, California, USA, that impact long-term carbon sequestration -... | ecosystem: Environmental > Aquatic > Marine > Wetlands ... | reverse complement strand
CAGCTCGACCGCAGCCCGGGGCAGATCGGAGCGCCCGCACTCTGGGGGCCGACCCTCCAAAACGCGGGCCAGGGGTTGAAGATCGGGATCGTCGACACCGGCGTCGACCCCGGCCACCCCTTCTTCGACCCCTCCGGCTACTCCATGCCCGCCGGGTTCCCGCGGGGGCAGGTCCGCTTCACGAGCGCGAAGGTCATCGTCGCGCGCGCATTCGCGCCGCCGACCGCGAAGTCGGCCCTCGCGCGCCAGGCCTTCGACCCGCAGCAGTCCGGCCACGGGACGCACGTCGCGGGCATCGCGGCCGGCAACTCCGGGACGGCGGCCCCGGGCGGAGCGACCGTCTCGGGCGTCGCCCCGCGCGCGTACCTCGGGAACTACAAGGCACTCGTGCGGACGGACTTCGGGCTCAGCCCGAACGGGAACTCCCCCGAGCTCGTCGCCGCGATCGAGGCGGCCGTCCGCGACGGCATGGACGTCATCAACCTGTCGCTCGGAGAGCCCGAGATCGAGCCGCGCCGCGACATCGTGGCGCTCGCGCTCGACGCTGCCGCGGCAGCGGGGGTCGTCCCGGTGGTGGCGGCGGGGAACGACTACAACGACGTCGGAGCCGGCTCCGTCTCCTCGCCCGGGAGCTCGCGGCAGGCGATCACCGTCGCTGCGGTCGAGATCGGCGGCACGCCTCCGGAGACCGTGCGCGCGGACTTCTCGTCGGTCGGCCCCACGGCCATCTCCCTCCGGCTCAAGCCGGACGTCTCGGCACCCGGGGTCGACATCCTCTCGTCGATCCCGAACGGATGGACGTCCTCGTCGGGAACGAGCATGGCGTCGCCGCACGTCGCCGGCGCGGCCGCCCTTCTCCGCCAGCGCCATCCCGCCTGGACGGTCGCACAGGTCAAGTCGGCGCTCGTCCAGACGGGGTCCGACGTCCTCGACGAGAACGGCAACTCCCTCGGCCCACAGCTCCAGGGAGGCGGCCTCGTCGCACTTGCGCGGGCAGACCGGCCGCTGCTCTTCGCGGAGCCGAGCGGGCTCTCGTTCGGCCTGCTCGCGAGAAGCGGCACGGCGCGGGGGTCGATCCAATTCGCCGACGCGGACGGAGGGGCGGGCACGTGGCTCGTCGACGAGGTGCGCGCGATCACATCCACCGGCGAGGCGACCCTCTCGCTCCCGGCGAGCGTGGACGTGCCGGGCGCGCTCGCGTGGGAGGTCGTGGTCCCGGCGAGCGCGCGGGAGGGCGGCCTCGCCGGCTTCGTCGAGCTGCGGAGAGGCACCGACGTCCGCCGCGTGCCGTTCTGGGGCCGGGTCACCGCGCCCGCGCTCGGTCGCCACCGCGTGCTCCCGCTCGGCCGGACCGGCGTGCACACGGGCACGACGAAGGGACGGCCGGCCCTCGTCTCCCGCTACCGCTACCCGGAGAGCCCGCGCGGCGTCGGCGTGACCACCGTCCTCGCCGGCCCGGAGACCGTGTACCGCGTGCGACTCACGCGGCGCGTTGCGAACTTCGGGGTCGCCATCACGGGCCGGGCCCGCGGGAGCCTCGTCGAGCCGCGGATCGTCGCGGGTCTCGACGAGAACCGCATCGTCGGCTACGGGGGCCTCCCCTTCGCGACCAACCCGTACCTGAGCGGGCCGTTCGGGTTCCAGTCCCCGGTGCCCGTCGTCGCCGCGCTGTCCCCGCTCCCGGGCGACTACGCGGTCGTGTTCGACAGCGCCACCCGGGCGGGGGCAGGTGCCTTCACGTTCCGCTACTGGGTGAACGACGTCACGCCCCCGACGGCAATGCTGCTCGACCGCCGCGTCACCTTCGGCGAGCGCATTCGCGTGAGGGTCGCGGACAGCGGCTCGGGCGTCGATCCGACGTCCCTCTTCGCCTCACTCGACGGGGACCCCGCGCTCCTCACGTATCGCGACGGCGTCGTGCGGATCGCCACCACCGGCCCCGCCATCAGGTTCGGGAAGCACCGGCTGCGCCTCACCGTGCACGACTACCAGGAGAACAAGAACACCGAGAACGTGACGCGCATCCTGCCGAACGCACGCATCTTCACCGCGACCGTGACGATCCTCAGGCCACCGCGCTGAGGCGGCCCGCCCGGCGACGCTACGTCTTGCGGTCGCGCTCCTCGATCGTCGGGAGGGCGTCGAGGTCGCGCTGCACCGAGCGGATGAACTCCTCGCTCTCCTCGTCGGGCGTGACGACGCGGAGCCGGGCCTTGCGCCGCTGGCGCTCACGGCGCCTCCTGGCCTCGGCGCCGAACCGCCGCCCCAGGCGCGGCCATTCGACCGCCACGACCAGCGCGGCCGCGAAGACGAGCGCGACGAGCCACGGCCAGCTCACGCGCCCGATTGTAGCCTCAGCAGCATGGCTCTCCGATAGCCGCTACGCGAAGAAGACCTGCATCGGCAGCGAAGAGAGGGGCTCGCCGCCGTCCGCCGTCACGAGCCAGGTCTCCTGCATGTACAGGCAGTCCTCGCCGTTCCCGGCGATCGCATGCGGGTGCATGGAGAACACCATCCCCTCCCGGAGCTCCGTCTCGACCCCCTCTCCCACCTTCGGGAACTCGATCATCGTCATGCCGATCGAGTGACCGGTGACGTGCCCGAGGTGGAATCCGCGCTCGAGGAACCCGGAGGCGACGGCCCGATGGACGTCGTGGCACGCGGCGCCGGGACGCATCGCGCTCTTCGCCGCCTCGTAGTACTCGCCGTAGGCCTCCAGCATCCGCGCCGTGTCGGGGGACAGCGCGGAGCCCTCCGCGCCGATCGCCCGCGAGACCTCGACCCAGTGCATGCCCGGGCCAGCGATCTCGAGCGACGGGAGGACGAACGCTCCCAGCACCTCCTCCCGCCGCGCGATCTTGAACTCCGGCCGCGCCAGCTCGTCGGTGCCCGTCAGCACCATGTTCATGGTCAGACGGCCGCAGCCCTCCGCGACGAACCACTCCTCGGCCGGAGCCATGACCTCGGCGGCCGTCCTTCCGGGCGCGTAGCTCTCGAGGAAGATCTCGAACCCGCGCTCGTTGATGCGCACCGAGTCGCGCACCGACTCGAGCTCGGCCTCGCTCTTCACCGCCCGCGCGAGGTCGAACTCGACGTCGAAGGGGACGAGCTCGAGTACGTCGACCGACGCGAGCGCGCGATAGTCGCGCACCGCCATCACGTAGTCGAGGCCGTAGACCCCGAGCCGGCGCCACGGCTCGTCCTGCGCCCGGCTCGCGATGTGCTCGCCCGGCCGGTCGTGGAAGACCTGCTCGATCCGCGCGGTGCCGTGCTCTCCGACGTAACGCGCCTCGGAGGGGAAGACGACCGAGGGGTCGCCGTCCGCCGGGACGACGACGTACGCGTAGCGATGGACGATCTGGAACCCCGTGAGATACGTCACGGCGCCCTCGAATCCCGAGTACTCGCTCCCCGAGACGACGAGGGCGTCCAGGCCGTGCTCCGACATCGCGGCGCGAACGTTCTCGTACCGCCGCTCGAGCTCCAGGTTCAGGTCCACGAGGCCTCCAATCCCTTGATGAGAGCGGTCACGGCGTCGTGCAGCGGCGTCGGGATGCCGAGCTCCCGGCCGAAGCTCGCGATGCCGCCGTTCAGGTAGTCGATCTCCGTCGGGCGTCGGGCCTCGACGTCCTGGAGCATGCTCGCCTTGTGGTCGTACGCGACGTCCGGCCGCGCGGCGTGGTCGATGAGCTCCTCCGGGTCCGCGTCGAGCACGATCCCTTGCGCGGCTGCGACCGCCGTGCCCTCGCCCACGAGCACGCTGACGAGAGCGCGTAGGTCGGGCCGCTCGCACACCCGGCCGTGGGTGAGCCCGGTCAGCGCGCCGACCGGGTTCGTGGCCGCGTTGAAGATCACCTTCCGCCACTGGGCGGGGCGGGCGTCCGCGACGGCGTGGGTCGGCATGCCGCCACGCGTGCACGCCTCCGCGAGGCGCTCGATCTCCTCGGCTCTGGCTGGGCTCGGCTCGAACGGGCCGAGGGTGGTGTCGCCCTTCACGTCCCACTGCACGACGCCGGGCTCGAGGATCTTGCCCGCCGGGAACGTCGTCCCCCGGATGACGCGCGCGACCTGGCCGGCGACGACCTCCTCGTTGCCCACGCCGTTCTGCACCGTCGCGACCGCACCGTCGGCGAACGCGTGCGCCGTCGCGGAGATGGCCGCCTCGGTGTGCATCGCCTTCGTCGCCACGATCCCGAAGTCGCACGCCGGGAGCTCGCCCGCGTCGGAGGTCGCCCTCGGGTGCGCGTGCACGTCCCCCGCTCCGGTGAGCCGTAGCCCGTCGGCGTTGATGGCGTCGACATGGCCGCGGTCGAGGTCGTAGGCCCAGACCTCGACGTCGTCGAGGCGCGCGAGGGCTGCTGCGAAGAGGGAGCCCACTGCCCCGCACCCCACGACGCACACCCTCATGGCGCTGCCTCCTGCGAGGCAGCGGGCCGCAGCCGCCGCGGCGGGCGAAGGGAGAGCTCGCGGCCGCCGGTGAGGCCACTGGGCCGGACGATCAGCACCAGCGCCATGAGCGCGCTCACGACGACGATCCGCGTGCCGGTGGGGACGTCGACCGTGCGGCCCAGGACATCGATCCCGTTCTCGGCGTTCGCGAGGACCGAGTCGAGGCCGCTGACGGCGAGCGCCCCGACGACGGCGCCCCACAGGCTCGTCGCTCCGCCGATCACGAGCATCGCCAGCGTGATGAACGTCAGGTCGAGGTACACCGCGTCCACGTTGATCGGGAGGAAGTGAACGTACAGGCCGCCGGCGAAGCCCGCGAGGAAGCCGGAGAGCGCGAACGCCGCGAGCCGCTGGCGATAGATCGAGACCCCGACCGCCCGCGCCGCCGCCGGATCCTCGCGCGTGGCGCGCAGCTGTCTCCCCAGCCGGCTCCGCTGGTACGCGAACGCAGCGACGATCACGAGGAGCGCCCCCACGGACGCCTGCAGGAGGTCGGTGGTCTCGGGTACGGACGAGAACGTGTTCAGGCCAGGCCCGATCTTCTCGTAGTAGCGGAGGATGTTGTTGGTGATCCCGAGCACCGCGAAGGTCGCGATCCCGGCCGCGAGCCCCGAGAGCCGCATGAGCGGAAGCCCGACGAGGAACGCGAACACGCCGCCCACGGCAGCGGCGATCAGGAGCGAGGGGACGTTCCCGACGGTCGTCGAGCTGAGGAAGTCGAAGAGGTACGGCATCGTCGCGGGCTTCTCCTGCTCGGGGATGGAGAGAACGCCGGCGGCCCACAGGCCGACCGCGAAGAAGCTGATGTGCCCGAACGAGAGCACCCCCGAGTTGCCGACGAACACGTACAGCGCGACCACGACCGAGACCATCACGAGCGCGTTGATGAAGTAGATCTCGTTCGACCGCGAGAACGTCGCCCCCACGAGGCCGGCCGCGACGACGAGCGCCGCCGGCGGGATCAGCTGCGCGATGTCGCGCACCCCTCTCACACCCGCTCCACGAGCCCACGGCTCCGCGTGAACAGGCCGTCCGGCCGGATGAGCAGGACGAGGATGACCAGGCCGAAGAGGAAGGTCGGCAGGTACTGGCTCTGGTTGGTGGGGAGGGCCCCGCCCAGGATCCCCGACACGTAGCCGATGAGGAACCCGCCCAGCGTGGCGGGCAGGAGCCGCGTCATCCCGCCCACGACCACCCCCGCGAGGACGATGATCGTCTCCTGCAGTGCGAAGGTCGGGGTCACCGTCGGGTACTGGACGGTCAGCATCACGGCGACCACCGCGGCCAGCACGCCCGAGACGAGCACGGCGACGCCGCTGACGAGGTTCGCGCGCACCCCGATCAGCCGCGCGGTCGTGAAGTCCATGGACGCCGCGCGCATGTGCAGACCGATCGAGGTGCGGCCGAGGAGAACCACGAGGAGGGCGAGGCAGACGGCCGCGGTGACGATCGCGACGATGGTGATCTTCCGGATCTCGACGCCCCCCACGCTGACCGTGCGGTTGAGCTGCACCAGCGACGTCGCCGTCTTCCCGAGCGGCCCGAACCAGAGAAGCGCGATCGACTGCAGGAGGAAGGAGATGGCGAAGGTGGCGATCAGCATCACCGTCCCCGACTGCGATCGGAGCGGCCGAAAGACCACGCGCTCCATGGCGAGGGAGAGCAGCAGCACCACACCGAAGCAGAGCGCGATCCCGATCCCCACCGGCCAGTCGCGATCGGAGGCGTACGCGAGCGCGAACGCTCCGGCCATGATCAGCTGCCCGTACGCGAAGTTCACGAGACGGAGCACGCCGAACACGAGCCCGATCCCGACGGCCATGAGCGCGTAGACGGCTCCGAGTCCGATCGCGTCGACCTGGATCTGGGGATCGACCGCGTCGCTCAGGAAGTCGGTGAGCCCGCTGGCGAGGAGGACGCTCACGAGAGGTAGGCCGCGACCATGCGGTCGGTGTCGGCGGCGTCGGCGGGAGCGAGCGTGAGTCGGACCTCCCCGCTCGCGAGCACGTGCGTCCGGTCGGCGAGGGCAACCGTGCGCTGTGCCCGCTGCTCCACGAGCAGCACGCCGAAACCGCGCTCCCTGATCGTCTGCAGCGTCTGGAACACGATGTCGACCACCGTCGGCGCGAGCCCCAGCGAGGGCTCGTCCAGGAGCAGGACGGCAGGCCGCGCGACGAGCGCGCGGGCGATGGCGAGCTGTTGCTGCTGACCCCCGGAGAGCGCGCCGGCGGCACGGCCGGCGAACTCCCGCACGATCGGGAACAGCTCGGCGACCTCGTCCAGATCGGCGTCCGCGCCGTTCCCGCCGGAGCGCCCGGCGAGCCCCAGACGCAGGTTCTCCTCGACCGTGAGCTCCGCGAACAGCCTGCGCCCCTCGGGGACGAGCGCGACGCCGCTGCGCGCGATCGCCTCGGGCGACCTCCCCCGGAGCGACCGCCCGCCCAGGCGGATGTCTCCTCCACGGAGCGGGACGAGGCCCATCACGCCGTGGAGCGTGGTCGACTTGCCGGCGCCGTTCGGCCCGATCAGGCCGACGATCTCGCCGGGGCCGACCTTCAGCGATATCCCACGCACCGCCGCCACGCCGCCGTACGCCAGCTCGACGCGCTCGAGCTCGAGCACGCTCACGGGCGGTCTTCCTCGTGGATCGCGCTCTCGCCCAGATAGGCGGAAGCGACGTCGAGGTTGGCGCGGATCTCGCTCGGGGTGCCCTCCGCGAGGGTCGCCCCGTGGTCGAGCACCTGGATCCGGTCGCACACGTCCATCACGAGCGCCATGTTGTGGTCGATGAGGAGCACGCCCGCGTCGTGCTCGTCCCGCACCGACCGCACGACGGCCGCGAAGGCCGGCACCTCGGCCTCCGGCAGCCCCGCTGCGGGCTCGTCCATGAGGACGAACCGGGGCCTCGTGGCGAGCGCGCGGGCGACGCCGAGCCGCCGTTCGTCGCCGTGGGGCAGCGAGCCCGCGGCCGCGTCCGCGTAGCGCTCGAGCTGGAGCGATCCCAGGAGATCGTCGGCCCGGCGTCGCGCCTCGCGTGGCGTGGCCCCCGATCCGAGCGCGGAGACCTCGACGTTCTCGCGGACCGTGAGCTCGCGGAAGGAGCGGCTGTGCTGGAACGTCCTGGCGAGCCCCGCACGACCCCGTCGGTGCGGGCTCCAGCGGGTGATGTCGGCCTCCTCGAGCTCGACGGTTCCCTCCTCCGGGAAGTCGAAGCCGGTGAGGACGTTCACGAGCGTCGACTTCCCCGCGCCGTTCGGCCCGATGAGGCCGACGACCTCGTGTCGGTGCAGCTCGAGGGTCACGCCCCGCAGCGCCTGCACGCCCTCGAAGGCGCGTGAGACCGAGGCGGCCCGGAGAGCTCCCCCGGGCCGCCTCGTGTCGAGCGGAGACGTGTCCGCTTCGGGCACGGTCGTCCGTCAGATCTTCGGGATGACCTTCGCCTTCACCGTCCCGACGACCTTCGGGACGTTGTTCGTCACGCGGATCACGCGGTACTGCCTGCCGAACACCGTGTGGTACGTCTTCGAGAAACTCACCCGGCCCGAGAGCGTCGGGACGTTCCTGAACTTCTCCATCTGCGCCGCGAGTGCGGTGCCGTTCGTGGAGCCGTTCGTCCTCCGGAGCGCGAGAGCGAGACCGTCGATCGCGGCGGGCCCGGTCACGAAGGCGCCGGTGCTCCCGGCCTTGGCGATCGCCGCCCGGTTCCGGTTGCGGAGCGCGTTGACCGGTCCGGACGGATCGTCCCCGAACGCGGAGGCGAAGGTGACGTAGTAGTAGTTCGAGATCTTCGGATCCTGCGGGTACCAGTAGTTGCCGTCACCCGCCCAGGAGTTGAGGATCGGCGTGTTGTTCCCGAGTGTCCGCAGGCCCGTCATGATCGGCACCTGCGCGCCGAACGGGGGCGCGGTCGACGTCACGATCACGTCGGCGTCGCGCGCGTTCAGGCGTGTCACCACGTTCTGCCACGACGCGGGCGTCCCGCCGGCGGACTGGTACGTCTCCTTCGTGACGATCGTCCCGCCGAGCTGCTTCCAGCGAGCCTCGAAGGCCTGGACGACGTTGCGGAAGTAGACGATCACCGTGTCCGTGGCGAGCGATGCCTCCCGCCAGCCGCGGCGCCAGGCGTACTCCGCCATCGCGGAGCCCTCGTCCTGGGCGACGTTGCCGTACGAGAACGCGAGGCGGCCCTTCGCCCCGAACCGCTTCGGGCCCATCTGGTCGGTGCCGATGCACGCCGCCAGCGTGAGCTTGCCCGCGTTGATCGACTCCTGGATCACCGGAGCGGCGTAGTCGACGTCGCACGTCGTGAACATGACGTCGGCGCCCTGGCCCAGCAGCCTCGCCGCGCAGGCCTTGGCGATCGCCGGCTTGTTGCCCTGCGTGTTGCAGGTGATGATCCGCATCTTCACCCTGCTCGTGCGGTTCAGCTGCTGCACGCGCTGGCGGGCGGTCACGAGCGCCGGCCCGTCGTACGCGGCCATGTTCCCGACGCCGTCGTAGGCCCAGCCGATCACCACGGTCGTCTGCTGCGGCGATGCCGAGCCCGCCGTCACGGCCACCACCGCTACGGCCGCTGCGACGGCCAGTGTGAGCACCGCCTTTCCTGCTCCCTTCATCACACCCTCCTGGGTCGTTGGGATTGCCTGTGTTCGAACCGGACGAACGCCGTCACCACGACGCCTCCTTCCCCTTCACGAGCGCGTACAGCGCGCCGTGGAGCGGGACCGGCACGTCGTGCCTCTCGGCCTCCCGGACGAGCGAGCCGGTGATCAGGTCGATCTCGGTCGCCCGTCGCGCCTCGACGTCCTCGAGCATGGACGGGTAGTGGGCCGAGCCGCGCTGCGTCGCCAGGACGTTCATCTCCCACGGGTCGTCGCGCAGCTCGATCCCTGCGGCTGCGGCGACCGCCTTCCCCTCGTCGACGAGCCCGTGGACGAGGTGCCCGAGATCCGTCGGCTCGGACTCGGCCGCGAAGTGCGGGTCGTGGGAGAGCCGCGTCAGCGCCGCGACCGGGTTCACCGCCGCGTTGAAGACGAGCTTCGACCACTGCGCGGGGCGCAGGTCCGGCAGCGCCTCCGCCTTCAGCCCCGCCTGCACGATCGTGTCGGCGATCTCCTGCACGTGCTCGAACGGCGTGTCCTCGTACGGGCCCAGCCACGTCTCGGTGTCGAGGATGTACTCGACGTGTGTGTCCGCGTGCCGCGTGCCGCTCATGAACGTCACGCCGGAGACGATGGGCCAGGGCCCGTGCGCGCGCACGATCTCCTCCGCCCCGATGCCGTTGAGGACGGTCGTCACCGTCGCTTCCGGGAAGAGGCCTTCGAGGGCGGTCGCCGCCGCCTCGAGCCCGGAGGCCTTCGTCGCCACGATCGCGACGTCGAACGGAGGGAGCTCGGAGGGGTCGTCGGTCGCCGTGACTCGCGCATGCCGGTCGCTCCGCCCGCTGACGCGCAGGCCGTCGCGATTCAGCGCTTCGGCGTGCTCGCGCCGCCGCGTCAGGACCGACACGTGTGCCACCGAGGCCAGGTGCCCTGCGAACAGGCTCCCGATGACCCCGGCTCCCACGATGCAGAAGCGCTCGATCACCGCCCCGCGATCATCCCGTGCCGTGACATGTCAGTCAACTGGTACGGCTCTTCGCACGCGACGGTTCACCCGCAGGGCAGGCTCGAGGCCGGGCGCGAAGGGCATCACGACTGCGCCCGCGCTCTCTTCCGGCTCACGATCCGTCGGAGCTCTGAGTCGGTCACGAGGCCGCGCTTCTTCACCCCGGCCCGCTTGACCGCCTCCAGGAGCGCCGGGTACTCGCTCTCGGGCACGTCGAGCCCGAGCTCCTCCACCTTGATCCGGATCGAGTCGAGCCCGCTCTTCTTGCCGAGGACGATCCCGCGCTCCGCCCCGACGAGGTCGGAGGCGTAGGGCTCGATCGCCGGTGGGTCGTGGAACTGCGCGGCGACCGCGCCGGACTCGCGGGTGAAGAGGTTCGCTCCCGTCACCGGCTTCCAGGGTGGCAGCGGCGTGCCGGAGAGCTCCTGCACGAGGTGCGACAGCGTACGCACGCGCTCCAGCCGCAGGCGGGTGGGAATGCCGTACAGCGCCTCGAGCGCGAGCGCGACCTCGACGAGGTCCGCGTTCCCCGCCCTCTCCCCCATCCCGTTGACCGTCCCCTGCACCCAGGTCGCGCCGGCCTGCACCGCCGCGACTGCCGCGGCGGTGGCCAGCCCGAAGTCGTCGTGACCGTGCCAGTGGACGGGTACTTCGTGGTTGAAGCGCTCCGCGATGTCGCCGACGAGGAAGGCAGCCGCCTCGGGGGTCGCGATCCCGAGCGTGTCCACCACCACGACCTCGACCGCCCCTGCGTCCACGGCCGCCTCGTAGGCGGCGCGGAGAAACGCGAGGTCGGCCCGCGTCGAGTCCACGCCGAAGTAGGCGACGCGGATGCCGTTCTCCACCGCGAAGGAGACCGCCGAGCGGATCCGCCCGAGCATCGCCTCGCGCGACACGCCCAGGGCGGCGAGCTTCCCGTCGGAGACGGGGCTCTCGATCACGGAGGCCGTGATCCCGAGCTCGACCAGCGCCTCCACGTCTGCCTGAACCGCGCGCGAGAAGCCCCAGATCTCGGCATCGAGGCCCGCCTCGAGAATGAGCCGGATGGCCCTCGTGTCCTCCTCGGAGACCCGCGGGAACCCCGCCTCGATCCGGTCGACGCCCGCCTCCGCGAGCGCGGTCGCGATCGCCAGCTTGTCCTCCGGCGAGAGCACGACGCCGACCGTCTGCTCGCCGTCCCGGAGCGTGGTGTCGTACAGGCCGACCGTCAGACGCGGCTGGGGCTCGAGGGCGTGCGCGTTCAGGTCGCCGGTCCAGAGCTTCGAGCGGTCGATCGTCATGCCTGGACGATCCCGTCGGGGAAGGGCGAGAGCTTCTCGGCCCCGCCCGCCGTGATCAGGAAGTTGTCCTCCACGCGCAACCCACCGCCTCCTTCGATATAGCATCCTGGCTCGATTGCAAGAACGCAGCCCTCGACGATCTCGCCCGCGCCCGCCTGGTGCGCGTAGGGCGGCTCGTGGGCCCGGGCTCCCACCCCGTGACAGATCGGATGAGAGGGCTGCCCGGGAAAGCCGAGCGCCTCGATCCCGGCGCGCACCCTCCGGTCGAGCTCGGCGAGGCTCGCTCCCGGGCGCGCGTAGCCGATCGCGTCGTCGTAGACGGCCATGAGGCCGTTCTCGAGCTCCCGGTACCGCGAGGTCAGCTCTCCGGCGACGAGGTTCTTGGTGTGGTCGCACCAGTACCCGTCGGCGCAGACCCAGATCTCGAACAGGGTCGGCTCGCCCTCGACGACCGGTCGCGAGGTCGTCGCGGTGAACGTCCGGATCCCGGATCCCGACCACACGAGCGAGAAGCCGAGCGCGAGTGAGACCTTTCCCTCCCAGCCCGTGCCCTCGCCGTGGACGAACCCCTCCCACTCCGCTGCGATCTGCGCCTCGCTCATCCCGGGCTCGAGGATCAGCCTGCAGTGCTCCATCGCGGCCGCGGCGATCTCGTTCGCAAGGCGCATGCGCTCGATCTCCTGGGCCGTCTTGACCGTGCGCGCGCTCACCAGGATCGGCGTCGCGTCCGCGACCTCGCCGAATGCCCGGAACCACTCCGCCGTGAACGTCGTCGGCTCGCCCACCATCCGGTCCGCCGCCTGCGTCCCCAGGGAGAGCTCGAGGCCGATGCGCTCGTAGGGGCCCGCGGCGTCGCGGGCGAGCTCCAGGACGCGAGCGGTCGGTGGCCGCGCGTCTGCCTCGTCGTATCCCGCGAACAGGCGCACGTCCCCGGTCCAGGCCGTGCCGGCAGCGTCGTCCGCCGACGCCTCCAGGCAGACGAGCACCGGCTCGCCCTCGCGCGGGAAGACGCACGCGTCGTACCCCTTCATGCCCCAGAAGTCCGTCAGGTAGAGGACGTTGTCCGGCGCGCGCACGACGAGCGCGTCGAGCGCGTGCTCGTCCATGAGCGCACGGACGCGCTCGAGCTTCTCGTCGTCGCGCGGCCAGCTCACGAGCCCGAACCTCCCCTCAGAACGGCAGGAACTGGAGGGGCGAGCGGGTGACGTCGGACAGGTCGACCTCGACCCGGATGTCCGCCTCCTCGGGAAGCTCGGCCCGGAGCCGCTCGACGAGCTCCTCCGCGCGCTCCTCGGTCGGGACTCCGGCGACGACGTACCGCCAGCGGCGCGTGACGTCGAAGCCCTCACCCGCGAGCACGTCCGCGAGCGCGGCGGCCGCGCCACGGCCCGGGAGGTGCACGACGACGCTCCAGTCGTACACGCCCTCCCGCTCGGTCTCGGCCGACTCCGCCGCCTCGCGCGCCGCGTACTCGGCATCCTCCTCCGCCGCGGTCGCCGGGAGCGGGACGGACAGCTCTTTCCAGGCCTCCTCGACCGGGTGCCAGCGCGTGACCCGGACGTCCGCCGTCAGCTCGTCCGACTCGACGAGGTCGCGGACGATCCGCTCGGCCTCCTGCGCTCGCGCAGCGCTCCCCGCGTACAGGAAGAGCCGGGTCCCGTCGCGCGTCACCATCACGCCGCGGCCGAGCCGCTCGCGCGCCCGGTCGTCGAGGTCGAGGGCGCGAAGCCGCTCGCGGATCGAGTACCCGTGCTCCTCGTCGTCGAGCTCGACCTCGACGCGGAACCCGTCCTCCACGGCCGATGAGGCTACCAGCGGACCCGTGACGGGGCGGGCTCGCCGTGCGCGTCCTGCCAGGAGACGACGGGGTTGCGGAGTATGCCGATCCGCTCGATCTCGGCCTCCATCACGTCCCCGGGCCGCAGGTACAGCGACGCCGCGTCCGGCGAGAAGCCGGCGACGCCGGAGACGGTCCCGGTGGAGAGGACGTCACCTGCCGAGTACCCGAGCGCGGAGTAGTGGCTGAGGATCTGGGGGATGCTCACGCTCATCCGCCCCGAGTGGGAGACCTGACGCGACTCGCCGTTGACGCGGAGCTCCATCGCCAGGTCGTGCGGGTCGGGGATCTCGTCCGGCGTGACGATCCACGGCCCGAGCGGGCAGAAGGTGTCGATCGCCTTGCAGAAGGAGAACACGCCGGAGCGCATCTCGCGCCGCTGGATGTCGCGGGCGGTGATGTCGTTGAAGATCACGTAGCCCCCGATGTGGTCGGCGGCCTCCTCCGGCGGAAACCACTTCCCCGGCGTGCCCAACACCACCGCGAGCTCGAGCTCGTAGTCGAGCTCCTCGGTCAGGTGCTCGGGGTAGACGACCGGCTCGTCCGGTCCCACAATTGCATCGACGTTCTGGAAGAAGACGATCCAGGGCGCGATCTCGTGCGACCAGCCCACCTGCTTCGACTCGTCCTCGTGCTCCCGGAAGTTCCCCGCCGTGTGGAAGAACTTCTTGGG
>Ga0210076_1000185_pt1 | contig 13912 bp, 14 predicted proteins | sample MayberryNW_Catta_3_FD_184876 | JGI IMG/M metagenome (GOLD analysis project Ga0210076, IMG submission 184876) | Wetland microbial communities from San Francisco Bay, California, USA, that impact long-term carbon sequestration -... | ecosystem: Environmental > Aquatic > Marine > Wetlands ... | reverse complement strand
GCCGCCGGAGAAAATGAGGGAGCTCCTGAGCGGCCTGATGCGCACCGGAGAAGGATCGTCCCAGACGAGCGCATGGACGAGCTGCAAGCCCTTTGCACCCGCATACCCCTCCCACAGAAGGAGCGGCACGCCCATCAGAAGCAGCCACCACGAGTTCGCGTCGGCGGCGCGCGCGATGTCTCCGATCGCATCCACGACTGCCTGCGGAAGGCCGCCCGAGGCGACCGCGTCCTCGGTCCGTGAGGTGGCGATGCTCGACAGCGCGGCGATGCCCAGCGCCCCGCCGACCTGCTGCGAGGTGTTGAACAGGCCGGACGCCAGTCCCGCCTCGGAGTTGCTGACCCCGGCCAGGGCCGCGATCGAGATCGGCACGAACGAGAACCCGATCCCGAGGCCGGCGAGCAGGAAGCCGGGCAGCAGGTCACCCAGGTACGAGCCGCCGACCGAGACCTGCGTGAAGTACGCCAGGCCGGCGGTCAGGCTCAACATCCCCACGACGAGCACCGGCTTCACGCCGATGCGCGTGACGAGCTGAGCCGCGACCGTCGACCAGACGATCGCCGTGCCCGCGACCGCGAGATATGCCACGCCGGTCTTCATGGGTGAGTAGCCCAGCACCTGCTGCATGTACAGCGTCAGCATCAGGAACATCGAGAACAGCGCGGTGCCCAGGATGAGGCCGGCCACGTTGGCGCCGCTGACGGTGCTGCTCCGGAGGATGCCGAAGCGCATCAGCGGCTCGTCCTGCCGCAGTTCCCAGGCCACGAAACCGGCGAGCAGTGCCAGCGCCAGCACGCCGAAGCCGACCGTCTCCTCACCCAGCCAGCCGTCCTGGCCCGCCTGGGTGATCGCGTAGACCAGCGAGGCGAGCCCGGTGGTCACCAGGACGGCACCGGTCGCGTCGAAGTGCTGAACCCGGGCGTCCCGGCTCTCGTCGAGCAGGACGGGCGCGAGCAGGAACGCCACCACGCCCACCGGGACGTTCACGAAGAAGATCCACTCCCAGCCCAGCGTGTCGGTGAAGATGCCGCCGAGCAGCACACCGGCCGCGGCGCCGAAGCCGCCGACGGCCCCCCAGACGCCGAGGGCGATGTTGCGCTCCTTCCCCTCGGCGAAGGTCGTGGACAGGATGGACAGCGCGGCGGGGGAGATCACCGCGGCACCGAGGCCCTGCAGGGCACGAGCCGCGATCAGCGACTCCTCCGACCAGGCCAGCCCCGCCAGCAGCGAGGCGGCGGTGAACACCACGAGACCGGCCAGGAAGACCCGTCGTCGCCCGAGCAGGTCGGCCGCCCGGCCGCCGAGGAGGAGCAGCCCTCCGAAGACCAGCGCGTAGGCGCTGATCACCCACTGGAGGTTCCCCTGCGAGAACCCCAGGTCGACCTGGATCGACGGCAGCGCGACGTTCACGACCGCAATGTCCAGGACGACCATGAACTGCACCGCGCTCAGCAGCGCCAGCGCCAGCCACTTCCGTCGTTCCGAGGTCGCCATCTCTGGCTCCTTTCCGTGCTCCGTTCGTCTGATGCTTGCAAATAAACATCAGTCACTTGTTTTTTGCAAGTATTATCTTCGCAACAGCAAGCGGAGGGGCTACAGTGAGCGCATGCGCCGGGCCTACGACCAGTACTGTCCGATCGCCCACGCGCTCGACCTCGTCGGCGAGAGGTGGGCGCTGCTCGTGGTCCGCGAGCTGATGCGGGGCCCCAAGCGCTACACCGACCTGGCCGACGCCCTCGGGATCGGGACCAACATCCTGGCCGCGCGGCTGCGTGACCTGGAGGCCGGCGGCGTCGTGGTCAAGCGCACCCTGCCGCCTCCCGCCGCCTCCCGCGTCTACGAGCTCACCGACTACGGCCGAGGCCTGAAGGCAGCCCTCCGCGAGCTGGCCGTCTGGGGTGCCCGTTCGCTAGGCCCGCCGACCGAGCCGGCCGAGCTCTTCCCCGGCTGGCTGGAGAACGCGATCGACTCCGTCCTCGGGCCGATCGCGCCGCCAGGGCGGTTCGAGTTCCGGGTCGGGGACGAGGTGGCCGCACTGGTCGACGGTGAGACCCACGGAGGTGCGATCGACGCACCGAACGTCGTCGTCGAGGGTGATCCCGAGGGGCTGTACCACATGTTCGTGGACCGCCGGCTCGACCAGGTCAGGGTGCGAGGCGACCACGACCTGCTGCGCCGGCTGCTGGACGTGGCGCCTGCTCCGGTCCCCGAGCGGGTCGGGGCCTAGCCAGCCCGACGCCACCGTCTGGTACACGGTCACGTCCGACACCTGACCTACCGCCCGAAGTCGACCTCGGCGGTGGGGGCCACGTCACCCTTGCGGCCGGGCGCGGCCGCCCAGCTCCAGTACGTGTTGGTGTACGCGATCGACTCGGCCGGGCCGACCGGGAAGCCCCACTCGCGCATGTCCTCCGTGGTATGGGCGTCGGCGACCAGCGTGGCGTCGTACCCGCGCACAAGGGCACCGTGCAGGGTGCCGCGGATGCACTCCTCGGTCTGGGCGCCGGTGACGACCAGGCGGCCGACACCGCGCTCGGCGAGCCGCTCCTCCAGGTCGGTGTCCTCGAACGAGTCCGCGTACTGCTTGTGGACCAGCGGCTCGGAGTCCAGCCGGACCAGCTCGGGGGCGTACTCCCACTGCGGCGAGCCCTTGGGCATGTTGTCCGGGTCGTTGTGCTGCACCCAGACCACGGGCACGTCCTCGGCGCGGGCCTTCGCGAGCAACGCCTGGATGTTGCCGATCACCCGGTCGCGGTCGTGGGCCCCCGAGGTGTTGCCCTGCTGCACGTCGATGACGAGCAGCGCGGTGCCGGGGCGGTCGACCAAGTTCGTCATGGCGCCAGCCTAGGGACGGGGCCCGACATCCGGACCGGCGTAGAGCGACGGTCGCGGCGGCAGCACAACGTCGACCCAGCCACCGCTGCGGTAGGCCTCCACCGCGCGGGTGGCGACCACGGTGGCCGCGAAGCCGTCCCAGGACGTGGCGCCGGGGAAGGGTTCGCCGCCCTGCACCGCGTCCACCCAGCCCTGCAGCTGCAGGCGGTACGCCTCCGCGAAGCGGCCGAGCCACAGCTCGGGCAGGTCCACACCGCGACTGAAGGACGTGGAGCGGGTGATGTAGGACCCGTCGCCCATCACCGCCTGCCCGCGCGAGCCGGTCACCCGGCAGACGACCTCGTAGCCGTACTGCGCGTTGGCGAAGGCTTCGACCTCCACCACGACGCCGCTCGCGGTGCGCAGCACGACGAGGATCGGGTCGTGCTGCCCGTCGGGGGTGAGCGGTCCAGGGCGGCCGGCCACGACCATCACCGAGGCGTACTCCTCGTCGAGCAGCCAGCGGCCGATGTCGAGCTCGTGCACGACCATGTTGGTCAGCGTCCGCTCGGTCACCAGTCCGTACGGCGCGCTGGTGTTGCGGTGCACGTTGTGCACGACGAGTGGCTCGCCGATGCCCTGCGCGGTGAGCTCCTGCTTGAGCTGGACGTAGCCCGGGTCGAAGCGGCGCATGAAGCCCAGCTGCACGAGCCGCCGCCCGAGCCCGACTTCGGCGTCGATCACGGCGCGGGCGTCGGCCTCGGTGGTGGCCAGCGGTTTCTCGCAGAGCACCGGCTTTCCGGCGGGGAGCCCGAGCAGGAGCTGCTCGGCGTGGACGTCGTCGGGCGACGCGACCAGGACGGCGTCGACGTCGTCCGCGTCGAACAGCTCCGGCACGGTGCGTACGCTGCGCGCGCCGAGGTCCGCTGCGAGCGCGGCAGCCCGGTCCGGGTCGGCGTCGAACAGGACGCTGACCGCCGAGCCGGACACGACGCGAGCCAGGTTCAGCGCGTGCGACGAGCCGATGTTGCCGACGCCCACGACACCGACCCGGACCGTCACGCCGGCCCGACCCTCGGCTGCATCCCCGCCGCCCGGTAGAGGTCGTCGATCAGCTCCATCGTCACGACCGAGTCGTCGGCGGACGTGCGCATCGGCCTGCCCTCACGGACCAGCGCGGTGAGCGCCTCGAGCTGGCAGGTGTAGGTCAGCCGGGTGCCCACGTTCTCGACGGTGCGCCCGCCGGCCAGGGTCACCACCACCCGGTCGTCGAGGTGCGGCTTGACGAAATCGGGTGCGTAGGCCTCGCCGAGGCTCCCCACGAGACGCAGCGAGAAGTCGACGTCCTGGTGGGTCATGCTCGACTCGACGTGCGCCGGGACACCCGAGGGCAGCTCGAGGTCGGCGGAGAGCCAGGCGTCCACGCCCGGGTGCGCCGGGTGCTCCCCGCCGCGCGCGCCGACGACCCGCGGCTCGCCACCGCACAGCGGGGCCAGGTCTCGCACGGCCCGCACCGCGTAGCAGCCCACGTCCATCAGCCCGCCCCCGGCCAGGGCGGCGTCCCACCGCAGGTCGTCGGGCCGTGGGGGCGGCATCAGCATGCGCGCCTCGACGTACTGCAGGTCGCCGATCTCGCCGCTGCCTGCCAGCTCCAGCATCCGGGCCATCAGCGGGTGGTAGACGTGGTGGAACGCCTCGACCACGTGCACCCCTGCCGACGCGGCCGCGTCGCGCACCCGCCGTGCCTCGGCGGCGTTGCCGGCGAACGGCTTCTCGGTCAGGACGTGCTTGCCGGCCTCGACCGCCCGTAGGTTCCACGGTCCGTGCAGGCTGTTGGCCAGCGGGTTGTAGACGACCTCGACCTCCGGGTCGTCGAGCACGGCCTGGTAGTCGCCGACGACCCGCTCCACCCCGTGCTCCGCCGCGAAGGCCTCGGCCCGGGAGCGGTCGCGGGCGGCCACCGCCACCAGCCGCGCGCCGAGCTCGTGGGCCGGCCGCACGATGGCCTCGGCGCTGATGCGCGCTGCCCCCAGCACGCCGATCCGCAGCGGCTCTCCGGTCGTCATCACGGCTCCTGCCGTCGGGGCTCGAGGACGTCGGACACCAGGACCTTCGTGGCGTTGTCGGCGTCGAGGGAGGTCTCCACCGCGCGGGCCGCCTCGGCCACCGGGAAGACGTGCGACACCATCTCGGCGAAGGGGATGTCCCGGTGCCGGTCGAGCAGCGCAAGCGTGCCCGCGTAGGCCATCAGGTCCTCGCCGCCGGTGCCCATGACGGTCAGGCTGCGGCCGCAGATCGCGGCCGGGTTGAACGTCTCGGTCCCCATGTCGACGAACGCGCCGACCTCCAGCACGGTGCCGGCGTCGCGGACGAGCGCCGTCGCGAGGGCGAAGGACCCGGGGAAGCCGGTGGCGTCGACGACCACGTCCGCGCCCTCGCCATCAGTCAGGTCGAGGACCTGTGCCCGTACGTCGTCGAGCTCGCCCTCGCCGCCGCCGGCGCGCACCCGGTCGGCAGCCACCAGTCGCTCAGCGAGCCCGAGCCGCCGGGTCGACCGGTCGACGGCGACGACCCGGCCCGCTCCCATGAGGGCGGCCTTGACCAGGTGCGCCATGCCGAGCGAGCCGACGCCGACCACGGTCACGGTGTCGCCGGGGCGGAACCCGCCGGGCGAGCGGACGGCCGCGACCCGCTCGAGGCTGTGGGTCACCGCGAAGATCTCGGTGAGCACGGCGACCTCGTCGGCGAGGGTCGCGGGCACCCGGAACACCGCGGTGCCGGGCAGGAGGTAGTGGTGGCTGGCCCAGCCGCCGAAGAGGTGCGGCGGCTCCGCGGAGCTCAGCGAGTTGCCGTAGTTCTCCAGGTCGCGGCACAGGTAGTAGGGGAAGCCGCGCCGGCAGCTGCGACACACGCCGCACGCCCGGTTGGGCGCCGGCACCACCCGGTCGCCGACGCGGAGCCGTGTCCCGTCGTGGGCCCGTGCGCCGCCAGGGCCGATCGCCTCGATCACGCCGAGGTTCTCGTGCCCCTGGATGATCGGGAACGGCGTGGTGCGCTCCTTCGCGGTGCCGGCGTACTGGACGGTCTCGCCGCGGAAGGTGTGCTTGTCGGTGCCGCAGATGCCCGAGGCGGTCATCCGCAGCAGGACCGCACCAGGCTCGAGCCCGGTCGGCATCGGGTAGTCGAGCACCTCGATGCGTCGTGGCGCGACCAGGGTTGCCGCCTGCACCTGGGTCATGGCCGCACGCTAGTCGCTGCCCGGCTCGACGGGATCAGGGTCGACCGGTCGCCGTGACGGAGACCGGCACCTCCCTCACCCTGGCCGGGACGGGCTCCCAGGGCCGGCGCAGCTCGAGCCGCACGACGTACTCACCGGCCGTGTCGGCGCGGAACCGCAGCACCTTCGCCCGGCCGGCTCCCACGGACGGGGGCGGGTCCGCATGCACCCAGTCCGCCTCGAGGACGGCCAGCCCGGCCGGCACCTGCGCGGGCTCCCAGCGGTAGCCCGCGCCAGGCAGGTCGGTCACCGTCAGCTCGACGACGTCGCCCTCGACGACCTCGCGCCGGGCCTCTGGCTCGACCGCTCGTTCGGACTCGTCCACGACCCGTCCCGGTGCTCGGCCGCCGCTACGGCTTTGCCCGCCCTTTCCCATGCGGGGGCGGACCGGCGTCTACCGTCACGACCATAGCGGCGCGGGGCGCGCCGCGTGGGGGGAGGAGGTCGCCGTGGCGATCAAGGAGCAGACCGTGCCGGGCGTGGCCAGCACCGAGGCCGGCGGGGTGCGCCGGATCCTCAACTGCCAGCCGTCGCCGGGGACCGAGACCGACTGGCGGATGCACAACGCCACCGACGCGGGGGTGCTGAGGGCACCGGCCCGCGCGATCCCGGCCTCGCGGGACCTGCGCGAGGACTGGTGGTCGGTCGGGGACCAGAAGGACACCGGGTCGTGCGTCGGCTGGGCCACGGCCGAGGGGGTGCTGCGCTGGCACTTCGTCCAGGCCGGCCGGCTGCCCAAGACGCCGCGACTGTCGCCGCGCTTCACCTGGATGGCCGCGAAGGAGACCGACCAGTTCGTGGCCCAGCCGACGACCTTCATCGAGTCCGACGGCACCTGGCTCAAGGCTGCCCTGGACGTGTCGCGCAAGTGGGGCGCCGTGCAGGACTCGGTGCTGCCGTTCGCGTCCGGCAAGCTCTACGCCGGCGAGGTGGCCACGTTCTACGCCCTGTCGACCCAGCTCAAGATCGCGGCGTACTTCAACCTCGGCACCGACCCGACCGACTGGCGCACCTGGCTGGCCCGGAACGGGCCGATCCTGACCCGGCTCGACGTCGACAGCACCTGGGACAAGGCCACCGAGACCAAGGGCAAGCTGACGACGTACAAGCCGACGACCGCTCGCGGTGGGCACGCGGTCGCGATGGTGGGCTACACCTCGACCGGCTTCGTCATCCGCAACAGCTGGGGCACCGGCTGGGGCGACAAGGGGTTCGCCTACGCCAGCAACGCCTACGCGAAGAAGGCCTTCACCGAGGCGTTCGGCGTCACCGTCTGACCGGGCCGGGCGCGCCGAGCGGCAGCTGGGCAAGGGCTCGCTGGGCAAGGACTGGTCCTTGCCCGGCGCGCCGGCGCGCGGAACGCGCGGTAGAGTGTCCGGGTTGGACACGCGGGAACACCGGTTCCCGCGGGCGTGTTGACCCGATTGATGCCCCCGTCCTGGACGGGGGTGCCGGCCCGCGAGTTGCCGGCTGCGGGAGACCGTGGCCACGCGGGCACCGTCCAGGTGACCCACTCCGAGCCCGACCGCCGGGCCGGTCTGGTCGTCACCAGTTGTCATCCACAGGGCAACGGTTGCCCTGGCCTCCCGCTCCGGGAGGCGGTACGAGAGGACCTGCATGCAGAAGACCGATGCTGTCGAGGTCGAGGGCCGAGTCACCGAGGCGCTGCCGAACGGCATGTTCCGTGTCGAGCTGACCAACGGGCACAAGGTGCTGGCGCACCTGTCCGGCCGGATGCGGCGCAACTACATCCGCGTCATGCTCGAGGACCGAGTCGTCGTCGAGCTCTCCACCTACGACCTCACCCGCGGCCGGCTGGTCTACCGCCACAAGTAACGGCGGCCCCACCGGTCCACGGAGGCACACATGACCACACCCACCAACGGCACCGGCAGCGGGACGACCGCGCTGGTGTTCCAGGCCCCGCCCACCCCGTCGGGGGTCGACTCCTACGAGCTCGACGACCCGCCGCACGAGCCCCGCACCGCCGGGCGCAGCCGTTCCGGCGGCCCCGGCGGCCCCGGCGGGTCCGGCGGCTCCGGCGGCCGGTCCGGCGCCGGGTCCTCGCTGCGCATGCTCAAAGGCGCCCGCGCCGCGGCCGCCGGCATGAAGATCTCCGACGACCAGATCCGGGCCGTCCTGGAGGACCCGCACGACGTCCAGCCCGACCCCAGCCAACCCACCCGCACCCGGCTGCACCGCGACGGCTTGACGGTCACGACGGGCAACGACGGGATGATCCTGCGCGTGACGCGCAAGCGCTAGTCCGCCTGGGACCAACGTCCCGCACGACTCGGTCCCTCCGGCCCTCGGCGCCGGGCGTTGCGGCACGGTTGACTGGTCCGGTGACCGCTGGAGCGCGCCCATGAGCAGCCGTACGCCCTCGACCAAGACGAGCAAGTCGAAGAAGGCGGCCGAGCGTCAGCGCCGGGCCGCCGAGCTCGCCGCCGAGCGGGCCCGCGCCGAGCGCCGCCGCCGGCTGCGCATCGCCGTGGCCTCGATCGCCGCCGTCGCCCTCGTCCTGACCGGGCTCGTGGTTGCCAGCGTCGCCGGGCTCGGCGACGGTGACGACGACCCGGCCACGGCGTCCACCAGCTCGGCTGCCGCGGCGGTCAAGGCCGCGACCAGCGTGCCCTCGTCCGCACTGGACGCGGTCGGCGCGGGCACCAGCCAGACGCCGCCGACCCGGGTGCCCGACGCCACGGCGATCAGCCAGGACGGCAAGCCCCAGGTCCTCTACGTCGGGGCGGAGTACTGCCCCTTCTGCGCCGCGCAGCGCTGGCCGGTGGTCGTCGCGCTCTCCCGCTTCGGCACCTGGAAGGGGCTCGGCGGCTCGGAGTCGGCCAGCGACGACGTCTATCCCCGCACCAAGACGCTGACCTTCCACGGTGCGACCTACTCCAGCGACTACCTCGCGTTCACCGGGGTCGAGACGTCGACGAACCAGAAGGTGAACGGCACCTACGAGAAGCTCGACGAGCTCACCGGTGACGACGCGGAGACGTTCGCGACGTACGCCCGGCCGCCGTTCATCTCCGGTCCGGCCGGCTCCATCCCGTTCCTCTCCCTCGGCGGCGAGTTCGTCCTCGGCGGCTCGCAGTTCGTGCCCGACGTGCTCGCCGACCAGTCCCGCACGGACATCGCGTCCGCGCTCGACGACCCGCAGAGCGACACCGCACAGGCCGTCAACGGTTCGGCGAACGTGCTGACCGCCGCCCTGTGCGAGCTGACCGGCGGAGAGCCGCACGACGTCTGCATGTCGACCGGGGTCATGACGGCGGCGAAGAAGCTCGACGCGGGCTCGTGACCCCGACCCGCCGGGCGGTCCTTCTCACGCTGCCCCTGGCCCTGCTGGGGCTCGGGGTGTCGGTCTACCTCACCTACGAGCACTACTCGGCGTCGGCGACCCTGGCCTGCCCGGACACCGGCGCGATCAACTGCGTGAAGGTCACCAGCAGCTCGTACTCCGAGCTGGCCGGTGTGCCGGTGGCCCTGCTCGGGCTCGTCTACTACGTGGGCGTCGTCGGGCTGTGCCTGCCCGTCGCGTGGCGGGCGGCCAGCCCCTGGGTGGCCCGGCTGCGGATCGCGGCGCTCGCGGGCGGTGTCGTGTTCGTCGTCTACCTCGTCTGGGCCGAGCTGTTCCGGATCGACGCGATCTGCCTCTGGTGCACCGTGGTCCACGTGGCCACCGTGGCCCTGTTCGTCATCGTGGTGCTGCTCGCGGCTCTCGCGCCGCCGGCCGCCTCCGCTCAGCCGACCGCCACGGCTCCCGCGCGCCGTGGGTCGCCTGCCGCCTGAAGCCCGCCGTCCGGCGTCACGAGGGTCGCCGCGACGCCGCCGAAGTACATCGAGTGCGGGTGGTGGCGGCGTACCTCGAGATCCAGGCGCGGCAGGGGCAGGTCCTCCTCGGCGTCGACGCGGACCTCCCCGCCGTCGACGTGGTGCACGTGCAGCCTCGGTCGGTCGACGGCCGCCTGCAGCCCGGCGCGGCCGTTCGTGAGGGAGGCCAGCACCTGCTGCAGCGCGGTCGTGATGCGGTCGGCGCCCGGGCTGCCGATCGCCAGCGCCGCGCCGTCCGCGCGAAGGCCCACGGTGGGCGCCATGTTGCTCGCCAGGTGGGTGCCCGGCGCGAGCGGGGCACCCCGGTTGAGCTCACGCTCACCCAGGCAGTTGTTGAGCCACAGGCCGGTGCCCGGCACCGTGGCGCCGGAGCCGTAGCCGTAGGACGAGGTCACGGCGCACGCGCCGCCGTCGGTGTCGACCACCGACACGTGTGCGGTGCTCGGTGACGCCGCGCCGGCGAGGCCGACCTCGCGCAGCAGGTCCCAGGCGGCGGCCGCCCGGTCGTCGGCGAGGTCGATCCGCTCGCGGCGCACCTCGAGCACCTGCCGCTGCACCGCCACCAGGTGCGCCACGTCGTCCGGCGTCCACTCGCCGCGCGGCCGGTCGCCCAGCAGCGTCAGCATCGCTGCCAGCACAGCACCGCCGATGGCGGGCGGCGGGTTGGTCCGCAGCCGCCAGGCGCCGAGGTCGACGGCGAGCGCGGGCCGGACCACGGGCCGGTACGCCGCCAGGTCCTCGGCCGTCACCAGCCCGCCGCGGGCGGCCATGTCGTCAGCCAGGACCGCAGCGAGGCCGCCGGTGTAGAACGCGGCCGGGCCGTCGGCCGCCACCGTCGCCAGGGTGTCGGCCAGGTCGTCGACGACCACGAGGTCGCCGGTCTCGAGCCAGCGCCCGTCCGGCCCCTCCAGGGCGGCCCGGGTCTGCGGGTCCCAGCCGAAGAGCGAGTCGCGGACGTACGGCAGGTAGTAGCCGGACGCCGCCCCGAGGGTGAACCCGGCCCGGGCCACCTCGGTCGCCGGCGCCACGACCTCGCGCCACGGCAGGTGGCCCCAGCGCTCCTGCACCAGGGCCAGTCCGGCGACCGCGCCCGGCACCGCGACCGACCCGAGCCCCGCGGTCATCGTGACGCCGGCGCCGTAGTCGGTGACGACGTCGTGCACGGAGGGCTCGCGCCGGCCCCGTCCGCCGAGCCCGGGCATCGCGACGTAGCCGTCCACCGTCACCGCGGCCGGCTCACCGGCCGGCCACACCGTGGCGAAGGCGCCGCCGGCCAGCGAGACGATGCCCGGCTCGGTCACCATGGTGGTCAGCATCGCCGCGACGGCGGCGTCCACCGCGCCGCCGCCCTCGGTGACGACCCGCAGGGCGGCGTCGGTGGCATAGCCGTTCGGCGCGGCCACCGCGACCCGGGTCGTCACTGGGACATCGTGCCGCAGGGCACCGGCCGGCGGCCGGTGCCCTGCGGGTGGTGCGGGTCCTGCTGCTGGTGGAGCGGCCGTCAGGCGGCGACCATGCCGGGCTCCTGCGGCACCTCCTCCTTGCGGGCGTTGATGAACACCAGCGTGGCCACCAGGGCCGCGGCGAGCAGCACCGCGCCCCAGAAGAACGCGACGTGGTAGCCGTGGATCAGCGCCGAGTTGCCGATCGCCTCGGCCTTGGCCGGGTCGGTGATCGGGTTGTCGGTGAGGTAGGCCGTCACCGCACCGGCGAACAGGGTGTTGAGCAGCGCCGTGCCCAGCGAGCCACCGATCTGCTGCGAGGTGTTGAGCACCGCGCTCGCCACGCCGGCGTCGTGGTGCCCTACGCCGACCAGCGCCGTGCTCGAAGCCGGGATGAACACGCCGGCAAGGCCGACGCTCATCAGCACCTCGGCGGGGAACACGTGCGTCCAGTAGGACGTGTCGGCGTCGATCTGGGTCAGCATGAGCATGCCGATGACCGCCATCACCAGCCCGGGCACCATGATCGGCCTGGGGCCGAACCGGGGCAGCAGCTGGGCCACGGCGCCGGCGGTCAGGATGATGCCGACGCTGAACGGCAGGAACGCGAACCCGGCCTTGAGCGGGGTGTAGCCCAGGTTGATCTGGAAGTAGTAGGTGAGGAACAGGAACATCGCGAAGAGCCCGGCACCCACCAGCAGGAACACCAGGTAGGACCCGCCGCGGTTGCGGTCGAGCACGACGCGCAGCGGGAGCATCGGGTTCCTGGCGCGCTGCTCCCACAGCACGAACGCGACGAGCAGCACGGCTGCGAGCACGAGGAAGGTGATCGTCGACGGGGCGCCCCAGCCCTGGACCGAGGTGTCGGTGGGGTCGTCCGGGTTGGTCGCCTTGGCGGCCTCGGTGAATCCGTAGACCAGCGAGAACAGGCCGGTGGTCGCGAGCAGCACGCCGGGGACGTCGTAGCGGGTGTCACCGTGGGCCTTGCTCTCGTGCACCAGCGGCACCGCCGCCGCGGCGACGATCAGCGCGACCGGCACGTTGACGCCGAGGCACCAGCGCCACGAGGCGTACTCGGTGAGCACGCCGCCGACGATCAGGCCGATCGCCGCTCCACCACCGGCGAGCGCGCCGAAGACGCCGAAGGCCTTCGCCCGCTCCTTCGGGTCGGTGAAGGTCACGGTGACGATGGACAGCGCGGCCGGCGCCATCAGGGCGGCGAAGGCGCCCTGCAGCGCGCGCGCCGCGAACAGCAGCTCCTGGCTCGGGGCGATGCCGCCCAGGGCGGACGCCCCCGCGAAGCCGAGCAGGCCGATGACGAAGGTGCGCTTGCGGCCGGTGTAGTCGGCGATCCGGCCGCCGAGCAGCAGCAGGCTGCCGAAGGCCAGCGTGTAGGCCGTCACCATCCACTGCCGGTTGGCGTTGCTGATGCCGAGGTCCTCCTGGGCGGACGGCAGCGCGATGTTCACGATCGATGCGTCGAGCACGATCATCAGCTGCGCCGCCGCCAGCACGGCGAGCGCCCACCAGCGACGGGGGTCGGCGGCATCGGCGGAGGTCGACGGCGTCGACGCCGAGTGCGGGTCGTCGACGAGCTCGTCCAGAGCCTCGTCGGAGGGTCGGGTTCGGTCGGTCACTGCTTCTCCATGGGGTCTGCGGAGCGTGCTGCGGACAGGTCGGATGGTCGCGTGCTGGAGAGGAGGGGGATCAGGACGTCGTCCACGACGTGCGCGATGAACTCATCGTCCACCGCCCCACCGACAACGAGGACCCGGTGGAACCACAGGGCGCCCGCCACCTCGTGCAGCAGCAGCGGGTCGGTGCCGGCCGGGAGCTCGCCGCGGGCGACGGCCCGGGCCACCAGGGTGCGGCTGACGTCGCACTTGCTCTCGAAGACCTGGGCGCGCACGCAGTCACCCAGCTCCGGGGCGCTGCGCATCGCGCGCAGGACGCCCGCCACCAGCTCCGCCTCCTCGGCACCCGCCCCGTGGGCGGCCGCGCTGTAGGTGGCGACCAGGTCGCCGCGCAGGCTGCCGGTGTCGGCGGGCACCACCAGCCCCGGAGCGCGGGAGCGCACCGCGTCGAGCACGAGCTCGGGCTTGCCGGGCCAGCGGCGGTAGATGGTGGCCTTGCTCGCACGGGCCCGGGCGGCGACCGCGTCCATGCTCATCCGGTCGTAGCCGACCTCGACGAGCAGCGCCAGGGTCGCGTCGCAGATCGCGCTGTCACGCCCCTGCACGCTGTCCCGCCCCTGCCCGGTGCCCGGGGCGCTCGCCTGGGATGGCATGCCGTCCTCCGTCGATCGACGTCCACCAGGACGAAACGAAACGGTTTCGTTTCCTCTCCCGTGGACGTTAGACGGCAGCACCGACACCGGCAACGGCATTCCCGGCTCGTGGACCTCTCCGAGCCGTCCGCTGACAGCGAACGGACCTGCCGCTCGGCGGACCCCGGTGCCTCGGCCCCCGCAAGGCGGGTGACGCCGATTGGATGGAGGACACCTTCCCTGGGCACAATGGCGGCTGCCCCCCCCGCGCCC
>Ga0210076_1000183_pt1 | contig 13939 bp, 14 predicted proteins | sample MayberryNW_Catta_3_FD_184876 | JGI IMG/M metagenome (GOLD analysis project Ga0210076, IMG submission 184876) | Wetland microbial communities from San Francisco Bay, California, USA, that impact long-term carbon sequestration -... | ecosystem: Environmental > Aquatic > Marine > Wetlands ... | reverse complement strand
AGGCGTTGCTGTTCGCCGACGGCGGCCTCACGGCGCTGGGCACGAACGTGCTGTTGATCTCGATCATCCCCGGGTGGGGCGGACTCGCGATCTTCCTGGGCCTCAGGAAGCTGTTGCCCTCCAATCGCGGGTCGGTGGTCGCCGCGTCGTTCGTGGCGGCGCTGCTGTCGGTCGTGATCGCCGCGTTCGCGTTCGTGGTCCTGTACGCGGTGGGCGGCACGGGGAACGCTCCGGTGAGCACCGTCCTGGCGGCGATGCTCAGCGTGCACGTTCTGGTGGGCCTCGGTGAGGGGTTGATCACGGCGCTGACGGTCGGGGCGGTGGTCTCGGTCCGGCCGGATCTCGTCTACGGAGCCCAGGACCTCGTCCCCGATCTCGCGATCGGCCCCGACGTTCGCCGAGGGGTCGTGACGAGATGACGCGCAAGGGTCTCACCGCGGTCGTTGTCGGCGGGCTGATCGTGGCCGGCGGCCTCGCCTTCTTCATCAGCCCGCTCGCCAGCTCGAGCCCCGACGGGCTCGAGAGGGTCGCGACCGACGAGGGGTTCATCGACACCGCCCAGGATCACGACCTCGCCGACGGGCCGCTCGCCGACTACGGGGTGCAGGGGGTCGACGACGAGTCGTTGAGCACCGGTCTGTCGGGCATCATCGGCGTCGCGATCACGTTCGGCATCGCGCTGGTGCTCTTCGGCATCTTCCACTCGCGCCGTGACGGTTCCCGGGCCGAGCCGCCCGACGCTCGGTCGCACGCAACGGGCTGACCGGATGCATCCGTGAGCGGAAGCCACGCTCACGCGCTCTACTACCACGGCCACAGCGCCGTACATCGCCTCGCGCCCGAGACGAAGCTCGTGGCACAGGTCCTCTTCGTGCTGACCGTGGTCGCGACGCCCCGGGAGGCGTTCTGGGCTTTCGGCCTCTACGCCTGCATCGTGCTGGCCGCCGCGGCGGCGGCCGCGATCCCGATCGGGTTCCTGCTGCGCCGCCTCGCGATCGAGGTGCCCTTCGTGGCCTTCGCGTTCTTCCTGCCCCTGGTCGGCCAGGGTGAACGTGTCGATGTGCTCGGCATCTCGCTGTCGGTCGAGGGGCTGTGGGGCGCCTGGAACATCCTGGCGAAGGCGACGATCGGCGTGATGGCGAGCGCGCTGCTTGCGTCGACGACCACCACGGCGGAGTTCCTCACCGGGTTCGACCGCCTGCACGTGCCTCGCGCCCTCACCTCGATCGCCTCGTTCATGGTGCGGTACATGGATGTGATCGCCGACGACGTGCGGCGCATGCGGATCGCCCGGCTCTCACGAGGCTTCGAGGGTCGCTGGATCTGGCAGGCGAGGGCGATCGGGCAGACCGCGGGGGCGCTGTTCATCAGGGCGTACGAGCGAGGCGAGCGCGTCTACCTGGCGATGTTGTCGCGAGGCTACGCCGGCACCATGCCCGAGATCGGGGAGGTTCGGGCCACCCCGCGTCAGTGGCTCACGGCGTTGGCGCCGACGTTCGTCGCCCTGCCGGTGTGCGTGCTCGCTTGGATGCAGCGGTCATGACCGAGCCGGCAGACCAGGTCGCACGCGGGCCCGCCCTCGAGGTCAAGGATCTCGCGTTCGCCTATCCGGGCGGCACGCAGGCGCTGTTCGGGGTCGATCTCGCGATCGGTCGCGGGGAGCGTGTGGCCCTGCTGGGTCCCAACGGCGCCGGCAAGTCGACGCTCGTCCTGCACCTGAACGGCGTCTATCAGGCGCAGGTGGGGTGGGTACGGGTCGGCGGGCTCCCGGTCGTCGAGGACCACATGCGCGAGGTGCGACGCCGCGTGGGCATCGTGTTCCAGGACCCCGACGATCAGCTGTTCATGCCGACGGTCCGAGACGACGTGGGGTTCGGCCCGGCGAACCTGGGGCTGCGGGGCGACGAGCTGGAGGAGCGGGTGGTCGAGGCGCTGACGGCGGTCGGCATGGAAGCGTTCGCGGACCGGGCGCCCCATCACCTGAGCTTCGGCCAGCGGCGGCGGGTGTCGGTGGCCACGGTGCTTGCGATGCGGCCGCAGATCCTCGTGCTCGACGAGCCGTCGTCGAACCTCGACCCTGCGAGCCGACGGGAGCTCGCCGACATCCTGCGGTCGCTCGACATCACGATGTTGATGGTCACGCACGACCTGCCCTACGCGCTGGAGCTCTGCCCCCGGTCGCTCGTGATGAACGAAGGCACGATCGTGGCGGACGGGCCGACCGCCGAGATCCTGGCCGACGAACCCCTGATGGCGGCGAACCGGCTGGAGCTGCCGTTCGGGTTCTTCCCCGCGCTCGCCGACGCAGAGCGCCGGCAGGGCGGCGGTCGATCGACGGAGCGCTAGCTCGCCTCGGCCGCGCAGGCCTCGCATCGGCCCGTGATCGCGAAGTGCGTGAGGTCGGCTTCGAAGCCGTGGTGTCGGCGGATCAGCTCTTGGAGCGTGCGGGCCTCTGCGAGCGAGAGCGGGTCGTCCTTGCCGCACCGCCCGCACGTCAGGTGCACGTGCTCCGCGTCCTCGGAACGGTGGTACTCCGCGCCCGACTCGAGGTGGGAGTGCGACAGCACGCCGAGCTGCTCGAGCAGCGTGAGCGTGCGGTAGACCGTCGACGCGTTCACCCCGGGCATCTCGCCCTGCACCGTGCGAGCGATCGTGCTGGGGGAGATGTGGCCCTGGGTCCGCATCACCTCGGCGACGATCGCGCGCCGTTGGGGGGTCATGCGCAGGCCGTGCGAGCGCAGCTCATCCATCACCTCGTTGAGATCGCGTCTCGTCCGTTCCATGGACGGCATCGTAGCAGCGGACTGCAGATGCAACGCAATGGGTTGCACATGCAGTTGCGACCGGCCCGATAGCATCGGGGTCGATGGCGGTGATGGTCACGGGCGCATCGGGTCCCATCGGGCACGCGTTGGTGCCCCTGCTCGCTCAGAAGGACGAGGTGCGGGCGGCCGTTCGCGCACCGGCGTCGGCCGAGTCCCTGCGCGCCCTCGGGGCGAAGGTCACGCTCGATCGCCTCGACGATGCCGATGCCCTCGCCGACGTGCTGCGTGGCGTGTTCACGATCGTGCACCTGGTCGGCGGCCCGGATCAGGGCGATGACGATGCGTTGCTCGACGCGAACCACGGCTCGACGGTTCGAGCCGTCGCCGCGGCGAGATCGGCGGGGGTGCGGCGGTTCGTGCTGGTCTCGGTCCCGGGAGCCTCACCCGGCTCGCCGGTGCCCTTCCTGCGCGCGAAGGGACTCGCCGAGGAGGTGGTGACCACGTCGGGCCTGCAGCACGCCGTGATCCGGAGCGCTCCGGTGATCGGCGCGGGCTCCCTGTGGTTCGCGGCGACGGTTGCAGGCGCGCTGCAGGACCCGCCGGTCGTCTGGGGGCCGGGCGACCGATCGCTCGCTCCGGTGGCGCTGGGCGACCTCGCCGCAGCGATCGCCGTCGCCGACGATCTCGACGTCGACCTGGCGGGGATCTGGGCGCTGGAAGGCCCCGACCCCGTGACCTCCGACGAGCTGTTGTCGATGCTCGCCGGTCCGGCGGTCGTGCCCGAGCATCTCGAGGGCGAGACGGCACGAGTCCGGCTGTCGGGACTGCTGGGGCGTGAGCTCGGAGCACACGTCGTCGACGCGATCACGGGACCGGCGCGCGCCGACGCCGCCCCCGCGGCCCCCGCGTTCGGCGTCTTCCTCACCCCGCTCGAGCGAGCGGTGCGCGAGACGCTGGCGACGGCGACGGCTCCCGGGCGCGGGTAGCATCGCGGCGTGATGGGGGACTTCGTGAGCCTCGAGGTCGACGACGGCGTCGGGATCGTGCGCATCGACCGCCCTCCGGCCAACGTGATCGATCTGCAGCTCTCGACCGAGCTCGGCACGGCGATCGAGGAAGCGGCGGGCCGGGACGATGTCGGTGCCCTCGTCGTGTGGGGGGGCGAACGCATCTTCGCCGCCGGAGCCGACATCAAGCAGATGGTGAACTGGGGCCCCGACGAGGTGCGTCCGACCGTCGATGCCCTCGGAGGGGCGAGCGACCTGCTCGAGGAGATCCCCAAGATCTCGATCGCGGCGGTGAACGGGTACGCGCTGGGGGGCGGGCTCGAGCTGGCGCTCGGTGCCGATCTGCGGTACCTGGGTGACGATGCGACGGTCGGTCAGCCGGAGATCCGGATCGGCGTGATCCCCGGCGCCGGCGGTACCCACCGACTCACGCGGTCGATCGGCGTGGGTCCGACCCGGGACCTGCTGTACACCGGGCGCTCGGTCGGCGCCGACGAGGCTCTCGCTCTCGGCATCGCCGACCGGGTCCTGCCGGCCGCCGAGGCGTTCCCGACGGCCGTCGAGGCCGCGCGCGCGTTCGCCAAAGGGCCCCGGCGAGCGTTGGCGGCGGCGAAAGCCGCGATCAGGGCCGCCCTCGACGAGCCCGGATCCCCGGCCATCGCGCGGGAACGCAGCCTGTTCGTCGAGCTGTTCGGTTCCCCCGATCAACGCGAGGGCATGCAGGCGTTCCTGGAGAAGCGCGAACCCCGCTTCGGCTCGGACTGACTGCACCGCAGGCAAGATCTGCGGATCGCTCCGCGAGGACGTCACACGGAGCGCACACGGCGGAATGAACCGTTCGTCTCCATCGTTCGAACAACGTGCAAGCGGGGCCGACACCGACCCGTCATCGGCCTCGTTCGAAAGGATGTGAACGACGTGGCAGAGGAGAGGTACCGGGGCGCGGCCGTCCGGACGCTCCCGCGGCCAAACAGGCAGTACACGGGTGATCGCGTCTGTGCCGAGCCCACGTGCGGCACGAAGCTCTCGCGCTACAACAAGTGGCAGTACTGCTGGCAGCACGAGCCCGTGCATAGCTACGTGCCCCGAGGCAAGCGGAAGAGCCGCAAGGCCGCGGCCTGACCCGATCCCGCGATCCAGACCCCTCAGAGGCCCTCCCTTCGGGAGGGCCTCTCCCTTTGCCGGGAGGGACGGTCCCTCCCTGCCTGATTCAAGGTAGCCGGAGGGCCGGCCGATGGTTCCTGGGAGACCGCTCCCCCCGGAGCGCACCCACGCCCATGACGAACGAGATCGCCGAGCCTCCTGCGATGCGCGAAGGCGCGTGCCCCTACTGCGAGCGAACGGTGCTCGTCTACGAGGAGCCGCCTCGATGCCCGCTCTGCGCCTGCCCGCTCGACGAACGGGTGATGCACCCTTACCGCTTCCCGGGAGAACCGGCCCCCTCCGACCCGGAGGGTTGAGCGGTCGATGCGCGGAGCCGGCCCAGCAGGACGACCGGCCGTCTGCCGCGAACGTCGCTGATCAGCTCCACGACGTCGGCCCGCCACAGATCGTCGACCGTGATCGTGCCTTCGGCGAGCCACCCTTCCTCCAGCGCGACCTCTCGGCCGATGCCCGGGAGCAGTCCGGCATCGAGCGGAGGGGTGACCCAGCGTCCGTCCACCGAGACGACGACGTTCGCGATCGTGGCCTCGGTGATCTCACCACGGTCGTTCGTGAGCACCACCTCGTCGGCATCGGGGTGCCGAGCACGAGCCTCGTCGTAGAGGCTCCGCAGGCTGTGCTTGTGGAACAACATCGGGTCGGTGTGGTCCACGGGGTGGCCGAGGTCGACCGCGACGTGCACCGGCTCGGCCGAGGCCACGAGGGCGGTCACGCCGGCGTCGACCTTCCCGACCCGGTCGACCGCGACGCGCAGACGAGCCGGCCGGTCGGGGAAGCGGCTCGCCGCCTGTTCGAGCGCTCGCACCACCTCCCGATCGTCGAGGGCGAACCCGAAGTAGGCGCTCGAGCTCCGCAGCCTGGCCAGGTGCCGATCCAGATGGAGGATCCCGGTTCCCGGATCGTGTCGGAGGGTCTCGTAGAGCTCGAAGCGCGGTCGCCGCGCCGTGAGCACGCCGGCCTTGGCGACCGTCTCCTCGTACTCGCCGGCGGCGCTCGAGTCCCAGGTGATGCCGCCGCCGACCCCGTACTCGGCCGTGCGGGTCTCCGCGTCGAGCACGACGGTGCGGATCGGCACGTTGAACCGCGCCGCGGGCGCGTCCGACCCGGGCGGCGCGAGGAACCCCACCGCCCCGCAGTAGACGCCTCTCGGGGAGTCCTCGAGCTCGGCGATGACCTCCATCGTGCGCACCTTGGGGGCCCCGGTCACGGAACCGCTGGGGAACAGCGCGCGGAAGACGTCGACGAGGCGCACGCCGTCGTCGAGCTCGGCGGCGACGGTCGACGTCAGCTGCCAGACCGTCTCGTAGCGCTCGAGGTCGAAGACGTCGCTCCACCGGACCGACCCGGTGCGCGCGACCCGGCCCATGTCGTTGCGCAACAGGTCCACGATCATCGCGTTCTCGGCACGGTCCTTCACCGATCCGCGCAGGCGCGCCGCGACCGCCTCGTCCTCTGCCGACCACCGCCCCCGACGGGCGGTGCCCTTCATCGGCCTGGTCGTGATGCGGCGGCCGTCGATGCGGAAGAACAGCTCGGGTGAGGCCGAGAGCACACGGTATCGCCCGAGGTTGACGTAGGCGGCGTGGGCCGCTCGCTGCGCGTAGCACAGGTCCCGATACAGGCCCCGCTCGTCGCCTTCCACCCGCGAGGTGAGCCGGAGGGTGTGGTTCACCTGGTAGGTGTCGCCGGCCGCGATGTGTTCCCGGATCCGTGCGATCGCGAGGTCGTAGGCCGCCCTGTCGATCGACGGACGCCAGGCCGCGGGCGCCCCACGCGCCCCCCCGTCGTGGGGCTCGGGCAGCACGGTGCGCTCGCGTTCCTCGAACATCGCGAACCATGCCATCGGCAAGCGGGCGAAGGGATCGATCGCCGACCGAGCTCGGACCGTCATCGAGGGATCGAGTCCGGGAGCCGCTTCGTAGGCGATGAACCCCGCGACCCACAACCCTCTGGCCGCGGCTCCTTCGGCGGCGTCGATCGCGCCGGGCACCTCGTCGGGTCGCAACGCCTCGAGCACGCCGACCGGCCCCACGAGCCGGAACGAGTCCGATACGCCCGTCAGGTCGTCGAACCGAGCTTCGATCATGTCCGGGAACGATAGACGGATGTCCGTCGGCACAGCTCGACCGTGGAGCGAGTCGCCGTCGACGGTAGCCTGGAGCGATGGGACCCAAGCCATCGGTGCTCGTGGCGATGTCGGGCGGGGTGGACTCGTCGGTCGCGGCGTGTCTCCTGCACGAGCAGGGGTACGACGTGCTCGGCTCCCACATGCGCCTCGTGCATCTCGACGGCGTCGAGCACGGGTGCTGCGGACCGACGGCGCGAGCCGACGCCGAGGCGGTGGCGGAGATCGGCGGGTTCCCGTTCGAGGTCGCCGAGATGTCCGACGCCTTCGAGGCGGCGGTGATCGAGGACTTCGTGGCGGAGCACGCGGCCGGGCGAACCCCGAACCCGTGCGCGCGGTGTAACGGCGAGATCAAGTTCGGGGCGTTCCTGCGGCGGGCCGACGAGCTCGGCATCGACCTGGTCGCCACCGGCCACTACGTGCGGAGCGAGGTCGGTGGCGACGGCCGGTGGCGGCTGCTCCGCGGAGCGGACCGCGCGAAGGACCAGAGCTACATGCTGCACATGCTCGGCCAGGAGCAGCTGTCGCGCTCGATCTTCCCGGTGGGGAACATGTCGAAGGGGGAGACGCGAACGCACGCCGAACGGTTGCGCCTTCCCGTCGCCACCAAGCCCGATTCCCAGGAGTTGTGCTTCGCGCCGGGTGGCGACGCTCCCGGGTTCGTGCGCACCCAGGCGCCTGCGCTCGTGCACCCCGGCGGGGAGGTGGTCGGTGCGGATGGCCGCGTGCTCGGCGAGCACGACGGCACCTACGCCTTCACCGTCGGCCAGCGGCGCGGGCTCGGGGTCGCGGTGGGCGAGCCCGTCTACGTGCTCGAGGTCGATGCCCCGGCCAACCGTGTCGTCGTCGGTCCGCGCGATCTGCTGTCCAGCACGGGGCTCGACGCCGATCGCGCGTCCTGGGTCGCGGGGGGTCCGCCGAGCGACGGCCCGTTCGAGGCGACAGTGCGGGTGCGGTACCGGGGCGACGACGTGCCTGCCGTGATCGAACCGAGAGGGGCCGAACGGTTCACGGTGTCGTTCCGTTCGCCCCAGGTGGCGATAGCCCCGGGACAGAGCGCCGTGGTCGACCGTGACGACGAGGTGCTCGGCGGCGGCCGCATCGTCTCGTCGTTCCGCTGAGCGTTCCGTTCCTGCCCGGAACGGGCCGGGTCGGCCCGTGTCGCTATCATCGAGGTCTCAGTGCGTCCGTCCCATCGGAGGCCGTGTGAAGCTGCTCCGGCGCCGCCCCAAGAACTTCGAGATCCAGGTGCAGGACCTCGTGCTGCACATCACTGCCCCCGAGGACTACGCCGAGGAATCCCGCGCCGCGGCGCTCAGCTTCTGGGAGCAGCTCCAGTCGTACGCCCTGCGGTATCCCGCGTTCCGTGACAGCAAGCGGCCGCTCGACCGCATCACCGCCGATGCACCCGACATCGTCAAGGAGATGGTGGTCACGGCGACGAGCGCAGGCGTCGGGCCGATGTTCACGTTCCGGGGAGCGGTCGTCGACCAGGTCGGGCGCTTCCTCGCCGAGCAGCTGCACGAGTTGACCGTGGCCTGCGACGGCGACTACTTCATCCGGTCGCGCAAGCGCATGAAGCTCGGGGTGAGACGGCGTGGCGGCGAGCCGATCACCGTGGCGCTGGCGCCGTCGCAGCCCGGCGTGGGGGTCTCGACGACGCTCGGTCGGGGCCGCGGGGGCGGCGGCCCCGACGGCCTGGCGGTGATCGCCGACACGTGCATGCTCGCCGATGCCGCGGCCGCCGGCGTGCAAGCGGTGCTCGGCAAGCCCGGCGGCTTCCATCGGGCCCTCGAGTACCTGCGTGAGGTGCCGGGCGTGCACGGCGGTGTGGTCGTGACGGGTCTCGATATCGGCGTCGCCGGTGGCGTGGAGATCGCGGCGTGAGCCCACGCACGAGACCGGCCGGCGCATCCGACGAGCGCGAACGGGTGGAGGCCGAGCTGCGGGTCGAGGAGCTCCGCTCCGAGATCGACCACCACCGCTACCGCTATCACGTGCTCGACGACCCCGAGGTCGCCGATGCCGAGTACGACGAGCTGATGGGCGAGCTGCGCGAGCTCGAGGGTCGGTTCCCCGAGCTGCAGACGCCCGACTCGCCGACCGTCACGGTCGGTGGGTCGCCCGCCGATCTCTTCGCGCCGGTGGCCCACCGCGCGCCGATGCTCTCGCTCGACAACACGTTCAGCTTCGAGGAGCTCGACGCGTGGGCGGCGCGGGTCGAGCGGGTCGTGGGCGACGAGGCGCGGTACGCCTGCGAGCTGAAGATCGACGGCGTGGCGTGTGCCTTGACGTACGAGCGCGGCCGCCTCGTGCGAGCGGCGACCCGCGGAGACGGGCGCATCGGCGAGGACATCACGAGCAACGTCCGAACGGTCGCGGGCATCCCGCGAACGCTCGCGGTCGACGTCGCTCCCGACCTGATCGAGATCCGGGGTGAGGTGTACTTCCCCGTGAGCGCCTTCGAAGAGCTGAACCGGCAGCTGCTCGAGAAGGGCGGCAGGGCATTCGCGAATCCCCGCAACGCTGCCGCGGGCTCCCTGCGTCAGAAGGACGCGAAGATCACGGCCTCTCGCCCGCTCAGACTCTGGGTGCACTCGTTCGGTTACGCCGACGGCGTCTCGTTCGACTCCCATCTCGGCTTCCTCGACTGGGCGGCCAAGGCGGGGTTGCCGGTCGCGCCGACGACCGAGGCTCGGGAGTCGATCGAAGGCGTGAAAGCCTTCCTGAAGCATTGGGAGGCCAACCGGCACTCCGTCGACTGGGAGATCGACGGCATCGTGATCAAGGTCGACCAGTCCGACCTGCGGCGCGAGCTCGGCGCCACGAGCCACGCCCCCAGATGGGCGATCGCCTACAAGTTCCCCCCCGAGGAGCGCACGGCGCTGCTCGAGAGGATCGATGTGCACACGGGTCGCACCGGCAAGGTCACGCCGTTCGCCGTGCTCGAGCCCGTGTTCGTCGGGGGCGTCACGATCACCAATGCGACGCTGCACAACGAGGACGAGGTGCGTCGCAAGGACGTGCGTCGCGGCGACACGGTGATCGTTCGGCGCGCCGGCGACGTGATCCCCGAGATCGTCGGTCCGGTGCTCTCCAGGCGGAAGAAGGGAGCCCGCCGCTGGTCGATGCCGAAGGGGTGCCCCTCGTGCGGCACCGCGCTCGTGCGGCCCGAGGGCGAGGCGGACCACCGGTGCCCGAACAAGCGGGGTTGCCCGTCGCAGGGCATCGAGTGGCTGTTCCACTTCGCGGGCCGAGGCGCGATGGACATCGAGCACCTCGGCTACATGACCGTGATGCGGCTGCTCGAGGCCGGGTTGATCGAGGACCCCGCCGACATCTACGCGCTCGATGCCGAGAAGCTCTCCCAGCTTCCGGGGTTCAAGGACAAGGCGATCACGAACGTGCTCGAGCAGGTGGAAGCCTCGAAGGACCGCCCGGTCTGGCGCCTGCTCGTGGGGCTCAACATCCGGCACGTCGGTACGCACGTGGCCCAGGTGCTGGCCCGAGCGTTCGGCTCGATCGATGCGATCGCTGCCGCGAGCGAGGACGAGATCGACGCCGTGCCCGAGATCGGTCCCGAGATCGCTGCGACCGTCCGCGGGTGGTTCGACGACGAGGACAACCTCGCGCTGATCGAGAAGCTCCGTTCGGCCGGCGTGCGCATGGCCGACCGCCGATCCGGCGACGAGGGAAGCCGGGTGTTCGACGGATCCTCGATCGTGCTCACGGGTGGGCTGCACGACATGACCCGCGAGGAAGCCACCGAGCTCGCCCAGGCGGCCGGTGCCCGCGTGGCGTCGAGCGTCTCGAAGAAGACCTCGTTCGTGGTGGCCGGCGAGAACCCGGGTTCGAAGCTGGCGAAGGCCGAGACGCTCGGCGTCGAGGTGATCGACGAGGCGGAGTTCCGGCGCCGGCTCGGACGCGGCTGAGGCGGTCGCGATGGCGGCGCACGTGATCGACGGGAACCGCCTCGCGTCACAGCTCCGAGAGACGATCGACGAAGAGCTGCAGGTGCTCCGCATGTCGGCGGTCACCCCCGGTCTCGCCACGATCATGGTGGGCGAGGAGGCCGACGCCTCCGCGTACGAGCGCCACGTGCGCCGGCTCGCGGAAGGCCTGGAGTACCACTACGTCTCGGAGCGGCTGCCGCAGGACGTCGAGATCGCCGACGTGCTCGCCACGATCGGCAAGGTCAACGCCGACCCGCGCGTCACGGGGGTGCTCGTGTTGCGTCCGTTGCCCGTTCACCTCGACGAGGCCGTCATCAACGCCACCGTCGATCCGCGGAAGGACATCGAGGGCCAACACCCCGAGAACACCGGGCTGCTGGCGCTCGGCCGGCCGCGGTTCGTGCCCTCGACCCCCGCGTCGTGCTTCTACCTGCTCGATTCGTACGCCCGATCGACCGGGATCGACCCGTCCGAGTTCTACGTGGGGAAGACGCTCGTCGTGGTCGGGCGATCGACGAGCGTCGGCAAACCCGCCATGTGGCTCGGGCTCGAACGGCACGCCACCGTGCTGGCGGCGCACAGCCGCACGGCCGTGTCGGGCCGGCTCGCCGAGGCCACGTTGCAGGCCGACATCCTGATCGTGGCGGCCGGGCAGCCCGGTCTCGTCACGGGCGACATGGTCTGCGAGGGCGTCGTCGCCGTCGACGTCGGGTTCCACACGATCGTCGATCCCGAGACCGGCAAGACGAGCTTCGTTGGCGACCTCGACTTCGACTCGGTGGCCGCCAAGGCCGAGGCGATCACGCCGGTGCCCGGCGGCGTGGGGCCCATCACCGACGTCTGGCTGGTCGGGAACACCCTCGTGGCCGCGGCGCTCTCGGTGCAGGTCGAGCCACGCTTCGGCTCCATCGTGTGAGGCCGTCCGGACGCCGGGGCTAGACTGCCGACATGCCGGTGGAGATCGACATCGACCACGTGGCGAGGCTCGCTCGCGTGCAGCTCACCGCCGACGAGAAGGCGCGCATGCGCGACCAGCTCGCGGTCATCCTCGAGCACGCCGCGAAGGTGGGCGAGGTCGCCGCCGACGACGTGTCGCCGACCGCGTCGCCGATCCCGCAGGTCAATGTCTTCCGCGACGACGCGTCCGACCCCAGCCTGCCGCGCGAGGCCGCGATGGCGAACGCTCCGGCCTCCGCCGACGAACGGTTCCTCGTGCCGAAGATCGCGGAGACGGCGTCGTGAACGACCTCTGCGACCTGACGGGGTCGCGGCTGTCGGCGAAGCTCCGTGACGGCGAGATCACCGCCGTCGCGCTCGCCGAGTCGGCGATCGCGCGTCGTGAGGCGCTCGACGATCGGGTGCGCGCGTTCCTCACCCCGACGCCCGAGGTCGCGCTCGAGCGGGCCGCGGCATTCGACACCTATCTCGCGTCGGGGGCGCCGCAGTCCGGGGTCGCCGGCATCCCGCTCGCGCTGAAGGACGTCTTGACGACGAAGGGCATCCGCACGACGTGCGGATCGAAGATCCTTGAGACCTACGTGCCGCCCTACGACGCCACCGCCTGGACGCGGCTGTCCGGGAGCGGATCGGTGCTCGTCGGCAAGACCAACTGCGACGAGTTCGCGATGGGCTCGTCGAACGAGAACTCCGCGTACGGGCCGGTGCACAACCCCTGGGACCTCGACACGGTGCCGGGCGGCTCGAGCGGCGGGAGCGCGGCAGCGGTCGCGAGCGGCATGGCCGTGTGGGCGCTCGGCACCGACACGGGGGGCTCGGTACGACAGCCCGCGTCCCTGTCCGGTGTCGTCGGCCTGAAGCCCACGTACGGCCGCATCAGCCGGTACGGGTTGATCGCGTTCGCATCGTCGCTCGACACGGTCGGCACGTTCACCCGCAGCGTGCGCGACGCCGCGACCCTGCTCGGCGTGATGGCCGGGAAGGACAACCGCGACGCCACGAGCCTCGATGCCGACGTGCCCGACTACGCGGAAGGCCTCGACCGGGGAGTCGGGGGCCTGAGGGTCGGTGTGCTCGCCGAGGCGTTCGGCGAAGGCGTCGAGCCCGACGTCGCGGCATCGGTCCGTGCCGGCGTCGATCGTCTCGCTGCGCTCGGCGCCGAGGTGGGGGAGGCAACGCTGCCGCACGCCGGGTACGCCCTGAGCGCCTACTACCTCATCGCGCCGAGCGAGGCTTCCTCGAACCTCGCCCGCTACGACGGGGTGCGCTACGGCCTGCGCGTCGACGGCGACGACTCGATCGAGATGATGTTCCGCACCCGCGGCCAGGGGTTCGGACCCGAGGTGAAGCGGCGCATCATGCTCGGTACCTACGCGCTCTCGGCTGGCTACTACGAGGCGTACTACGGGCAAGCACAGAAGGTCCGAACGCTGATCCTGCAGGACTACGCGGCGGCGTTCGAGCGGTTCGATGTGCTCGTCTCACCGACGTCGCCCACGACGGCGTTCCCGATCGGCGCCAAGGCCGACGACCCGATGGCGATGTACCTGAACGACATCTTCACGATCCCGGCGAACCTCGGCGGCGTGCCGGCGATCAGCGTGCCGTGCGGGCTCGACGCGAAGGGCTTGCCGATCGGCCTGCAGCTCACCGCGAAGGCGCTCGACGAGGCGACCATGTTCCGCGCCGCCGCCGCCCTGGAGTCAGACCTCGCGCTCGAGCTGCGGCCCCCGCTCCTCAGCGCCGCCTGACTCGGCCCGAACCTCCGGTTCGGCGATGCCGGCTTCGACCGATCCCTCGACCTCGTCGCCGGGCGCTCGCTTGGCGGCGCCGCTCGACGAGACGATCATCGCCACCGACGCGAGCACGATCGCGCCGCTCAGGATCCTGATCAGCGTAGACTTGCCGGCGCCGTTCTCGCCGACGAGTGCGTGGATCTCGCCCGGACGTACGTCGAAATCGACACCG
>Ga0210076_1000182_pt1 | contig 13980 bp, 16 predicted proteins | sample MayberryNW_Catta_3_FD_184876 | JGI IMG/M metagenome (GOLD analysis project Ga0210076, IMG submission 184876) | Wetland microbial communities from San Francisco Bay, California, USA, that impact long-term carbon sequestration -... | ecosystem: Environmental > Aquatic > Marine > Wetlands ... | reverse complement strand
GTTGGAGAAAGTGTAAATATCCTAACTAAACTCAATGATAAAATTGTAGCTGTCAAACAAAATAATATTATTGGAACATCATTTCATCCTGAACTTTCAACAGATAGAAGATTACATGAATTATTTATCAAAGATAGTGTAGAATTTAGCAAAAATTAAATTTTTCTAACATGCGGGGGGTGGGATTTGAACCCACGAACCTCTAAAGGACGGGATCACCCATTTTTAGATCTTAAGTCCCGCGTCTCCAAATTTTTTGTTATTTGGCCGGGCTCTACGACCCCCGCCCATTATGCAAGTCTGATAACCCGGATATTAAACTTTACAGATGTAATTTTGTAACATTTCATTTGTCATCTTAATATATAACAGCTAATTTAATTTGACGATTTATGGAAATGGTACTGCATTAAACGGAAGTATAAATGGCACTTCATCTTCTTCTTCCTTTTCGTCCTTTTCCTCTTCCTTTTCGTCCTTTACATTATCCTCACTATCTCTATCATCATCAGCATTATTATCGTCAAATAATTCATCTAGAGAAATATCTTCAAAATCCTCTTCCTTTTCGTCCTTTACATTATCCTCACTATCTCTATCATCACTTTTCTCTTCCTTTTCGTCCTTTACATTATCCTCACTATCTCTATCATCACTTTTCTCTTCCTTTTCGTCCTTTACATTATCCTCACTATCGTCTTCCTTTCCTAGCACAATATAATTATAAGATGAAATATCAATACTTAAAAATAGTAAAATACTTAGTAAAAATGGAATATATACTTCTTTTCTAAACAACTGCAGTACTATTACTCATATTATTTTTAATTATATTAGCTTTAAGTAATGTATTACTAGATAATAATACTGGTATATTTAATAGAAATAATTTCTATATGAAACTATCATTAGATTGTTTTGTATATTTATGAACAAATTTTCTTTGATGAGTATGAAAATGTATGATAATTATTATCCTATTCTTTTCATTTTCGAACCACATTTTGGACACATCAAATTATCATGCTTAGTTCCACATACCATGCAATAATAGTTTACCTTGTTAGAATTGAACATGGAAAAACTCTCTACTCCTCCAAATTTTCTCATTTCTCGTCTTCTTATGTAAAAGCTCAAAAATAATACTATTGGAATTATTACAATAATTGAATAGGGAAATGGGATTATAAAAGAAATTACAATACTAATTGCAAAATATATTGATATCCATTTTAATTGTTGTAAAATAAAATTTTTATTATTCAATAACTATATTATATATTTCATATAAATAAATCTTGATCTACTTTTAATTATTAGCATTGTATCTTAAAAACTGTAAATGATTGAGATAACTTTAGGACATACTCCAGATGCTGATGATGCGTTTATGTTTTATGGATTAGCAAGTGAAAATGTAGGGTCTAATGAATTTCATATTACACATGTAATTGAAGATATTGAAAAGCTCAATAAACGTGCATTGAACAATGAGTTAGACATAACAGCAATATCTGTTTATGCCTATGCTTTTCTTAAGGATTATGTAATTCTTCGAAGTGGAGGGAGTTTTGGAATAAATTATGGTCCAATTATTTTAGCAAAAGAGAAATTTTTAAAAGATGATCTAAATAAAAAGATAATAGCTATACCTGGAAAGATGACTTCAGCGTATTTATTATCATCTCTTTTGTTAGGTAATTTTAAAGAAAAAGAATTACCTTTTCATATTATACCTCAAGCAATAATAGACAATCAAGTTGATGCGGGTTTAGTAATTCATGAAATTCAACTTGCTTACAAGTCATTAAATCTACATAAAATTATAGATTTAGGATCTTGGTGGCATAATCTTACTAATGGTTTGCCCGTTCCATTGGGTATCAATGTTGCAAATAATAAAACTTTGACACTAGAACAGATTAGACGCTTTGATTCTTTGTTTAAAAATTCTATAATTTATGGTCTAAATAACATAGAAGAAGCGTTAGATTATGCGATGAAGTATGGAAGAAGTCAATCAAAAGATATGATATCTAAATTTGTAAAGATGTATGTGAATGAAATCACCGTTGATATGGGTGAAAAGGGAAAGACATCTATTGAACGAATCTTTCAATTGGCATCTGAAAGAAATATTGTATCTCCATTTCAAATCTATTTTGCCTAATTTATAGAAATTTATCAAACCAAATTAAAATATAATTCTTATGTAATTAAAATAATAATCAGAACTATCTTGAAATCTTTCATCATAAGAATTTATTTGAGAAAATAGTATGAGCATATAGTTTTACATGTTTATAAAATATAATATTATGATAAAAAGTAATAGATTATTGCCGATTTTGTGATTTTCTGATATTGTGTTGATTTGTATGACTATTCGTATTTTTCTATTATATTAAAAAATGTATCTCGTTGAGCGGGTTCTCTTTTTATTTCTTTGATCAAATTTACAAGTTCCTGTATCGATATACCACTAGCTTTTCCCGCAGCACGAAATATTTCTTCTGAAAAAGCTGTACCAACTAAATCATTACCTCCATATGTCAGTGCTACCTGAGCTATTTTTTTACCTAGAGAAACCCAATAAACTGATATGTTGTCTAAAACATCTTTTAATAATAATCTAGCAATGGCTACTATTCTTAAGTCATAAGTAGAGGGACTTTCTCTAACAATCAATTTTTTCTTCTCTAATTCAGTATTTTCTAGACTAAACTTAAGTGGTATAAATGTATTGAAGCCATGAGTTTTTTTATTAAGCTCTCTAATTTTTATAATATGATCGACTATATGTTCTGGCTTCTCAATATGTCCAAAAAGCATAGTAGAATTAGTTTTCAGACCAATTTCATGAGCTTGTTTAGCTGTATCAAGCCATTCTTCTCCTGAGCATTTTCCTCTTACAATAATATTTCTTATATCTGAGTTAAAAATTTCGGCTCCTCCTCCAGGAAGAGCATCCAAACCAGAATCTTTTAATCTTAATAAAATTTCTTTAACTGAGTTTTTGGTTAATTTAGATATGAAAAAAATTTCTGCAGGAGTAAGTGCTTTAACTTTTACAAACGGGAATTCTTTTTTTATATTCTTTATCATGTTTTCATAATATTCCAAGCCAAGCTTTGGATGAAATCCTCCAACTATATGTAATTCTGAAGCACCTAGTTGTTCTATAGCTATTCTAGCTCTTTCTACAATCTGTTCATTAGTTAACGTATAAGCATCATCTTCATGCCCTTTTCTATAGAAAGCACATAAAGAACAACTTGCTGCACAAACATTAGTATAATTTAAATAATATGAGGAAACAAAAGTCACTATATTTCCTTTTGATTTTCTTCTAACTTGATCAGCAACAGAACCTAATAAGAAAAGATTTTCGTCAAATAATTGTAAACCATCATTATGTGTTAATTCCTCTCCAGATAATACTTTTTCAATAGCTTGTGTGGGTTGTGATATAATACTATTAGTAATCAATTGTTATAATAAATTTAATTTATTAATTGATATATATTCTTCTATATTACTGAGGATATTTTCTTGTAAAGAATAAATAGAATAATCTAGATACAATTTTCAATTGCAAAATAGTTTAAATTATATTGTTTCAAAATCGGAAATTGGAGATATTTTAAATAATGTATTAAAAGGAAGGAGACTTGGCCTTTATGATTGTAAGGAATTAATAAAATCTGACGATGTATATACAATTGGCCTTGTTGCTAGTACTCTTAGAAAAATTCTCTTTGGTAATGTAGCCACTTTTATAAATAATATTATTTTGAATTATTCTAATGTTTGTGTAACATACTGTAAATTTTGTGCTTTTTATCGACCTCCAGGCCATGAAGAATCGTATACACACAATATTAAAGACATAATGAAGAGAATCGCATTGTCAAAAGAAATGTTTGGAATTACTCAAGTTCTTTTTCAAGGGGGGCATAACCCAAATTTATCTATTGAATATTATGAAGAAATATTCAATAAAATAAAAAAATATTATCCATCAATTGCCATTCATGGTCTTTCTGCATCTGAAATTGATATGATATCAAAAGTCGAAAGGAGTAGTATCAAGGAAGTTCTATCTAGACTAAAAGATGCAGGTTTGGAATCATTACCAGGAGCAGGAGCAGAAATTCTTAATGATAGAGTAAAATCAGTAATAAGTCCGCTCAAGATAAAAAGTAACCAATGGTTAAATATTATGAAAGATGCACATGATCTTGGAATCAAGTCTTCCGCAACAATGATGTATGGAACGGTAGAAACCGATGACGAAATAGCACAACATATAATGAAAATATCGGAATTACAACAAAAAACTAATGGGTTTATAGCTTTTATTCCTTGGGGATTTGAACCTAATAAGACTCAAATGCAAGCAGAAGGAATTGCTAAATATTCTTCTGGAGGATTAAGGTTACTAAAAATGATTGCAATATCAAGAATTATGTTTTATGGGCTAATCTCTCATATTCAATCATCATGGCTTACAAATGGAGTTGGAATGGCACAATTGGCTCTTCATTTTGGTGCTGACGATTTTGGTGGAACGTTGATAGGTGAAGAGGTAGTTAGTGCAACAGGAGCACGATCAACTGAACTTACTTCTATTAAGATTATTGAATCTATTAAACAAGCTGGATATTATGCTGCAGAACGAGATAATTTTTATAATGTAATAAAAAATTTCTAATCTAATAGAGATAACAGGTTAACGTAATAGAATTTCTATAAATCGCATATACTATTTTTAATAAAAAAACTTAATAGTAATCACAAATACGTTTAAATGTCTTTTAACAAATTGAATTTGATATGCCTGTTGGTATTGATGATATGGCACTTTATGTTCCAAAATTATACATCGATTCAAAGGATTTTGCTATAGCTAGAGGTATAGATCCTCATAAACTGGAAATTGGGATAGGAATATATAAAATGGCTATGGTTGATACTAATCAGGATCCTGCCTGTATGGCAGCAAATGCTTGTTTAAAATTAATGCAAAAAAATGATCTCAAACCACAGGATATTGGTAGAATGTATGTTGCTACTGAATCAGCATTAGACGAATCAAAAGCTATGAATTCTTTTGTAATTGGAATGCTTGAACAGATTTATGGTGATGGATCCTTTGAACATGCTGGCGGAATAGAATGTAAGTTTGCTTGTGTTAGTGGGTCCTATGCATTATATGACAATGCTAATTGGATCAGAGCTGAAGAAAATAATGATAGAGCTGCTATTGTTATTGTAAGTGATATTGCAAAATATGATTTAGGATCAGCTGGAGAGTATACACAGGGAGCGGGGGCAATCGCTATGTTAGTAAAGGAGAATCCCAGATTAGTTGTTTTTGATCCTAAAGTTACTTCTACAATAATTAAAAACGAGTATGATTTTTATAGGCCTTTTGGACGTGAAACTCCTTTAGTTAATGGAAATTATTCTAATTTTTTGTATCTTATTCAAATCAAAAAAGCCTTTGATAGCTATCGAGAAAAAGCAATTAAAACTAAATTAATTCAATTGCAAGAAGATGAATCAATAACTGATAAAATTGATTATATTAGTGTACATTTACCTTATCGGAAAATGGGTGAAAAAGCATTAGCATATCTTCTACGACATGAATGGAGATTTCTACCAAGATGGAAACAAATAATAGAAGAAGTAGGGATGGATGAACCTATTCCTAAGGATCCTCGTGGAACAATTGAATCCATTTTAGCTGATAAGGATTTTATGAAAGAAGATGACAAGTTCAGAAAAGCGTTTATGCGTACTTCTTTCTTCAAACAAGTTTTTGAACAAAAAATGGCTAGCTCTCTTGAAGCTTCAGCTATAATAGGGAATCTTTATACCGCGTCAATGTATATGGGATTAAGAAGTTTATTAGAGTTCGAATATAAGAAAAATATTGATTTAGAAAATAAAAGAATAGGATTTGGATCATATGGAAGCGGCAGTAGCGCGATGGTCTTTAGTGGTGTTATACAGTCTACCTATAAGGAAATTGTTAAAGATATGAATTTAGAAAAAGAAATAGGTACTCGTTCTAAATTGGATATGCAAGAATACATTCGTCTTCATTCAAATGAAGGAAAAATGAATGAACCAATTTCAAATTCTAATAATGAATTTGTTTTAGTAAAAATAGGTGGTAATACGGCTGATAAGGCTGGATTAAGAGAATACGTTTTTTCTAACTAATTTTTTATTCTTCTAAATTAATGCAAAATTTTTTTAAAATATTATATAATAACTTTGAATATAATTTAGTAATTAAATTTTATACCTGCATCCAGAAAAGCCGCAAGTAACAAGATTATTATAGAGAGAATTACAGTTAATCTTCCATAGTTAATAATTTTTGAACGGATTATACTAATATATTCTGATCCTCTGTTATCAATAATTTTTCCTTCCGTCTCTTTTCCGAAACTTTTAATATGAATAATATAGATTGTAAAAGTAATAATTACTAGTACAATTTTTATCAACAACAAAATTCCATAATCTGTTTCAATAAAATTATACGGATATTCAAAAAAAAATCTCGAATTATACAATCCTGTTAAGATCAAAATAATAAATGAAGGAAATGCAATATTGTTAAATCTTCTACCGATTTTAATCATTAAAATAATTCTTTCTTCCATTGAATTTCCAATATGCTTTAACATGGGAGCAAGAATTACTCCTATGAAGATTGATCCACCAACCCAAATACTTGCAGATAATAAGTGAATCCATATAACAAAACCATCAATTATATTCATTGTTCACAGCGTTAGTTTAAACCATCTAATCACTTTAATGTATCTTTATAGTGCTATATGATAATAAAAATTAAGAAACATTTTAATTCTTTTTTTGAAACTGTATTTGTAATATATGTTCCTTAGTAAAAGAAGAATAGTACTTTTTGGAGTAATAGGTGCTTTAGTGATTACGATTATTTTACTTCCACGAATCCAATATTTTGTTAATGCTCCTGATGCGAATGTAATTGATTTTAACCTAGCAGCTGTTAATATTAGTAATATTTCAAATAATACTAACAATATTGAGCTATCCTTACTTTTTGATGTTTATAATCCATCTGACAAAAGTGCAACTACATCAAAAGTTGAATATGATCTTTTTGGAGATAATAAATTATTAGGTCATGGTGTTTTATCTTATGAAGATATTCCATTAAATGGTAGGCCACAATTTTCTCCTGGGCAAACTACTTCTTTAAAATCTGCTATTATTCTTCAACCATCTGATATCAATAGGGATGTAATTGAAAAATTAATAAGCAATTCATCAGATTCAGTAAATAGTATAAAATGGAATGTTAATGGATCTAGTCAAATAGAATCTGCGTTTGTTATTCTTGAAAAAGACTTCAGTGATGTTCTTTAATTTTAGATAATAAAATTATGGGATTTTGTTGTAATTCTATAGCTGGGTTGATAGTCCTCTTTTTTTTGTATCAAGTATAACCCATTCTTCAATCCAGTTACATTTTGCAGGACTATACTGGCTTGTCTCATCCTCTGTGGAACATAAATGTTGAAAAGTACAACTAAAACAGGGAGCTCCTTCCACACTAGCAATCTCAATTGGTCTCCTATCAGCTTCTTTTAATTGGGGTATTTTTTTTACTATTAATTTATAAGTCCACCTGCCTTTATACAACATTCTTTCTCTAGAGATAAGAGACTGTTTTTCAAGATTTCCAACCAATCTTGACCCATCTCTGCTGTCTATTGAGAACGATTTGCAAAGTTCTGTTTGAAATATTCCTGTTTCTCCACTATCCACTATTGCTTGAAACACTTGTTCTGTTAATTCACTTTTATTTTTTGCAGGCAACTTTGGTATATTTACATTTGAAGACAAAAGATAATACTTTTTAGTTTATTTGATATAAAAATCTAATGTATTTACTTGAGTAAAAGCTAATATATTTAAATTATAGCTAGTTAATTTGTTGATAACTTGAACCTTGTTAATGATTGAATATTCAAAAAATATTATTAATTTTCATAATTTAGATAATTCCGTCTTATTAAAAATAAATATTCTTGCATGAAGAGAGTAATAACATAGTATGGAGGAGAAAAATAACAAGAACAATATAACCATAACAAATTGTTGACAAAAATTTAGGAAAAAATATTACAATAAGCTTTATTATGATTTTTCTCTAGTATTATGATAGCTATTGGGTTATTGTTATTTTCATCTAATGTGGATGTAATAATGGGAATTCCTGCAGATTTAGTAAAAGGAGACTATTTGTTTGGAAGAACAATAGATATTGTAGATGATGAAAATGCAAAACCACTTTGGATAATATCTGGAATTTGGAAAACCAATTTATCAAATCAAACTCGAGATGCTATAAACAATAATTCCACTATTTTTGATACTTCTCTTGAAATGATCAAAACTGATGGGACATCGAAACATACTCACACTATAACTAATTTTGATTTAGTTGATACTTTGAACCAAAATAACCATACTGTATTAACAGGACAGGAACTATTAGTATGCCTCAAGGACCAGTTACTAAAGTTCCTATAAGCATTCAAGTAATGAATTATACTCTTGGCATAATAAACATCGATTCAAATAAAATAGATAATCACTTTTGTAATGACCCATTATATGGTATTCTTTTAGAAGAGGGTGAGCGGTATAAAAAGAATTCATAAATGATGTCATAAATTCATTTATTTTAATTTTTTTAATTTTAACAATTATAGGAATAGTTAATATATTATTTATTTTGTTAACAAAGTATGAATTTTAAAAATACTGTCTTTTTTTGTGGCATGATCATTTTACTTTCGTTTTTGATTTTAAATTGTGGTAGTAGTGGTATGACATACCAATCCTCATTTGCAGCAACAACAACAACAGAATATGAACACAAATTGAAATGGGGATCAAAAGGTGTTGCTACTGGTCAATTTAACCAAGCTAGTGGAATTGCTGCTGATTCTGAAAATAATATATATGTTGCAGACTTTACAGGTCGTTCAAATATGATTCAAAAATTTACAAATAATGGATCCTTTATCCTTGGTTTTGGTGTACTCGGTAATGGTCCTCAATTTTTCACTAATCCTACTGGTCTAGTTGCTGACTCTGACAATAATATCTATATTGCTGATTTTGGAAATCCTACATATGCAATTAAAAAATTTAGCAGTGATGGAAAGTTTATAAATTCATTTGGTTCCTTTGGTCTAGGAGATGGAGAATTTATCACGCCTGGTGGAGTAGGTGTAGATAAGGAAAATAATATTTATGCAACTGATTTTGGAGAAAACAATAATGTACAAAAATTTGACAAAAATGGTAATTTTATAATGAAATTTGGTACTTATGGATCTGGTGACGGAGAATTTTTGAATCCAACAGATGTAGCGATAGATTCTTCTGGTAATATTTTAGTAGTAGATTCTTTTAACGATCGTGTACAAAAATTTGACAAAAATGGTAATTTTATAATGAAATTTGGTAAATCAGGATCTGCTGACGGAGAATTTGCTAGTCCTCTTGAATTAGCAATTGATTCTTCTGGTAATATTTTAGTAGTAGATACTAAAAATAATCGTGTTCAAGTTTTTAACAGTGATGGAATATACATTACTCAATTTGGAAATCAAGGAAGCATTTCTGAAAGACTTCAAGATCCTGTTGGTATAGCTATAGATTCAGATGGTAATGTATATGTTCCAGATGGAAGGGATGCAGATGTGCACGTATTCAGCCCAATAAAGTAATAAATTTTTTTCTTTATTAGAAATAGAGATTATGTAGAAGCCTAAAAATGGTATAAAATTATCTTTGTTAATTTTATCGTCATTTATTAAAATTTTATAATACTATAAAATTATATGGATAAAACAAATCATTTAGACTAAATCATAAATTATAATAATATGGCGGTAACCTGGATTTGAACTCGTCATGTCTACGAATTTATATATTATATTGTATTTAGTTTTTTTATTTAATTAATATTTATTCAAATATTAAATCGATTCGCAATACTTTATTGACTTCAACGGTAAATTATCAGAACATATTTTTTTCCAAAATTAATGAATCAATTTTATCCTTTAAGTTTCTTAATAAAGTGGGTTTGTAAATTACATATTTTTCAATATTAGGAATCTTTGTCTTCAACTGTTCCAGGTTTGGGATATCGGCAGTGATTAAACATATACTAGTATTACTATCTACTTTCTTCAATTGTTGGTACATACTAATACCATCTATCTGCGGCATTTTCAAGTCAAGTAAAACCAAATCATACAAACCTTTTTTGAAATAGTATAAAGCATCTACTGGGTCTGTGTAAACATCTATTTGATATTCACCACTCTTTTCTAAATATATTTTAAAAAGATTACCGACATCCTTCTCATCATCTATTATCAATACTCTTCTCATCATCTATTATCAATACTCTTTTTTTTGTCATGAACAATTTATCAACTTAATACAATGGACAGCATAATTTATTAAGATTAGAGATAATTGTTAATATTTTTACATCTTTTTGTAAATAAATATTGATATCAAAATTATTAAGAAAATTCCAATTTGTTTATAATATTTTTCCTTTATATCGATAGTTAACAATTGTTGTATTTCTATTTTCAGTCTGTCAAGATATACAGGTTTTTCTAATATTTTGTCAATTTTCATAATATATGATTTATCATACGGAATATTGTCTTTTATATAAGCACTAATAATTATCGTTTTTATTTTACAATTAGTATCTATTTCTATTATTTTATTTATAAAATCTAAGCCTGACATTTGAGGCATCTATAATCTGTAATAACCACAGAACAATTGTTTATATTTTCATAAAAATATTCTAATGCATTAACTGGATTGTCAAACGAAATTATATTGAATCCACGTGCTTTCAAATATTCGTCAAATAAAGCAAGAACGTCTTTTTCATCATCTACCAATAAGATATAATTATCTGTAATGTTAGATAATATCATTCTATCTTGTTATTGCTATTGAAATTAATTAATAAACAATACTATTCGTTATTATTGGTTAAGAATAATTAGGCATCAACAATCGATCTATAGTATTTGTTTTTAGCCGAAAAATAATTTTAGTTTATTATTATTATTAAAATAAAAAATAAAAAAGATGGTATTGTTATTATGACGTATTATCAAAGTAATATACAATATTCAATATTACTAGAACTCGGTGGACTAATTGCTCCAATCGCTTCCGTTGCTCCGTGAGAATTAGATCGGCCTTAAATTCCTTGATGATCCTGTGGTCCAACATGACCTGGTAGGCATTGTTTGTATACTAAATAAGTTTAAAAGCTGTTTCTTCTGGGTAATTATCTAATTATAATTCCCATATAATATTACAAATTTATATTTATTATCAAGCCTATCATAGAAAGATTTTTTTTATTCCTAAACAAAAGTTTAATCCTAATCTAATACCAATCATTTGAGTAATAACAGGGTATTGATATGGATGATAAAAAACATTGGAGAGGTAAAGCAATTTTGCATGTCGATATTAATTCATTTTACTCATCTTGCGAAGAGATTAAAGATCCATCATTAAAAGGAAAACCTCATGCTGTTATAATGACATCTCAGGAAAATAACAGCATTACAAAAGGTGCAGTAACGACATGTTCTTATGAGGCTAAAAAACTTGGAATAAAATCAGCAATGCCTTTATACAAAGCATTAGAATTATGTCCTAATTTAATATTACATTCAGTAGACAAAAAATTCTATGAAAAGATATCTAATGAAGTTATGAAAATATTAGAAGATTATGCAGATATTTTTGAACAAGCAAGTATAGATGAAGCGTATTTAGACTGTACAATTAAAATTTCAAATATTAATATAACGGTGGAAGAATATGCTCAAGAAATTAAAAAATCTATCAAAGAAAAATGTGGTGGTTTGTTAACATCTATAGGTATAGCGCCAACAAAATCTGTGGCAAAAATTGCATCTGATTATCAAAAACCTGATGGTCTTACTATAGTACACTTTAATGCATTAAAAGATTTTCTTAGTGGATTAGATGTTGAAACAATTTCAGGAATAGGAATCAAAACACAAAAAATTCTAAAAGAACAAATGAATATTAAGACTATAGGTCAACTATCAAATACAGATGTTCAACTCCTCATAGAAAAATTTGGAAAGAAGATAGGAACATGGATGTGGCAAGTTGCAAATGGTTTAGACAATGAACCAGTTCTTCCGCGCAGAAATCACATATCATTAAGCAATGAAACTACATTGGAATTTGTTACGGAGGATAAAGAGATAATAAAGCAAGCTCTGTATGAATTGATTGATGAACTTTACGAAAGAATAAAGAATAATAAATATCAATTTAGAACAGTTGGAATAAAATTAATGAGAACTGATTTTAGTATTGAAACTAGAGAAAAATCTTATATCAAATATCAAAGTGAAAAAAAAAGCATTGAATCCATAATAGAAGAAATTTTAGGTAAATTTAATCTAGAAGACAATAATTTGATCGTTCCTTCGAAAAAAATTAAAAATACTAAATTTTTACCTATAAGAAAAGTAGGATTGAAAGTATCAAATTTAACTGCAATAGAAAAAAGTAGTAAAGACAATGAATACAAACAAAAGACATTGTTAGACTATTGTTAACCCATTGTAATCAAACGAAACACTCATAGATTAAATAATTCAGTATATTATTTTGTTCAATTAAATGACATATTGTCTACGATCTGCTTCATTGTTAATAGTTATATTAATGATATATTGGATATTAATTAAATTCATTTCTTGCATTGTAATATTTAGAAAATTATTTTATTAAAAATTTAATTTTATAGATCGCGGTAATAATCTTTTGATATCAAAGTTCTTTAATTAGAAAACTAAAGTTTAGTTAATAACAACTTTTCCTGTCATAAATGGATGTATTAAACAATGGTAATCAAATTGGGCAGGTGAATTAAATGTTTTATCCCATGTGTAGCCCGGAGAAATGGGACCTGAGTCAAATGGTGCTTCCCCATTTGCTATTTCTGGGTTTCTTGCAGCAATTACAGTGTGAGTTATTGAATCACCGTTTGTCCATGAAATTGTACTTTTTGATGATAAACTGATTTGAGGTGGAACAAATGTTTCTAAATTATTTGGGTCTCCTGCTCCTGGTGCAATTGATACTTCTGATTCTTGAGCAAATACATTCAAATATAAATTATAATTAAAATTAATAGCTAATGATAATATTATTGAGATTATCAAAAATAAACCTAAGAATAAAAGATTATACATATATTATTAAGTTTTTTACTATATTTTTACAATTCTAAAAAATATGTAGTAATAAACAATTTGAATATTGAGATAATAGAAAATATAGTAGTATTATATACTAGTCTTTTATAATAATATTATCCTGAAAAAAAAAGTTAATATAAATATTATTTTGAATAACTTAATAATATATTAAAAAAAGTTGAATATTTACTATTTGACTAAAATTTACTTTATTAATATACTCATCATTTTATAAGTTACTAGTTATTTATATAACTAATCTAATGAGAATTATTTTCAATTAATAAAATAATATAAAGATATTAGGTATTATCTTTATATGCACATATAGCTACATAATTTATAGTTAGGTGGGCAGGAGGATTTACACGGTGAATCAATAACTGGTAAATCTGTAATTGGTTCATTTTCATCTGATTCTCCATCTTGTTGTACCGTTGTTGTTGTTTGGATAGAATAAGGTAGACTAATTCTTTCGGATATGAAAATGCTATAATTTTCTTCTCCAAAAATAAAGTGTTGCTCAATAGGTATAATTATTGCATAAATAAAGAAAGCTATCACGCAAGGAATTATAAAGTCAGACAGTTTCATA
>Ga0210076_1000176_pt1 | contig 14067 bp, 10 predicted proteins | sample MayberryNW_Catta_3_FD_184876 | JGI IMG/M metagenome (GOLD analysis project Ga0210076, IMG submission 184876) | Wetland microbial communities from San Francisco Bay, California, USA, that impact long-term carbon sequestration -... | ecosystem: Environmental > Aquatic > Marine > Wetlands ... | reverse complement strand
GGCTGATGATCATGGCGTCGAAATTGCCGCGATTGAAGTTCTCCGCTTTGAAACTCCAAACCCGAGACTCGAGACTTTCAGACTAGTTCATGTCCGCCTTGACGCCGTTCTTCGCGCATTCGTCCGCGAAAAGCTTGCGCATCGCTTCGTCGCCTTCTTCGAATTCGATTTGCTCCACCCCCCTGCTCTTCACCTTGCACCGCCGTGTTCACGTCCATGGCGCGCACGCGGTAGACGTCACCATGGGACGCGGGGAAGGGCTCGATGCCCTGCTGGAGTTCACGGGCCAGATTCAGCAGCCGGCGGCGCGCCGTGATGGAATTATGAAATCTTCGACCAGGCAATGGGCGTGCTAGAAATTAGATACCAAGCCGCTTTTGCGGAGTAGCCGCGAGAACTCTGTAACCCATGTCGCTGTAACCCTTCAGCCGGCGATCATACATCCGGGCTAACATGTGGACGCTAGCGTCGACATAGTCGTAGACTTCTACAACCTGTTTGTTGTCGTGCAACCGGTGCAAGCGGCCGACGTATTGTTGGAGCGTACCCTTCCAAGAAATCGGCATCGCCAGGAACAAGGTGTCTAAGCGCGCATCATCGAAACCCTCGCCGATGTAACTACCTGTTGCGAGGATTATACGCTGGTCGCTTTCCGGGATGCCTGCGAGAGTCTCGTTCACGGAACGACGCTGTTTCCGCCCCATCCCTCCCTTGAGCACGATGACGTTCCGGATCTTGCCAGCCAAGGCCGCCTCCAAACGGCTAATGTGATCTGTTCTACCTGTCAGTACGAGAGGGGAGCGTCCGGCTTCGACGGCATGGATCACGTCCGACACGATGTGTTGATTGCGGGCTTCGTCGGTCACGAGCGCAGCGTAGATGTCTTGGATCGTGGCGTCGGCCATTTGGTCGGGCATTCGGAAATCCGTCGGCCGCGGCATCACCACATGGTCGAAGGGCGTCGAACGGGTCATGGCGCGAGCGCCAAGACTGTAACGGGCCGGTCCACATTGCATGTAGATGATCGGGTGGTGGCCGTCTTTGCGGGTCGGCGTCGCGGTCAGGCCCACGACATACTTGGCTTTCACTTGACGCATCACCCGTTCGAACGTGAACGCCGATAGGTGATGACATTCATCGACGATCACATGACCATAATCGGCTAAGAAATCCTTAACCTCATGCTCGCGATGCAGACTCTGAAGTACCGCGACGTCAATGTTTCCGCTTCGTTTCGTCTTGCCGCCGCCAATCTGGCCGATCTCGTCGATCGGAATATCAAGGAACATTGCCAGGCGTTCGCGCCATTGATCAAGCAATTGCTGCCGGTGCACCATGATGAGGGCATTCACTTTACGCTGCGCGATCAGCCAAGCCGCGACCGCAGTCTTGCCAAACGCAGTGGGGGCACAGATGAGCCCCTCGTTATGCGGTACAACTTGGAAGACGGCTTCCTCTTGGGCTGGACGCAAGGTGCCGTGAAACTTGACTTGAATGGGCTTGCTCATCAGACGCTCGTCGCGCAGTATCGGTTTGATCCCATGGCCTTCGAGGAACGAGAGCACCTCGGACAGACACCCGCGAGGCAATGCCACATGCTTCGCCAAATCCTCGCCACAGGCGATAACGCGCGGCTTGTCATAGGTGGAAAGCCGCATGGCCTGCGCCTTGTAGAATTCCGGATTCTGGAATGCGGCGATTCGAAGCAGGCGATTCAGGATCTCCGGTGGCAACCCCTTCTTATTAATGAAGACTAAATTAGCCAGGACGATTTCACAGGACGCGGGCAACGGTCCTTTGATCGGCGTATCGGGCCGCTTGCGTGACGGCGGCAAAGTCCAAGGATCCGGCTCATTCTCGTCATCGACCGTCGCGATCCGAACGCCAATCAGGTCGCCGTGCTTAAGCGCTTCTGAGATCAGCCTTTCTACCAGGGATTGTGATACTCGACGAACCGAGTAGAGAAAACCCCACTGATCGGCATACGGTCGTAACTCGTCATCCAGGAATTCCGTAAACCCAGACTCACGCGGGCCTTTCTGGAGCGGCAACGCGATCAGGTTGCCGAAGCCTCCCTTTGGCATCGTGTCTTGATTGGGGAAGAATCGATCATAGGAATCAAGCCCCAATTGGTGACGCCGTTCCATCGTGCGCGTCAGGATCAATGAACCCAGCCTCCGCGCAAGGCCAGCAGGTATTGGGCGTTCGAAAAATATCCAGATGTGCGCACCGTTTCCCGAGCGAGACCGCTCCAGTGCTGCCGGCACATTCAACTCTCGGCAAGTGGCCCGGAACGCAGCGGCGTCTTCCTCCCATGCCTTCTTGTCGAAGTCTACGGCCAAGAACCAACAGGTCTCGTCCAAAAGTAATGGATACACGCCGAGCGTTTGCTTCCCAACAAGGTGAGCATGAATCGCTTCGTCGGCTAGCGGAATGTTTTTCCGGGTTTCCTTGTCAACACGTTTTCTGTCCGCCGGCTTGGCAGCGTAGTAAGCCTGCCAATCCCGGTCTGTCCGTGGCGAGTAGCCTGTGCGCCCGTCCTGGCTCTCCCAGCGTTGAGCGTAGACATCCTCGCGGCCACGGAACAGAGATCGGAACAAGGTGATTTTTTCCGGGGTGCTCAGCGACGACTTAACAGGTGCCGGTTCGACTGACGGCATTGCAGGGGAAGGCGCGGGTGCCACGCCATGTTCTGCCAGAAGGTTTCGCAGGCGCTCATTTTCCTCTTCCAGTTCGCGACACTTCTTGCGCAGTGCTTCGAACGCGCCCTCACGGAGGTGATCGCTTCGCATTAGACGATTATCCACCAGCTTATCATCAATAACGACGGCGCCGTTATGTTGTTTCCCAAAGCGCACGGACCGGAACAGCGAACATTCCGTCTCCAAAACTTGCGCAGGCCTCGCCATCGTAAAGGACAATCCCGGCAACAAACCGTTTGCCCGACGCTTCTTTCAGTTTGCGCAACCCACGGAAATCGGCGCCGGTCACTGTGGCAGACGCTTTGATCTCTATGCCTGCCAGCGCACGCGCTCCCCGCTCGATTACAATGTCCACTTCCGCGCCGTCTTTGTCGCGGTAGTGAAAAAACGCTACAGATTCGCCATACCAACTTGCCTGTCGTCGCAATTCCTGAAATGCGAATGTTTCCAGAAGCTGACCGAGGAGCGGCCGATCGCTGGCGAGAGCCGCGGCGTTTATTCCAAGAAGGGCGCAAGCTAGACCAGTGTCTCCCACGTGCAACTTTGGTGTTTTGATGAGTCGGCTCAGGCGGTTGCTGTGCCAGGGTGCCAGTGAATCAACAAGAAACACACGCTCCAACAGCGTAACATAATCACGAATGGTTGGCCGGCTAACCTGGAAGGGCGACGACAGATCCGCCACATTTAACAGTCTGGCCGTCTGCGAAGCTGCCAGCGTAAGCAAGCGCGGCAATATGTCGAGGGAGCTAATGCGGGCTAGATCGCGCACGTCACGCTGAACCAGGGCGTCGAGATAGTCACGATACCAGGTAGCTCGGCGCCTTTCAGTTGGCCGCGCTAATGCTGCTGGATATCCACCGGCAACTATTTTCTCGGCGAGCTGGCTAGCCAATCGGTCGGTTTGCCTTGTCTTAAAATTACCAGCAAAAAGACTGTCGAGAAAACTCGTTGTCCGACGATTGAGTTCACACTGCGCCAACGGATGCAGCCGGATGATTTCCATCCGCCCCGCTAGCGAATCGGCGAGCTTGGGCACGAGCAACACGTTGGCGGAACCTGTCAGGATGAAGCGGCCGGCGCTACGCTTACGATCGACGGCCACCTTCAAAGCGCTGAAGAGTGCCGGCACGCGCTGCACCTCGTCTAAGATCACTCGCTCCGGCAGATCACCGGCGAAACCCACCGGATCGGCCTGCGCTGCCGCACACAAAACAGCGTCATCGAAGCTGACATAGGCGTAGCCCTTTCGCTCACCAATGATCTGCGCCAGTGTGGTCTTGCCACACTGGCGTGGACCGTGGACCAGGACAATCGGCGAATCGGCCAATGCTTCGGTGAGGCGTGGCTCGGCGAAGCGCGGGTAAAGAGCTTTGTCCGGCATCGGCTAATCGTAACCTTAGGGTTCGGCCAATTGCAAGGTTAGGGTTCGGCCAATTGAAAGGTTGTCGAACGGCCGCCGGCGGTGGCATTGCCCATAGCCGGGATGTCGAGCCAGGTTTGTTGGCTTACTGACGGTACAGCACGGCACCTCGCGACCCTAGCTACACCTCGGCGAGCAAACCACTCCGCTTGGCTGGCGATCATCGCGTCGAAGTTGTCGACCGGCGTGTTCACGTCCATGGCGCGCACGCGATAGATGTCACCGTGGGACGCGGGGAAGGGCTCAATGCCCTGCTGGAGGTCGCGGGCCAGATTCAGCAGCCGGCGACGAGGCGTTGAGTACGTGGGCGGACTGAAACGCGCCGAAGTGCGCGCCAAGGATCGCGCGCTAGCGCGGTTACGGATTTCGAGTTTCCGATAGAAGTTCTCCGATCTGAAACTCCAAACCCGAAACTCGGCACTCGAAATTCTTCAGACTATTCCATATCCACTTTTACGCCGTTTTTAGCGCATTCCTCCGCGTACATCTTTTTCATCGACTCATCGACTTCCTCGAACTCGATCTGCTCGACACCTTTCTCTTCTTTTTGTACCGCGGTGTTGGCATGGAGCGCAACGAATTTACAGGGCTGATTGCCGGTATTGTAGTGCTGGTGCCAAGTGCCGGCCGGCGGTGAAATGCACGTGCCTTCGTGCCAATCGTATCTTTCCGGCTTCTCCCCTTCGTTCCACATCAAGGTGTATCCGGTCGAATCGAGCAGAAAAACGTGGGCGCCGGGGCCGTGGCGATGGGCTTTCTTGTAGCGGCCGACGGGAAATTGTGAAACATGCGCCAACATCGCGCTGCCGGACATATGAATGTACATGTTGCGCGTGCCTTTGCCGCGCTTCTCGCGCGGCACGAGATTGATCTTTCGGATATCGGGAATGAAGTTGGAGTGCAGAATGCCGCCGTAGTATTCGGTGAAGTACTTACCATCCTTGGAGAAGAATTCGGGATCGCCCGGATCGAAGCGGTCCTTGAACATATAATTGGTATTGAAAATAAATTCCGGGTCACGGAACAGCTCAAACGCCACCGGCTGGCTCGTCAACGCAAAGTAGCGGCAGGGCTCCGAGCCGCTCGCGTTATGGTGCTGGTGCCAAGCGTTGAGCGGGATCGCAAACGTGCTGCCGCGCTCCCACTCGAAAACTCGCTTTGGCGTACCATCGTACCAGACGCTGGTCGCGCCTCTCCCTGCGGCGACTGTGATGATTTCCTCATAGAGCTGGCGCTGCGGCTTCATGCTCTTGCCCGGGGCGATCTCGGCGATGTAGCCGTCGGCGACCATTTGATCGGAGAACGTACAGATCGCTCCGTGGCAATCCTTACGCTTCCAGTATTCCAACTTCTCCGTGCGCACATCCTGAACGAACGCGCCGCCGATGATGGGGACACCTTCGGACTCGATCCATTTCCTGTAGGGGCTGTACTTGTCCATCATGAATTGGACGTAGGGATGAACTTCGAATTCTTTTACTGGAGTCGCCATGGCCGGTACCTCCTTCTCTCGATTGCTCGTTTGACGTTACCGCTCGACTGGAATGACTGTCAACGAGTGGAGCGGAAGGTTCAAGTGACAAGACAACCAATTCGCATGAACTTGAGGGCTGCGCCGCTTGGTCGCCGAGATTTCTCGCCGGCTTTTCGTATCATCCAGCAAAAATCTCGATCTTCTTGACAAGAAAATTTCACTACGATAGATGAAACAAAAGTTTCATGGCCGCGATCAAAGAGATCCTGACCAAAGTCAAATCACTCAACGGAGCGCAGCGCAAGCTTGGGAACTATCTGCAGAACGATAGCTCCGCTCTGCTGCTTTCCAATGTGAACGATTTGGCCGAGGCGGTGGGCGTCAGCAAAGCGACGGTGGTCCGCTTCGCGAAGACCTTGGGGTATTCGGGGTTCCCCGAGCTCAAGCGTGATATTCAAAAGGAAATGCGTCGAAAGCTGCGCGCGGCCGACCGGATGAAGGAGACTTTCGCCGAGCTGGGCGATGACGAGAATATTTTTGCCAGGCTGATCAAGCGCGATACTCAACTGCTTCAGGAAACACTGCGGGCGGCGTCGTTCACCGATTTCCAAGAAGCCGTGGAAGTGATACTAAAAGCGCGCAAGGTTTTTCTGATCGGCCTCAACGCATCGACGGCGCTGGCTTACATTCTTTATTTCAGGCTCGTGCGCGTTAAGAAGGATGCGCACTGGATCTTTTTGACGGGCGGCACTTCGCTCGTGGAACAACTCGCATTTATGGAACCCGCCGACGTTCTGGTCGCCATCGACTTTCTCGAAGTGCCGCGCGAGGTGCAGACCGCGTTGCAGCACGCCAAGAAAATCGGCGCGCCGATTCTGGGCATCACCGACTTTCCTAGCTCGCCAATCGCCAAGGCGGCCAATGTCTGTCTTTATGCGAAGCGCGGCCTTCATTCGTCGGTTAATTCGCTCACGCCCGCGTTTTCGCTGGTGAACGCTCTGGCGATTGCCGTCGGCTGGGCGAAGAAAGCGGACTCGATCAAAGCGTTGACGGATCTCGATACTTTATTGGAGGAACGCGGGCTCTAATACAGCCGCAGATAAAAGGAGAACAATATGGCAACAAAACTAAAATTCGGCTTACTGCTACCGCACTTTTGCGAGTATGGCTCGACCGAACTCTGCATCGAAGGGTCCAAAAAAGCCGAGGCCTACGGCTTCGACTCGGTTTGGGTCAGAGATCATTTGGTCTTTGAGCCGCACGGCATGGAAGGCGAGGATAATACCCATATCGAAGGTTTGCTCGTCCTCGCGGCGATCTCGTCGGTGTGCAAGAAACTGATTCTCGGCACCGGTACCGTAATCTCCCATCGCCACCCCATTCATTTGGCGCAGTCCATGGCCGGCCTGAGCACCATGTGTGAGAACCTCATCATGGGTCTGGGCCTCGGTACTTTTCCCCATGAATTCGAAGCAGCGGGATACAAAAAGGTTACCTTGCAGGATCGCGCCAATATGGCGAAGATCAATGCGGAGCTTTGTCGCCGCTTCTGGAAGGGTGAAAAGATCACCTACAAGGACGATTATTACGATTTCAAAGACGTCGAGCTCAAACCAACACCAAAGAAGCCGATTCCGATTTGGTACGGCGGCGGCACCCCCGCTTCCGTTCGCCGCGCTGCGGATTACTGCGACGGCTGGATGCCGGGCCGTATTCCGACGGCGACGTTCAACAAGATGGTCAAATATCTCGAAGAGCAATGCAAAGCCAACGGTCGCCCGATGGTCACCACCGGCGCGATTCCCATCACCAGCCTCGACAAGAATCGAGACAACGCGCTCAGCAAAGTCAACGTCAAAGGTCTCATTAATGAAGGCAATCAGCCCGCGAAGAAAACGTGGGTGAGACCCAAGTCCGGTACTTTTTCTACCGTCGAGGATATCGAAGGTCTGCTGATGGCGGGTACTCCCGCAGACGTCGCTCGCGACACCAAACGGTACGAAGAAGCCGGCCTCAACCATATCGTTTTCGATCTACGTTTCCGCTACGCTGATTGGTATCAGCAGATCGATCTGTTAGGTCAGGAAGTTCTGCCGGCTGTAAGAGCCTAAAGCGTTACCAATCGTTCCGACGTTCAAGTCGTTCAAAACGGACGGAAGACCGAGATTGACGGTTTGAACTGTTTGAACAGAGCGTAGCGATTGAACGGAACGAAGTGATTGAACTCTTCAGGAGTTTGTTATGCGAACTGAAAAAGTTAATTTTTATAGCGAAGGCATAAAGCTCGCTGGCGTTCTATATTTACCCGACGCGGATAAGGGCAAACCGTTCGCCGGCATCGTCCAGGGCCCAGGCTTTCTCGGGCTTAAAGATGCGAAGCACTACATCATGATGTTCGACAAGCTCTGCGCCGCTGGTTACGCGTGTCTCTGTTTTGATTACCGCGGTTGGGGCGACAGCGAAGGCGAGCAGCGCGGCTGGGTCATGCCGAAATGGCAAGCGGAGGATATCCGCAGCGCGCTGAGCTACCTGGAAACTCGTCCCGACATCGATGCCGATCGACTCGCCACCTACGGTTCCGGCGGAACCGGCGGAGGCAATGCCGTCTACGTCGCCGCCATCGACTCACGCGTCAAATGCTGTGTCAGCTATCTCGGCGTAAGCAGCGGCCGGGATTGGTTGCACTGCATGCGGCGCGAGTATGAATGGGTCGACTACTTGAAGAGCATCGACGACGACCGCAAGCAGCGCGCGCTTACGGGCAAAGGCGCCATTGTCAGCGCGCGCGAGGGCGGCATCATGGTGCAGACGCCGGAGCGGCAAACGACGACGATCAAGAAAGACGTTGCGGATAAAATTCCCGACGCCATGCCGCTCGCCTGCGCCGAAGCGATATTGGAATATAGTCCCATTGACGTCGTTCATAAGATCTCACCGCGGGGCGCGCTATTCATCGCCGTTGAAGGCGATGCGGTCACGCCCGAGCAGCAGTCCTTCGATCTATATGAGAAAGCCGGCGAGCCTAAAAAACTCGTTTTGTACAAGAAGACTACGCATTACGGGATTTACAATGATTACTTCGACGACGTCGCCGCCAACGTGGTCGACTGGTACGACCGCCATCTGAAGTACCACAAGGTCGAAATCACCGAAAAGAAATAGGAGCGTTCATGAACAAGATTTCATTTGGCGTGAGAGTGCCGAATTCAGGCCCGCTCTCGAGTATCGAGAATATCGTGAGCGCGGCGAAGACAGCCGAAGAATTGGGATTCGACGCGATCTGGGTGCACGACCATGTAGTCTGGAGCACCGAGATGCATCGCCATCACATTTCCTCGGGTGCCTTCGAAGCAATCACCGATTCGCAAGAGGCAAACTTCTTCGAAGCGACGACGATGCTGTCCTATCTCGCCGCGGAAACCAAAAAAATCGTCCTCGGCGTCGCCTGTTTGGTCATGCCTTGCCGCAATCCGATTTATGCCGCGAAACAGTACTCGACCTTGGATCATCTCGCTCAAGGTCGCTTGCTCGTCGGGGTCGGCCTCGGTTCCAAAGCGACGCGCGAATCCGACGAGTTCGGCGTTTTCGGCATTCCCTATGACCGGCGCGGCGATCGGACCGACGAATACATAGAGGCGATGAAGGCGATCTGGACGCAGCCTCTCGCATCTTACAAAGGCGACTTTATCGAGTTCAAAAATGCCGAAGTTTATCCCAAGCCATTCCAGAAACCGCATCCGCCAGTTTGGGTCGGCGGCTGGATGAAGCTTGCCGCCAAGCGCGCGGGCAAATACGGCGAAGGCTGGATTCCCGGATGGCTCTCGCCCAAAGAGATGAAAGTCGGCTGCGATATCTTGGCGCAAGCCGCGCGAGAAAAAGGCCGGGATCCCTCGAAGATCACCATTGCGGTGGAGAAGCTTGCGACCATCGCGAAGAGCCGCGAGGAAGGCTTGAATCTGGCGATGCCGACCCTGAAGACGAGCAGCGAGAGTTACGAGCGCGATATCGACAGCATGCAGTTCGCCCTCGACCGTCACATCTTCGGCTCGGTGGACGACGTGCGCCGGCGGGTCGATGAATTCATCGAAAACGGCGTGCAGCACTTCGAGCTCAAGGTCATCTATCCGACCATGGATAGCCTGAACCGACAGATGGAGCTCTGGGCGGAAAATATTCTGCCGCGATACAACTAGAAGATATGGAGTGTTGGAGTACTGGAGCTATGGAGTAATGCTCAAAATCTAAGACCAACACTCCATCACTCCGATTATTCTTGCTTATGAAACTTTTATTTCAACTCAACGGCAAACCGCGGCAAGTCGATTGCGAAGCGCAGGAAACTCTCGCCGAGGTGCTGCGCAACACGCTCAATCTCAACGGCACCAAAATTTCCTGCGAAGTGCAGGTCTGCGGCGCCTGCACCGTCTTGGTCGACGGCGCGCCCGTGAGCGCCTGCACTTATTTGGCCTATGAAGCGCGCGGCAAAACCGTCACGACGATCGAAGGCCTGGAGAAAGCGGACGGCACGCTCCATCCGCTCCAACAAGCGTTCATCGATGAATTTGCCTTTCAATGCGGTTTTTGCACGCCCGGCATGATCATGTCGGCGAAGGCCTTATTGGACGAGAATCCTAAGCCGACGCGCGACGAGATCATCCATCACATGGACGGTAATATTTGCCGCTGCACGGGTTATGTGCCGATCGTCGCCGCGATCCAGCGCGCGGCGGAAACGATGTCGAAGGAGTCGAAAAAGTGAGCTCCGAAAAAAAGACCGATTTTCACGTCGTCAATCATTCGATCCCGCGCCGCGATGGCCGGGTCAAAGTTACCGGGAGGGCGCAATATGTCGCCGATTTAAAGCTAATCGGCATGGCCTACGCGAAAGTTTTGCGCAGTCCCTACGCTCACGCGAAGATTATTTCCATCGATAAATCACGCGCGGAAGCGCATCCCGGCGTTTATTGTGTCGTCACCGGCTACGATCTCGACGGGTTGAATCCTTATTTCGGCCATGCCGTCAAAGACCATCCGCTGCTGGCGATCGAAAAAGTTCGCTATGCCGGCGAACCGGTGGCGGCGGTGGTCGCAGTCGATGAACGGACCGCCTTCGAAGCGCTCGAATTTATCGACGTCAAGTACCAAGAACTGAAAGGCGTCTTCACGCCGGAAGAAGCGATGGCCAAGGACGCGCCGCTCTTGCACGAAAGAAAATTCGAAGCCGGGGCGCTGCGCGGTTTCGAAGGGGATGTCACCGCCGGCAAAGGGACCAACATTTGCCAGACCCACAAAATCCAGTGGGGCGATGTCGAGAAGGCGTTCAAAGAAGCCGCTGCGGTCGTCGAGGGCAATTATTATTTCCCCATGACCTACGCCTACGCGATGGAACCCTACGTCGCTGTCGCCGATGTCACCGACCAGGGTGTGAACATTTATTCGTCCGCGCAGCATCCCTTTATGGTGCGCCACGACGTGAAATCCATTTTCAATCTACCGGTGAGCAAAGTGCGCCTGATCGTTCCTTTTGTCGGCGGCGGTTACGGCAGCAAGTCGTATACGAAAGTCGAACCGTTGACCGCAGCCTGTTCGTGGAAAGCCAAGCGGCCGGTAAAACTGCAGCTGACCGTTGAAGAAGCGATGTTGACCACCCGCAGCGACGACGCTTACACCTGGATGCGCACGGCGGCGGATACCAACGGCAAGATCATCGCGCGCCAGGCGAAGATCTTCATGAACACCGGCGCCTACGCCGAGAACAGCCCGCTGGTGGTCGAAAAATCGACCAACCGATGTGTCGGCCCCTATGCGATTCCCAATGTCCTGATTGAAAATTGTTCTCTGTACACCAACACGGTGCCAGCCAGTTCCTACCGCGGCTTCGGCTGCGCCCAGGTGACGTTGCCGGGCGAATCGCAGATCGATGAACTGGCCGCCAAGATCGGCAAAGATCCCTATGAATTTCGTTTGGCCAATGCCGCCAAACCCGGCGAAGAATTTTTTCCCGGCATGCGGCCTTTCGACGGCACGCTCAAACAGGACTTGGAGACCGCGGCCAAGGCTGTCGGTTGGGGCACGCCCTTGGCTAAAGGCCATGGCCGTACCGTCGCCTGCTCCGGCAGCGACGCGGGCGCCTATCCGCTCACGTCGACCGCCGTGCGCGTACATGCCGACGGCTCCGTCACGATCATGACCGGCAGCACGGAACTCGGACAGGGAAGCCATACGGTTCTGCCGCAAATCGCCGCGGAAGCGCTCGGCGTCCCGTTCGAGAATGTGAATGTGGTCTCTTCGGACACCGCAATTACGCCTTACGATCGCTCGACCGGCGCCAGCCGGACGACGACCCTCATGGGCAGCGCTGTGCTGGAAGCAAGCGAGGAAGCCATCCAGCAGATGGTTGTGATGGCCGCCGATGTGCTCAAAGTCAAAGTTGAAGAGATTCAAAAAGTCCGCGGTGGGATTCGCTGTGGCGAGATCCAGCTCAATTGGTCTCAAGTGATCAGTAAATTTTACGCGCTTCCCGACGGCGAAGTGATCGGCCGATCGTATATAAGAAAATCCGGTAAGTTCGCCGCGCTGCCTGTTTTTTGGGAAGCCGCCGCCACCGGTGTTGAAATTTCCGTCGATGAGGAGACCGGCAAAATCACCATGGAGAAGCTTGCCACAGTCGGCGACGTAGGTCTGGCGATCAATCCCGCGCTGGCCGAAGGCCAGGACATCGGCGCCGCGACCATGGGCATGGGCATCGGTCTTTTTGAAGAGCTCGTGTACCAAGGCTCTCAGTTGATGAATGGCTCGATTCTCGACTACCGCCTGCCGCGTTTTTCCGACCTACCGAAAAAAGTGGAGCTGCACCTTGTGCAAAATCAGGACGGCGTCGGCCCATATGGCGCCAAAGGCGGCGGGGAAGCATCGCTGAATTCCATGGCGGCCAACATCGCCAACGCGGTCGACCGCGCCGTGGGCGTGCGTATCCGCCAAGCCCCGCTGACCCCGGAGCGAGTTTGGCGCGCGCTCCGCGATAAAAAATCGAAGATGGAGGATCGAGGATAGAAGATCGCAATTTTCGGAGGCATTCCTCCGAACAATCCAAAATCCAAAATCTAAAATCCCTATGATGCCCTTGAGACGTTTTACCATTCATCAACCGAAGACCGTCGCCGAGGCCGCCCAGATGCTAGCCGAATTCGGCGAGAAAGGCCGGCTTTATGCCGGCGGGACAGAACTGCTGCTGGCAATGAAGCATGACCTGCTTCGCTATGAGCATCTGGTCGATGTGAAGACGATCCCGGATCTCGACAAGATCGAAACAACAAATGGCGCGCTGATGATCGGCAGCACGGCGACGCACCGGGCAATCGAGCGATCCAATTTAGTGCAGCAAAATTTACCGGTGCTGGCCGAGCTGGAAGCCAACGTCGCGAATGTGCGCGTCCGCGCCAGCGGCACTCTCGGCGGCAACCTTTGTTTCGCCGAGCCGCACTCCGATCCGGCAACGCTGCTGATCGCTCTCGGCGCAAAAGCGCACGTGCAAGCCAAATCCGGAAGCAGAACGGTGGATATCGACGAGCTCATCACCGGCGCTTACGAAACTTCGCTGGCCAACGACGAAGTACTCGCCGCCGTGGAGATCCCGGTTTTGCGCAAATCCCAACGCGTAGCTTATTTGAAATTCCAGCTCAAAGAGCGCCCGACACTTGGATTGGCGTTAGTGCTGGATCTCGACGGCGAAACGATCAGTAAAGCAAGCGCGGTGGTCGGCAGCGTCGGCGCGGTGCCGACGCGATCCGATAAGGCCAATCAACTCCTCGCCGGTTCCAGATCGCAAGTAGAGAAACAGTGGGCCGATGCGGGCGAGGCGCTGGCGCAGGCGGCGGACCCGGTGGACGATCTCGAAGGCAGCGCCGATTATAAGCGGCACTTGATCGGAGTTTTCCTGCGCCGAGCTTTCATCAAGGCGCTTTCCTAAAAATTCTTAAGACGGATTTTTGTTCGTCGACTCTGAATTCTATGTTCCTTGGGCTCAACATCAGTGTGCCTATTGTGTCATTCTGAGGAGCGCTGCGACGAAGAATCTGCTTTGGCAGTTTTCATACGCACTTACCACCACCGTCGCTGAGTAAAGCAGATCCTTCGCCGCGGGCTCAGGATGACCGGAGGGAAATTTCGCGCCACGCGGTGGCGGGGATCGTAATCGGCAATTTGCCATCATGTCGATTTCACTTTACCTCGCTACTCTGATCCGTGCCGCTGCGGGTTTACTGTGTTGTCGAGTCTCTCTTTCGGAGAAAAAATGGCAGGTGAAAAAACCGTCAACGACATCACCTTTCGTATCCGCCACACGATGATGCTCGTCAGCAACCTCGATCGCAGCATGGATTTCTATACGCGGCTGTTGGGGATGGACACCCAGCGTATTCGTCTCGTACCGGAGAAAAACGAGCGCGTCGGCTATCTCGGTTACGGCACTG
>Ga0210076_1000175_pt1 | contig 14073 bp, 14 predicted proteins | sample MayberryNW_Catta_3_FD_184876 | JGI IMG/M metagenome (GOLD analysis project Ga0210076, IMG submission 184876) | Wetland microbial communities from San Francisco Bay, California, USA, that impact long-term carbon sequestration -... | ecosystem: Environmental > Aquatic > Marine > Wetlands ... | reverse complement strand
GCCGAGTGACCTACGCGGACACGCCGGGCGTCGTGGAGACGAGCGTGGCGCTCGGCGAGGTGACACTGGTCGTCGATCCGGCACGGCTCGTCGAGGCGTGCACGCACCTTCGCGACGAGCACGGCTTCAACTTCCTGAGCGACATCGCGGCGGCCGACTACCTCGGCTGGGGAGAGCCGGGCGTCGCGGGATACATCGGCACGGCCGACGGACGCGACCTGAACGCTCCCGGGTCGCAGGGCCTCGCTCGCGTGCCCGACCCGAAGCCCAAGCGATTCTCCGTCTCGTACCACCTCCTCCGCGTGAACGACGATCCCGCCCGCCTGCGGGTACAGGTCTGGCTCGACGAGGGCGAGGCGGTCGCAACCGTGATCCCGGTCTGGCCCGCGGCCGACTGGTACGAGCGGGAGCAGTGGGACCTGGTGGGCATCCCGTTCGACGGCCACCCGTACCTCGTCCGCCTGCTCATGCCCGAGGACTGGGAGGGGCACCCGCTCCGCAAGGACTATCCGATCGGCGGCGAGCCCGTCCGCTTCTCCGGCGAGGACTGAGAAACCGTGAGCGTCCTGCCGTCCACGCGCATCTACGAGGGAACACGGATTCCGAGCCCGACTCCGACGATCCTCGAGATCGACCCCGAGAAGCACCGCCTCGAGGACATCCTCACCGTCAACTTCGGGCCGAACCACCCCTCCACGCACGGCGTGCTGCGTCTGATCGTGGATCTCGACGGCGAGACGGTCGCGGGGATCGAGGCGGTCATCGGCTACCTCCACACCGGCTTCGAGAAGAACATGGAGGCCAAGAGCTGGTGGAAGTCCGTGACCTACGCGCCGCGCATCGACTACGTCTCCTTCCATGCGAACGAGCTGGTCTACGTGCTCGCGATCGAGAAGCTGCTCGGCATCGAGGTCCCGCGGCGTGCGACCTGGGCACGCATGGCCCTCGCGGAGCTCAACCGCATCCACTCGCACCTCGTGTGGCTCGGCACCTCCGCTCTCGAGATCGGGGCGATCTCGCTCTTCTGGTACGCCTTCGACGACCGCGACCAGGTCCTCGACCTCTTCGAGATGGTCGGGGGCACGCGGATGCACACGCGCTACACGCAGGTCGGCGGGGTCGCGGAGGACCTGCCCCCGGGCTTCGCGGCCGAGGCGCGCAAGTTCTGCGACTCGATTCCGAAGTCGGTGGACGAATACGAGGCGATCCTCGACCGGAACGCGATCTGGCTCGAGCGGACGAAGGGAATCGGCCTGCTCTCGGCCGACGATGCCCTCGCGCTCGCGCAGTCGGGGCCGGTGCTCCGCGCGTCCGGCGTCGACTGGGACCTCCGGAAGGCCATGCCGTACCTCGCCTACGACGACGTCGAGTTCGACGTCCCCGTGTACGCGAACGGGGACGTGTACGACCGCTACAAGGTCCACATGGACGAGATGCGCGAGTCGGTGCGCATCGTCCGGCAGTGCCTCGACCGGCTCGACGAGCTGGAGGGAGAGCCCTGGATCGCCGACGACCGCAAGGTCGTCCTCCCGCCGCGGCACGAGCTCCACACGTCGATGGAGTCGCTGATTCACCACTTCAAGATCGTCACGGAGGGCTTCACGGTCCCCGAGGGCGAGGTGTACGTCGTCATCGAGTCGCCTCGCGGCGAGGCCGGCTGCTACCTCGTCTCCGACGGCGGCGCCCGCCCGTGGCGCGTCAAGTTCCGCCCGCCGAGCCTGGCTGCCCTGCAGGCCACGGCGACGACCGTCCAGGGCGTGCTCGTCGCAGACCTCGTCGCCGTCGCCGCCTCTCTCGACCCGGTGATGGGAGACGTCGACCGGTGAGCGCGTACGCCGAGATCCAGAAGCTGCGCAGGCGTTACCCGGACTCGACCTCCGCGGTGCTGCCCGCTCTCCGCCTCGCGCAGGAGGGCCACGACGGCTGGCTTCCGCCCGAGGCGCTCCGCGAGGTCGCCGAGGCACTCGAGCTCACGCCCGCGTACTGCCTGTCGATCGCCTCGTTCTACGACCAGTTCCACCTCGAGCCGGTCGGGCGCACGCACGTCGAGGTGTGCACGAACGTGTCCTGCGCGCTCGCCGGAGCGCAGCAGGTCGTCGAGGCATTCGAGCGGGAGCTCGGCGTGACGGCCGGCTCGACCTCGCCCGACGGGGCCTACAGCCTCGCGACCGTCGAGTGCCTCGGCGGCTGCGGCTGGGCGACGGTCGTCGCGGTCGACAACCGCCACCGGCTGCGCGTGCAGGCCGCCGACGTGCCCGGGATCGTCGAGGAGCTGCAGGGTGCCGGAGAGGCCTGAGGTCGTCTTCGCGGGGACGGACGGCGGCGCCGTCCTCTCGATCGCGGACTACGAGGCCGCGGGGGGCTTTCGCGCGCTCGCGAAGGCGCGCGAGCTGGCGCCGGACGACGTGATCGCCGAGCTCGAGGCGTCCGGCCTGCGCGGACGCGGCGGCGCCGGGTTCCCGACGGGCCGCAAGTGGGCGTTCGTCCCCAAGCCCGACCAGCTGCCGAAGCCGCACTATCTCGTCGTCAACGCGGACGAGTCCGAGCCGGGGACGTTCAAGGACCGCGAGATCATGCTGCGCGTCCCCTTCCGCTTCCTCGAGGGTTGCCTGATCTCGGCCCACGCCATCCAGGCCAAGACCGTGTTCGTGTACATCCGTGGCGAGTACGAGCAAGAGTTCGAGATCCTCCGGGACTCGCTCGAGGCCATGCGCAAGGCCAAGCTCCTCGGCGGTGTCACGATCGTGCTCCACCGCGGGGCGGGCGCGTACATCTGCGGAGAGGAGACGGCGCTCCTCGAGTCGCTCGAGGGAAGCCGCGGGCTGCCGCGGCCGAAGCCGCCGTTCCCCGCGATCGAGGGGCTGTACGCCGCGCCGACGGCGGTGAACAACGTCGAGTCGATCACGACGGCGACCATGGTTCTCGAGCTCGGGGGTGCCGAGTACGCCAAGCTCGGCGTCGAGAACTCGAGCGGCACGCGCGTCTTCTCGCTGTCGGGCGACGTCGTGAGCCCCGGGAACTACGAGCTGCCCCACGGGATCTCACTGCGGGAGCTGATCTACGACATCGGCGGCGGCGTCCCGAACGGACGGGAGCTCAAGGCGGTCATCCCCGGCGGGTCGTCCACGCCCATCCTGACCGCCGAGGACATCGATACGACGCTCGACTTCGACGCGCTGGTCGCCGCCGGCTCCTCCATCGGCTCGGCCGGGGTGATCGTCATCGACGACCGCTGCTGCATGGTGCAGCTCGGGGCGCGCGTCTCCCAGTTCTACGAGCACGAGTCCTGCGGGAAGTGCACGCCCTGCCGTGTGGGGACGCGGTGGCTCACGCAGATCCTCCAGAAGATCGAGGGCGGCCGCGCCTCGCAGGTCGACCTCGACCTCCTGCTCTCCGTTTGCGACCGCATCCTCGGCAAATGCCTGTGCCCGCTCGGCGACTCGGACGCGATCGTCGTCGCGAGCTACGTCGCCCGCTTCCGCGACGAGTACCAGGCGCACATCGACCTCGGCCGCTGTCCGTTCGAGGGCGAGTCCTCGCTGGAGCGAATCCTGGCACCATCCGCGATGCACGAGCACGGCCACGAGGCGGCCCATGTCTGAGACCGTCACGCTCACCGTCGACGACCGGCAGGTCGCGGTGGCGAAGGGGACCGGGCTCGTCGAGGCCGCGCAGGCGGCGGGCGTCGAGATCCCGGTGTTCTGCTACGAGCCCCGCCTCGGGCCGCCCGTCGGAGCCTGCCGGATGTGCCTCGTCGAGATCGAAGGCATGCCGAAGCTCCAGGCCGGCTGCACCCTGACCGCCCAGGACGGGATGGTCATCCGCACGGCCGCGACCTCGCAGAAGGCGGCCGAGGGCCAGGAGGCGACGCTCGAGTTCATCCTCGTCAACCACCCGCTCGACTGCCCGGTCTGCGACAAGGGCGGCGAGTGCCCGCTGCAGGACCTCACCTTCCGCTACGGGCCCGGCCGGACGCGGATGAGCTTTCCGAAGCTCACGTTCGACAAGCCGATCCCCGTCTCGCCGCTCATCGCCTTGGACCGCGAGCGCTGCATCCTCTGCTACCGGTGCACGCGCTTCTCCGAGGACGTCTCCGAGGACGGGCTCCTCGTCCCCCGGAACCGCGGGGCGCACACCGTGATCGCCACCTTCGAAGACGAGCCGTACCGCTCGCCCTTCTCCGGCAACGTGATCGAGCTGTGCCCCGTCGGCGCGCTCACCTCGACGCTCTATCGCTTCGAGGCGCGGCCCTGGGACATCCAGAACGTGCCGACCGTGTGCACCGGCTGCGCCGTCGGCTGCAACGTCTCCGCCACGATCCGCGAGGGGAAGGTGAAGCGCGTCCTCTCGCGGAACCATCCCGAGATCGACCGGGGCTGGCTCTGCGACAAGGGACGGTTCACGTACCCGCACCTGCTCGCCCGCGACCGCATCACGACGCCCCTGCGCCGAGGACCGGGCGGCCTGAGAGAGGTCGGCTGGGACGAGGCGCTGGACGCGGCGGAGGAGATTCTGCGCGCTGCGGGAGACGCGGTCGTGACCGCGCTCTCCGGATCCGAGACGACGGAGATCGCCTACGCGCTCGGACGCGTGCTCCGCGGCGGGCTCGGAGCGCACGCCGCCGTCCTCCCGGAAGCGACCTCCGACGCCCTCGAAGCGTTTCGCCTGCCCCTGTCGGCGATCGCCGAGGCCGAGGTCGTGGTCGTCGTCGGCGACGACCCCGTCGTGGAGCGGGCGCCGATCGTCGACCTCTGGATCAAGGAAGCCGCACGGCGGGGTGCCGAGGTCGTCACCTGCGCGCCGAGCGGGGACGTCCCGACCGCGCCCGCCGGCGCGTCGGCGTTCTGCACCGAGCTCGCGGATCCCGCGAACGCGCTCGGGAAGCGGCTGCGGAAGGCGGAGCGCGCGATCCTCGTCTGGTCCGGCCCTGGCGGCGGAGGCGGCGCACGCATCGCCGAGCTCGCGCACGCGCTGGGTCTCCACGAGAAGCCCGGCAGCGGGGCCTTCCACCTACCGACGACACCGAACGGGCGGGCGGTCGCAGCGGCCTGGTCGGCTGCCGCCGACGCCGAGGATACGAACCCCGAGCCGATCGGGGTCCTCGTCGTCTCCGGCGACGAGGCCGCCTCCGACCCGGACGTCCGCGCGCTGGCGGAACAGGCGGAGCACGTGATCGTCCTGACCATGTTCCAGGGGCTCGCGGCCGGGTGGGCCGACCTGATCCTCCCCGCGACCGCCGCCCTCGAGCGGGACGGCACGACGATGAACCTCGAAGGGCGCCTCCAGCGGCTGCGGCGAACCGTGCTCCCGCCCTGTCCCGACGAGCTCGCCTGGCTCTCGCTGCTCGGCGCGCGGCTCGGAGTCCCGATCGCGCCCGACGCGCCGGCCGTCTATGCGGAGCTCGGGGAGAAGCTCTTCCGCGATCTTTCACTCGAGGACCTCGGGCTGGAGGCACCGCTCCCGGCGAGGCAGCCGTACGCGGCCCCTCCTGCCGGCACGACGGAGCCCCCGCCGCCGCTCCCGGCCCCCGCGTCGGAGCACTTCGTCGGGGAGCTCCGGCTGCACCGGTACCAACCGCTTTTCTCCGGGCCCGCCGTGGAGCGGGTGCCGGAGCTCCGCTTCCAGCGGCCCGAGCCCGAGCTCGAGCTCTCCGTGGCCGACGCCGAGCGGCGCGGGATCGCCTCCGGGGACGCGGTTGTCGTCCGGTCGAACGGCACGTCGGTGGAGCTGCGGGCCCGGGTCGACCGCCGCCTCGTCGAGGGCGTGGCGCGCGTGGCCGCCGAGCACGCGGGAGACCTGCACGCGGCCGTCGAGGTGGTGAAGGCGCCGTGACTCCGGAGTGGTGGGTCAGCCTGCTCCAGGCCTTCGTGATCATCAACCTCGTGATGGGGGCGTTCGCCTACCTGACGCTCGTCGAGCGGAAGGTCATGGGGCGCATGCAGCTCCGCTACGGGCCGAACCGCGTCGGCCCCTACGGGCTCCTGCAGCCGATCGCCGACCTCCTGAAGCTCCTGCACAAGGAGAGCTTCTACCCGGCCGCCGCGATCGACTGGCTCTACCTGCTCGGCCCGTTCCTCGCCGCGTTCACCGCGCTCACGACGTTCTCCGTCATCCCGTTCGGCCCCGGCTGGGAGGTCGGCGGCGTGTACATCCCGGGCCAGGTCGCGGACGTCGACATCGCCCTCATTCTGGTCTTCGCCGTCGGCTCGCTCGGCGTCTACGGGTTCATCGTCGGCGGCTGGGCGTCGGACTCGAAGTACGCCCTGCTCGGCTCGATGCGGACCTGTGCGCAGCTCGTGTCCTACGAGGTCGCGCTCGCGCTCTCCGTGCTCGGCGTCGTGATCATGGCCGGGTCGCTCTCCCTGACGGAGATCGTCGCCGCCCAGTCCGACACCGTCTGGTACGCGGTGCCGCAGTTCGTCGGGCTCGTCGTCTTCCTCTTCGCCGGGACCGCCGAGACGGCCCGCGCGCCGTTCGACCTGCCCGAGGCGGAGCAGGAGCTGGTCGCCGGCTACCACACGGAGTACGGAGGCATGCGCTTCGGCCTCTACACGATGTCCGAGTACATCAACCTCATCACGCTCTCCGCCCTCTGCGTGACGCTCTTCCTCGGCGGCTGGCACGGCCCCGGCTGGGACGGGCCGAGCTGGCTGGGCCCGATCTGGTTCCTGGCGAAGCTCGTCGTGCTCCTCTACGTCTTCATCTGGATGCGCACGACGCTCCCGCGCCTGCGCTACGACCAGCTGATGCGCTTCGGCTGGAAGGTCCTCCTGCCCGTCGCGACGGTGAACGCCATCGTCACCGCGCTCCTGGTGGTGGCGCTGTGAGCCCGCAGCCGCTTGACTCGCTGAAGGGCTTCGCCGTCACCTTCCGGCAGATCTTCCGGAAGCCGATCACGCAGCAGTACCCGGAGTACAAGCGTCCCGTCTATCCCCGCTTCCGTGGGCGCCACCGGCTGTGGAAGCACGAGAACGGCCTCGAGAAGTGCGTCGGCTGCTCGCTCTGCGCCGCGGCCTGCCCGGCGGACTGCATCCGGGTCGTGGCGGAGGAGAACACGGCCGAGAACCGCGTCTCCGCGGGAGAGCGCTACGCGCGCATCTACGAGATCAACATGAGCCGCTGCATCTTCTGCGGCTACTGCGAGCTCGCGTGCCCGTTCGACGCGATCACCCTCGGGAACGAGTTCGAGATCTCCGAGTACTCGCGCGACGACCTCATCTACACGAAGGACATGCTCCTCGCCGAGCCGATCAAGCGCGTCCCCGTCGCCGACCGCGACCGCTTCGACACGCCAGCACCCGCGTACAAGGAGCGGAGCTAGCCATGGCCGGGATCACGGTCGACACTGCGGCCGCGAAGCGGACGCCTTCAGGGATTTCGAGCGAGCGGGATCCGCGTGAGCGGATCGCGCTCTGCGGGATGTAATGGGTGAGTTCCTCGTCTGGGTCGTGTGGTTCCTCGCCGCAGGCGGGTGTCTCACAAGCGGGGTCGCGGTCGTCAGCCTGACGAACCCCTTCTACTCGGCGCTCGCGCTGATCGCGAACCTCGCCTCGCTCGCCGTGCTCTACCTCCTGCTCGCCGCCGAGTTCCTCGCGGCCGCGCAGGTCCTCGTGTACGCCGGTGCCGTGATGGTCATGTTCCTGTTCGTCGTCGCCTACCTGGGCGGGAAGGCGGACGCGCCGTGGGCGGGAGGGCCTCCGCTCCTGCGGACGGCGGCGGTCGTGGCGGCCGCCGCGCTCCTCGTCGAGGTCGTCGTGGTGCTCGGGCTCGCCTGGGGCGACGACCTCAGCGAGCCGGCCGAGGTCACGGACGGCTTCGGGGGCCCCGCCGCGATCGGGGAGCTCTTCCTCACGGACCATCTGCTCGCGTTCGAGATCACGTCGATCGTGCTGCTCGTCGCGGCGATCGGCGGGGTCGTCCTCGGCACGTCCCGCGAGCGTGAAGCCGAGTGATGGGCCCGGGCGTCGGGTGGTACCTGATCGTCGCCGCGATCCTGTTCGGCACCGGCGCGCTCGGGGTCATGCTCCGGCGCAGTCCGCTCATCGTCCTGCTCTCCCTCGAGATCATGTTGAACGCCGGCAGCCTCACCCTGATCGCGTTCTCGCGCCAGCAGGGGAACCTCGACGGCCAGGTCTTCGCGCTGGCGGCGATGGCCGTCGCCGCGGCGGAGGTCGCGATCGGGCTCGGCCTCATCGTGGCCATGGCCCGCAAGGACATGCCGCTCGACGTCGATCAGGCGAGCACCCTGCGAGGCTGAGTGGAAGCCGGCGGCTGGATCTGTCTGCTCGCGCCGCTCACCGGCGCGCTCGCGATCACGCTCGCGGGCGGGCGCATCTCGCGCCGGACGGCCGGCTGGGTCTCGACGCTGACGACGTTCGTCGCCTTCGGCGGCGCGCTCACCGCGTTCGTCGCCGCCTGGGGCCGCGACGCCCACGACCGCCAGGAGCTCTCGACGGCATACACCTGGCTCGCCGCGGGCGATTTCGAGGTCGGCTTCCAGATCCTCGTCGACCCGCTCTCGACGGTGATGATGCTCGTCGTCTCCGGCGTCGGCGGGCTCATCGTCTGGTACTCGATGGGCTACATGGCCGGCGACGACGAGGAGCGCCGGTACTTCGCGTACATGTCGCTCTTCGTCTTCTCGATGCTCATGCTCGTGGAGGCGGGGAACTTCCTCCTCCTCCTCGTCGGCTGGGGCCTGGTCGGGCTCGCCTCGTACCTGCTGATCGGGTTCTGGCACAAACGGCCCGAGGCGGTCGCGGCCGCGAAGAAGGCCTTCGTGATGAACGCGATCGGCGACGCGACCTTCGCCCTCGCCGCGGTCCTCCTCATCTGGGAGACGGGCACGCTCGAGTACCTGGGCGTCTTCGAGCAGGTCGACGGCCTCTCCTCGACGACCGTGAACCTCGTGGCGCTGGGCCTCCTCGGAGGCGCGGTCGCGAAGTCGGCGCAGATCCCGCTCCACACCTGGCTCCCCGACGCCATGGAGGGTCCGACGCCGGTCTCCGCCCTCATCCACGCCGCGACCATGGTGACCGCCGGGGTCTACCTCCTCGTCCGGGCGCACCCGATCTTCGAGGCCGCCGTGGACGTCCAGCACCTCGCCGCGATCCTCGGCGTGATCACGCTCCTCGCCGCCGGCCTGATCGCGCTCGTGCAGTGGGACATCAAGCGCGTGATCGCGTACTCGACGATGTCGCAGATCGGGTACATGTTCATGGCCGCGGGCGTCGGCGCGTACGGCTACGCGATCTTCCATCTGATGACGCACGCCTTCTTCAAGGCGCTGCTCTTTCTCGCGGCCGGCGTCGTCATCCACCACCTCGCAGACGAGCAGGACATCCGTCGCATGGGCGGCCTGAAGGACGCGCTCCCGCGAACCCACCTCGCCTTCCTCGTCGGGACGCTCGCGCTCGTCGGCATCCCGCCCTTCGCGGGGTTCTGGTCGAAGGACGCCGCGATCTCCTCGACGCTCGCGCTGGGCGGCGCGCTGGGGTGGACGCTCTACGTGGGTGCGCTCGCGGGTGTGCTGCTCACGGGTGCGTACTCGTTCCGGCTCTACTACGCGGTCTTCCACGGCACGCCGGCCGAGGCTCGGCCCGAGGCCCACGGGCACGGGCATGGCGAGGGCCCGACGTCCATGCTCGCCCCGGTCGGCATCCTCGCGATGCTCTCCGTGGTCGGGGGCCTCGTCTCGATTCCCGGCGTCTGGCACCCGTTCACGCACTGGGTGGGCGAGAGCGCGGAGGCGGTCGTCGAGCCGACGACCGCGCAGGACTACCTCACCAGCGCGCTCGCGGTGGCCCTCGGCCTCGTCGGTCTGTTCCTCGCGCGCCGCGCGTTCCAGGCCGATCGGCAGCTCGTCACGTCGCCGGCCGCGTGGCAGGTCCTCGAGCACAAGCTCTACTTCGACGAGCTCTACGACGCGCTCTTCTACCGCCCCGCGGTCGCCCTCTCGAACGCGCTCCGCCGGAACGTCGAGGAGCCGATCGTCGAGCGCTCGCTGGAGGAGATCGGCTCGGGGACGATCGAGGTGGGCGGCGGGGTCGGCCGCCTGCAGTCCGGGCTGCTCAGGAGCTACGCCCTCGCGATCGCGTTCGCGGTCGCCGTCCTCGTCGTCGTCTTCGTGGCGGTGCGCTAGATCGTGCTGACCACGTTCCTCATCCTGCTCCCGCTCGTCGGAGCGCTCGTCGTCGCCGCGCTCCCGCTTCCGCGCACCGCGACCGCCGGGCTGGCCTTCCTCGTCGCGCTCATGGAGGTGGGCCTCTGGATCGTCGCCGCCGCGCGCTTCGACTTCGACGACGGCGGGCTCCAGCTCGGCACGTCGCGGGAGTGGGTCGAGAGCCTCGGGATCTCGTACTCGGTCGGCTTCTACGGCTTCTCGATCTGGCTCGCAGGCGTCACCGTGATCGTCTCCGCAGCCGCGATCGGGTACGCGCTGTGGGTCGGCCGCGACCGCCCGCGCGCCTACCACGCGCTGATGCTCTTCCTCACGGCGGCGGTCGTCGCCACCTTCGCAGCGCAGGATCTCCTGCTCTTCTACGTCTCCTTCGAGGCGATGCTCATCCCGCTCTACGTGCTCATCGGGGTCTGGGGAGGAGCGCGGCGCCAGGCGGCCACGCTGACGTTCGTCGTGTACACGATGGTGGGCTCCCTGCTGATGCTCGCCTCTGTCGTCGCCTTCGGCGTGACGCAGGGCACCTTCAGCCTCGTCGACTCGGGGACGAGCGACAACGTCTGGATCTTCCTCGGCTTCGCGATCGCGTTCGCGGTCAAGGCGCCGCTCTTCCCCTTCCACGGCTGGCTGCCTCTCGCCTACCGCGAGGCGCCGGTGGAGGTCGCCGCCGTGCTCTCGGCGATCGTCTCGAAGACGGCGATCTACGGCTTCCTGCGCATCGGCTTGCCGAAGTTCCCGGAGCCCGTCGACGACCTCACCGTCCCGATCCTCGTGCTCGCGGCCACCGGGCTCGTCTACGGCTCGGTGCTCGCGTTCCGCGCACCGGATCTCCGCGGGATCGTCGCGTACTCGTCGATGGCCCAGATGGGGCTGATCACGCTCGGCGTCTTCGCCGGGAACGACCTCGGGATCGACGGCGCGGTGCTGCAGTCCGTCGCGCACGCGCTGATCTCCGCAAGCATGTTCCTGCTCGTCGGGATGGTCGAGCGTCGATGCGGTACCGGCGAGCTCGACGGGCTCGGGGGCATGGCCCGCGGACGGCCCGTGCTGGCGACGGTGCTCCTCGCAGCAGGGGTCATCGCGCTGGCGGTGCCCGGCTCCGCGACGTTCGCGGGCGAGTTCCTGATCATCGCCGGGGTGTACGAGCAGGGCTGGGGGTACGCCGCGATCGCAGCTCTCGGCATCGTGCTCGCCGCCATGTACACGCTGCGGCTGATCTCGGCCGTCCTGCACGTGCGGCCCGGGCCTGCCGTCCGCGACGAGGCGCTCGACCTCCGCAGCGGCGAGGTGGCGCTCGTGCTCCCGCTCGTCGTCTGCCTCCTCGTGCTGTCCGCCTGGCCCGCGCTCGTCAGCCAGAGCTCGTTCGCCGACGACCGGCCGGCCCAGGTCCTCGCCGAAGGCTTCCCCCGATGATCGAGACGCCGTCGGTCGACTGGTTCGCGCTCTCGCCGACCCTCGCGCTCCTCGGCGCGGCCGGCGTGGCGCTCATGGTGGCCGTGCTCCTGCCTCCGTGGATGCGGAAGGGGGTGTCGGCAGCGACCGCCTTCGTCGGCTTCGTGCTCGCCGCGGGGCTGGCCGGCTACGTCTTCGACCAGAGCCCGACCGCCGAGGCGCTGATCGGGGAGTCGATGACGCGTGACCGCCTGGCCGCGCTGACGCAGGTGATCCTCGGCGTGACGGGTGCGGTCGTCGTCCTCGTCTCGTGGGCGGAGCGACGGCGCGCGGGCCACGGCGAGTACTACGCGCTTCTCGCGACGGCAGGGGCGGGAATGGTGTTCTTCGTCGGCGCGGGGAACCTGATGACGCTGTTCCTGGGACTCGAGTGGTTCTCACTCTGCCTGTACGTCCTCGTCGCGTTCGACGCGGATCGCGCGGCCTCGCTGGAGGCGAGCCTCAAGTACCTGATCGTCGGCGGCTTCGGCTCGGCGGTGCTGCTCTTCGGGTCAGCGCTCGTCTACGGGGCCACCGGGGAGCTCGGCTTCTCGCAGATCGCCGCGGCGGGCGCCGGGGACGACGCGTTCCTCGTCGCCGGCCTCGCGATGATCCTCGCCGGCCTCGCGTTCAAGGTCTCGGCCGCGCCGTTCCACATGTGGACACCCGACGTCTACGAGGGCGCGCCGACCTCCGTCACCGCGTTCATGTCCGCCGCGACCAAGGCGGCCGCGATGGTCGTGACGCTCCGGCTGCTCGTCACGGCCTTCCCGGAGGAGAGCGACATCTGGACGATCGCGGTCGCGGTGCTCGCCTGCGTCTCGCTCGTCTGGGGCAACCTGGGGGCGCTCGCGCAGCGCGACCTCAAACGGCTCCTCGCGTACTCCTCGATCTCGCACGCGGGGTTCCTCCTCATCGCGGTGGCGGCCGCGAGCGAGCGCGGCACGGAGGCGCTCCTCTACTACCTCGTGCCGTACTCGGCGATGTCGGTCGGCGCCTTCGCGGTGGTCGCGGCACGCGAGCGCGAGCTGGGCAAGGCGGTGACGCTCGAGTCGCTCGCCGGCCTCGGCTGGGAGCGGCCCCTGTACGGCGTGTCGATGTGGATCTTCATGCTCGGCTTCGCCGGGTTCCCGCTCACGGGCGGGCTCTTCGGGAAGCTCTTCGTCTTCTCGGCGGCCTACGACTCGGGCGACTGGTGGCTCGTGCTCGTCGGCGTCGCGGCGACCATGGTCTCCCTCGCCTACTACCTGAACGTCGTCCGCTGGATGTACATGCGCTCGGGGGTGGAGCTGCGCCTGGCGCCCGCGGGCGGCTCTCCGCCGTACGACCCGGCGCTCGCGACGGCGGTCGGAGCCGCGGTCTTCGTCACGGTCGGCTCGTTCTTCGCCGCGCAGCCGATCCTCGACCTCGCCGCCGACGCGGCGGCATCGCTTCCGTTCTGAGCGTCGGCCGGAGGTCGCGGCGGCTCGGTTAGATTTCGCACATGGCCACTGAGCTCACCTGGCTCGGGCACTCCGCCTTTCGCGTCGAGTCCCCGGGCGGCAAGCGCATCTACGTCGATCCCTTCCTGAACGGGAACCCGAAGTGCCCGCAGAACGAGGTCGAGCCCGAGCGCTGCGACCTGATCGCGGTCACGCACGGTCACGGAGACCACGTCGGGGACACCGTGGCGATCCATCAGCGCTTCGGCTGCCCCGTCGTCGCCCAGGTCGAGCTTCGCGGGTGGCTCACTGGCAAGGGCGTCGCGGACGACGGGCAGTCCTGCTCGATCAACAAGGGCGGCACCTGCGTGGTCGACGGCATCGGCCTGACGTTGACGGACGCCAACCACTCCTCGAGCTGTCCCGACGGGACCTACGTGGGGGAGTCGTGCGGCATCGTCATGACGTTCGAGGACGGCTTCCGGATCTACTTCGCGGGCGACACGAACGTCTTCGGGGACATGTCCCTGATCGGACGCCTGTACTCGCCCGACGTCGCGGTGATCCCGATCGGCGACCACTTCACGATGGGGCCGAGGGAAGCGGCGCTCGCACTCGAGCTGCTCGGCGTGGCCCGCTGCGTCCCCTGCCACTACGGGACCTTCGGGCTACTGACCGGCACGCCCGACGAGCTCCGGGAGCTGGCTCCGCCCGGGGTCGAGGTGCTCTCGCCGGAGCCCGGCGAGACGCTCACCTTCTGATGCGCGAGCGCTGGTTCGGGGATACCGGCCGCAAGGTCCCGGAGATCGCTCTCGCCGGGACGATCGACCTCGAGGGCGCGCTCGTGCTCGACGACGTCGCGGACTTCCGCGCGATCCACGAGGCGCATCTGGCCGGACGCCCGGTCGTCGTGCGCGCGTCCGGGCCGGCCGAGGTGCACGTGGCGCTCTCTCTGGGCGAGGTGGCGTGCGCGCTCGTCGAGGACGAGTCGCTCCTGGCGCTCGACCTGGCCGGGCTCACGTACGGGTAGATGCCGCCGGTCGT
>Ga0210076_1000173_pt1 | contig 14173 bp, 21 predicted proteins | sample MayberryNW_Catta_3_FD_184876 | JGI IMG/M metagenome (GOLD analysis project Ga0210076, IMG submission 184876) | Wetland microbial communities from San Francisco Bay, California, USA, that impact long-term carbon sequestration -... | ecosystem: Environmental > Aquatic > Marine > Wetlands ... | reverse complement strand
GAGCTCGCGACGCCGTCCGTGGCAATCCTCCCCCCGCCCCACGAGCACGTGCGCGGAAAGCGCCGGGAACCCCGAGGTGATCGTCCAGATGTGGAGGTCGTGCACCTCCACGACGCCAGGAGCACGCGCGAGCCGATCCCCCACGGCGCGCGTGTCGATCCCCTTCGGCGCGGCCTCGAGCAGGATCGAGGTCGAGTCGCGGAGGATCGACCACGAGCTCGCGAGGACGAGCGCGCCGATCAGGACGCTCGCCACCGGATCGGCCTCGAGCCAGCCGGTCGCGAGGATGATCGCTGCCGCGACGACGACGCCGATCGAGCCGAGAAGGTCGGCGAGGACGTGGCGGAAGGCGGCTTCGACGTTGAGGCCGCCGGCGCGCGCGCGGAAGAGGATCGCGCCACCGGCGAGGTTCACGCCGATGCCCACGAGCCCGACCACGAGCATCCAGCCGCCGAGCACGTCCGGCGGGTCGTCGAGGCGGCGGTAGGCCTCGACGAAGATCCAGATCGAGAGGGCGACCAGCGTCAGGCCGTTGACGAGGGCGGCGAGGACCTCCGCCCGCTTGTAGCCATACGTCCGCTCGGGCGTCGAGGGCCGCCGGGCGAGCCATACGGCGAAGAGCGCGAGCGCGATCGAGACGTTGTCGGAGAGCATGTGCGCCGCGTCGGCGAGGAGGGCGAGGCTGCCGGTGAGGACGCCCGCGACGACCTCGACGACCGTGTAGCCTGCGGTCAGGGCAAGTGCGAGCCCGAGCGCACGGGCGCTCCCCGCGCGAACGTCGTGCTCGTGGTCGTGCCCCACGCACCGGGTTGTACCGGCTCGGCGCTGGTGGCGGCGCCCGGCTCCGGGCAACATCCGGGGATGCGCGCGAAGATCGTCGCCGTGGTGGCCGTCGTCGCGATCTCGGCGTCCGCCGTCGTCGTCGCCGTAGCCTCGACCTCGGCCAACGGCCTCCCCTCGTACACGGACGGCTACGCGAAGTGGCCGAAGATCAACCGGAAGCCCATCACGAAGTGCGGCCCGCCCTGCGCGCACGGCGGCGTCAAGAACGTGTATGCGAGCAAGCGGAAGGTACGTTCGAAGTACCCGAACGGCACCGTCGTCGTGAAGTCGATCGTCGAGTCGGGGACGAGGTACGTGGGCAAGGTCGCCGTCATGCGCAAGGTGCGCGGGCGCTGGCAGTACGTCGAGTACACCCGCTCGAGCGCCGCTGCCCGGTACACCGTCCTCGAGCAGGGCCGGTTCTGCCAGAACTGCCACGCCCAGGCGAAGGCGAACGACTACGTCTTCACGAATCGGTAGTCGCGCGCGCGAGCGCTAGGCCGCGGCGCGGCGCTTGCGCTGCCAGGTCAAGAAGAGGGCGCCCACTCCACCGATGAGGCAGATCGCTCCGAGGATCCAGAGCACGACCCCACCCATGATCATGAGGATGACGCCCGCGACGACGAGACCCAGCCCGATGATGTTCGGTGCCATACGAGCCCCTTTCGCCGGCCCGTCGCCGTTTCCTCGCGAGCGAGAGGTCGGTCGCTACGCCGTTCCGTACTTCCTGCGCCGGTACGTCATCCATAGCGCCATGATCCCGCCGATGATCGTGATCAGGCCGATGATGATCCCGACGAAGTTCAGGAAGTAGGCGAAGAGCAGGCCGGCGACGATCAGGCCGAGGCCGACGATGTTGAGCGGCAGCTTGTCCATGAGCCGCATCATCCTCGTCTGCCGGGGCTTTCCTTCCCCTTTTCTGACTACTTGCCGAAGCCACACGCCCGGGCCGCCGGCGCCGATACGGCCTTCCGGCGCACGACTTCGAGCGCGACGAGCGCCTCGAAGCGCGTCCCGGCTGCGAGGACGTCACCGTGGCCCATGCTGCGCTCCACGCCCCCACGTGTTAAGCGAGGAGCACCTCCTGTGCCGGCCCCTTGAGATAGTGGTGTGTGATCGAGCCATCGGCCAGCATTGCCCGCAGTCCGGCAATCGTGCTGCCGCGCTGAATCCGCGGAGCTAGCTCTTTGGTCAGCAGGCCGAAAAGCTGCATGACGCGAGTCTCGTCATCGAGCGGGTGCTCCAGGTCGAGCAACTCGTCGAAAGCACGCTCTCGCCCAATCAGCTCGCCAGCTCGATGCGTGATGTGGCACTCGTGAGCCCTCGGGTGAGTCTCCGGGCCCTTGCTCCGGAGGTAGAAGCCGACGTTGAGGTAGTAGAGCGGGCTGTATTGCGACTTCTGCAGGGCGCACGTCACGATCACCTTCCCCGTGCGAAGGAACCACGACCGTCTATGGAGTTCCATCCGACCTCACGGCCGGACCGATCGAACGCGACGTGTACTGGCGTCTGGGGCGGCACTTCCAGAGCTTATGACGGGGGGCGTCACCGCCCGCTGTCAGGCGTCATTCGTGAACACTCGCGCAGGCGACGGCCCTCTCGCTTCGGGCTCACCCCGCGCGCACCCGCCCGAAGGCCTCGATCGCCCGCTCGAGGTGCTCCGGCTCGAGCGCCGCGGACATCTGCACGCGAACCCTGGCCGTGCCCTCCGGCACCACGGGGAAGCCGAAGCCGGTGACGAAGACGCCCTCGTCCAGGAGCCTCTCCGAGAGCGCGATCGCCTCGGCGGTCTCGCCGACGATGATCGGGATGATCGCGGCCTCGCCGTCGAGTGGCCGGTAGCCGGCCTCGGCGAGCATCCCGCGGAACGCCTGCGAGCGCTCGCGCAGCCGGGCGAGCAGCTCCGGCTGCTCGAGCATGAGCTCGATCGCGCGGAGCGCGCTGCAAGCCACGGTCGGCGGCAGCGCGTTGGAGAAGAGCTGCGGACGCGAGCGCTGCGCGAGCAGGTCGCACACCTCCTCCGAGGATGCGACATAACCGCCCGCGGCGCCGCCCAGCGCTTTGCCGAGCGTTCCGGTGACCACGTCGACCTCGCCCAGGAGGCCGTAGTGCTCGACCGTCCCCCGCCCCGTCTCGCCCAGCACGCCGACGCCGTGCGAGTCGTCCACGATCACGACCGCGTCGTACTCCCGCGCGAGCTCGACGATGTCGGGCAGCCTCGCGAGGTCGCCCTCCATCGAGAACACGCCGTCGGTGACGACGAGCTTGCGGGCCGAGCGCGGCGCTGCGGCGAGCGCATCGCGGAGCGCACTCATGTCGGAGTGCGGGTAGATGACCTTCTGCGCGGGCTTGGACAGCCGGATCGCGTCGATGATGCTCGCGTGGTTGAGCTCGTCGGTGAGCGTAACCGTCGTCTCGTCCGTCAGCGTGGGGATCGCGGCCTCGTTGGCGTTCCAGCAGGAGACGTAGGTGAGCGCGGCCTCCGTCCCGGAGAGCTCCGCGAGCTTGCGCTCGAGCTCGTGGTGGGGCTCGAAGGTCCCGCAGATGAAGCGCACGGACGCGGTTCCCGCCCCGTACCGCTCGAGCCCCTCGATGCCCGCTCGCACGACCTCCGGATGGCCGGCCAGCCCGAGGTAGTTGTTCGAGGACAGCACGATGACGTCGCCGCGCCCCTCCATGCGCACGACGGGCCCCTGCGGCGACTCGAGCGTCAGGAACCGCTTGTACGTGCGTGCGTCGCGCAGCCCGTCGAGCTCGGCGCCGATCTGCTCGGTGAGGACGGTGTTCACGGCCCGGCTCCGTTCGGTCGCAGGACGATCTTGCAGGCCTCGCCGGTCTCGAGGAGCGCGAATGCCTCGTCGAAGCGCTCTAGCGGCAGCTCGGCGGTGATCAGCGGCCGCAGGTCGACGACGCCGTGCTCGAGCAGCCAGCGCGTCGTGTACCACGTCTCCCAGATCTCCCTGCCGTTCACGGCGGAAACGGTGAGGTTCTTAAAGATCAACGACTCCGCGATGTCGATGGTCGCGGGGCGGGCCGGGATCCCGAACAGCACGACGTTGCCGCCGTGCCGGACGATCCCGAACGCGTCCTCGATGGCCCGGAGCGCCCCGGACATCTCGAAGACGACGCCCATCCCGATGCCCTCGTTCTGCTCGGCGAACCACGCCGGCACGTCGTCCACCTCATCCACGTTCACGACTGCATCGGCGCCCAGGCTCCTGGCGAGCTCCAGCCGGAACGGAACGTGGTCGGAGGCGAGCAGCCGACCCGCGCCGAAGGCGCGGGCGATGGCGATCGAGAAGAGCCCGACGGGGCCGCACCCGAGCACGGCGACCGCTCTCCCGGCGAGATCCTGCGTCGACGTCGCGAACACCGCGTTCCCGAACGGCTCCTGGAGGCACGCGATCTCGGGGGGAAGCTTCGCGCGGTCGTTGCGCCAGACGACCGACGCGGGGACGGCGACGTAGTCCGCGAAGCCCCCGTCGCGGTCGACGCCGAGGATCCGCGTCCGCTCGCACATGTGCGCACGGCCGGTCCGGCAGTGGAAGCAGACGCCGCAGGTGACGTGGCTCTCGGCCGAGACGTAGGCGCCCTCCTCGACGTCGGAGACGGCGCTTCCGAGGGCGACCACGGTCCCGCAGAGCTCGTGGCCGAGCGTGAGCGGCGGTTTCACGCGCTCCGACGACCACTCGTCCCAGCGGTGGATGTGGAGGTCCGTGCCGCAGATCGACGCGGCCTCGATTCGGACGAGAACCTCGTCCGGCCCCGGTGTGGGAACGGGTACCTCGTCCAGCACGAGGCCCGGCTCGGGCCCGCGCTTCCGCAGGGCGCGCATCGTCTCCACGGCCGCACGATACTGCCACGCTGCTCCAGGCCCACGCGGGGTGGCCGCAGCGAGGTACGGGCTTTCCACCGATGACGCGGGCGCACACCCCGACGACGATCGGAGCCGTGGAGCGCCTCTCTCCTCCCCCGTGGAAGGTGAAGGTCGTGGAGCCGATCGAGCTCCGCTCGCCGACGGACCGGCGGGTTGCGATGGGGGAAGCCGGGTACAACACGTTTCTCCTGCGGTCGGAGGACGTGTTCGTCGACCTGCTCACGGACAGCGGGACCTCCGCCCTCTCGCAGGAGCAGCGCGCGGCGATGGAGCTCGGGGACGAGGCGTACGCGGGATCGCGGAGCTTCTTCCGCCTCGAGCAGGCCGTGCGCGAGGCGTTCGGCTACCGCTATCTGATCCCGGCGCACCAGGGCCGCGGTGCGGAGCACCTGCTCGCGCTCGCGCTCGTCCGACCCGGGACGAAGGTGCCCTCGAACCTCTACTTCACGACCTCGCGGGAGCACGTCGAGCTCGCCGGTGGGCTGTGGGTGGACGTGGCGATCGACGAGGCCGAGGTGCCCGAGTCGGTCTTCCCGTTCAAGGGCAACATCGACCTCGCCAGGCTCGAGCAGGTCCTGAAGGCGGCCGCTCCCGGAGAGATCGCCTACGTCCGCCAGGAGGCGTGCCTGAACATGGCCGGCGGGCAGCCCTTCTCGATCGACAACCTCGCCGCGGTGCGCGAGCTGACGCAGCGCCACGGCGTGCCGTTCATCCTCGACGCGACCCGGATCTCCGAGAACGCCCTCTTCGTGAAGGAGCGCGAGCCCGGGTTCGCGGACCGTTCGCTCCCAGAGCTCATCCGCCTGATCGCGGACCACGCCGACGGCGCCGTCTTCTCCTCGAAGAAGGACCACTTCGTGCCGATCGGCGGGCTCGTCGCGGTGAACGACGTCGAGCTCGCCAAGAGCCTGCGGGAGCAGGTCGTCGTGTACGAGGGCTTCCCGCACTACGGAGGCATGGCCGGGCACGACATGGAGGCGCTCGCGCAGGGGATCCGCGAGTCGACCGACGAGCGCGTCGTCCGGGCCTACGTCTCACAGGCGCGCCACCTCGGCGGGCTGCTGGAGGACGCGGGCGTTCCGATCGTGCTGCCCGTCGGAGCTCACGCGGTCTTCGTCGACGCGAAGCGCTTCCTCCCGCATCTCGAGCAGACGGAGCTCCCGGCGCAGACCCTCGCCGCGGCCTTCTACCTCGCCGGCGGCGTGCGCTCGATGGAGCGCGGGATCGTGTCCGGCCAGCACGGGCACGACCCGTACGACGGGCTCGAGCTGGTCCGGCTCACGCTTCCCCGGCGGGTGTACACGCAGGAGCACCTGACCTGGGTCGCCGACGTGGTCGTGCAGACCCTCGCGCGCGCGTCCGAGATCCCGGGGCTCCGGTTCACCTACGAGCCGGAGCACCTGCGCTTCTTCCAGGCGCGGTTCGCGCCGCTCGCGCCCTTCCCGGACCTCGCGATCGAGCAGGCGGGCGAGGCTCCGACCCTCGTCCACGCCTAGGACCGGCACTCGAGGAGCCCGTCCCCGGCGCCGCTGCGCTCGCCCCGCACGCAGCGGAGCGCCCTCGCGATCGCGAGCCGGCGCTCCCGGGTGCCCGCGAAGACGACGACGGTGGACTCGTCCGTGTAGATCTCGAGCGCGCCGTCGCCGACGAGGGCGGCCGGCCGGCCGCGGATCGTCGTCCGCTCGAGCGGAGGCGACCCGGGTGCCGAGCGGTCGTACGAGCCCGCGTTCCGGTCCGCGCTCTCCCAGACCTGCACCTCGGCCGGTACAGCACACCCCGCGTCGGAGACAGGCGTGCAGTCGCCGTAGACGAAGGAGACGTAGTCGGCACCGTCGTCCCTTCTGAGGATGGCCGTGAGGGGGAGTCCGTCCACCTCCTGGCCTGCGTAGAAAAGCGGGAACCCGGTGAACGACCTCGCCTCCTCGAGGGACAGTCGTCCGTCCGGCCCACCCCCGTCGCCGGCCGCGAGTGCGACGACGGAGGCCAGGAGCGCGAACGGGGCCAGGATGCGCACTACGGCCGCCTCAGTGGTTCACCTGGTGCAACCGGACGAAGAGCGTCCAGCCGTCGGAGGCGGCGTAGTCCCCGTCGCACTGCTTGAAGCTCTGCGTGTTCCCCCACCACGCCCGCGACGTCTCGTGCCCCGCGGCCCGGAAGCGCGCCTCGAGCTCGTCGCGACCCTGGTCGAAGCCGCTGCCACCCGGGCCGTTCGCGTCGACGGCGTGCCCGCACGGGAAGGGGAAGAGCACGAGGTCCTCGTGGTGCGCCCCGGCGGCCGCGGTCCAGCCGAACCCGGAGTCCCAGTGCTGTCCGCGGATGCGGACGTGGAAGCGCGAGCCCTCACCGCTCGCCCGCTGTGCGTGCTGGGCGAAGCAGCCACCGTGGTCGAGGAAGTGCTGCGTCGAGCCGGACGTGGCCGTCCAGCCCACATGCGTCTCGACCTGGCTCTCGGCGCGGCCCCAGGTGCCCCACGTGCCGAAGACCACGTTGACCGGGTCCGACCTGGTCGCGGCCGTGCCCGGGCAGGCGACATGGGTGTACCGGCCGCTTCCGTCGAAGTGCGCCGGCGCCGGCGGCGCGACGAGCAGCAGGGACATGGCTGCGAGGAGCGTGGAGAGGAGGACGCGGGACATGCCTCGACGGTAGGGGCGCACCCGCCACGCCCGTGTGTCGACTTCGCTCCGAGTTCGTCGCGCCCGGAGCCGGGACGCGGTCGGCGTCTAGAAGACGCGGACGGGCGTGCCGACGTCGACGAAGTCGTACACGCGGTGCGCCTCGCCCGCCGGCAGCCGCACGCACCCGTGCGACGCCGGGTACGACGGGACGTCGGGGTACTCGTGCGTCGCGATGCCGCCGACGAAGTACGCGGCATACGGCATCCAGACCTGGAACGGCACCGACCAGGAGTAGAGCTCCTTGCGGTACACGTGGAAGCCACCCTCGGGTGTCACGCCCCCGGCGCCCGTGGACGTGTGCACGGCGCGCTCGACCCGGTTCCCGTCCAGCATCAGCAGCACGCCGAGGTCCCGGTGGATCTCGAGGCGCCGGCCCTGTCGATGCGTCAGCGGTCGCGGCCGATCGGCCCGGAAGAGCCGCACCTGGGTGCTTCCGGTGACGGTGCCCGTGCGGCCGAGCCCCTCCCAGCCCTGGAACGCGAGCAGCGCCTGGGAGGTGACGTAGTCCATCTCGCCGCTCACGTCGGAGCGATCGAGGTACCCGAGGGTGGCGAGGCGGAGCTGAATGCCGCGGGCGCTGTACGGGTAGCCCTGCTCACCGCGCTCGGGCTTCCACGCCTCGACCGGAGCGCCGAGACCGAGCGTCGTCACGAGCCGTCCTTCGGCCGCGATCGCGGCGAACCGCGGGATTCCCCCCAACCGCGTGAGCGTTGCGCGGATCTGCGCGAGCCGAAGCTGCATGCGCGCGCGAGTCGCGCCCGTCACGAGCGTCCGCGAGAACCTGACGAGAAACATGTCGCCCCGCCCGTAGACGAACCGCAGGCGGACCGCTCCCGGGCGGAAGGCGCTGCGGAGGCCTCGCGCTCGCTCCGCCGCGCTGGGCCCTCGCAGGAGCTCGCGCAGCGCATGGCGCGCGGGACGGACGCCCCGCGGGACGACGCGCTCGACGGGCACGAGGCGCTCTCCCCGGACGAACACGACGTCGACCGTCTTCGCCGCCACGACCGTCTTGACCGCTCCGACGGCGGCAGGGCGCGCAGCCCGCGGGGCCGAACCGGGCTGGAGATCGACGGCGAGGGTGCCCGCGAGGGCGAGCACCAGGGTGACCATCAGGACGCGCATGCGCGGTGCATCTTCTTCGCCGCTCGGCCGAAAACGCCTGCAGGCGCGCTATTCGGTCGGGTCGACGATCTCGACCGCCACCCAGGCATCGGGCCCGGAACGTCGGTTCAGGAGGTCGACTGCCCTCTTCAGCAGCCCGTACTTTCGCCGGAGCAGACGATCGACACCGGGATCCGGGACGATGCGTGCGAGCCCGGAGACCCGTGCGCCGCGCTCCACGCCCCTGAAGCTCGAAGGGGCGACGAGCACGCGGGAGTCTCGACGGAGCCGTCGCACCTTCCACGTTCGGGCCCCGCTCCAGACGAGCAGTCGCCTCCCGTCGTCGCTCACGACCCAGACGGGCGTCGACACCGGAGTGCCGTCCCGCTTGAACGTCGTGAGGCTGATGTACCGCTCGTGTGCCAGGGAACCGACCATGTCCTCACCCTCCGAGATATACGGCGTATACTTGGAGTCTACACCGTATACTTCGGGCGTGGCAAGGCTCGACCCGGACGCGGTGATCGAAGCGGCGGTCGCGCTCGCCGACGAGTCCGGGCTCCAGTCGGTGAGCCTGCGGCGCGTCGCGCAGCGGCTGGACGTGACGCCGATGGCCCTCTACCGGCACGTCGGCGGGAAGGAGGGCCTCCTCGACGCCATGGCCGAGAGCATGTACGCGAAGTTGGTCCTGCCCTCTCCAGGCCCGGACTGGTGGGAGTCGCTCGCCGACATGGCACGCTCCACGCGCGAGGTTCTCCTGGCGCGACCGTGGGCGGTGCCGCTGTTCGGGCGGCCGCTCGCCGGCACTCACGGTCACGCGCTCGACGACGCGCTCCGAGACGCCCTTCTGAGCGCCGGCTTCTCCGCGGCGGAAGCGGGCGAGCTCCACGACCAGCTCGCCGGCATGGTCTTCGCGCTGATCACCCCCGAGCTGGCCGGCAAGCCGAACCGCGCGGCCTTCGAGCGCGGGCTCGAGCTTCTGCACGACGGGCTGAAGGCGCGCCTCGACCGACGCTGAGTGCCCCGTCCGTCCCGCCGGGGGCGGAGTACCCTTGCAGTGGAGGATCGCCATGACCGACTGGAAGACGATCGTCGTCGGCTACGACCGCACGCACGCCTCGAACAAGGCGCTCCTGCGGGCGGCGGAGCTCGCGGAGACGGGCCACGCACGACTCGTGGTCACGAGCTCGGCGCGACTGCTCCCCGGCGGCGCGGCCCGCACACGGCCTCGGGCCGTACGACCTCGCGGACACGCCGGACGAGCACCAGGCGCAGCTCGACCACGCCCGGGAGCTCCTCGCGGGCCGCACGCTCGAGGTCGAGTACGACGTCGAGGTCGGGGAGCCCGCCGGAGCCATCGTCGGTCTCGCCGACAGGTACGCCGCGGAGCTGGTCGTCGTGGGGACGCACGACCGCGGGCTCCTCGACAGGCTGCTGCACGGCAGCGTGAGCGAGGGCGTGACGCGGCATGCGCACTGCGACGTGCTCGTCGTGCGCTGAAAGCGGCGCTACGCGGCCCAGACCTTCGCGACCGCGCGCTCGACCTTGCGCCTGATCTCCTCCGCGACGGGGTCGAGCTCCGGGTTGCGGACGATCGAGAGCATTGCGGCGGGATCGGCGGCGGACACGTGTGTCGTGCCGTCCCGCTCGTAGACGACGACGTTGCACGGCAGGAGCACGCCGAGCTCGGGCTCGAGCTCGAGCGCCCGGTGGGCGTACGGTGGATTGCAGGCCCCGAGGATCAGGTACGGCTCCATCTCCTCGCCGATCCGATCGCGCAGCGTCGCCTGCACGTCGATCTCGGTCAGGACGCCGAACCCCTCCTCGCCGAGCGCGTCACGCGTGGCCGCGACGGCCTCGTCGAAGGAGAGCGGCGTGGTTCCGGTGAGCGCGTAGGCGGTGGCAGCACGGGTCATGACTCCTCCTTATTCACTATTTGACCAATTAGTGGAATAAGGCTAGCATGTCTTCCATGGCGGTACCGACTGAGCTCGTCGAGCACGCGGCGGAGCGGTTTCGCCTCCTGTCCGATCCCACGCGCCTCCGCCTGCTGAACGAGCTCGACGCGACCGGCGAGATGGCGGTCGGCGAGCTCGCAGAGCGCGCGTCGGTCGGGCTCTCCAACACCTCGAAGCACCTCCACCAGCTCGAGCGCGCCGGGATCGTGGCCAGGCGCCGGACGGGCACGACGATCCTCTACCGGATCGCCGACCCGACGATCACCGAGCTCTGCGACCTCGTCTGCTCCGGGCTCCGGCAGCGCTACGCGGCGCTCGCGCGGGCGGGCTGAACCCACTCATGCGAAAGGAAGCAACATGGACGTGACCAGCGACACCTTCGAGCAGGACGTGATCGAGCGCTCGCACGAGCTCCCGGTCGTCGTCGACTTCTGGGCCGCCTGGTGCGGCCCGTGCCGTGCCCTCGGCCCACTTCTCGACGAGGAGACGGCGGCCCGCGGCGGCGACGTCGTGCTCGCCAAGGTCGACGTCGACACGAACCAGGAGCTCGCGATCCGCTACGGCATCCAGGGCATCCCCGCGGTGAAGGCATACCGCGACGGCCAGGTCGTCGCGGAGTTCGTCGGCGCGCTGCCACGGCCGCTGGTTGCCGCGTTCCTCGACAAGCTGACGGGCCCGTCCGGCGCCGAGAAGATCGTCAGCGAGCTGCAGGAGTCCGGCGAGCTGCCCGAGGTCGCCGCGGCGGTCGAGGCGGGCGACCACGAACGCGCGCTCGAGCTGCTCCTCGAGGAGATCGACACGGCCGCACCGGAGCGTCGGAACAGGCTGCGCGATCTCGCGGTCCTGCTCTTCGGCGATCTCGGCCCGGAGCACCCGGTCACGATGCAGTACCGGCGCCGCGTGGCGGCCGCGCTCTACTGATGCGCGCCAAGGAGTTCCACTTCCCGCTCTCCGTCGAGTGGACGGGAGGGCGCAAGGTGCTCGCGCGCGTCGACGGCAAGCCAGCCGTCGAGATCGCGACGCCGCCCGAGTTCCGCGGCACCGACCCGGACATCTGGAGCCCCGAGGACTTCTTCGTCGCTGCCGCAGCGTCGTGCCTCGCCGTGACGTTCGCGGGCCTCGCGGAGCGCGAAGGGCTGCCCGTGGAGGCGCTCGAGGTCTCGGGCGACGGCGTGGCGAGCATGCGCACGGACGGGCGCTTCGGCTTCACGCGGCTCGAGCTGCGGATGGACCTCGATACAGACGCCGCCTCGGCCAACCGGGTGCAGGAGCTCGCCGAGCAGGCCGAGCGCACGTGCCTCGTCGCGGTCTCGCTCGACCTCCCGGTCGAGACGGTCGTCAACGTGCGGACGCCGCTCGCCGCCTGAGCGCGGCTAGGCCGTCTTCTCCGCGAGCGCGGTCACGGTCCGCCAGTTGCGCACCGTCAGCGTCGTGGGCACCCGACTCGCGGTCAGGCGCTCCATGAGCTTCGAGCGCGCCTGGCCGTTCGGCACACTGACGTAGATCTCGCGCCCGCTCGCCGTCAGCTCGTCCGGGAGGTAGGCGTCGAGCTCGCCGAGGGCGAGGGCATCGAGCTCCACGGGCTCCGACAGGAACGCGACGACGACGCGCGTGGGATCGTCGACGGCATAGGGGCTCGCGGAGACGACCTCCTGCAGCTCGGCTCCCGTGCGCGTCACGACGGCGACGTCGTGCCCCGTCGCCTCGGAGATCGCGGCCGCGAGCGAGCCCGCGAGGTCCGCCGGGGCCTTCGTGCCCGGTGTGAACACGACGTTCCCGCTCTGGAGGTACGTCTCGACGTCGGTATGGCCGAGCTTCTCGACGATCGCCCGCAGATCCGCCATCGCGATCCGCCGGTTGCCGAGATTCACCCCGCGCAGGAGCGCCACGACGCGCACGGCCTCAGCCTGACCGATCCGGGCGCTTCCACGCCAGTGTGTGAGCTCGAGCGGGTCTCACGCGTCGAGCGGCAGCCGCTGAAGCAGCGCGTCGACGCGTGCGAAGCCCTGCTTCGCCCCCTCCTCGACGCCGTACTGCATGGTGGTGTCGCGCTCTTCGGCCGAGGAGAAGCGCATGGTCTGCGTCAGCCTCGTCCGGCCGCCGAGATCCTCGAACTCGAGCGTCTGCAGATGGTTCTGGAACGTCTGCACGAGCCGCTCGGGCGGCTCCACCTCGCGGAACTCGCCCTCGACGACGCCGAAGGTGGTGCGGAAGCGGTACGTGCCGCCCGGGCGGACGTCCATCTCCTCGACGACCGTGCCGTCGCCCCACCACTCGGGGATCAGCTCCGGATCCGTCCAGACCGAGAAGACGTGCGCGCGCGGCGCATCGAAGACCCGCTCGACGCGGATCTCGAGCTCGTTCGGGGTGGTGACGGTGGTGGTGCTCATCGTGCTCCTTTCGTCCGTTCGACGACCTGCGCGAAGCGGTCAAGCCGCTGCAGCCACGTGCTGATGCCCTCGAAGGCGTAAGGCACGAGTGTGCACCTGCGGGTACGGCCGACCTTCTCCGTCGTGACGAGCTCCGCCTCCTCGAGCAGCCGGACGTGCTTCTTCATCCCGGTCAGCGACATGCCGAAGGGCCCGGCGAGCTCGCTGATGGAAGCGCTCCCGGCGCCGAGCCGTTCCAGGACGCCGCGGCGGGTCGGGTCTGCGAGAGCGGCGAAGGCGCGGTCGACGGTCGTTGGATACTGAACCATTAGGTTCACTATATCGCCGTCGACGGCAAGATGCAACATCCGCTGCCGCGGCCACCTGCTCGTGCTCGTCGAGCGGCATTCGTGTGACGCCGGTCCGGCGGGACGTATGCGCCTTTCGATCCGACGGATGGATGGTGCCGTTACCTCGGCGACGTGATCCCCGGGCCCCGTGATGTACTGCGGCCGTGGACTCCGCCGAGCTCGAATGGATCGCGTGGACCAATCCGATCACCACCGCGTTCGGGACAGAGGTCGCGGCGTCGGACCTGACGGGCCGCACCGTGGCGTGTCACCAGCACATCACGCCCCACAACATCTGTCTTGTCGGCCCGCTCCTCGAAGCCGGGGCCCGGGTCCGGGTGGCGCCGTGCAACCCTGACAGCACCGACGACCGCGCCGCACTGCATCTCGCCTCGATGGGCGCCGAGGTCCGTGGACACGCGGGCATGTCGGCGGCGGAACAGGCCGACGCACTGGCGTGGCTGGCGAGCGAACCGGCCGATGCCCTGTGCGACATGGGCGGGGACCTGATCGCGGCGACGTCGGCCGGGGGCCAGCGGCCCGCCGGAGCGCTGGAGGCCACCACGACCGGCCTGCACCGCCTGGCCGGCCTCGACATCCCGTTCCCGGTGCTGGACTGGAACGGGATCGCACTCAAGGACCTCATCCACAATCGACATCACGTCGGCGCCGAGACCTGGCCGGCGTTCACGGCGATCACGGGTCTCTCGTTGTACGGCCGCGAGATCGTCGTGGTCGGGTTCGGCCCCGTCGGTCGGGGTGTCGCGTTACGCGCCCGCGATCTCGGCGCCAACGTCACGGTGGTCGACCTCGACCCGGTTCGCCAGGTCCAGGCGCAGCACCACGGCTGCCGTGTAGCCGACTTCGACGACGCTGTTCGTGGTTCCAGCGTGATCGTCACCGCGACCGGTTTCGACGGCGTGATCGGACCGGCACAGATCGAGCGCCTCGACGACGGCGCGATCCTCATGAACGTCGGCCACAGCAACCGTGAGATCGATGTCGACTGGCTGGATCAGCA
>Ga0210076_1000172_pt1 | contig 14188 bp, 13 predicted proteins | sample MayberryNW_Catta_3_FD_184876 | JGI IMG/M metagenome (GOLD analysis project Ga0210076, IMG submission 184876) | Wetland microbial communities from San Francisco Bay, California, USA, that impact long-term carbon sequestration -... | ecosystem: Environmental > Aquatic > Marine > Wetlands ... | reverse complement strand
CTTGGGGAGGATGGCGTGGTGGCCTACAAGGCACAGGCCCATTGACTGCGTTCGGAAGGGCTTGACCCGAAGCACGCCGCCTATGTCACATGTCTACATACCAATGAATTCATTAATAGTTGGCTCTCGATCAGCCACTGGCTCGATTGGAATCATCGGGATGTTTCCGCTTCTGACCCGCGAAGAGAAAATAAACTGCCCAGAAACCGAGGCTTACGACGAGTACACCGATGCGGCTCGTGTAGTCGATGCCGCTCGGTGAAACAAAGCCTTCGATCAGCCCGGCGATGACCAGCATCACCATGCAGCCGAGCTCGATCACCAGCGCGTCACCACCGACGCCTTTGAGCGAGGTACTGCGGCGCAACTCGCCGGGCGCGACGATGGCGGACGCAAGAATGTAACCCGCCGCACCGGCCAGGCAGATCGCCAGCAATTCAGTGCCGCCGTGCGGCATGATCCAACCCCACAGGGCTCGGTCTTTGCCATGCAGCGCCATCCAACCGGCTACGGAGCCCAGGTGGATGCCGTTGAATATGAGCAGAATGCTCGTGCCGATGCCGGCGGTGAGACCGAGGCCGAAAGCGAGCAAGGTCACCTGGATGTTGTTGGAAATGATCAAGGAAGAAACCACCGGCCGCGCCAGGCTTGGAATGCTATGCAAATTTTCCGAGCTAGCCGGATCGAAATCGAGAAACTCCTCGGCGAGTAAATCATAGCCAAGCGCGGGATAGAGCTGCACGGCGAAAAAACTGACGAGCGCGGAACCGAAAAAAATGCTCGCTGACAGGGCAACGGCCCAGGAGTATCGACGTACCGCGCGTGCGAAGCTGCCGAAGCCATAGGAACGGCTCGCGCGTTCACCCAAGCGAATTTGGCCGTAAAGCAGATTATGGCCGGCGACGGCGATGCGATTGAGCTGATCGACGGTCTCGCGCGCGGCGCCGAGCGAGCGCGCCCGCGCCAAGTCGGCGGTGAGCGCCTGATAATCGTCGATCAAACGCGTGAGCTCAGCGCCGCTCAAGCGCCGCATTGCGCGCCGTCCGCTGCGCAATAGCGTCTGCGCGCGCTGGTAAAAGCGCGTCCACTGTTCGAGTTTTTCTTCGGCGTCTTGCATGGCTTACGATCTAAAACAACGAGCCCGGCTGCGGCGCCTTGGCCGGGCGGCTGATCTTTGGCGCTTTCGCCTGAGCAAGATCGAGCACCCGCAACAGCAAACGTTCGCAGCGTTCGGTACGGTCGGCGCTGCGCGCCAGACTATCGCGATCTTCGCCGAGCAACGGCAGCAGCGGCTCGGTGATTTGCCAGACCAATTGTTGGCGGCGGTCCTGCGATAGCTCATGGGAACGGGCGAGAAATTGCTCGATCAGTGCGAGCTGCTGCGACGAGATCGTGCCGCGCGGCAAGGTGAGCGCCTGGCGCGAGCCTCCCTGTTCGATCCGCCGGGCCCACGCGGCGCCACTTGCGCCCTGGGCGGCAAGATCAAATTTTTCGACGACAACGTAGGTTCCCGCCACCATGTCGCCGAGACGACGGCCCTGCGGATCGAAGTGCATCACCAGTCCGCCGAGGATGTAACTCGGCGGCGGCAGCATGTCGGCGGCGCGGACCAGATTACGCAGCGCTGCTTCACCTAGCCCGATCGGCAAACCATCCTGGCGGATCACGCGAATGCCCATGCGCTTTTTTCCCGGCGTTGAGCCTTTGCCGAGCCCTTCGAAAAACACGTAGTAGCCCCAGTTGATCAAAAAAATGATCAGCACGACCAAAGCCAGAACCCAGGAAACGCCCCAATCGGAGCTTCCCGACACCGATCCGACGAGCGACCGCAAGGCGGCGAGCGCGCCGCCCAGATAGGCGATAAAAATAATCGCAACAATCAACAGGATGTTGAAGATGAAGTCGATCACGTAGGCGGAAAAGCGCGAGCCTGGGCCGGCCAGCTCGAACTCGAGACTGACGTGATCCGGCGTCGATATGTGGACCCGTTCTTCCGTAGCTAATGCCCGCCTATTGCAAATTCGCCTGGCGAATCTCCAGATAGCGTTTGACCAGGTGAACGCTCAAGTGCGCCGGATCGGTTTCCAGAACTAAAATTCCACGTGAACGCATGCTCTCGAGCGCCAACCGGCGCCGCCGCAGCTGATCGCAGGCAGCAGCCTTGCGGTAGGTTTGTGCCACGGTGTCAGGAATCGAGCTTGCGACCTCGGCGATTTCGGGTTCGCTCAGCACGACGCAGAGGACCAGGTGTTTTTCCGCGGCGCGGGAAAGATTGTTGATCAAGCCGGCGCTCGCCGAGGCGTCCAACACATCGGTCAGCAAGATCACCAGGCTGCGCCGGTTGAGCAAGGTCATGACCTGAGCAACCGCCTGCCAGTAGTCGGACTCCACCGGGCGTACCTGGACGGCATAGAGCGACTCGAGCACGCGCGGCAACAGCGAAGGCCCGCGCACCGTCGGCAGAAAAGATTCGATCTTGTTGGAAAAAGAGGCGACCGCCAAGGCGTCGCCGCGTTTTTGCACGACGTAGCTGAGCATGACCGTGGCATTAAGAGCGTGCTCGAGCTTGGAATACTGGCCGACGGTTTCCGCCATCAGTCGACCGGCGTCGAGCAGCACAGCGAGTTGCTGGCCCTTCTCGACTTGTTTGTTGCGGCTGATCGGCGCGGCGCGTCGCGCGGTCGCTTTCCAATCGATGTTGCGCGTATCTTCGCCCCGGATGTAAGGTCGCAGGCTCTCGAAATCGGTGCCCACGGCTTTGAACGGGCGCGGCTTGCGCACAACTTCGTCCCGTTGGTCGATCCGGGCGAGCAGTTGATACCGGTCCGCGCCGCGGAAGTTCGGATACACCTTCGCGGTGCCGGCGACAGCGAACGTCAGCTGTTTCTGCACCAAGCCATGCTGTCCTTGGACGCGTAAAACAACGTCGCCGAAGCTGTGCGCGCCGCGATTGCGCGGTCGCACCGTATAGGACAATTGCGCCTCGCTTCCCGGCGGGATGAGCGCCGGCGGTAAAACGGTTCGTAGCTCAAAGACATCCGGTATCTCGTCGCGCACCGATAGCGTGATCGCGCGCGACAACAGATTCCCGATCACTAACTTCACCGTCTGCTCAACGTCGAGGGCGAAGCGCGGCGGCAACAGGCGCTGCACGGCGACCTGGGAGAAAGCCGGTATCGTGGCCGCATCGCGCCAGCAGAGGACGATCAAAAAGACCAGATATAACAAGCCCGCGAGCCAGCCTCCGGCGAAAACCAGCGCCAAGAGCCACAGCGGCGCGCCCAGGGCGAGCAAGCGGATCAAGCGCAATGTCGGCAGCGGCGAAATATTCCTCTTCCTTTCGCTTATCGCGGCACGTCGACTTGAGCGAGCAACGATTCAACGCAACCGTCGGGTGTAAGGCCTTCGATCTCCGCCTCCGGCGTCAAACGGATGCGATGGCGCAGTACTGGCAAGGCCATGAGTTGAATTTCATCGGGTGTGACGTAATCTTTGCCGCGCAGCAGGGCGAGCGCTTTGGCAGCCTGCAGCAGCATGATCGCCGCGCGCGGGCTGGCGCCGAGCGTGAGACTCGCGAAGGCGCGCGACTGGCGGATGAGCCGCAGCGCATATTCCAACACGCTCTCGTCGACGCGGACGGCATGGGTGGCGTGACGCAACTCGATGATGTCCTCGGGGCCGGCGACCGGCTTGATGATGCTGTGGGCCTGCGATGCTTTGTCGCCCAGCGCTTGCATCGTCTTCAGCATCGCGCGTTCGTCTTCTTCGCCGGGGTAATCGATGCTCACCTTCATGAGAAAGCGGTCGAGCTGCGCTTCCGGCAGCGGATAGGTGCCCTCGTATTCGATCGGATTTTGCGTGGCGACCACCGTAAAGCAACTCGGCAAGGAGCGGCTTTCGCCGTCGATACTGATCTGGTACTCCTGCATCGCTTCCAATAACGCGGCCTGGGTCTTGGCCGGCGCGCGGTTGATCTCATCGGCGAGCACGATCTCGGAAAACAGCGGCCCGGGCCTGAAGCTGAACTCCTGCGTGGCCGATTCGTAAATATTCACGCCGGTGATGTCCGACGGCATCAAGTCCGGGGTGAACTGGATGCGCGAAAAGCGGCAGCGCAACGCCGCGGCAAGACTGCGCGCGAGCAAGGTCTTGGCCACGCCCGGCACGCCTTCGATCAGCACATGTCCTCCGGCCGTGATCGCGACAAGCAAACTCTGAATCGCCGTCGCTTGGCCGTGAATGACTCGCTGCAGCTCGGTTTGCACGGCCCGGCCGATGTTCAGCACATGGTTGGAAACTTGGGTATCGTTCATGGTCGTAATCCCTTGATAGTTTCTCCGGCGCTTCGTCCGAAATCGACGAATTCCCGCTCGGTCAATTTTTCGCCGGTTTTTACTTTTTTAAACAACGCTTGCAATGTGGCCGCGGATGCAGCGCCGGTTTTCGCCAGGCTGGTAATTTCTTGATTCCAGTTGGCAGGGTCCACGTTCTTGCTGCGTGTGCGGGTACGACAGTAGCAAAGATGCTGCACGATCAATTCCGCGGCCAATCCTTGGGCGGCTGCCGCTTGCAGCACGCCGGCGCGCGCATCGAGCAGGTCCAGCGGACTCCTCCGATCGGGTGGGGGCGATTCTCTAATTCGGCCAAAGCGGCGCCGGTAAGCGAAGATGTAAAGCAACCCCGCGGCGGCGATCTGCAAAATACACCAACCCCATGGAGTCATGAGAAAGGCGGCGGTCAATTCAGCGGTGCCGCGCTTCTGTCCGAAGCCGTGATGATACTCGTCGAAAAGAATCCCGCCCTGGCCCCAGCCGGCGGCCAGACTGGTAAGCCACACGGCATTGTCCGAGCGGCGCAGTGCGCCATTGCTCGCCATCATCGGATCGGCGACGGCTACGATGCGCCCTTGCCCTACGGGAATTTCGATTGCCATCATCGCATTATTGGCGGCGGCGATAACCTTGGCGTCGCCCGTGGCGGCGAAACTCCGCCGCCAGCCCAATGTGATTTCTCCGTTTGGAATCGACGAACCGAAGGCTCGGCCGGTATTAATCTGGCCGGCTTTCGTCCAGCGCAAAGACGGCGCGTAACGCGAAAGCAATGTCTCGGTTTGCGCAAAATCGCTGTCATCCGCGCCAGGCCTTCGCTCGACCCTAGCGGAGCTCACACGCCGGCCTAGGGGCCAGCCGTCGGCGCTGAGCAAGATCAGTTGGCCACCGGCGGAGAGCCAGCGCTCGAGATGCTCCATTTGGTTGGCGGATAACGGCCGCGCCGGTCCGGCGACGATCAGTGTGCTGGACGCGTCCGAGGTGCCGGGTAGCCGGAGCGAATCTAGCGGGCGACGCCATTGCCCGACTCCGGGCAGCAGTTGCTGCATGACCAGGAACAGCGCGCGCGTGCCGCTCGGATCGGTGAAAAACGTCGAGGTGCGATGCAACAGCGGATCTGCGCTTTGCTGGGTTGAAAGACTTGCCAGCAAAACCGAGACGATCAGAAAGATTGCGGTCGACACGGTCGCCGTGAGACGATTGTACGTCTGCGAAGTCATGTGGAGACACCCGCCTCATCGCACAGCCGGTCGACGCGCAGAACCAGGGCTTCAGCGACGTCAGCGGAAACGTTGCGGCTCGCGTAGACGACTTGGTCGTAAAGCTCCGTCACTTCGGCGAACGTCCCATGCCAGGGATGATTTTGGGCGCATTCCCTTAGATAGTGCGAATTGGTTTTCCAGCCGGCGAATTTAACGGCGCCCTGTTCATCCAACAACCCGAGCAAGACCCGGTGGGCGATCCAAATCGCGCGGCGCGTCTTGCCTTCCTTGAGCATGCTGAGTGCGACCTGTAAGGCTGCGCGCCAGTTGGTCGCGGCGCCTTCCAGGATATCCCAGCGAGCGCGCCCGGCAGTCGGGCCATCTTTCTTTCGTCGAAAAGGCAGCACGTCGGCCAGGGCGAGATAAAGGATATGGGCAAGGCAAACGAGCAGGACCAAAAGCGCGACGATGAAGAAAAATCGTGCAAGGGTGGGATTCGTCTCCGCCCAACTGCTTAGCCCGTCGAGCCATTTTTTGACCGCGCTAAGGATCTCAAAAAGAAATTCATGCCAGCGCGACGGTTCGGCGAACTCCGGACGCTCGAGGACGGCGCGGGTCGCCTCGCGGATTTTTTCCGGCGCGGGAATTGGGTCGAGTTGCGCGGCGGCCGGCATTAAGTCAGCGGTTCGGGGTCGGCGCAGCCGCCAGACCTTGCGTTTCGGTCTTAATGGCGCGGCTGAGCATTTCGAGATCGAAACCTTCCTTGCGGATGCGCATGTCGTAGTAGAGGAGAATGGCCGCGATAATTCCAAGAGGAGTGAGAAAAATCGACAGCAGATTGTGGAATGCGGAGCTTAGGATCGCGCCGCTTGCCGCCTCGTCGTTGAAAAACAGGCCGCTGAGCACGCCCACGCCGCCGGCGAGAACCACTTGAAGCAGTCCGACGACCAACATAATGCCAAACGCTTTACCGCGATAGCCCTTGATCAAGTCACGGCTGCGCCGAAGACTGGGCAGCGCTCGTTGTCCTTCCACAACGATCGCCGGAACGACCAGCGAATACGCCAGCATCCAAAGAATGCCGGGAACGATCAAGAGCATGAAACCGAACATCACTCGGATGGTGGCGGTAATCTGCGCGATCGACAATGGCCAGAAGTGGCTCAAGCCGCGTCGCAGCGCTCCGCCGATGGTGACCTCATTGCCGAGATAGCGTTCGCTGATCGCGTATGTGGTCGCGCCGCTGGCGATCGGAAAAGCGAGACTCGCCCAAAGCATCAAAAACACGACCTGAAAGAGCAGTGTCGATAGACCGACTTGGCGCGCCGGCAAGTTGCCGCCGAAGCTCGACTCAACCACGAGCATGATCAAATAAAACGGCACATACGCTGCAGCGGCGATGCCGAGCATCAGCGCAAAATTGCTGGTGTAAAGGCGAAAGGCGCGATCGAGCAGCACGCCCGTGGTCATGGGCTCAAATCGCGGAGAAGTGACGGCATTCATGAATCGTATAGCCCTTTCTTGATCCTTGGAGATGAGCGCGACACTTGGGCGCTGGATATCTTTTCCTATGCTCGGGGTCGATTCCGGGGCGCGCTTTGCGGTCTGGCGCTAAAGCGCGCGGCATCACGGTTTATCGCGATTATAGCACAGCTGATCGCCGCGCGGGGAAAAACTCAACCAATGAATCGGGAACCGGGCGAGCCGGCATCGGAATTACTGCTATTTCTTGGCGCTCCGTATGGACCAGCTACCCGACTGGTTGCTGCCCGTCCAAAGGCCGCGGATCGCTTCCCGGGCGGCGGCCGCGAATAGCTCGGAAAAGGGCGTGTTGCGAACATGGGGAAGCTCGGCGGACCAGCTGCCGCTACGTTCTCCCTCGCGGCTCTCGATTTGGGCGCGCCAGACGCCGTTCCAGCCGGTATTGTGTTTGTCGGCGGACCAGCTGCCGCGCATCACGGTGGTGCCGGTGTCATCGCTCAAGGTCCAGGCGCCGCTGGCTGATCGCTGGGTGGAGTTCGGAGCGACGCTCCAGGTACCGCGGAAGATGCGGCCGTCCGCCGTGCGCGCGGCCCAAGTCGATGTGTCGCTGTCCTTTTCTTTGAAAGCCTCTCTCGTTTGGTTGCTGGCGATGACATCGACGCCGCGCACCCAACCCACAACTCCCTGTTTGGTGCGCACCATGTACCAAACCTCTCTCCCGACCGCTTCGACCATCGGGAGAAGAACTTCATCCTTCTCGAGTGTGGCGATGCGATTTGTTTCAGCGTCTTGTTGTGCGTACAGAGCGACACCGCTCTCGCGCACGATTAAGGCGGGCGGCGCATCGGCGGCGTGGGAAGGCCCTGGTGCTGTCAGCAGGGCGATGATTGAAAGCAGCCTGGCATAGAAAGATAGCGAGCAGGATCTCGGCATAGTGACCTCACTCGATGGCAGAGCTACGAGTAATTTTAACTTATTTGCCGCGTGCAAGTCATTACTGTGGGGCCGAAAATGTCGCGACGACCGCTGTGCATCCGGAAGTTTTTCGTAAGATCCTGGTCGTTGTTGTCGTTGAAGGGACGGATGCACGCCAAATTGAATTTTGAGCCAAAGCAGTTCCCCTGCTCGCGCTCAGGATGACGGAAGGTAAACTTTCGAGGCTTTCGATAAAGGAGGAAACATTGCCTGGCGAGCAGCCGCCAGCGCTCAGACGGCACGGCGGTCAAGGCACCAGGCAAAAATCGGCGCTGGCCTGATCAATCCTAGCCAGCGCCGTTTGGAAGGTGATATGCGCCGCGTTCAGGCGTGGACGTGCGCGGCGGTTTGCGGTGTTTCGCTGGTTACCGCTCTTTCTTTCGTCACCTTCTTTTCTTCCGCTGCAAGCATGGCGAAATTCGCTGCAATCAAGCCGCCAATGCAAAGACCGGCGGACAGGCCGAAAACAATCGATGCCAGTAAGGCAAGGCCGCCTTCGGCGAGCGTATCGGAGGCCGCGACCCAGGTGATCATCACCGTAAAAACCGCGCCGACAGCCAAACCGTGAATGAGATGCTTATTCATGAGATCCCCTCCTGAGCGAATCATGACTCCACAATGAGCAATCGATGCGCCAACGATTTGCAGGATATTTCAGAGTTTTTTTGCTGCAAAATTCTTAATTCAAAGAAAATCGCAGCGGCAGATTCCAACGGCTAAGAAAGTTGACGCCGACACGGTACGAGACGGGATGCAGGTCTCAGCCTTGCACGGCGGCTTGCGGTTCTATCGGTCCAGAGCCGGTGGGTTTGACGAAGGCAAGCTCATCGAGAGCGGCTTGCACGACGGTGACGGCAGCGACGCCGTTCGGAGCGGTAACAGTCCTTGCTGAGCTGGCCGGCGGCGACCAGCGCTGGATCTCTTCTTCCCGAAAGATCGCCACGACGCGGACACCGGCGGCGCAGGCGAGATGCATGGGGCCTGAGTCACAGCAAATCAACAGATCGAGGTGTGAAATCATCGCGGCAAATTTTCGCACGGAGGGTTCGAAGATGATCGGGATGGACGGGTCCACGGAAGCGCGGAGCGAATCGGCCAGGTCTTTTTCCTCGGGACCAAAAAACGTGACGACGCGAATGCCGCGTTGATGAAGTTGGTCGATCACTCCGGCAAAATTCTCCAGCGGCCAACGTTTGCCGCGGAGCTTGCGGCCACCGACAAACACGCCTACCGTTTTTCCGCTATTCTCGCCAACAAGGGATTGTAGCTCTGTCAGTGCCGCTTGCTTTTCCACGTTTGAGAATTCGACAGACCCCACGGAGTTGACAGAGTCGAGATTCAAAGCGGCGAAGAGCTCGGTCAGTTTGCAATATTTGTTTGGATGTCGCGGTTTTGCAATCTTCAGATTGAACAAATGATCCCACTTCCCGGCAATGCCGGCACGGATTCGCGCGCCCGATAGACCGATAATGAACGCGGCGCCCCCAGATTGAGAACAACTCACATCGACAGCTAAATCGTAACCTTGAGCGCGCAGCTTGCGCATCAGGCGCGGGTATTGCCAGAGCACTTGGGGAAATCGCCGCGGCGCCAGGTAGTGATGGTTCAAAGGCTGCTGCTCGAAGAGCAGTTCCGAGATCGGTGAGCCGACAAAATCGATTCTCGCATCGGGAAATGTTTTGCGAAATGCGGCGATGGCCGGAAGCGCGAGAACGGCATTACCCATGCGGAAGTTCGCTCGAACCAGCAGAATGTTATTGATTGACGGACTGCGCGGATCGACTTCGGCTGGGTTGAATTCCGGCGCCAACCAGCCAATGATCCTCATAACGAGCTCGCGGATCGATTGATCCAGGCGGTAGCGCAAAGGCTGTCGAGTCGCGTCAGGCAAAGTCGTCACTCCTCACGAACGGCGCTCGTGCTAGCTCGATCCCGGCGGCGCAAACGCGCTGCATAGATCGCAGGCTATCATGGATTTTCGGGATTTCGTAGCCACCGAAACTGGAGTGGCCTCGGTGGAAGAACTGTCATGATGATGAGTAATGGAGTTCTGGAGTGTTGGGGGGGCAGAAAACCTAATGTTCCATTGCTCCAACCTCCAGCACTCCGTTTTCTCAATGCCTGGCTGGACCTTGTTTGTGACCCCGTGCTATAAAAAATATTCCGATGCCCCGGCTTTAGGGTCCGCGAGCCACCTCGTCTCCTTCGGCCAGTTTGGAGTTCACTCTGCCATCACCGTCGAGCCAACAAGAACCGGCCGATGCTCCAGCCGGCCCGAGCGCCGTAAACGCAAACGAAAAGCCGCTTAGTTATCCGATCCGATTCTTGTTGCGCCTGCGCGCATTCGACGCGCTGCGCCACCGGGAGTACCGCCTGCTCTGGTACGGGCAGGTCTTCGCATCGCTCGGTGTCTGGATGGATCAGGTGACGCGCGGCTGGCTCATCTATGAACTGACCGACTCCGCGCTGCAACTGGGTCTGGTCCGCGGCATTCAGGCAATCCCCTTTTTGTTCTTATCGCCCATCGCCGGCAGCGTCGCCGACCGCTACTCGCGCAAGTTCCTGGTCGTGACGGCGCAGTTCGCCATCGCTTTTATTTTCACCGCCACGGCGGCACTGATTCTTTTCGGTCTCATCGAGCCGTGGCACGTCTATTTGACCGCGTTTCTCATGGCCTGCGTCCAAGTGTTTCTTCAGCCTTCCCGCGCCGCGATGATCTCCGACACAGTGCCGCCTGAGAATCTGACGAACGCCATCGGTCTCAACGCCGTCATTTTCAACATGGCGCGCAGCACCGGACCGGCCCTGGCGGGCGTGTTGATCGCCGCTTTCAATACCGGGGTGGCCTACGGCGTCCAAGGTCTGTTTTTTATTCTCGCGACGATCTGGACGACGCAAATGAAATCGGGGCGGCGCGCGGCTGCGGCGCGACACGGTTACGGCGGCCAGAACGAATCCTTCGCGCGCAGCATCGTGACGGGATGGAGATTTTCCTGGCGCAAAGACGAGGTTCGCAGCAGCCTGTTGATCGTGATCGTCGCCTCGCTCTTCATGGTGCCTTTTTCGACGCTATTGCCGATCTTCGCGCGCGACATTCTCGAGGTGGGCGCGCAAGGGCAGGGGCTGCTCTTGACCTCGATGGGGATCGGCGCGCTCGGCAGCGCGATGATCATTGCCACCTTCGGCGACCGCATGCCGCGCGGCATCCTGATGCTGGTCGGCGTCATGCTCTACGGAGTGCTCGTGGTGGTCTTCTCGGCGTCGCCCTGGTTCTCGCTGTCGATGGTTTTGATGGCGGCCATTGGACTTTGCCATGTGAGTTCCCACGCGCTCGTACAAACCGTCATTCAAAGTTACTCGCCGCCCGAGTTTCGCGGCCGGGCGATCGCGATTTTTCACATGAATCAGGTGTTATTGCTTCTTGGCGGCACGCTCATCGGCGCCTTGTCGGCGGCGATCGGCGCGCCTTGGGCCGCGGCGGCGATGAGCATCGTCGGCACGCTTTGCATGGTGGGGCTCTTCGTCTTCGATCCCAAGGCGCGAACGATACGGTGAGAAAGAGGAAGGGTTGGAGCGATGGAGTACTGGAGTGATGGGAGTGCGGATTTCTCGTGATTTTGCTTCGGTTCTTGCGGCGATCGTGGCGTCGCGTAGTTGGCGAGGCATACGACGCTTTGCTTGTTCGCCGGCTCTTGAATCCGTGTCGATCTGTCGAACGAGCCTTGTATCTTGATGAAATGGTTGCGCCTGCCGCAGGTCGAGGACGGCGTTGCCGGTTATGAGGCGATACGGTCGCTCTACAGCCGGAGAATATTTCCCACGGTCGACGGCGTGCGCAACACGGTACGCATCTTGAGCCGCATCGATCCCAAGTTCAGCAAGCTGAAGGCTGAAGATCTGGTCGATGAGCGCGGGGTGCGGAAGCTGGAGAAAGAAGGCCTGTTTAAATAGCAATTCGCCACCATCGCTCGGTGGGGATTTCAAAAATATCTCGACGACGTGCGCGGGCGATGTGTCCGTGCTCCAGCGGCACCACCCGCTCCGCTCTTTGAACGGTTCCGTCTGTGAAAGCGTCTTTGACTCGTGGCCTCCGGGCATTCCACGACTCGCCCTGTCCGTATATCTTACCAATCAATGATCTTCGAAGTACTTCAGTGTGATTGAATCATCAGCGATCATTTCCAACGGCTGGACGCGTAACTCGGGGGCGTGTTATAGGCAGGAGACCGCGTTGTGAAATTTCGTTCATACCGCCTCGGAGTTTTTTCTGAATTCGCCGATCCCGGATAAAGACAGCGGCGGAGACGAAGCGCTTAATAGCGCCCAATCGACTTCCGCCGGCGGGTGGCAGCCGCTAGCCGCCCTGCTGCGCCTGCGCGCTTTGGCGTCGCTCAAATATCGCGATTACCGCCTCCTCTGGTTCGGCCATGTGTTTACATCGATGGCGTTCTGGATGGATCAGGTGACGCGCGGGTGGCTGATCTACGAGCTGACCGACTCCACGGTGCAGCTCGGCCTGGTGCGCGGCGTGCAGGCGATTCCGATTCTATTCTTGTCGCCCATCGCGGGCAGCGCCGCCGATCGCTATTCGCGCAAGACGCAGATTCTGATTGCCCAAATCATCGACGGCGCCATGTTCGGAGCGCTCGCGATACTGATCTTTGCGGGTCAAATCCAGCCCTGGCATGTCTACGTGACCGCTTTTGCCATGGCTTGTGTCCAGACCTTTCAACAACCGGCACGGGCCGCCATCATCGGCGACGTAGTGCCAAGGGAAGGCCTCACCAACGCCATCGGTCTCAACTCGATCATCTTCAATGTGGCCAGGAGCACGGGGCCGGCGCTCGCCGGAGTGCTGATCGTCGCGTTCGGCACCGGCGGCGCTTTCGCCACCCAGGCGATTTTCTACTTTCTCGCCACTTATTGGACATTGCGCTTGCACGCGGCGGCGGCTTCGGGGGCAGGCGGCCGACCCGGCCACACCGATTCCTTCGCCGCGAGCATCGTCGAAGGTTGGAAGTTCAGTTGGCGCAACCTCGAGGTGCGCACCGCGCTCCTTGTGGTGATGTTTGCTTCGCTATTGATCGTGCCGTTCACCACGCTCTTGCCGGTCTTTGCCCGGGATATTCTCGACGTCGGCGCTTCCGGCCAGGGATTTCTTCTGACGGCCATGGGCATCGGGGCCCTGGGGAGCGCGATGATGATCGCCACTTTCGGCGACCGCATGCCGCGCGGTTTGTTCATGCTCGGCGGCGTCGCGTTATACGGCCTCGGGGTCGTCGCGTTTGCCGCGTCGCCCTGGTTTCAGTTGTCGATGGCGCTCATGATCATCGTCGGATTCGCCAACGTCTGCTCTCACGCGCTCGTGCAAACCGTGATTCAAAGCTATTCACCGGCGGAGTTTCGCGGGCGCGCCATCGCGCTTTTCCACATGAGCCAGGTGGTGATGACGCTAGGAAGCATGGCGATCGGTTCGTTGGCGGCGCTCTGCGGCACGGAGTGGGCGGTGATTTTAATGGCCGCGGCAGGCACGCTGGCGATGTTGGCGATACATTTTGCGCTGCCCCAGGCGTGGCGGATTCGGTAGGGGCGACCGGCCGGTCGCCCCTACGTTGCTGGGAAATATTGCGCTATGTACTGGTTTGCCGATAGACAGCAGGCGATGAAAACCGGTGTGGAAAAACAGCGCCGTCGGTCGATCCGGCTGCGGGAATACGACTACACGCAGCCCGGCGCGTATTTCATTACCATCGTCGCGCATGCACGGGCCATGCTGTTCGCGGAGATTAGCGACGGTAAAGCTTGGTTGAACGAATTCGGACGTATCGTCGAGAACGAATGGCAGAAATCCGCTGTCATACGCCGCGAGATTGGATTGGATGTCTTTGTTGTCATGCCCAACCATAGTCACGGTATTGTAAACATAATCCACGCGGATATAGGGTCGACCGGCCGGTCGCCCCTACGCAACGGTCCGCCGCCGCGTTCCCTAGGCGCCTTTGTCGCCGGTTTCAAATCCGCAGTGACCAAGCGGATCAATAACTTACGTCGAACGCCCGGCGCGCCGGTGTGGCAGCGCAACTATTACGAACATGTGGTTCGCAGCGATGCGGAACTGCTGCGCGTTCGCGAATACATTTTAAACAACCCGGTGGGTTGGGAAAACGACCGGGAGAATCCATTACGGTCCGCAGGTGGGAA
>Ga0210076_1000170_pt1 | contig 14252 bp, 13 predicted proteins | sample MayberryNW_Catta_3_FD_184876 | JGI IMG/M metagenome (GOLD analysis project Ga0210076, IMG submission 184876) | Wetland microbial communities from San Francisco Bay, California, USA, that impact long-term carbon sequestration -... | ecosystem: Environmental > Aquatic > Marine > Wetlands ... | reverse complement strand
CCCCGCCGCAACGATCACGGCTCCGACCGGTACTTCCCCGTTGCTGGCGGCTTCCCGCGCCGCCGACAAGGCCAGCTTCATGTAAGTGATTTCATGAGCTTCCATCACGCAATCATAAGGGCGCTATAAAAAATAGCACAGGGAATCGGTTGAATAAATCCAAAGCAGCCGTACGCGGGTTTGGGCCTGAGAAATCGAGTTCTCAGATTTCGAATGTTACGGGTGCATGTATTCGATCGGTGGCGGTTCGATATCGGTGATCACTTCGGTGACGTCTTTGACATCCTTGGCGATGCGAACGATTTCTTTTTCCAGATCGGGATCGGCGAGTATGCCGGAGATGCTAACCCGACCGCCGTCGCTCTTCACGTTCAATACCACATTGCGGGTCTTCGGCGAAGTGATCAGGGCGGCTTGCACCCGCGCCGTGGTGGCGAGATCCTGGAAAGTCTTGATCGACTCGGCCGTCGGTTGAAATTCCGGCCGCCGCACCGTGTCGGCGATAATGGACGCGCCTAAGTCCGCACTGAACCGGGCGCCGTTCAAAACCAGATCCTGTCCAACGGGATCTTGCCAGTCTTCGTTGAACAGCGCGCGAAAACGCCGCGTACGCACGCGATCGAGTTCGCGCAGATATTGCCGCGCCGTTTCGCTGTCCATTCCCTTTTGGGCGCGCACCATCTCGATCCGGTACTCCATCGGCGCAATCACAAGCACCTTGAGCACGTGCTGGATTCCGGGCAGCAGCTGACGACCGGCGCGCCCGTAATAGACCATATGGCCTTCCTGAGCGACTTCACACATTGCCGCTTGCAGGGTAATGCGGTACAAGCGCAAGCTTTCGCGCCAGCGCTCCCACCAGTGTCCTTCGGCTTCGAGCACCTCGGTGTACTTCGCCTCGGGAATACCGTAGCGCTTGCTCGCCTCGATCAACACTTCCCGATCGACGGAGCGATAGTTCAACATCGCCGCCACTTTTTCGGCGATCGCGCTGCCGCCGCTATATGCCGCATGAGCTATGGTTACGAGCGACATGACCGTGGTTCTCCTTTCGCGAAGTTCGCGTGTACCTGCACCGCTTTGAGCGGGGTCTATACCCGTAACCTCATCTACTACATCTTTCCTATGAACGCGACAAGCAGTTGAGTCAACAGAGAACGAAGGTATCCTCGTGGTTATTCCCGAGCAGGCCGGCAACTCTGGATTCACCTGACGGCTCATCCGCTCAGAAGCGCAGACGCGGAGTTCGAGGAATTTAAAGACTTCTGGCAGAGGCCTTGGATGTTAAAACGCTGAAACGGGCCAAGGCACCTACGTGGTTAACGCTTGGGTGATTCTCGGGCGGCGAGCCGATGTAGGTCGCTTTGCGAAACCTTGGCCTGGCGCAGTACATGGCGGATATGGGTCATTAAATCGATCATTTTGACCGGCTTTTGCAAAAAATCATCACAGCCGCCATGGAGAGCAGCGGTCTTCAGATGGCTAAAAATGCTCATCGCGACGATGGGAATATTTTGTAACTGCGGCTTTTCTTTCAGCAAGGAGACAAATTTCAATCCGTCCATATCGGTGAGATCCAACTCCAGTAAGATCAAATCCGGATGATGTTCCAGCGCCTTTCTTAGACCGCCCTCCCCGGTCACTGCAATCACCGGATTTAGGCCCGCAAACATCACTTGCTTGACTAGCAGTTGCGTATAATTGGGTTGTTTCTCGATGATGAGTACGGTTTTGGCGCGTTCCCTGATCATGGCCACACTCGATTTACGAACGTTGCCGAGCAACTATCATGCCCTAATGGGTGAAGCGACACCCGGCCGGCGCAATGACCTACAATGAGTTACTTAGATAGGTTTAGAGTTCCAGGAAATCAGTCGCCCAAGCGTTGACCAATCCGCTGTTATCGGCCAACCCTGTGCGTACTGCACGCGTTTCCTGCAGGACTGTTTCATTTGATCGTCCGACCAATGAGGACTGTCCCCCTCGGGTCGGTACACTCGCACAGCTCACCGGCGGCGCCGAAACCATAGGGACAGGTGAATCTGACAACGTTACATTCGCGTTCGGTCAATTGGTCTGATAATCGATCTAAGAAGCCGCGCGGCGCCTGGGCGCCTCGGTTGACAGGTACAGACACTTCGGATGAGCAGGCGGAAACCCAAAGGACAAGCAAGCACAGGTGCAACACCAAATAGGGTTTTGTAACCAAAATGATTCTCGGGGAACGCTGCGGTATCGATGATCGAGGACCGCGAGGGCAATGTACTCATCCTCGCGGCTTCTTTTTTGGATCGATCAGCGCCTATCATACGCGTTCACGGCGGCTTTTGGAATGGGTAATTCACGCTTCTACGCGTGTGATCGTGCAGGCGACCACTCCACTCGTGAGCGCAAAGATTAAGGACCGAACCCACCGGCGGGATAAGGTCGGCCGTCAATCAGTCCGCCGCTTGCAAAGCCTCCGAGTGCAATGGACCGAAGAGAGCGATTACAGCCGCGCCGATGCCGAAAGGCGGCGAGGAACAGGTCGTCTCGGGCCCGTTGAACCTTTTGAGCCGCAGTTGGCGTGGGATGAAAGCAGACAAGAACCAGCAAAACGATAAGCACTCGGTCACGATAGGCTCGCGATGCAGGAACCGCTCTATTTAGCCAGTCGCGACCTGGCCAGCCATGCAGTATAGCCGTCACATGAATTCCGCCACAAACGAACCCGCCCCGCAGTTTCAACTCTTGTGCGCCGCGGCGCGTTCCTCGATCTCCTCGGGAGACACGTCTTCGACATGAGTCGCAAATGACCACGAGTGCCCGAACGGATCTTGCAGCGTAGCCATACGGTCGCCGTAAAATTGATTCGCCGGTGGCCGCAACACCTTGGCGCCGGCCTTTTCAGCTCGTTTCACGAGCTCATCGACGTCTTCGACGTAAATCACGATATTAACCGGCGTGCCACCGAGCGACTGTGGACTGCGGAAGTTCATCTCCGGAAATTCGTCCGCAAGCATAAACAGCGCATCGCCAACCCGAAGCTCGGCATGGCCGATCTTTTCCCCGGCCATCGGGATGCGCATGCTCTCTCGCGCGCCAAACGCCCGCTTGTAGAAGTCAATGGCAGCCGCCGCGCCTTTGACACACAAGTACGGTGTGGCGCCACGGTATTCATCCGGAATCGGTTTGATCCTGTCCGCCATGGAATGCTCCTTCTTATGAACTGAAAGCCTTAAATTGATCTCCAGGCGCGCGTCAGTTCTGCCGACAAGTTGAACCGGTCGGATCAGACTCGCCGACGGCGTTAAACGCCGTGACAACGTAGCAAGAGTTGCGCGGGGCCTCTTTGTCGACAAAACGAGTGACGTTTGGACCGACTTCGGCAATGACCTCTTTCTGATCGCTGATGATGCGGTAGATCCTGAAACCATCCTCGTTTTGGCTGGTGTCTTGCCAGGACAACGTCATCGATTGCGCGCTGCAACCAGGGAAAGAAAATCCACCGCCGGTCGCGATCAATAGGAACAGCAACACCTGTCCCGCGCAGTGAGCCCGACCTCGAGCTGGTTGTGCGGGTAACGCAGCTCGAATCATGATGCCAAAAGAGTAAATGCAACCAATGATTTTTTTCAACCTACCACTTGCCGTGTTACTGCGCCTCGAGATCCACTGCGTGATCGATATATCGAGCACCCGGACCGACGCGCCCTCGGTCGTGGGCTCAAAACCCCAGTATCTCGGGCAGGATCGTCAGGTTCTTCAGAAAATTGACGGGCTACATCTGCTCTTCCGCACCTTCCAGCGACCACGAGCTACGCCCGAGGTATTTGGCCGGAATCCCCGAACGGGTCAGTGACTGTAAGACCGTCTCCGCAGCACACCATGTCCGGAGGCTAGCGCCGAAAGATCGACGGCGGTGATTTGGCGAGCACTGGCCGGGTATTGCCCGAGTCGCTCACGCCACATTTTTAGGCCGGTGCGGATGTAGGTGGGATCAAGATTGAGAATCTCGCAAATATTGACAAAGGAAAAATACCACTGCCGATCGTCGGCCCAAAACCAATGGTCGACCTCGCGGAACAACCGTTCTCCGTGTCTGCTATGTAGTCCGGCAAATTTTTGGTACTCGCGAATCGCTGCACAAAGAACAGCTTCGACCAGCGCGTATTCACCCGTCAGTTGCCACTGCGAACGGTCCGGTGGCGCGTGAACCCCGACCGACCCTTTACGATGATCATGAGTAATCTGATGCACAACTTCCGCGCCTCCTTGAAAATTTTGGCTCATCATTTATCCCTGCGTGATCGGGTTGGATGAGCAACGTCTATGCCAGGGGTGACCTCTACGCAGCGCTGCGGTTACATCATCTCGAATGAATGGTTCGCCAGCCTACCAAGTAAAGGAGATGATCCGGATTCTGCCACTCACCTGATGCTATCAATGCCTAAGACTTGAGCTGTGATGGGCCGAATGATGGCGATGCTCAGGTGCAACAGCGATACAACCTGTCTTGGAAGTGGGATTCTGCGTATTCTTCTGTCTCGCAATTGGGACAATGTAGCAAACGAAATTTTGCAATCGCGGCTATTATCGGCCGTTCGTCGTTACGCCCACATTGGTATAGTTCTTGTTACGGAGTGGAGCCAGAAATCGTCCCGTCAGAAAATCCAAAACAGGAAATCACATGGACCATTCGAATGTCTGGGCAGTCGTGCTCGCCGGCGGAGAAGGAACTCGCGTGCGTAGTTTCTTGCAGCAAGTTTGCGGCGGAAGCGGCCTCAAACAGTTTTCAACAGTCACAGGCGCGCGGTCCATGTTACGCTGCACCTTAGACCGGATTGAGCGGCTCATTCCTCGTGAGCGCATATTGATCGTCGTCAGCTCTCATCATCGGGAAGAGGTTGAACGACAACTCGCGCACTGGCCGCGCCACAATGTTATCTTCCAACCCGCCAACCGCGATACCGCACCGGGGATCCTTCTGCCGTTAGCTCACATTACCAATCGCGACCCAGCGGCCACCGTGGTCGTGTTTCCGTCGGATCATTTTGTCCTGGATGAAGATCGGTTCATGAGCGCGGTCGAAAGAGCGTTGGTCGCGCTGGCGAAAAGCCCCGGCAAGATGATCCTTCTCGGCATGACGCCTCAGGCCGGCGAAGAGACCGAGTACGGCTACATTGTGGCCGCAGCAAGGAGGCCTGACATCCGCGAAGCCACTCCGGTCGCCGGCTTCGTCGAAAAACCGCCCTTGGCACATGCGAGAGAGCTCATCGACCGCGGGGCTCTTTGGAACACTATGGTTTTTGCTGTCCACAACGCAACGTTGTGGGACATGGTTCAGCGTACCTCGCCGTTGCTTTATCATGCCTTCCGGCTGATTCAGATGACGCTGCGCAGCGGCTGCCCAGCGCATTTTCTCGAACATCTCTACGAGGCGATTCCGAAGGTCAATTTTTCCTCCGACATATGCGAGCCGCTCGCCTCCCGCTTATGCGTGTTGCCCGTCGGTGACGTTGGCTGGAGCGATTGGGGAACGGTCGGGAGCATTGTCCGAACCATGCAAAAGCTCGGCAGGTTCGATGCTCTGGCGGCGCGCATGGAGAAAAACCAGGTACAGCCGGTGTGGCATGCACCCAAACCGATCTCCCACCCCGATCTGGGGAGCGCGACAATCAGTTAGGGGCAGGTCCCTATTCCGGTTCGAATGGGCACCTATTGCATGCCGTCTTCCACCACGAGGTGAATTTCCCTATTCGGTGATTGGCGCAGCAGCGGCGAGACCTTCCTGGTCCACTGTTGAAAGCCTGCATCCGCTGTAATCCGCTGAATCTGGCGTTCCAGCGTTGCCAAGTCGGGCGCATCTTGCACGAACACGACATTGGGAGCTTCGGGCGATGCGAAATGGGTATGCAGTATTCTGGCATTTTGCCCGCCGGCCTCCTGCACCAGTTTGCGCAGCTCTCGCAGCTCTTTTTCCAATTCTCCGGTTTTTCCTGGCACCGTGTGAAACATCAGGCTCGATGCATACATACTTGGATCTCCTTTCTTCCAGTAGAAGCTTTTTCGTCGAAGTTATAGGAAGGCCGCCTTCACTACAGTGGATGCCGCCTCATCTGGTTGCGCTCCGACAGCGCCGCCTTTAACCACGCTTGCCATCTCATCGAAGTTGCCTCGGCGCAGACGCCGAATGCTCGAGTGTTATTATTTTGGGCAACAAACATGCCAGCTTTGCCGAAGCGGTTCCGTACAATTTCCTCGAAATCTTGTTTCTCCGCCGAAACAAACACCGAGCTTCTGTCTTGTTTTTGAGACAAGTGAAAGGTTGTTACGTCGCAGAGATTCGCGCCTAAAAAACTCCGTGGCATAACGCTTGCTCATGAATGAGACAGCATTTGACGCGAAAATCATTTTTATTTAGGAGCGCCACACCAGCCAGCAGCAGTTTTGGCGGCGCACCTTCATCTGCTAATGAACCCTTCGACGGATCCAATAAACCTCCGTTACCTAGAAGATCTCTACGAATCGTTTCGTAAAGATCCGTCATCCGTGGAGCGAGAGTGGCAAGCTTACTTTGCCGCGTTCACCAGCAACGCGCCGGCCGCTGGCGATGGTCGGTTCGGACGCATCCCTCAGGAAAACAATGGCGCCCCACCTGCGATTACGCCGACACTCCAGGAACAGCTCAATGACATGGTCAGAGCATTTCGCACCCTCGGTCATCGCGCCGCGCGCATCGATCCCTTGGGCCTGCAAGTTTCAACCGAAGCCGCGCTCGAACCCGCCTTCTACGGTTTCACTGCCGAGCGCATGCAACAGATCTTCCCTGGCGCCGGGCTTTATTGGCCCGGCCCACTGCCGCTGCGCGAGATCCTCGAGCGGCTGCGGCAGACTTACTGCGGCTTCATCGCCGTCGAATACATGCACATCGAGGATCGTGCCACGCGCGAATGGCTGCAGGAACGAATCGAGGCCGATCAGAACCGACTGGCCCTGAGCCCCGATCAGCGGCGCAAGATTTTGACCAGACTCATACAGGCGGCTTTATTCGAAGAGTTTACACGCAGTCAATTTGTCGGCGCCAAAAGTTTTTCGCTGGAAGGCAGCGAAAGTCTGATACCGTTGCTCGATTTCACCGTTGAAACCGCTGCGCGCGAAGGCTTGCGCGAGATCGTGCTGGCAATGGCACACCGCGGCCGCCTTAACGTGCTGGTCAACCTGTTGGGGAAAAAGCCCCGGGAAGTGTTCCGTGAGTTCATCGATCGCTCGGCGCCCGGTGACGGCGCGGGTGATGTCAAATATCATCTGGGCTACAGCAGCGACTTTCACGACGATACCGGGTCCACGGTCCATCTTTCCCTGTGCTTCAACCCGAGCCATTTGGAGTTCGTCGCACCGGTTGCACTGGGTCGCGTGCGCGCCAAGCAAGACCGCTCCGGCGATGTTCACCGCAAACGCGGGATGGCGCTGCTGATGCACGGGGACGGCGCTTTTGCCGGCGAAGGCATCGTCCAAGAAACCCTAAATCTAAACGGCCTTGCGGCATATACGGCCGGCGGCGCGCTGCACGTGATCATTAATAACCAGATCGCTTTTACTACCTGTCCGAGCGAAGCCAGGTCGAGTCGCTATACCAGCGACATTGCGAAAATGCTGCAGATTCCGATTTTCCGAGTCAACGCCGACGAACCGGAAGCGGTGCTGCAAACGGTCGCACTGGCGCTTGCGTTTCGCCGCCGCTTTGAGCGCGACGCGGTCATCGACCTGATCGGGTACCGACGCTATGGTCATAACGAAGGCGATGAGCCCGGCTTTACCCAGCCGAGGCTTTATCAGGCGATCGGCCGCCACCCGCCGGTGCACGAAATGTATCTCCGGCGCTTGGTCGACGAGCATGTCGTCACGCCCGCCGACGCTGAACGCATCGCCGATGAATACCGCGCGACTCTCGATGAGGAACTGGCGCTGGCGCGCTCCGAGGGTCCGAACAGCCCGATACCGAGTTTCGGCGGCGTCTGGTCCGGCTACAGCGGCGGATTGGAAGCGAATGCTGGAGCGGCCAGCACGCACGTCGCCAAACCGCGGCTCGTGCAACTCCTCACTGCCCAGACGCAGTTTCCAGGTGATTTTCATCCGCACCCAAAAATCGTCCGGGCTGCCGGCCAACGCCTTGAAATGGCGGCGGAGAAAAGACCGTTGGACTGGGCCGGCGCGGAATCGCTGGCTTTCGCCAGTCTGGCGACCGAAGGATTTCATGTGCGTTTATCCGGTCAAGACACGGCGCGAGGAACATTCAGTCAGCGCCACGCCGTGCTGCACGACGTTGAAAACGGCACGGAATACGTGCCGCTGCAACACCTGGCGCCGCAGCAAGCACCAGTGGAAATTTACAACAGCCCCCTTTCGGAAGCAGGGGTGCTCGGGTTTGAGTATGGTTACAGCCTCGACTACCCCGACGCGCTGGTTCTTTGGGAGGCGCAGTTCGGGGATTTCGTCAATGCCGCCCAGGTGATCATCGATCAGTTTATCACCAGCGCCGAGGAAAAATGGCGTCGGATGAGCGGCCTGGTCCTACTGTTGCCGCACGGCTTCGAGGGTATGGGGCCGGAACATTCGAGCGCGCGCCTCGAACGGTTTTTGCAATTATGCGCACGCGACAACATCCAGGTCATCTATCCAAGCACGCCGGCGCAATATTTTCATAGCCTGCGGCGCCAGGCCTTGCGCCGATGGCGCAAGCCCCTGGTGATCATGACGCCGAAGAGTCTGTTGCGCCATCGGGAGGCGGTGTCGCCGCTCAGCGACTTCGCCCAAGGCGGCTTCAAAACTGTCATCGGGGAGCGCCGCAATGGGGCGGCGGTGAAGCGTGTCCTGCTCTGCAGCGGTAAGGTTTATTACGAACTAAAGAGGCATCGCGATGAGCGACGGCGCGACGACGTGGCTCTCGTGCGCATAGAACAGCTCTATCCCGTGCCGGAGGATACTCTCACCGCAGCATTGAGGAATTACGCGGACGGCACGCCGGCAGTCTGGGTTCAGGAAGAGCCGATCAATATGGGAGCAGCATGTTTCTGGTCACAGCGCTTCGGCACGCAGCTCTTCGATCGCTTGCCCTTCTCCACGGTGGCAAGAACGGCTTCGGCGAGCCCGGCCACGGGCTCCATGGCGCGTCACAAGCAGCAACAGGCCGCCCTGATGGCAGCCGCTTTCGGCGAGCTTGGCTGATGAAACTTCGCAACCTCAGCTGTCATTCTAACGGACGGGCGTAATCCAACGGGTTGAACGTCACGCCCGCAAAGCGCACCGGGAGGGACACCATGCGGATCGATGTAACAATTCCCAACGTCGGTGAATCGATTACCGAAGTCGAAATCGGCGAGTGGTTTAAAAGCCAGGGCGACCGGGTCAGCAAAAACGAAAATCTCTTATTACTCGAGACCGACAAGGCCACAGTCGAAGTGCGCGCCCCGGATTCCGGCACTCTTGTGAATATTCTGAAGCACAACGGAGAGAGCGCGGCGATCGGCGAGGTGGTTGCTCATCTGGAAACCACTAATGGTGAGCAGCAGAGCAAAGAAACCAAAACTAACGATTCCGAAGTTAAACCACCAGCTGAATCTGCATCGGTGCAACCGAGCAGCGCGGGTGTGGCATCCGCCGCAACCGACGGCGGCGCTGGTCGCATGCCTGCCCCGGTTCTGCATCCCGAGTCAAGCCCGGAGCAAGAAGAAGCGAAACAAGAAGAAGCGAAATTCGCCCCGAGCGAACGCGCTGGCGAAATTATCGGCGCAAAAGTAACGGCGGCCCAGGAAACCCAGGACGTCGAAACTTTGACAGAACAAGCCCAGTCCCCCGCCGATGAAGCTCACGCGGCGACGGCGGCCGGCATGGCTAAGGCTTCCAAACCGTCTACAGACGACGAAGTCGTGCCGATGACGTTGCTGCGCCGGCGCATCGCCGAACGGCTGTTGGCGGCACAGCATAGTGCGGCGCTGCTGACGACGTTTAACGAGATCGACATGTCGGCGGTAATTGCCTTGCGCCAGACCCACGGCGAAGATTTCCGGGAGCGTCATGGTATCAAGCTCGGCTTTATGTCCTTTTTCGTTAAGGCCACGGTGACGGCGCTGCAAACGGTCCGCGAGGTCAATGCCGAGATCGACGGCAACAACATCGTCTATCACAATTACTACGACATCGGCGTTGCCGTCGGCGGCGGCAAAGGATTAGTGGTGCCGGTGCTGCGCCGGGCCGAACGCATGAGCTTCGCCGATATCGAGCGGGCGATCGCCGACTTTGCGCGTCGCGCCGGAGAGAACCGGCTCAAACCGGACGAGCTTAAAAGCGGAACTTTCACGATCACCAACGGGGGTGTCTACGGCTCGCTGCTCTCCACACCGATCGTCAATCCGCCGCAGAGCGCAATCCTCGGACTCCACGCCATCCAAGATCGGCCGGTGGTGCACGATGGCGCAGTCGCGATTCGGCCGATGATGTACGTCGCGTTGAGCTACGATCATCGTCTTATCGATGGTCGCGAGGCCGTGCTGTTCCTCAAGAAAATCAAATCGATGATCGAGGAGCCGGCACTTATGCTGCTGGAGTTTTAGCGGCTTCGGCCACCGCGGTGACACAGCAGTGAGGATAGCTTTGCGAGCCTCGATTCTTGTCTCTTTTTCGGTGTACGGCGAATGAAAGCCGCGGATACCCTCACTGAAACCGCGGCTGAGACCTGTCTCTGGTGGCAGCGGGGGATCATCTATCAGATCTATCCACGGTCATTCATGGACAGCAACGGCGATGGGATCGGTGACCTTCTCGGAATCACCTCTCGACTCGATTACCTGCGCTGGTTGGGCGTAGATGCGCTGTGGATCTCGCCCATCTATCCCTCGCCGATGCGGGACTTCGGCTACGACGTTGCGGATTACACCGGCATCCACCCAATCTTCGGCACTCTGGAAGACTTCGACCGTCTGCTAGGTCAGGCACACGCCCGGCAAATCAAAATGATTCTCGATTTCGTGCCCAATCACACTTCCGACCAGCACCCATGGTTTTTACATTCGCGCTCCTCACGCGCCAGTTCGAAGCGCAAATGGTACATTTGGCGTGACCCCGGCCCGGATGGAGGGCCTCCAAACAATTGGCTGTCCTGCTTCGGCGGGAGTGCTTGGGAATACGACCAACATACCGGCCAATACTACTACCATGCTTTTCTTCGTGAGCAGCCTGACCTTAATTGGCGCAATCCTGAAGTCGTAGACGCCATGCTGGGCGTGCTCCGCTTTTGGCTGGAGCGCGGCGTGGACGGCTTTCGGGTTGATGTGCTGTGGCATCTGATCAAGGACGAACACGGTCCTGACAATCCAATCAACCCGAACTGGTGCGAAGGAACTGATCCGTACCGGGCGCTGATCCCGGTTCACACCACGGACCAACCCGAGGTGCACGGGATCGTTAGTCGGATGCGCCGCGTGGTTGACGAGTACAAAGAGCGCGTGCTGATTGGGGAAATCTACCTGCCAATCGAACGGCTGGTACAGTACTACGGAGTGGATCTTACCGGAGTGCACCTCCCCTTCAACTTCCAATTAGTACTGGCAAGCTGGGACGCACGCGAGATCGCGCGACTCATCGCGGCATACGAGGCGGCGCTGCCGGAAGGGGGCTGGCCCAATTGGGTGCTCGGCAATCACGATCAGCACCGCATCGCATCGCGTGTAGGTCCAGCACAGGCGCGAGTGGCGGCCATGCTTCTACTCACGCTGCGCGGCACGCCTACGCTGTACTACGGCGATGAAATCGGCATGCACGACGTGGAGATTCCAGTCGGGAAGGTGCAGGATCCAGTCGAGAAGAATCTCCCAGACCATGGACTAGGACGCGACCCCGAGCGCTCGCCCATGCAGTGGAGCTCTGAAAAGAACGCCGGGTTTACTACCGGCGAACCCTGGCTGCCGGTTGCCGCCGATTACCCAAGCTTGAACGTGAAATCACAGTGCGAACACCCTTGCTCGATGCTCAACCTGTATAGAGAACTGATCGGGATGCGCCGCGGCGAACCCGCACTCGAAGTGGGCCGCTTCGAGTCGGTGACGGCCGAGGGTGACGTCCTGGCCTATTTTCGCCGCGCCGGCCGAGGCGCGAGCACGTTTCTGATCGCCTTAAACCTCGGCCAGGTTCCGCACGTGTTCCATTGTCCAGAAGAGGCTTGCGACGGCACGATTGCGCTCTCCACATTTCTGGATCGCTCGGGCGAGCCGGTTCGCGGCGATCTCCAATTGCGCGCGGATGAAGGGGTGATCATTCGCCTGGCAGACTAAGGGATGTATCGGCATGGTTAGATTAGGGGAGCGGTGAGGCAGCAGATGCAATTCATCGCGCCGCTCATCACGAGCGCAGCTATGACGAGTTAAGGGGACGTATGATTGACGACCTCTGGTACAAAAATACCGTCGTTTACAGCTTGGATTTGGAAACCTTCATGGACGCAAACGGCGACGGGGTCGGCGACTTTGAGGGCTTGGTGCGCCGTCTGGATTATCTCGCGTCGCTCGGTATCGACACGGTCTGGCTTGCCCCGTTCCAGCCGACACCGAATCGGGATAACGGCTACGATATCTCGGATTTTTATGGCGTCGATCCGCGCCACGGCTCGAGCGGCGACTTCGTAGAGTTTATGCATCAGGCGGAAAAGCGCGGCATTCGGGTGATTATCGATCTGGTCGTCAATCACAGTTCCGATCAGCATCCATGGTTTCAGTGCGCGCGCAGCAACAAGGATTCAAACTATCGTAATTGGTATGTCTGGTCCAAGAAACGCCCGTCCGACTGGCAGTCCGGTTTGGTTTTTCCCGGCGTGCAAAAATCAACCTGGACCTATGACAAGGAGGCCCGCGAGTATTACTTTCACCGATTTTACGAATTCCAGCCGGACTTGAACATGGACAACCCTGCGGTACGAGCAGAGATCCGGCGCATCATGGGTTATTGGCTCGCGCTGGGAGTCATGGGGTTTCGACTGGACGCGCTGCCGTTCATCATCGAAACGCCGGCTCCCGGAGCAAAGAAACCGAAAATGAAATTTGAATATCTGGACGAGCTACGGACATTTCTCCAGTGGAGGCGCGGCGACGCTATCCTGCTCGCGGAGGCGAATGTCTTGCCGCCGGAAAACCGCAAGTATTTCGGCCGGAACGGGGACGGCGTCCAGATGATGTTCAACTTTTTCGTCAATCAGCATCTCTTTTACACCTTGGCGACGGCCGATGTTGATCCACTCGCCAAAGCCTTGCTCGCGACAAAAAAACTGCCGCCGACGGCGCAGTGGGCGCAGTTCCTGCGCAACCATGACGAGCTTGATCTCGGTCGACTTACGGAAGAGCAGCGGACGAAAGTATTTGCGCGATTCGGACCGCAACCGGCGATGCAGCTCTATCACCGCGGCATCCGCCGCCGCCTCGCCCCGATGCTGGGGAACCAGCGCCATCTCGAGCTGGCTTACAGCGTGATGTTTTCGCTGCCCGGCACGCCCGTGATCCGTTACGGCGACGAACTCGGCATGGGCGATGATCTATCTCTCAAAGAGCGCGCCGCCGTGCGCACGCCCATGCATTGGAACAGCGAAGCGCAAGCGGGTTTCTCGACCTCGCCTAAACTCGTGCATCCGGTCATTTCTGAAGGACCTTACCGATTTGCCGAGCGCAACGTCGACGCGCAACGGCGCGATTCTGGTTCATTGCTCAATTGGACGGCTCGCATGATCCGCCTGAGGAAAGAGTGTCCGGAAATCGGCTGGGGCGATTGGAAATTACTCCGCAGCGGAGTGCCGTCCGTGCTGGCGATGCGTTACGATTGGCGCGGTAATTCCATTGTCGTGGTTCATAATTTCGACGAGAAGCCCCATGAGGTTCGGATCAACCCCGAAGTCGAGGGTGGAAACAGGTTGGTCAATCTTTGGGTTGAAGAACAAAGCACCGCCGATCCAAGCGGCACCCACAGGATAGCGCTCGAAGCCTATGGCTATCGCTGGTATCGCGTCGGCACCCTAAACCACATACTCAGGCGCCAACCGGAGTGACTCTTGGTTTCGAGCAAAACATCGTCGCGCAGCGATGTACTGACCCATCACCGTTTTTCAGCGGCGCTCCTTTCGGTTGCTATTTAACTCCGCTAAGCGGCGAATCATTGTAACGCGCGAGCAAGTCAGCGGCATCGCGATAGATGGCAAAGCAACCGGCGGCCCGGAGCTCTTCTGCGCTCCAGCC
>Ga0210076_1000169_pt1 | contig 14269 bp, 12 predicted proteins | sample MayberryNW_Catta_3_FD_184876 | JGI IMG/M metagenome (GOLD analysis project Ga0210076, IMG submission 184876) | Wetland microbial communities from San Francisco Bay, California, USA, that impact long-term carbon sequestration -... | ecosystem: Environmental > Aquatic > Marine > Wetlands ... | reverse complement strand
ACGCGGTCTCGCCCCCCGGCTGACGACGCGCTGGCTCGCCACGAGCGTCAGCGCGCACAGCAGCGCGCCGAGAAGATAGGGCACGGCGTCGCCGAACGCCGACGCCAGCGCGCCGCCTGCAATCGGCCCCGTCATGTTCCCGAGCGCCCAGGCGCTGTTCATGATCCCGAAGGCAAGGCCCTGGGCGAGCCCCGCCGTCTCCGCCCGGTGCGAGGTCAGCGCCATTCCCGGCGTGTAGAAGCCGCCGAAGCTCACGGCCGCGGCAGCAATCAGGATCGCGATGAGCGCCGGCTCCGACGCGAACGCGAGCAGGCTGGCGACGACGATCGACGCAGCCAGCGCGCCGCGGATGGGGAGGAGCCGCCCGCGCCGGTCGCTGGCACGTCCCAGGATCGGGCTGATCGCGACCTCCAGGAGGCCCGCTGCGAAGAAGACCGAGCCGATGGCCAGCGTGGACCAGCCGTCTGCGTCGAGCGCGAGCGGCGCCAGCACCGCGAGCGTCCCGAAGAGCAGCGCAGGCAGCGTGTTGAGCCACAGCCCCCCCAGGAACCGCCTGTCCGCGAGGGCGCGGGCGATCCCCGCACGCGTGAGCGGTTCGCAGTCCCCCGACCGTGGGAGGAGGGCGAGCGCTGCGAAGACGAGTGCGACGACCCCGAGCGTGGCGAAGGAGAGGCGGATCCCGACCGTCTCGGCCACGCCGCCGAACATGGGGCCGATGACGGCGCCGAACACCGCCGCGCCGAAGGCCGTGCCGATGATCTCGCCGCGCCTGGAGGCCGGCGCGGCAACCGTGACCCAGGCCAGGGCGCCCGCCCAGGTGGTCGTGCTCGAGAAGCCCTGGACGAATCGCGCGGCGCCCAGTGCGGCCGCGCCGTCGGCCACGGCGAAGGCGAAGCTCGCGACGGCCAGCACGACGAGCCCGCCGACGACCGCGGTCTTCGGCCCGAACCTCGCCGCCGCCAAGCCTCCCGGGATCCCGCCGAGAAGGGCCCCTGCGCCGAAGGCTCCCAACAGGAGCCCGGCCCCGGTCTTCGACAGGTCGAACTCCTCGGCGTACCCCGGCACGAGTGGCGTCAGGGCGGTGAAGAGCATGGCGTCCACGAAGATGACGGCGGAGACGAGAAGGAGGAGCCGGCCCACGCCTTCGAGGATACGCGCGAGAAAGCCCGGCCCCGCGGCACGGGACGGCTGCACGACGTCGACGGCGTTCGGCGATTGCCGAGCGGCGTCCCACGGTCGCACGACGAAGCCGAAAAGAGAAATGCACCGAGCCGGTGGCGCCTTCGTCCGGCTTTCCGACTGACCGCCACCGAAGTGGCTGCCGCTCGGAGAACCATCAACCTCGGACGCTCCGTACTCGGTGCATCACCACTCTATGCAGGCGGCACCCTCCGGGTCAAGCTGCCTCGGGACGAACTTCGCGCAATTTGCGCACGTTGACAAAAGACGACGCAGGCGAGCTCGAGTTCGCTCGACGGTGACGAGGTGGTGGTCACCCGGCGGACGCCGGTCCAAAGAAAATGCACCGAGCCGGTGGCGCCTTCGTCCGGTTTTCCGACTGACCGCCCCCGAAGGGACTGCCGCTCGGAGAAACCATCAACCTCCGGTGCTCCGTACTCGGTGCACGCCGCACACTAGGGGTGTCTTCACCCCGCGTCAAGGAGCCGGAAAGTGAAGATGTCGCAAATTGCGATGTTTTCTTTTCGCATAGGTCAAGATGCGCATCGCCGCGCTTGCTCTAAGACCTTCGGGAGAGAAAAACGGCCGGGCCCAAGGGCCCGGCCGCATGAAGCGAAAAAAGTTCGCCGAGCCGGGAACGCTTTTGTCCACCTTCCCGACGAACGTTCCGCTTCCGCGTAGTGCTCCTCGGGGGGCTTCGTCCTACCGGCGCCCCGTGCTCGGCGCACGCAGGACTCTACGCGACATGGCCGCCGCCGATCAAGGGGTCGTGGCCGCGAAACTTCTCGCAAACTGCGACCTTCCCGCCCGCTCGAGGTCCCGCAGACGACCCGCGCCGAGACCCTCGAGGCGCGTGGCCAGGACGAGGAAGAGCTGGGCGGTGGTGAGGGCGTCGCCGAAGGCGTGGTGCGTGCGTGCGACGGGGATGCCATGCGCTTCCGCGAGAGCGGCCAGCCGCAGGATCCCGACGGCGGGCGCGTCGCGGTCCCGTGCGGCCACCTCGTCGGAAAGGTCGAGCACGTCGATCGCGCGTCGGATCGGCCGCACTCCGTGACGTTGACGGAGCCGGCCGAGGAAGCCGAGCTCGACGGCTGCCGCGTGCGCGACGAGGACGCGGGTGCCGATGGCGTCCATGAGCTCGTCGACCACCTCCGCGAGGGATGACGCGTCGCGCAGCTCGTCCGGCCGGATCCCGTGCACGCGGATCGACTCCGCGGAAGGGGCGACCGGCGGCCGGACGACACGGTAGACGCCACCCCTCATCACCACCCGGCCCGCCTCGACGGGGACGACGCCGTACGAGAGCACGTGGTCGCGTTCGAAGTCGAGCCCGGTCGCCTCGAAGTCGAGCACGGCGAACGCCGCGTCCCGCCACGAGCGCGACGCGCGCCGGAGCAGCATCACCCGATCCTCGTCGCCGTCCGCGTATCGAGCCCTTTCTGCGCCCGGGCGATCGCGCGGAACGCCTCCTTCAGCTCACGTCTCGCGAGCGGCGGGAGCTCGCGGGGGTCGACACGGTTGTCGGGCGGCACGCCGCGTTCCACCTGCGCGGCCTGGTGCTCGAGCCGAACCCGGGACACGGCCGCGAAGGCCTCTTCGAGCTCCGCGCCCCGCTCCGGCGGGACGAGCCCGTGGGCCGCTCCGGCGCGAAGCCGGTCGACGGTCGACTTCGCCGTGGATCCGGCGGAGAGCGCGTAGAGCCGCGCGAGGTTCACGATCGGCCCGACGCCACCGCTCTTGATGTCGAGGGTGCCGACGTGCTCGCCCGTGCGCTCCACGACGAACTCGCGCAGGAATCCCGTCGGAGGGTGCGACTCGACGGCGGCGCGCGCGAGCCGGTCGAGGAAGTACGGATGCTGCGGCGCGGTCTCGAGCAACGCGGCGAGATCGCGCTCGATGGCGAGCGGCCCGGCGACCGCGCGCAGGTCGAGCCCGATCATCGCGATGTGCACCCGATGCCGCGTCGGCTCTCGCAGCCAGGTTCCGAAGAGCTCGATCCAGCCCTGACGACCGAGCCGCCAGCCCGGGTTGCGTGCCATGACGCCGGCACGGCACTCGGCATAGCCGCAGATCGCGAGCCACGAGTTCATCCGCTCGGCAAGCGAGGCGAAGTAGCTCTCGACGTCCGGTCCGTCCCCGTCGAAGGCGAGCCCGTTGTCCTGGTCCGTGGCGAGCGTCTGCTCGCGTCGGGCCTCGCTGCCCAGCGCCAGCCAGGCCCAGGGCGCCGGTGGCTCGCCGAGCTCGTCGATCGCGAGCTCCAGCAGGCGGCGGGTGACGGCGTCTGTGGCGGTCGCGAGGACGGCGAGGACGTCGACCGCCTCCACGCTCGCGTCGAGCAGGCGGAGGGCCACGCGCGGGAGCTCGGAGACGGCGCGCGCCACCGCGTCGACGTCCGTCGCCCTCTGGATCTGCTGGCGGACCGTGAGCGGGCTCGGTGCCTCGAGCTCGAGGAGCGCCGCGTGGTCGACGAGACCCAGGAGCACGCCCTCGTCGACGACGAGGATCTGCTCGGCATCGCCCTCGAGCATGTCGACGAGCACGTCGAGCGCGAGCCGGTCGGGGTCGGTGGTCAGCGCCGGACCGCCCACGAGGCCCGACACGGGAGAGTCGGGGGAAAGCCGCCCGGTCGCGACGCGCTCGCGAAGGTCGCGGTCGGTGACGAGGGCGTGGCCCGACCCGAGAGGCACGACCACGCATGCCTCGTCCTTCTCCGTCATGCGGAGGGCCGCCTCCCGGATCGGCGTGTCGGCCGCGCAGGTCAGCGCCTCGCGCGCGAGCGCTCCCACGTGCGAGGTTCCCCACGGCGTCGCCCGGTGCGCCCGGGCGATCCCCCGCTCGAGGCGACCCTCGAGGGTGGCGGCGAGGAAGCGCACCCCCGCGGGGTCTGCCAGCGCCTGCACCGTGGGCTCGGCCGGGAAGAGGTAGCAGAGCGAGTCCTCCCGCGCCCGGACCGAGAAGGCGGGGGAGAGACCGGAGAGGAGAGACGGATGGCCGAACGCCTCGCCCTCCTCCAGCACGTCGACGACCTGGCCCTCGTCGAGGAGCTCGACGGCCCCCTTGCGGACGACGAAGAGGTGCTCGGACGGCGGTCCCTCCTGCGCGAGGATCTCCGTGCCGCGCGGGAAGTACTCGATCTGCGCGTCCAGAGCGAGAGCCTCGAGCGAGCTCTCCGCAAGTGAGGTGAACGGTGGATGTCGTCTCAGGAAGTCGACGATCTCGCCGAGCGTCTCGTGCGACGGAGGCACCCGCCGAACGATAGGACGTCGTGCGCGGACGCGCGCATTGACCGAGACCTGGCGCAGTCGTAGGATCGTCCCCTCGCGGCTGGCGAGAGGTCGAGCTGGAGGAGGACGCAGTGTCGGAGCAACAACGCACGATCGGCGCCGTCACCTATCGCGAAGCGGAGGAGGGGTACTTCGAGCAGCGCCGGCTGCGCCGGCACGCCGGCGTGTGGTCGCTGTGGGCCCTCGGCGTAGCCGCCGTCATCTCGGGTGACTTCTCGGGGTGGAACCTGGGGCTCGACGCGGGCGGCTTCGGAGGCCTGCTGGTCGCGACCCTGATCATCACCGTCATGTACTTCGGGCTCTGCTACTCGATCGCCGAGATGTCGCCGGCGCTCCCGCACACGGGAGGCGCGTACTCGTTCTCACGATCGGCGATGGGCCCCTGGGGTGGCTTCGCGACCGGGGTGGCGGAGACGATCGAGTACGTCCTGACCCCGGCGGTGATCGTCACCTTCTCCGGGGCGTACCTGCAATCGATCTTCAACAGCTGGTTCGACTGGAGTCCGGCCACCTGGGTGTGGTGGCTCATCCTCTACATCCTCTTCGTCGGGCTGAACGTGGTCGGGGTGGAGGCGAGCTTCCGCTTCACCGTGTTCATCTGCCTCCTGGCGCTCTCGGTGCTCGCGATCTTCTTCGTCGCGTCGCTCTGGGACTTCTCCTGGTCGAACCTCACGAACATCGAGCCCGAGGGCGGCAACTCCGACTGGTTCCCGTTCGGAACGGTCGAGGGCGTGTTCCTCGCCTTACCGTTCGCGATCTGGTTCTACCTCGCGATCGAGGAGCTCCCGCTCGCGGCGGAGGAGTCCGCCGACCCGAAGCGCGACATCCCGCGCGGGACGATCTACGGGCTCATCACGCTGATCGTCACCGGGTTCCTCGTCCTCTTCCTGAACACCGGGGTGAGCGGGGCCGAGGAGATCAGGGTCTCCGGCGAGCCGCTGCTCGACGGGTTCCGGGTGATCTTCGGCGGGAGCGAGAACCTCTCCAACGTGCTCGGGCTCGCCGCAGTCGCCGGGCTCATCGCGAGCTTCCACACGATCATCTATGCGTACGGGAGGAACATCTACTCGCTCTCGCGGGCGGGGTACTACCCGCACTGGCTGTCGCGCACGCACGGCACGCGGCAGACGCCGTACGTTGCGCTGCTCGCGGGGGCGGTCGTCGGGTTCGGCCTCGCCTTGCTCGTCGACCAGGCCCTCAAGAACGACTGGCTGGGCGGGAACCTTTACGCGGCGCTGCTCTCGATGGCCGTGGCCGGCGCAGTCGTCTCGTACTTCATGCAGATGGTCTCGTTCATCCTGCTGCGGAGGAACCTGCCGAACATCGACCGGCCGTACAGGAGCCCGATCGGGATCTGGGGCGCGGGTATCGGCGCCGTGATCGCGCTGCTCTCGCTCGCGGCCTGCTTCTGGCGGGACGACTACCGCCCGGGCGTCGTCGGCGTCGCCATCTTCTACCTCGTCGCGCTCGCCTACTTCGCCCTTCGCGGACGGCATCAGCTGATCCTCTCGCCGGAGGAGGAGTTCGCGCTCACCGGTGGCCAGCACGGGCATCCGGAGACCGAGGGCTACGGCACGACGTCGGTCGCCGACATCCCGAAGGACACGGAGAGCTGAGCACGCAGGACGCTCCGACACGACGTACGATCGAGGGCCGGCCGAGCCGGCCCTCGATCGTAGGGAGGAAGTGATGCTGAGCTTCGAGGAGTTGAAGGCCCTGATCGGGCGCGGTGAGGTCGACACGGTGATCGTCGCGTTCACCGACATGCAGGGCCGCCTGCTCGGGAAGCGCTTGCACGCCGAGTTCTTCCTCGAGGAGATCGAGGCCGGCCACGAGATCGAGGGCTGCAACTACCTGCTCGCGCTCGAGATGGAGATGGACCCCGTACCCGGGTACGAGATCGCGAGCTGGGAGCAGGGCTATGGCGACTTCGGCGTGCACCCCGACCTCTCGACGCTGCGGCGGATTCCGTGGCTCGAGGCGACGGCGCTCGTCCTCGGTGACGTCCAGTGGCACGACGGCTCGCCGGTAGCGCCGTCTCCCAGGCAGGTCCTGCGGGCGCAGGTCGCGCGAGCCGAGGAGCACGGGCTCACCCCGATGGTCGGCTCCGAGCTCGAGTTCTTCGTGCTGCGCGAGACGTACGAGGAGGCGTGGGCCCAGCGCTACGACGATCTCACGCCCTCTGTTCCCTACATCCTCGACTACCACATCCTCGCCTCGACCTACGACGAGCCGCTGCTCCGCCAGATTCGCAACGGGATGCAGGCGGCCGGCATGCGCGTCGAGACGTCCAAGGGCGAGGCGTGGCCGGGCCAGCACGAGATCAACTTTCGCTTCACGGACGCGGTGCGCATGGCGGACGACCACGTCGTCTACAAGAACGGCGCGAAGGAGATTGCGCACCTGAACGGCTGCTCGATCACGTTCATGGCGAAGCCGTACGAGAGCTGGATCGGGAGCTCGTGCCACATCCACGCGAGCCTCTGGCAGAACGGGCGGAACGCGTTCGCGCGCGGCGAGCGGGAAACGCCGCTCTTCCGGCGCTTCCTCGCAGGGCAGATCGCGTGCGCGAAGGAGCTCGCCGTCTTCTTCGCGCCGACGATCAACTCGTACAAGCGCTACGCGGCCGGGAGCTGGGCGCCGACGACCCTGGCCTGGGGCCACGACAACCGCACCTGCGGGTTCCGGGTCGTCGGCCACGGACAGGCGCTCCGGGTCGAGACGCGGATCCCGGGAGGAGACGTGAACCCGTACCTGGCGTTCGCGGCGATCATCGCGGCCGGCCTGTACGGGATCGAGAACGAGCTTCGCCTGCCGCGGCCGCTCGAGGGAAACGCCTACGAGTCGAGCGCCGACCGCTTCCCGTCGTCGATGCGGGACGCCATCGCCGCGCTCGAGGAGAGCGCGATGGCGCGGGCCGCGTTCGGCGACCAGGTGGTCGACCACTACCTGAACTACGCGCGCACCGAGCTGGCGCTCTACGACAAGACCGTCACGGACTGGGAGCGCAAGCGTTACTTCGAGCGGGGATGACGCGATGAGGGCCGTCCTCGTCGCGCAGGTCCCGCCTGCGGTCCACGGGCTCACCGAGCTGCTGCGCGGCCTCGGGCACGAGCCGGTCGCGCTGCTCTGCTCGCGCGAGGGCGCCGGCCGCTACGGCGACGACTTCGCGGGTCTCGTCGCAGGGGCGCCGGAGGGCCTCGACGTCGTGATCCCCGCCCGGCGAGACGGGATGGCACCGCTCTTGCGTCGCTACGAGCCGGATCTCCTGCTGTGCGTCGGGTTCCCGTGGAAGATCCCACCGGATGCGCTGGCGGTGCCACGGCTCGGCGCGATGAACGGGCACCCGTCCCTCCTCCCCGACTACCGCGGCCCGAGCCCCGTCGCCTGGGCGATACGCAACGGCGAGACGGAGATCGGGTTCACGTTCCACCGGATGGACGCGGAGCTCGACACGGGCGCAATCCTAGCCCAGGGGACGCTGACCCTCGAGGACGAGCACTCGTGGGACGAGCTCACGCCCAAGCTCGCGGGGCTCGTGGCCGAGCTGCTCCCGGCCTCGCTCGCGCGCATCGAGGCAGGCGACCCCGGTGACGCGCAGGAAGGGGGGTCCTACTTCTCGTTCTTCGAGCCCGAGTACGTGTGGATCGACCCGTCCAGGTCGGTGGATGAGGTCGAGCGCCAGGTGCGCGCGTGGCGCTTCCACTCGGCCACCGAGGGCGAGCGCGGCGCCCTGACGAAGCTCGACGGGGAGACGGTACGCGTGCTTCGCGTGACGCGCGACGCCGCCGCTGGCCCCGCGCTCGAGTGCGCGGACGGCACACTCCGGATCGTGGAGACTGAGCCCGCATGAGACCGGTGATCGGGATCACGACGTACGCGCAGGAGGCGAGCTGGGGCGTGTGGCGGCTCCCGGCCGCGCTCATCCCGCTGAACTACGTCGAGGCGGTCGAGCGGGCAGGGGGCCGCCCCGTCCTGATCCCGCCGAGCGAGGAAGGCGTGGAGGAGACGATCGAGGCGCTCGACGGCATCGTCTTCTCCGGCGGCGCGGACGTCGATCCCGCGCAGTACGGCGCGGACGCACATCCCGAGACCGATTCGCCGCAGGCGCACCGTGATGCGGGCGAGCTCGCCCTCCTTCGCTCCGCGCTCGAGCACGACCTTCCGGTGCTCGCCGTCTGCCGCGGGTTCCAGCTCCTGAACGTCGCGCGTGGGGGAGACCTCGTGCAGCACCTGCCGGACGAGGTCGGGAACGACACGCACAAGGAGGTGCCCGGCGAGTTCTCGTTGCATCCGGTCGAGGTGCAGGCAGGCACGCGGCTTGCCGAGCTGATCGGCGCGCGGTCGGACGTGGCGTCTCACCACCATCAGGCGCTCGGCCGGGTCGGAGAAGGGCTGACGGGGAGCGCCTGGGCGCAGGACGGCACCCTCGAGGCCGTCGAGGACTCGTCGCGGCGCTTTGCGGTCGGCGTCCAGTGGCACCCGGAAGCCGGCGAGGATCAGGCGTTGTTCGAGGGGCTCGTGCGCGAGGCGCGGGCGTACCGAGCAGCGAGAGAGGGCAGCTGAGCGTCCAGCGTTCTGACGGAAGGAGTCGGTCCATGTACTTGCTGTTCGGAGCCATCTACATCGTGCTGTCGTTCATCTTCATCATGGATGTCGCGCGGAACCACGCGCTCTCGGGCGGAGGCAAGGCGCTGTGGATCGTCGCGCTGCTCCTCGTACCCGTGTTCGCCTGGATCGTGTACGGGATCTTCCGCATGCGGCAGAGTCGAGGTCTGAGCGGCCTGTGACGCTCACGGTCCTCAATCCCGCCACCGAGAAGCCGATCGCCGAGCTCGATCAGGCGGGCGTCGAGGAGACCGACGAGGCCGTCTCCCGCGCCCGAGCGGTCTCCCCCGCCTGGCGTGCCGTCGCTCCCGCCGACCGCGCACGGCTTCTGCGCCGTCTGGCCGCGCTCGTAGAGGAGCACACCGAGGAGCTCGCGCGCATCGAGTCGCGCAACGTCGGCAAGCCGATCTCGGGGGCTCGCGGCGAGGTCGGCATGGTCGCCCAGGTCTTCCACTTCTACGCGGGCGCGGTGGACAAGCACTACGGCAGCACGATCCCGGTGGCCGGAGGCGTCGCGGGGACGTTTCGCGAGCCGCTCGGGGTCGTCGGCCTCATCGTCCCGTGGAACTTCCCGCTCAACATCGCGAGTTGGAAGATCGGCCCCGCGCTCGCCTGCGGGAACGCGGTCGTCCTGAAGCCCGCCGAGCTCACGCCGCTCTCCGCACTCCGCCTGGCGGAGCTCGCGCTCGAGGCCGGGATTCCCGAGGGCGTCCTGAACGTCCTCGTCGGCAAGGGCTCCGTGGTCGGGCAGCGGCTGATCGAGCACCCGGATGTGGCCAAGATCGGTTTCACAGGCTCGACGGAGGTCGGGCGCCTGGTGATGCAGGGCGCGGCGGGGACGATCAAGCGGGTCACGCTCGAGCTCGGCGGGAAGTCGGCGAACGTCGTGTTCGCCGATGCGGACCTGGAGCGCGCCGCGGCCACGGCGCCCTACGCCGTGTTCGACAACGCGGGCCAGGACTGCTGCGCGCGCTCGCGCATCCTCGTGCAGCGATCCGCGTACGACCGCTTCCTGGAGCTCCTGGTCGAGTCGACCGGCAAGGTCGTCGTCGGCGACCCGGAGGAGGACGCGACGGAGATGGGGCCGCTCGTGTCGGCAGCGCACCGCGAGCTCGTCGCGTCCTTCGTCGAAGACGAGCCGCTCTTCCGCGGCCCCGCGCCCGACGCGCCCGGGTTCTGGTACCCGTGCACGCTGGTCGAGGCGACGAACGACGACCGCATCGCGCGCGAGGAGGTCTTCGGGCCCGTGGCGGCGGTCATCCCGTTCGAGGACGAGGCCGAGGCCGTCCGGATCGCGAACGACACGCCGTACGGTCTCTCCGGCTCGATCTGGACACGTGACGGCGCGCGCGCGCTGCGCGTCGCCCGCGCGCTCGAGACGGGAGTGCTGTCGGTGAACTCGAACTCGTCCGTGCGGGTGCAGACGCCGTTCGGGGGCTTCAAACAGTCGGGGTTCGGCCGCGAGCTGGGAATGCAGGCGCTCGACGGCTACTCCGAGGTCAAGAGCGTCTTCATCTCCACGGAGGAGGGCTGATGGGCAGGCTGGACGGGAAGGTGTGCGTCATCACCGGCGCGGGCGGCGGGATGGGCCGCGAGGCAGCGATGGTGTTCACTGCGGAGGGGGCGAAGGTCTGTGTCGCAGACGTCGATGCCGAGCTCGCGGGGGAGACCGTGGGGCTCTGCTCGGGCGAGGCCTTCGCGCAGCAGGTGAACGTCGCCGACGAGCGCGACGTCGAGCGCATGTACGCCGCGACCGTCGAGCACTTCGGCGGGGTCGACGTCCTCTACAACAACGCAGGGATCTCGCCTGCCGACGACGGCTCGGTGCTCGACACGTCGGTCGAGGCGTGGCAGCGGGTCCAGGACGTGAACACGAAGGGCGTCTTCCTCTGCTGCAAGCACGGCATCCCGTACCTGCTCAGGCGCGGTGGCGGCTCCGTGATCAACGTCGCTTCCTTCGTGGCCATCCTGGGAGCGGCCACGTCGCAGGTCTCGTACACGGCCTCGAAGGGCGCGGTCCTCGCGATGAGCAAGGAGCTCGGCGTCCAGTTCGCGCGCGAGGGCGTTCGCGTGAACGCGCTCTGCCCCGGCCCCGTCGAGACGCCGCTCCTGCTCGCGATCTACGGCGACGACCCGGCTGCGTTCGCGAGGCGCCAGGTGCATTGGCCGACGGGACGGCTGGGGAAGCCGCGCGAGATCGTCGATGCCGCGCTCTTCCTCGCCAGCGACGAGTCGTCGTTCGTGAACGGCGCGACGTTCGTGGTCGACGGCGGCCTCACCGCCGCCTACGTCACACCGGAGTAGATCAGACCCCGACGACCTGCACGGTCCAGCGGCGATCGCGCTCGCGGTCGAGCTCCATGAACAGGATCCGCTGCCACTGGCCGAGCTGGAGCTCGCCGCCCCGGACCGGTATCGACTCGCCGGCGGGGCCGAGGAGCATCGACATGCAGTGCGCGTGGCCGTTCCCGACCTCCATGTCCTCCTCGCAGACGTTCTCCGTGCGACGGTCCCAGTCGTCGTGCGCGTAGTAGTGCTCCGTCGGCACGAGGCGCTTGAGGAGGACCGCGAAGTCCTCGAGAAACCCGCGCTCCCACTCGTTCACGCGTACCTGGCAGGTCGTGTGCGGCGAGTAGATGCAGCAGATGCCGTCACTGATGCCGCTCTGCGCCACGGCCTCCTGCACCTCGTCGGTGATGTCCGTGACGGTGAGCCCGCCCGCCGTGCGCAGGTGCGCCTCGTACTGGTACGTCTTCACGCACCGAACATTCTGTCAGCAGCCGTTGCGATCGGCTCGCGGGAACCGTCGGTTACGCTCGGGTCGGCGGGCCCGTAGCTCAGCTGGTCAGAGCAGCCGACTCATAATCGGTTGGTCCCTGGTTCGAGTCCAGGCGGGCCCATTCGTCGATCGTGGATCGCGTCGACCGACGGACGTCGGATGGAGAAGGGGGCTCCCGACGTGCCAGTCCGCCGGTTGCACCCCTCCCCCCGTGACTCGGTACCCGGTGCGCCGAGCCGAAAACCTCAGGCCCCACGGATGGGAACAACGGAAGACTGTGGCTCGTTGAGCCGTCTAGAGAACGGGTAACTCGAGCGCGGGGTGGTCCCGCGCGCCCATGACGTGGGGCTCGGAAGCCCCGGAGGGAGGACGGCATGAGCCTGAGAATCGGCGACACGGCACCGGACTTCACGGCGGACACGACGGACGGCCCGATCAGCTTCCACGAGTGGATCGGGGACTCGTGGGCGGTGCTGTTCTCCCACCCGAAGGACTTCACGCCCGTCTGCACGACGGAGCTCGGGTACATGGCGAGGATCAAGCCGGAGTTCGACCGCAGGGACGTGAAGATCATCGGCCTCTCGGTGGACTCGACCGGCGACCACGCGGGCTGGGTGAAGGACATCGAGGAGACGCAGGGCCACGCGCCCAACTACCCGATCATCGGCGACCCGGGCTTCGAGGTCTCGAAGCTGTACGGGATGCTCCCCGCCGAGGTCGGAGGCGAGGCCAGCGACCGGACGGCCGCCGACAACCAGACCGTGCGGAACGTCTTCGTCATCGGGCCGGACAAGAAGGTGAAGCTCATCCTCGTGTACCCGATGACGACCGGGCGCAACTTCGACGAGGTGCTGCGCGTGATCGACTCGCTGCAGCTGACCGCGAGCCACAAGGTGTCGACTCCGGTGAACTGGAAGCAGGGCGACGACGTCATCATCGCCGGGTCCGTCTCGAACGACGAGGCGAAAGAGCTATTCGGCTCCTGGGACGAGCCCAAGCCGTACATCCGCATCGTCCCGCAGCCGGACCTCGTGCGCGCCTGACGGAAGTCACTTGACCTCGCGGGCCGGATAGGAGAGGGTGCTCGAGGCATGTGTTGCCTCGCGCTCCTCACCCTCGGCCTCGGACCCCGCATCGCGCTCCTCGCGTGGTGGATCTTCGGGGATAAGGTCGACCTCGCGTTCGACACGTGGGTGTGGCCGTTCCTCGGCCTTCTGCTGCTTCCCTGGACGACGCTGTTCTACGTCATCGCGTGGTCTGCGCCCGGCGGGGTCAACGGCGCCGAGTGGTTGATCGTCGCGCTCGGAGTCGCGCTCGACGTCATGACGTACAGTGCGCGCTCCGCGAAGTCGCGCTACGCCAGCTCGTACTAGGCGAGTACGCACGCTCACCCGGGTGAAGTCCGGCTCGATCGCCTGATCGGCTGTCTTCTTGCGGCGTTCGGGGTTACGCTCCCGTCCGATGGGTGAGGCTGCCCTCAATCCTGCACCGACGACCGAGAGCCCGCGGCGGCGCGTCCTCCGGATCGCCGCCTGGCTCGTCGGGATCCTCGCGCTGGTCGTCGCGCTGCGACTGGCCGGGGTCGACGTCATGGGCTGGCTCGGGTCGCTGTGGGACGCGGTCACCGAGATCTCGCTCGGCTACGTCGTCCTCGGCTGCCTCTTTCAGGGCGCGCAGACCGTGCTCACCGGTCTCGGTTGGTACGGGATCCTGCGCTATGCCTACCCGGGCGGCGTCACGTTCATGCCCGTCCTCGCCGCCTACGCCACCGGCGTCGCGCTGAACAACTACGTCCCCGCGAACATGGGCACGTTCGTGACGCTGCTCATGTTCGTCGCGATCGTCCAGGGAGCGACGTTCCCGGGCATCCTCGCCGGCTACGTCGTCCAGAAGATCTTCTACCTGATCATCGGCACGCTCATCTACATCTACCTCTTCTCGCAGGTCGCGGGGTCGTTCGAGTTCCAGTTCGGCAACGAGCGCGACGCGATCCAGAACCATCCGCTGCTCACCATCGGCATCATCGGGGGAGGGGTCGTCCTCGTCGCGCTGCTCCTGCGCATCTTCTGGCGCTGGTTCAAGGGGATGTGGGCCAAGGCGAAGGAGGGGGCGGCCATCCTCGGGGACTTCCGCGCCTACGTGAAGTGGGTGCTGCTCCCGCAGGCGGGCGGCTACGCGGCGAAGGTCGCCGTGATCGTCGTCTTCCTGGCGGCGTACGGGATCCCCGTCACGTTCGGGTCGGTCATGAGCGTCCTCGGGTCGAACCAGCTCGCGAACCTGCTCTCGTTCACGCCGGGCGGCGTCGGCGTCAACCAGGCGTTCAACACGTTCGCCCTCGACTCGTACACGGACTCGACCACCGCGGCCGCGTACTCGACCGGTCAGCAGCTCGTGACGACCGCGTTCAACACCGGCTGCG
>Ga0210076_1000167_pt1 | contig 14277 bp, 16 predicted proteins | sample MayberryNW_Catta_3_FD_184876 | JGI IMG/M metagenome (GOLD analysis project Ga0210076, IMG submission 184876) | Wetland microbial communities from San Francisco Bay, California, USA, that impact long-term carbon sequestration -... | ecosystem: Environmental > Aquatic > Marine > Wetlands ... | reverse complement strand
GGTCTCGCGACGGCGGCGCTACCTGGAGAAGCCTCCTCCGACGTGCTCCGGACGACGTGGTAGGCGCGATCGCGTTCGCCCCGAGCGACCCGCGACAGGTCTACGCCGCCGTCTACACCGCCGCCACGGATCGGAGCGTCGTGATCCGCAGCATGGACGGAGGCACGACCTGGCAGGGCCAGCGAGGTGCCGGTATCTACGGCATCTACGCACTCGCCGTCCACCCGAAACGTGCGGAGACGGTCTTTGTCGGCGTCGGGGAAGGGAGCAACGCAGGCGTCGCGACGAGCTCGGACGGAGGACGGTCGTGGCGATACCGCTCGATGCCGGATGGGGTCGTGTCGCTCGCAGTCGCTCCATCCGATCCCGACACGGTCTACGCGGCGACCGGCGGCGGCCTCGAGCGCTCCGTCGACGGCGGCGGCCGCTGGCAGCTCCTGCCGCAGCGAATGATGGCGACCTCCCCGCTGATCGTCGTCGTCGACCCGCAGCGCTCGGACACTGTCTACGTCGGCACCGGCGACCACGGCGTCTTCCGCTCGACGGACGGCGGAGCGACCCTGCGTCCCTTCGGGGCGCGCCTCCCGAGGCAGGAGGTCTGGTCCCTCGCCTTCGACCCCTCGGGGAACTGGCTCTACGCCGGCTTGAGCGACGCCGGGCTCACCTCGATCCGCGTCCGCTGAGCCGATGAGCGCCACTGCGGCTGCGCGACACGCAGCAGGCATCGACGCCGTTCAGGGTCGATCGTGCGGACGCGGTAGGGCCGGAAGGCTGGACTGACGAATCAGAAGGGCCTATCCGCACCCCAAAAACAGCCCATCCCGAAGATCGCTTGCTCCGTACCTTCCGGGAAGGGCGGTGTGATGGGAGTCCTGAGTACTCGGTGTGACCCGAGGCCGCTCATCGGCGTCTCGCGGCCCGGTAGCGCCTGCTCGGTCGAGACCATCTCGGTCTTCCGCGCGAAGAGCCTCATGTCACGAGGTAAGGGTCGGCGGCGTGAGCGCGTGCCGAGCATGGTGTGTGAACGGAGGCCGGTCTCCGCTTCGTGGCGTCGGGGCAGCGCGGAGCGAACCGCTCCGTGCGCGCGTCGCGGGCTTCCGAGATCCCTCGTGCTGATCCCGGATAGACGGTGTCCGGCGTCTTGATCCGGGCCGAGCCGCGCCATAGAGTCGTGCCGCTCGTCAGCGCGTCGAACATCGTCGACCAGGAGGCCGAATGAGACTCATGCATGCAGTATTCGCGGTCGTGCTCGGGACGGTCCTCGTCGCGGGCGGCACCGCACTCGCCGGATCGGACGCGACCGTGGCGCGCAAGCAGCGGATCGCGATCCACATGGTCATCATGAGCAAGAACGACACCGGCACCTTCACACTCTCCCCGCTCACCCCCGGACCGCTCGAGGCGGACATGGGAGCGGTGGCCATTCCTGGCGCTGCATTCGGGACCGAAATGCGCAACGGGATGAAGGTGATGAATGTCTTGCGTGGCCAAGCCCTCAAGGGCCGGCAGGGGACGTTCGCGCTCCCGGTGCGGCTCGACGAGAACGAGATGCAGAACGGCGTCAGAGTCGAAGTGGGAACCTGGAAGATCGTCGAGGGCACTGGGGCGTACTCCGGGGTCAGCGGCGGTGGCCGCTACGTCTCCGTCCGAATGCCCAACGGGCGCCAGTACGTGCGCCAGGAGGGCTGGGTCAGGGGTTGATGCGTTGCGCGCGCCACCCTCCATGAGCCGAGGCTCACACGGATCCGCAGGGAGTGGGAGATCGAGGTCGGACGACCCGACCGGCGTGAGCTCTGCACTCTCCTTCTCCCGGCGCGGGTGGGTGTCAATGGCAACTCACCATCGCACGGCACGCCGGCGAGGACTGGCGACGTTGACTTACGAATCAGAAGGGGCTATCGGCTCCCCAGAAACAGCCAATCCCGAAGATCGCCTGCTCCGTGCCCTCCGGGAACGGCGGGCCGATCGGCGTGCCGAGGACGAGATGGCGGCCGGGCCTCGTTATCGCAGCGTCGCGGCCAGGCAGAGCGTCCTCGGGGGACGGCACGGCGGCGGGCTTGCGTGTGAAGAGCATCGTCGTACGGTAGCGCGCACGGCTCGTCCTCCGGGCAGGCGCTTGATCGAAGGGCCCCCGACGCTGAGATAGGCTCGGGCTTCGATCCCCTCCGACCGTCGTGGGAGGTCATGGCGCAGGCAACAGCACAGCTCGGAGCCGTGAAGAAGGGAATGACGTGGATCCCGGGTGGGACGTTCGCCATGGGCTCCGAGCGCCACTACGTCGAGGAGGCGCCCGTGCGTGAGGTGACGGTCGCGGGCTTCTGGCTGGACGAGCATCCCGTCACGAATCTCGAATTCGCGCGTTTCGTGAGAGAGACCGGGCACGTCACGTTGGCTGAGCGCGAGCCCGACCCGAGCCACTATCCGGATGCTCGCGAGGACATGCTGTTCGCGGGTTCCGTCGTCTTCCGGAAGACCGACGGGCCGGTCGACCTGGGCAATCACCTCAACTGGTGGGCGTGGGAACGCGGCGCGGACTGGCGCCACCCGGAGGGCCCGGAGAGCTCTCTCCACGGGCGCGAGAGGCATCCCGTGGTCCACGTCGCCTACGGCGACGCGGAGGCGTATGCCGGGTGGGCGGGGAAGGAGATCCCGACCGAGGCGGAGTGGGAGTTCGCCGCTCGCGGCGGCCTCGACGGAGCCGAGTTCGCGTGGGGGGACGAGCTCATGCCGCGAGGGAAGCCGATGGCGAACACCTGGCAGGGCGAGTTCCCGTACGAGAACACGCTCCTGGACGGTTACGCGGGAACCTCGCCGGTCGGGAAGTTCCTGCCGAACGGCTACGGCCTCTACGACATGACCGGGAACGTCTGGGAGTGGACGACGGACTGGTACACGTCGAGCCACGCTACGTCGCCGTGCTGCGCGGGCGACCTGCGGGCGGCGAGCGTCGACCCGAAAGACCCGGCCGCGATTCCGCGCAAGGTGATGAAGGGCGGCTCACACCTGTGCGCACCGAGCTACTGCCGCCGCTACCGGCCGGCAGCCCGCATGGCACAGGCGATCGACACCTCGACGAGCCATCTCGGCTTCCGCTGTCTCGTGCGCGGGTAGTCGGACCCCGAAGGAGGAACACATGCCGCAGGAGAAGCCGAACATCGTCGTGTTCTGGGGCGACGACATCGGGATCTCGAACCTGAGCTCCTACAGCGACGGGCTCATGGGCTACCGGACGCCCAACATCGATCGTCTCGCGAGCGAGGGGATGCGGTTCACGGATGCGTACGGCGAGCAGAGTTGCACCGCGGGCCGCTCCGCCTTCATCACCGGTCAGAGCGTCTACCGCACCGGGTTGAGCAAGGTTGGGCTGCCAGGCGCCGAAGCAGGGCTACAGGCAGGCGACCCGACGATCGCCGACCTCCTGAAGCCGCTCGGCTACTCCACCGGCCAGTTCGGGAAGAACCACCTGGGCGACCGGGACGAGCACCTGCCGACGGCGCACGGCTTCGACGAATTCTTCGGAAACCTCTACCACCTGAACGCCGAGGAGGAGCCGGAGCACCCCGACTATCCCGACCCCGAGCAGTACCCCCTGTTCCGGGAGCGGTACGGTCCGCGAGGCGTTCTCCAGTGCCGGATGAGCGCGGGCGGCAAGCACACGATCAAGGACACCGGGCCGCTGACGCGCAAGCGCATGGAGACGATCGACGACGAGATCGTCGATGCCGCCTGCGACTTCATCCAGCGACAGCACAACCGCCGGAAGCCCTTCTTCTGCTGGGTGAACACGACGCACATGCACTTCCGCACGCACACGAAGCGCAGGAGCATGGGACAGGCGGGACGCTGGCAATCGCCGTACCACGACACGATGGTCGATCACGACAAGCACGTCGGGAGGGTGCTCGACCTGATCGACGCGCTGGGCATCACCGAGGACACCATCGTCCTGTACTCCACCGACAACGGCGTGCACATGAACACGTGGCCGGATGCCGGGATGACACCGTTCCGATCCGAGAAGAACACGAACTGGGAGGGCGCCTTCCGCGTCCCGCTCGTGATCCGCTGGCCGGGGCGCATCCCGGCAGGCGCTGTGTCCAACGAGATCGTGAGCCACCTCGACTGGCTGCCGACGTTCGTCGCTGCGGCGGGCGACCCCGACATCAAGGAGCGCCTGCGCGAGGGGCACGAGGCGGGCGCGAGGACGTTCAGGGTGCACCTCGACGGCTACGACCTGCTTCCCTACCTGACGGGCGCTGTCCCTCAGAGCCCGCGGAGTGAGTTCTTCTACTTCTCCGACGACGGCGATCTCGTCGCGTTCCGCTACGACAACTGGAAGGTCGTCTTCATGCAGCAGCGGATGCCCGGGACGCTCGCCATCTGGGGAGAGCCGTTCGTCGCGACACGGATCCCGTACCTCTACAACCTGCGCACCGACCCGTACGAGCGCGCCGAGATCACGTCGAACACGTACTGGGACTGGTACATCGACCGCGTCTTCCTGCTCGTGCCCGCGCAGGCGATCGTGGGCGAGTTCCTGCAGACGTTCGTCGACTTCCCGCCTCGGATGAAGGCAGCCAGCTTCACCATCGACCAGGTGCAGGAGAGGCTCGAGGCGGCGATCAGTGGTGGTCGATAGTCGGACGCAACAACGGGTCGCCCTGACGAATCAGAAGGGCGTATCGGCGCCCCGGAAGCAGCCCCCCATCCCGATGACCCCCTGCTCCCTGTCGTCGGGGAAGGGCGGGCCGAAGGGGGTTATTCACGGTGGTCGGGCTGGCCGTTCTGCGATTCCGGTGCGGCCTGAAGTACGCGGCCGTCACTCGTCCTGCGCCAACGCGAAGCGCGCGATGATCCCTCTGTCACCGCCTTCTGGCACCGGGCGTTCGGGATGGCGTGTGGCAACCCAGGCCACCCCCCGCTCCGGGTAGGCGACGACGTCGGGGAACCGCTTGGTCGAGATGCCGAGGATCCGCGCCGGCTCGGCAGTCGCGTTCGAGAACGTGTGCAGGCCGGCCGGGCCCTCCGGGAAGTAGACGACGTCTCCCGGCGACAGCTGCTCCTCGCCCTCCGGCGTGCGCACGGACGGCGCTCCGCCGAGCACGAAGAACATCTCCTCGACGCCGTAGTGCAGATGCAACGGGCCTCCCGGCGCACCGGGCGGTAGCTCGATCAGAGACGCGCCGAGCATGTCGGCGCCGAACGGGTGTCCGAACCAGCGGACGCGCTTCTCGTCGTCCACTTCGTCCCAGGGCTCGTCTTCCAGGAAGTTGAGGCGGCGCATGGATCCTCCCTCTCGTCGTCGCTCCCAGGGATCATGCTCGCTGGTGTGCACGGGAGCCCGGGATGACTCGTTCCAGGGATTGCGGCCCCCCGAATGGGGCATAGCCTGAGAGCAGGAACGAAGTCGAACGGGGAGGAGGTGCCGCTCGCCTGCATCGACGCGAGCGGCAGAGAGCGATGAATACGACGGGGCTGATCGCCCACTGGAACATGCGCGGGGCTCGGGAGAACGTGAGCGAGCAGTTTCGCTCCGTGAACGAGCACGAGGAGACGCCGTCGCCGCCGGAGACCGACCCGGTCGAGGCGCCGGTCGTCCCGCTGCTCGTGAGGCGACCCGACGAGGCCGAGTGGCAACCGCTGCTTCTCGCGGCGCGGGCGGGAGGCGAGCCGGCCCGCTGACGCGGTCGCGGCGCGGCGGTGTCCCACCGCTCGCCTGCTACGTGGGAGAGGGGGACTCCCAGCCGTCGTACTCGCCCGCGTGGTCGGCCGCGAGGCGCTCGAACCACGCGCGAAAGGCGACGATCGTCGTCTCGTCGACGACGCGGCTGCCCTCGGCCCTGACCGACCAGTGCGAGGCGTCGCCGCTCGGCGGCGCGACCGTCACGTCGTAGCCCGCCTCTTCGAGCTCGCGCGCGGCCTCGCGTGCGTCCGGCTCCCGTGTGAAGTCGAGGAAGTGCACGATTCGCCGCGGCCGCGTGAGGTCGTCGCCGACCGAGCGCAACCTCCGGACGAGGAGGAGATCGAGCTCCGCGGCCGGAGGGCGCTTCTGGCGGAAGCGGTCGAGAAGGCTCACCCGCCGGCCATCTCCTTCCCCGCCCGCTCGAAGCCGACCTCGGACGGGTCGGCGGCTCCGCCCAGGTCCGCATACACCTTCTCGGAGTTGAGGCGATGGAGCTCGTGGTCGTCCTCGGAGCGCCGCAGCGAGATCGCGGCGGCGTCGGCGACGGCCTCCTCGAGCGAGCGCCCCCGCGCGACCGCGCCGCCGACCGTCTCCCGAAGATCGGCCAGGTACGCGCGATCCTCGGCGAGACGGCGGGCGATGTCCTCCGGGTCGTCCGTGCGGTTCCCGTGCCCCGGGACGAGCCTCCGGATCTCGAGCTCGGCGAGCCGCGAGAGCGTGCGCTCGTAGCCCGCGAGGTCGTCCATGATCGACGGGATCTCGACGTCGCTCAGGACGTCGGCGGCCCACAGGGTCGCGCCGACGGGCTCGTAGACCGTGAGCATGTTCGGCGAGTGGCCCGGCGCGTGCGCGAGCCGGAGCTCGACCCCGCCGACCGCGAGGGTCGTCTCGTCGGCGAACGTCACCTCCGGGACCGGGGGCTCGAACGGCGTGCCTCGCTCGATCCCCGCGTGCTCCTCCAGCCCTCCGAGTGCTCTGCGGATGCCGGCCGGGTCGATGCCCTCGGAGAAGCGCGCATGCGCGACGATCGGCGTGGGCGGCAGATGCTCGGGGCCGAGCACGTGATCCCAGTCGGCGTGCGTGAGGACGACGTACCGGAGGTCGGCGTCGCCGACCTCCTCGACGAGCGCTGCAACCTCGGCGGCCGTGATCCCCGGATCGACGAGGCACGCCTCGTCCTCGTCGACGAACGCGCCCGCGTTGTAGTGCAGGTAGCGGCTCGGACGAACGACGAGGCGCACGGCTAGGCCTGCTCGAGCGCGTGCTCGAGGTCGGTCCAGAGCTCGTCCACGTCCTCGAGGCCGACCGAGAGCCGGAGGAGGCCCGGCGGCACGCGGGGGCCCTCCCAGCGCGCGCGCGCTTCGATCCGCGACGTCACGCCGCCCAGGCTCGTCGCGTTCGCGATCAGCGTGGTCGCCGTCTCGACCCGGCGGGCCGCATCGGCGTCGGAGACGTCGAAGGAGAGGAGGCCGCCGATCCCTGCGTGGCGGACGAGGGCGACCGCCGGATGCCCGCGCAGCCGGTCGGCGATCGCGCGCGCGCTCTCCGTCTGGCGTCTCACGCGCACCTCGAGCGTCGCGAGCCCGCGCAGCAGGAGCCACGCGACGTCGGGCGCCGCCACGGACCCGGTGTGCGAGCGGAACGCGCGCAGGCGGTCGGCGTCCTCGATGCGCTTGCAGACGACCGCGCCGACGAGGGCGTCGTCGTGGCCGGCGAGGTACTTGGTCGCGGAGTGGAGCGCGAGGTCGCAGCCCCGGTCGAGGGGCTTCACGTGGAGGGGTGTGGCCGCGGTGGAGTCGCACACGACCGGAGCGGGATGCGCCGCTGCCGCCCCGAAGTCGGGCATCGTGAGGAACGGGTTCGACGGCGCCTCCAGCCAGACCAGATCGGCGCCGTCGGGAGGTGGGCCGGTCTGGTCGAACTCGACGTGCCGCAGGCCCCAGCGCGCGAGCTCGTCGAGGAGCACACCGGTCCCGTAGTAGGCGCCCTGCGCGAGAGCGACGGTGGCTCCGGGCTCGAGCAGCGCGAGCACGATCGCCGTCGAGGCGGCGGTGCCCGACGCGAACAGGAGCGCTTCGCCTCCGTCCAGGCGGCCGAGCGCCGCCTCCGCCTCCGAGACGATCGGGCTCGAGAACCGGGAGTACGTGAACGGCCCGGGCTCCCCGTCCTCGTACGGCCACGTCGTCGAGCGGTCGAGGGGCACGCTCAAGCGTCCATCACCAGACGACTCGCTCGGGGTCGTGGCGGGCGATCCGCCTGTCCCCGGTCACGAGCCGAAGGTCTCGGGCGACGGCAGTCGCGTAGATGATCCTGTCGGCGGGGTCTCCCGGGAACGGTCCGGGCAGCGATCCCGCGAGCATCCCGATCTCCGGCGTCACCGGTGCCGAGACGAGGCCCGATCGTGCCAACGCACGTCGAACCCACAGCCTCGAGTCCGGGATCAGCTTGAGGCGCCCGAGCCGCTCGAGCGTCGCGAGCTCCCAGACACTGATCGCAGACACGAGGAGCTCGGCACTGCCTTCGATCGCAGCACGCGCGTCATCGGAGAGCCTGGGGTCCTCGTCGATCCACCAGAGCCAAGCGTGTGTGTCCAGGACGCTCACTCCTTGTCCGCGTCCCACGCCTCGCCGGTGGAGAAGAAGAGCTCGGCGTCGTCCACGAGATACACGACGCTGCCCTTGAGAGACGGCGGCTCCTCGACCGCCTCGACCCGCGCGACCGGCTTGCCGCGCTTCGTGACGACGATGGTCTCGCCTGTCTCCGCGACCTCGTCGAGGAGCTTCAGGCATTGAGCCTTGAAACGACCTGCCGGGATCGTGCGCATGCGTGCAGCGTAGCGCGATCATGGTCATATGTCCATGGTCATTTAGAAGCATGGACGCGTCGACCGTGACCGGCCTGGGTCGGACCGCCGACCGTTAGGCTCCGCCCGGAGTGACCGAGACGCACGACACGACCGAGGCGAAGCTCCGCTGGCTCGAGGAGTTGCGCGCCGAGTCCCTCCAGGCCGCGAGCGAGAAGCACGTCGCGCGGCAGCGCGAGCGCGGCAAGCTGCTCGCGCGCGAGCGGGTCGAGAAGCTGCTGGATCCGGGTTCGTTCGTCGAGCTCGACCGGTACGTGCGCCACCGCGAGGTCGAGTTCGGCATGCGCGACAAGCGGCCCTGGGGCGATGCGGTGGTCACGGGCTACGGGACGATCTTCGGGCGCAAGGTCTTCGTCTTCTCGCAGGACTTCACGATCTTCGGGGGCTCGCTCTCGGAGGTGTTCGCGGAGAAGATCTGCAAGGTCATGGACATGGCAGTGACGTACGGCTGTCCCGTGATCGGCATCAACGACTCCGGTGGCGCGCGGATCCAGGAGGGCGTCGTCTCCCTGGCGGGCTATGCCGAGATCTTCTGGCGGAACGTGCAGGCATCGGGGGTCGTGCCGCAGATCTCGCTGGTCATGGGCCCGTGCGCCGGCGGCGCCGTGTACTCGCCGGCCATGACCGACTTCGTGCTCATGGTCGAGCAGACGTCGTACATGTTCATCACCGGGCCCGACGTCGTGAAGACGGTGACCGGCGAGGACGTGAGCTTCGAGGAGCTCGGCGGCGCCGCGACGCACGCGACGAAGTCCGGCGTCGCGCACTTCACGGCGCAGGACGAGGAGACGTGCCTCGAGGAGGCCCGCTACCTCCTCTCGTTCCTGCCCCAGAACAATCTCGACCCTCCGCCGTACGCGCCTCCGTCCGACCCCGTCGACCGCGAGGACCCCTCGCTGGACGCGATCGTCCCGGACAGCCCGAACAAGCCGTACGACATCAAGCACGTCGTCGAGCGCGTCTTCGACGACGGCGAGTTCCTCGAGGTGCAGCCGCACTGGGCGGAGAACATCGTGTGCGGCTTCGCGCGCCTCGGCGGGCACTCGGTCGGCGTCGTCGGGAACCAGCCGGGCGCCCTGGCGGGCGTGCTCGACATCGACGCCTCGGTGAAGGCCGCGCGCTTCGTCCGCACCTGCGACGCGTTCAACATCCCGCTCGTCACGTTCGTGGACGTCCCCGGGTTCCTGCCCGGGACGGCACAGGAGTGGGGCGGGATCATCCGCCACGGCGCGAAGCTCCTGTACGCGTTCTCGGAGGCCACCGTTCCGAAGCTCACGGTCATCACGCGCAAGGCGTACGGCGGCGCCTACGACGTCATGTCGTCCAAGCACATCCGGGCGGACTTCAACGTCGCCTGGCCGACCGCGGAGGTCGCCGTGATGGGCCCCGAGGGCGCCGTCAACATCGTCTTCCGGCACGAGCTCGAGGAAGCGAAGGACCCGGAGGCCAAGCGGAGCGAGCTGATCGCGGACTACAAGGAGCGCTTCGCGAACCCCTACACCGCCGCCGAGCGCGGGTACGTCGACGACGTCATCGAGCCGCGGCGGACACGGCCCGTCCTCGTCTCGGCGCTGGAGACGACGCTCTCGAAGCGCGAGCCCAAGCCGAAGCGCAAGCATGGGAACATCCCGCTGTAATGGGGACGATGGAAACCCCTCCGCGTAGCGCCGTTCCCGAGGAGCGCACCTGGGATGCGGCAAGCGTGTTCCCGACGGCCGACGCCTGGGGGAGGGAGGTGGAGGCGATCGCGGCCGACCTTCCGGAGCTCCAAGCCTACGCCGGACGGCTCGCGGAGGGGCCCGACGTGACGCTCGCGGCGCTGGGCGCGCGCGACGGCCTCATGAGGCGGCTCGGCCAGGTCTACACGTACGCCGGCGTCGACTATGCGGTCGACACGACGAACCAGGACGCGGTGGCCCGCTACGGGCGTGCCCAGAGCCTCGGCGGCCAGGCCGCCGCGGCCGCGTCGTTCATCGAGCCCGAGCTCCTCGCGATCGGGCGCGAGGTGCTCGCCGGGTGGGCGGCGGCCGATGCGGCCTTCGCTCCGTACGCGCACTACTTCGACGACCTCTTCCGGCAGGGCGAGCACGTGCGCTCGGCCGAGGTAGAGGAGCTCCTGGGGATGCTCGCGGACGCGGAGTCCGGCCCCTTCACGGTGTACAGCGGGCTCACGGACACGGATCTCGCGTTCGCGCCCGCGAGCGGGACGTCCGGCGAGTCGGCCGAGGTCACGCAGGGCTCGATCCACGGGCTGCTCGCGAGCCCCGACCGCGCCCTGCGGCGCAGCGCGTGGGAGGGCTACGCCGACGGCTACCTGGGCGTCCGGAACGCGCTCACCGCGACCTATGCGACGGCGGTCAAGCACGACGTCTTCTCGACGAGAGCTCGCCGCCACGCGTCGACGCGCGCCGCGGCGCTCCACCGCACGAACGTCCCGGTCGAGGTGTTCGACGGCCTGCTCGCGACGTTCGAGCGCCACCTGCCGACCTGGCATCGCTACTGGGGTGTCCGCGCGAAGCTGCTCGGCATCGACGCCCTGCAGCCGTACGACCTGTGGGCGCCGCTCGGCGCCGACGCGGCTGCGCTCTCGTACGAGCAGTGCGTCGAGTGGATCTGCGAGGCGCTCGCACCGCTCGGCGACGAGTACGTCGCGACCGTGCGCCGCGGCTGCCTCGATGACCGCTGGGTCGACGTGTACCCGAACCAGGGGAAGATGAGCGGCGCCTTCTCGGCGGGCGTGCAGGGGACGCGCCCGTTCATCGTCATGAGCTTCGACGGCACGGCCGGCAGCCTCGGCACGCTCGCCCACGAGCTCGGCCACTCCATGCACTCCTATCTGAGCTGGGAGACGCAGCCGCCGATCTCGAGCCGGTACTCGCTGTTCGTGGCGGAGGTGGCGTCGAACTTCCACCAGGCCATGCTCCGCGCGCACCTCCTCGAGGTCATCGAAGACCGCGAGCTCCAGCTCGCCGTGCTCGACGAGGCCATGGCGAACTTCCACCGCTACTTCTTCCTCATGCCCACGCTCGCCCGGTTCGAGAAGGACGTGCACGAGCGGGTGGAGCGCGGCGAGGGCCTCACCGCCGACCTGCTCGAGGAGCGGATGGCCGAGCTGTTCGCGGAGGCGTACGGCCCGGGCTTCGAGCTCGACCGCCGGCGCGTCGGGATCACCTGGGGCCAGTTCAGCCACCTGTACGCCCCGTTCTACGTCTTCCAGTACGCGACCGGGATCTCCGGGGCCCATGCGCTCGCACGCGGGATCCTCGACGGCGAGCCCGGCGCCGCCGGGCGCTACCTCGACTTCCTCCGCGCCGGCGGATCCGCGTACGCGCTCGACATCCTGCGACATGCCGGAGTCGACCTCGCCTCGACCGAGCCCGTCGAGGCGACGTTCGCCGTCCTCGCCTCGCTCGTCGACCGGCTCGAAGCGCTGGCCTAGGAGCCGGCCAGCTCCCGCAGGCGGGACGCACGCTCGGCGTCCTCGGCGAAGGACGCGTCCGCCTCCTGGAGCAGCGGGAGCGCCAGTTGCGCGCGCTCGCGTGCGTCGTCGTCGCGGCCGAGCGCCGCGTACTCGAGCGCGAGCTCCTCGTGGAACCACCCGTCGGGAGAGCCGCGGGCGGTCGACCACGCCACCGCCTCCTCGACCAGCGGCACGGCTTCCTCCGAACGGCCGAGCGCGCGCAGCGCCTTCCCCACTGCGTACCGGGCGAGCGCGATCGGCTCGGGGCTCCCGGGATCCTCCTCGCGCACAGCGAGTGCGCGCTGGAACGCGGCGAGCGCGAGCTCGTGCTCACCAGCCTCGTACTGCTCCCAGCCGAGGTTGTTCAGCAGCGGGCCGAGCCAGTAGCGCGCGTCGTCGCTCGACTCGGCGAGCTCGATGCCGCGCTCGGTCCACGCCACGTAGCGGTCGTGGTCGGGTGCCGCGAGCGCGGCCATGTGAGCGGCGTCGCCGGCCAGGAAGAGCTCGCCCGCCTGGACAGCGGTCGCGCACGCACGCTCGAACAACGGGAGCGCGCTGGCCGGGTCTCCGCCCGAACGACGCAGGCGGCCGCGCTCGAGGTCGATCCGCACCCGCGCAACCGCGCTGTCGCCCGCGAGCCGCTCGGCTTCCTCGACGAGGTGCTCGCCCGCCCCGAACTCACCCCTGAGCCCCTCGATGCGGGCGAGTTGCGTCAGGAGCTCGGCTCGCACCGCGGCCGACGACTCCTCGTCGAGCGCCTCGCGAAAGCGCCGCTCCGACGCGTCGAGGTCGCCGAAGTCCCAGAGGTCACGCAGGCGGTCGGCCACGTCGACACCCTACGTCCGGGAACGCTCCGTCGTGGTATACATAGGCGATGCCTAAGCGATCGCTGTCAGCCGCGGAGGCCGCTCGCGCGCTCGGGATCTCGCTCGACACGCTTCGTCGCTGGGACCGCACGGGAAAGATCCGTGTCGAGCGCGACGACGCGAACCGCCGGGTCGTGGCGGCCTCGGAGGTCGAGCGGCTCAAGGGCCCGGAGACCTCGGATCACCTCTCCGCGCGGAACCGCTTCCGCGGCGTCGTGCGCGCGATCGCCGTGGACGGGCTGCTCGCCCAGGTCGAGATCGACGTGACCGAGCCGGCACGCGTCGTCGCGATCATCACCCGCGAATCGGCCGAGCAGCTCGGGCTGAAGCCGGGTGCGAGCGCGACTGGGGTGGTCAAGGCGACCTCGGTGATGGTCGAGCGGTGAAGGCCCTGGCCGTCATCGCGGCCATCGCGGCCATCTCGGCGAGCACGGCGGCTGGCTCGTCGAGCCGGAGCTCGGGAGAGGTCGCGACCGTGCTTGCTGCAGCCTCGCTGACCGAGGTCCTGCCGGGGATCGATCCCGGCGCGCGCTACTCGTTCGGGAGCTCGAACGCGCTCGCGGAGCAGATCCGGCGTGGCGCCCCGTTCGACGTGTTCCTCTCCGCAAGTCCGGTGTACACCCGGGCGTTGAGGAAGGACGGCCTCGTGCGCAAGCCGGTCGCGTTCGCGACGAACTCGCTCGTCGTGATCGTCCCGCGCTCGAACCCGGCGAGGATCAGGACGATCGGCGACCTCGCAAGGCGCCCCCGGCTGCGGCTCGTCGTCGCCGGGCCGAAGGTTCCGATCGGCCTCTATACCCGCGAGGTGCTCAAGCGGCTGGGGATGCTCAGGGTCCTCAAGAAGACGGTGAGCCTCGAGCCCGACGTCAAGGGCGTCGTCGGCAAGGTCGCGCTCGGGCAGGCGGACGCGGGCTTCGTGTACCGGACGGACGTCAAGCCAGTCGCGTCCAGGGTGCGGGCGATCGCCATCCCCGCGAGGGCGCAGCCCACCGTGACGTACGAGCTCGCGGTCGCCACGCGCCCGACGGACCTGGAGGCAGCGCAGGACTTCGTCATCTCCGTGCTCGGGCCGGACGGCCGGCGCGCGCTCCGGGCCGCGCTCTTCGGCATCCCATGAGGCCGAGCGCGTTCGGCGTCGTCCTCTGGGCCGCAGCGTGCGTCGCTCTTGCCTTCCTGCTGATCCCGATCGTCGCGATCTTCTCCGAGCTGACGCTCGGCGAGCTGCGCGACGGCCTGACGAGCGACGTCGCCCGGGACGCGCTCCGGGTGACCGCTGCGGCGGATACGATCGACTTGGGCGTTGAGCGTGAGGATGCGGTCGAGCACGAGCCCGCGCAGGCCGTAGCGCAGCACGAATACCGAGCCAAGGGCGATCGTCAGCAGCCCGCAGGAGAGCAGAACAAGA
>Ga0210076_1000165_pt1 | contig 14333 bp, 12 predicted proteins | sample MayberryNW_Catta_3_FD_184876 | JGI IMG/M metagenome (GOLD analysis project Ga0210076, IMG submission 184876) | Wetland microbial communities from San Francisco Bay, California, USA, that impact long-term carbon sequestration -... | ecosystem: Environmental > Aquatic > Marine > Wetlands ... | reverse complement strand
GCGCGCGAGGCAGCAAGGACCAGGTGCGCCAGCTGGCCGGCATGCGCGGTCTCATGGCGAAGCCGCAGAAGAAGATCACGGGTCAGATCGGCGAAATCATCGAAATGCCGATCATCGCGAACTTCCTGGAAGGCCTCTCAGTGCTGCAGTACTTCATTTCGACGCACGGCGCGCGCAAGGGTCTCGCCGACACCGCGCTCAAGACCGCCGACGCCGGTTACCTGACGCGCCGCCTGGTCGACGTGGCGCAGGACGTCATCGTCAATGTTCCCGACTGCGGCACCATCATGGGTATCGACATCTCCGCGCTGAAGGAAGGCGAAGAGATCATAGAGTCCCTGTCCGACCGCATCCGCGGCCGCGTGACGGTGGACGACGTGCTCGACCCCATCACCGGCGACGTCATCGTCGAGTCCAACCAGATGCTCACGTGGGATCTGGCCGCCGCGGTGGAAGACCGCGGTGTGGAACACGTCAAGATTCGCAGCGTGCTCACCTGCGAAGCCAAGCGCGGCGTGTGCGCGCTGTGCTACGGCACCAACCTCGCCACCGGCCGCGAGATCCGCATCCGGACCGAGCGGCGGACCCAGGTCCTCGACATCACGCGCCAGGTGCGGGAGGCGGTCGCGGGAGAGCGGGGCTCTGCGGTTCTCGTGTACGTGCCGCACACGACCGCCGGGGTGACGATCAACGAGCACGCCGACCCGGCCGTCGCCCGCGATCTCGAGTCGGCGCTCGAGCGCATCGTCGACGACGGCTGGCCGTGGGAGCACGTCGAGCCCGGGGAGGAGAACGCGCCGACCCACGTCCGTGCCGCGCTCATGGGCCCCAGCGTGGTCGTGCCGCTCGTCGGGCTGGGCTCGCTGGAGCTCGGCGTCTGGCAGGGGATCTTCTTCTGCGAGTTCGACGGACCGCGCGACCGCAAGGTGTACGTGACCGTCCTGCAGTAGCCGGCCGCGCGCCGCCCGTAAGCTGAGGCGGCGTGATCGAGGTCCGGAACCTCACCAAGCGCTACGGCAAGACGCTCGCCGTCGACGACCTCTCCTTCACGGTCGCGCCGGGGACCGTCACCGGCTTCCTGGGCCCGAACGGTGCCGGGAAGTCCACGACGCTGCGCGCGATCCTCGGGCTCGTGCACCCGACCTCGGGCCGCACGGCCGTGCTCGGGGTCCCGTACGGCGACCTCGACAAGCTGCCCCACCGGGTCGGGGCGGTCCTCGAGAGCTTCGACGCCCACCCGGGCCGGTCCGGCCGGAACCACCTGCGCATGCTGGCGGCCGCGGCCAGGATCCCGACCTCCCGAGTCGACGAGGTGCTCGAGCTGGTCGAGCTGACCGGCGCTGCGAGGAGGCGCGCGAAGGGGTACTCGCTCGGCATGCGTCAGCGGCTCGGCCTGGCCGCGGCGCTCCTCGGCGATCCCGAGGTGCTCGTTCTCGACGAGCCCGCGAACGGCCTCGACCCGCAGGGGATGCGCTGGCTCCGCGACCTGCTTCGCGAGCTCGCGCGCGAGGGTCGGACGGTGCTCCTCTCGAGCCACGTCCTCGCCGAGATCGCCCAGACGGTGGACGAGGTCGTGATCATCCACCACGGGCGGCTCATTCGACAGGCGACGATGGCCGAGGTCGAGGCGATGGCTGCCGGCGAGGCGCGTGTGCGGAGCCCGGAGGCCGAGCGGCTCGCGTCGTTGCTCGCCGGCGCAGGGCTGCAGGCGCGCTCGATCGGCGACGGCAACCTCGCCGTCGCGGCGCCGCCCGAGCGGGTGGGGGAGCTCGCGGCGAAACACGGCGTCGTCCTCCACGAGCTCACGACCGAGCGCGCGACGCTCGAGGAGGTCTTCCTCAGCCTGACCGACTCGGACGACGACCAGGCAGGGGCGGCGTGAGCGCGCTCGTCCATTCCGAGCTTCTGAAGTTTCGCACGACGCGCACTGCGATCGGAGTGCTGCTCTCGGCGCTCGCACTGATCGCCATCGCGGCGGCGGGCACGGTCGGGACCGCGGAGGAGATTTCGCTGGGCACGGCGCAGCTCACCCAGGACATCGTGTCGAGCGCCTTGTTCGCGGGCCTCATCGCGTTCATCGTCGGGATCCTCACCGTGACCGTCGAGTGGCGGCACGGGACCGTGACGCGGACGTTCCTGGCCACTCCGCAGCGGGGGCGTGTCCTCGTCGCCAAGGAGATCTGGATGGGCCTCTTCTCGGCGGGCCTCGCGGTGCTCGGGCTCGCCCTCGTCCTCGCGATCTCCGTCCCGTGGCTCGAGCTCAGAGAGTCGTCCCTCGAGCTCGACCGCGACGCGCTCGCCCTCGCCGGGCGGATCGTGCTCGTCACGATCCTCTGGGGCGCGCTCGGCGTCGGCATCGGTGCCGTCGTCCAGAGCCAGACGCCGGCTCTGGTGGGCGCGATCATCTGGATCCTCCTGGCAGAGGCCCTGATCGGCGCGCTCCTCGGGCTCGTCGACCTCGAGGGCGTCGCCGACTACCTCCCCGGCCGGGCGCTGTCGTCGTTCGACGGCACGGAGGACGGTGGCCTCTCGAAGGGCCTCGGAGGTGCGGTCAGCCTCGCCTGGGTCACGGGCCTCGGGCTTCTCGGGTATCTCCGCATGTCACGGCAAGACGTGACCTGACGAGACTAGGCTGGCCGGTAGTGGCCGCGCCCGTGAAGAAGGGGGAGGAGCTCGAGCTCCGGATCGACTCGCTCGCGTACGGCGGGAACGGCGTCGCGCGCGTGAACGGCTTCGTGGTGTTCGTGCGCGGAGCGCTTCCCGGCGATCTCGTCCGTGCGCGCGTGACGAAGGCGAAGCGCGGGTTCGCCGAGGCGATCGCTCAGTCCGTCCTCGAGCCGTCGAGCGAGCGCGTCGAGGCCCCCTGCCACCACTTCGGTGCCTGCGGCGGGTGCCGCTTCCAGGATCTCGCCTACGAGGCGCAGCTCGCGGCGAAGGAGCAGCAGGTGCGCGACGCGCTCGTCCGCATCGGGCGTATCCCCGAGCCCCCGCTCGAGCCGATCGTCCCGGCGGCATCCGTGTTCGGATACCGCAACAAGCTCGAGTACTCGTTCGCCGCGAGGGAGGAAGGGGTCGAGCTCGGCTTCCATCGCGCCGGCCGCTGGGACGAGATCGTAGACATCGAGGAATGCCTGCTGACGACCGATCTCGGCAACGCGATTCGCCTGGCCGTTCGCGCGTGGGCGCGCGAGGAGCAGCTCGAGCCGTACGACCAGGCCACGGGCGCGGGCTATCTCCGCCACCTCGTCGTGCGCGAGGGTCGGAACACGGGTCAGGCGCTCGTCCTGCTCGTCACGGCTCCGGGCGAGCGGTTCGAGACCGGCTACTTCGTGGACGTCCTCCGGCGGTTCCCGGAGGTGCGCTCGGTGCACTGGGCGATCAACGACACGCCGGCGGAGCGGACGAACGTCCCCGCGAAGCTCCTCTGGGGGGAGGAGGCGATCGAGGAGGAGATCCTCGGGCTTCGCTTCCGGCTGCGGCCCGGCGCGTTCCTGCAGACCAACACGGAGATGGCCGAGCGCCTGTACTCGCTCGCACGGGAGTACGCGGGGCTCCGCGGCACGGAGAACGTCCTCGACCTCTACTGCGGCACGGGGACGATCGCCCTCGCTCTCGCGCGTGAGGCCGGCGCGGTCTGGGGGCTCGAGATCTCGGAGGAGGCGGTGGCGTGCGCGATCGAGAACGCCGAGCTGAACGGGATCGGGAACGCGCGCTTCTACGCGGGGAACGTCGGCCAGACGCTGGAGGAGCTCGTCGAGCAGTCGGGCCCGCCGGACGTGGTCGTCGTCGACCCACCGCGCGCCGGTCTCGCCGGGAAGGCTCTGCGGCGCACGGGCGCGCTCGGCGTCGACCGCATCGTCTACGTCTCCTGCAACCCGACGACGCTCGCCTCGGACGTCCAGGTGCTGCGCGACGAGTTCGGGTACGAGCTTCGCCGCTGCCGGCCCGTCGACATGTTCCCGCACACGCCCCACGTCGAGTCGGTCTCGCTCCTGACCCGAACGGCCACCCCGGAGCCAAGTTACAAGTTGTAACTTGGCCTCTCCTCCGGACCTGCCTCCTGGCTTCCGTGCGGACTTCCGAGAATGATTCCTCGAGCCCCCATCGGCGCTCGCGCCGCCGGATGCGCCTGCGTTGAGCTCAGTGTGGCGTTAGTTACAACTTGTAACTAGGGGCCTGCGGTGGTCATGTCCGTGGCCCCGGTGTAGGCGGTGGCTGTCGTCGGGGCAGCGTGCGTGCAGCGATCGCGGCGTTGCAGCCCAGCGGTCCCTTCGGCACTCACTCCGGCTCGGAGCGAGCCCGTGAGTCCCACGCCGTTCGCGCGTCGCGCCAGAGCAGGTCGGCGTTCGGCAGGACGAACCCCACGCAGATCGCCGGGAGCGCGGGGAGCCCCGACACGTCGTCCCAACTCCACACGAGCGCAAGGGTGGCGGCGAGCAGCCCGGTCATCGCGACCCACGTCCATCCGACCCGCAGCCGGAAGCGATCCGCCGCGGCCAGGAGGAGGGCGAAGAAGAGCACGTCGGGCGGGCCGATGTTCACGGCCGCGCTGTCGCCAGGGCTCGGGAAGGCGACGGCGAGCCGCTCGAAGAGCCCGGGCTGATCCTCCACGACGTAGCGCGTCGGGCCCGCGGCGACCGACCAGATGTCGGCCCACGGAACGACGACCGCGACGAGCGTGACCCACCAGAGCTCCTCGAAGAGCGAGAGGAACCAGAAGCCGACGAGCCCGTAGCAGACGAGCTTGGCCACGTTCGCAGCGGAGTCGACGTCGAGCAGCGAGAGGCCCACCGCCGCGATGCCCGCGACGGCTGCTCCAGCGAGCAGCACTGCGCTCGGCCGGCGAGCGAGCGGGAGTGCCAGCCAGATCGCGGCGGCGAAGGCCGGGAAGACGACGACGCTGTAGAAGGCGACGTCGAGGCCGGAGGGGAGACCGGGCAGCGAGGCGGCGACCGCGCCGTAGGCGACGAGCGCGATCAGCAAGAGGCCGAGCGCGAGCCCGCGGGCACGGCCTGGCTCCCCGTGCATGTTCAAGCCGGACGCAGGGGCCGCGAGGCGATCGCCCTCAGGGGCGCGGCCGGAGCCCGCCCTCGGGGGATCTCGGGCGCGGCTAGAACGGTGATTGCTCCGCCCACCAGGGGCCGAGCGCCTTGAAGGCGTTCCAGAACCGTGTCTTCGCCGGCCCGTCGTCGAGCGACTCGTCGACGTCGGGCGTGACGAGCGCCTGGATGGTCGGTGTGAAGCGCTGGACGACGCCCTCTGCTTCCGCGTCGATCGGCTGCGACAGCGGGAAGCGCAGCTCGTCGAGAAACGCCGCCGCGCGGGGTCCCATGACGATGACGAGCTTCGGCTGGACGATGTGGAGCTCCCGGGTCAGCCAGGAGGCCGCATCGGCCGGATCCTCTGTGCCGAACTTCAGGCAGTTGGTGCCGTAGACGGCAAGCGGGTCGACGTGGAGCCGCTGGAGCGACTTGAGCACGGCCTGCCCCGCGCGGCCGAAGAACGCGACGCCCTCCTGGATCTCCGTCGGCTGCGGCGTGAACTTCAGGAGGAAGACGTCCGCGAGCGGGTGGCCCGAGCCGAGGACGGGCACGCGCAGCTCGTCGCCGGCTCGAGCGAGCTCGTCCCCGAGCTCGTTGATCTCGGCGATGGCCCTCTTGAGGTAGCGCTCGTAGATCTCGTCGGTGGGCACGGCGGCGGGCACGGAGTCCGGGGGTCCTTCTCCTCTAGCGCACCTTTTCCTTGACCTGGGCGACCCACTTGAGCGACTGGAGGTACGCCAGGGACTTCGGGCGGCGGAGCACCTCGGCGGTGCGCAGCGAGAGGAGGAACTCCTCCGGGCCGTCGAACCGGCGCATGCGGAGCGCCCCCGTGCCCACCCCCTGGAGGACGTGCGCATCCGAGCCCGCGCCCTGAAGGAGCCGGTACTTCCGCGCGAACCGCAGCGCCTCGTCGTTGAACGAGTCACGCGGCAGCCGCGCGTTGTAGACCTCGAGGACGTCGATCTCGGCGAGGTGACGATGGAGCGTCGCCGGGTCGGGGATGGCGTGCATGCGGTCGAAGGGGTGCGGGAGGTAGACGAGCCCGCCCTGGTCCTTGATCGCCGCGATCGTGTCCGGAAACGACATCCCGCGCGGGATCTCCTCCTGGAGGAACAGACCGATCACCTCGCCCTGTCCGTCAGTCTTGACCTCCTCGCCCGGGATGACGACGAGCTCCCGCCCGGCTGCAAGCCCGACCGCCTCGAGCGCTCCGCCGAACACGTTGTGGTCGGTGACGGCGATCCCGCCGAGACCGATGTCCTCCGCGTGCTCGACGAGGTCGGCTGCGGGCACGGAGCAGTCGTGAGACCAGTCCGTGTGCATGTGGAGGTCCACCACGATCCAGTCGCGGCCCTCGAGAGGATCGCCTTCCCCGCGCGCCGGCGGCCGGGCGCGCCGCTTGCGGGCGAGGCGTGCGTAGACGGCGTCGAGCGTCTCCCCGACCCGATCGAAGCTCTGGGTCTCCGCTCGCTTCCGCCCCTCGTCGGCGAGCTTCGCCCTCGCGCCCTCGTCCCTAACGAGCCTCGCGACCTCCGCGGACACGTCCTCCGGCGCGTCGCCTCGCACGATCGCCGCTCCCGACGCCGCGGCCTCGAGCGCGAGCCGCTCCTCTCCCGCCGGAGCGGGAACGAAGATGGATGTGTCGCCCAGCAGCGAGGCGCGCTGGTCGGGTCGCCTCACCGAGCGGACGTGCGCCCGGTCGCGGAGCGCTCGCGGAACGGCCGGGCGGTAGGCGAGCGGCTTCGTGTGGACGAGATGCAGCTCCCAGCCGTCAAGCCCGCGGAGAGAGCGCAGGAGCTCCCGTGTGAGAGGTCGGCCCGCTATCTCGAGCTCCAGCGCGATCACGGGGCGTTTCGCACGGGGACGAAAGCGCTCCGTGTCCACTCCGACGGGGACGAGCCCGTAGTCGCCGTGGAAGCGCTCTGCGGCGGCTGCCACGGTCTCGTCCGACGTGGCGAGCAGCGCGTCGACGCGAATGCGGAGGCGATCCCGCCGCGATCGACGTGCCGGGTAGCCGAGCCGCTCGGGCGAGAAGAACGTCGCGGCCGTCAGGGCGTCCGCGTACGTGAGCGCGAGGTAGGAGATGCTCGGGAGGCCGGGCTCGAAGCCGTGGACGACGTCGAAGCGGCCGCTGTGAACGGCGAGCGCGAGGTTCGCGCGCACGGCGACGGGAACGCCGATGTGGGTCCTCCTCGAGATCGGGATCGCCGGCCCGACGGCGATGACCTCCCGGTCGGCTCCGCGCTGAAGCGCCCGGCGGCCCTCGAGGAGCTCACGCGCGCTGGAGGACGGGGCGAGCACCGTGACGTCGTGCCCGAGCGCCCGAAGGGCGCGCGCTGCGCCGTCCACGTGCGCGTTGACCTCGTGTGGCTGCGACCAGGCGAACGGCGTGACGAAGCAGATGCGGAGACCCACGATCCGGCGAGTCTAGCCCTCGTCTCGCGCGCGATCCTGGCTCGCGAGGCAGGCTTCGGTCGCGCGAGAGCGCCAATACGGGCACTGCGTCGTCGTAGGCGGGGCTTGTAACGTGGCGAGGTGGCCGAGGTCGAGATCAAGGTCCGCGCGAACGGCCCGTACAAGGTCACGGGGCCGGTGAGGATCGTCGACGCGCAGGGGAACGAGCTCGTGCCGCCCGAGGGCGACGCGATCGTCCTCTGCCGCTGCGGGCACTCGAGGACGAAGCCGTTCTGCGACAAGAGCCACCGCGAGGCCTGCTTCGTCGCCGACGACTCGGGAGGTCTCGACCCGCGCTAGGCGCGGCGGCGCAGCAAGAGACGCTCTCCAGGCCGGAGGCTGACCTGGAGGCCCTCGCCCGAGGGCGCCGCCATGAGCTCGACGTCGTCGAGCACTGCGAGGACGCGTAGCTCGGTTCCGGAGGTCGCGGCGGCGGTGAAGCGCTGGAGCACGGGGAGCAGGATCCAGCCCATCACGCCGACGATCCAGCACGAGCCCGCCGTCTTCCACAGGCCGTCGCCGGCGCTCTCCTCCCAGATACCGGCCGACGTGGTGAAGAACGCGAGGAGGAGCGCCGTCCACGTCACGAGGACAGCCCAGGCGTGCTCTCCTCGATGGAGCACGAGCTGCGTCGTTCCGAGGAGGGTCGCGACGAGGGCCAGCGCGGCGGTCCCGGCGACCTTGCTGAGCGTCTCGTCGTCGAAGCCCGTCCAGGTCGCGGTCGCGACGAAGAAGAAGCCGACGACGGCGACGGTCACCGCCGCCCAGCCGACCGCGCCGTGCCCGCGCTCGGCGACGGTGATCGCCGCGACGGCCGTGCCGCTCGAGACGAGCAGCGCCAGCATCGTCAGCAGGACCTGTCCGTCGGTCTCCGTGAAGTCGCTGCGCGCGAGGGCAGAGATCCCGATCAGGGCGGCGAGCACGACGGTGCCCGCCGCCCCGATCCAGAAGATCCGCGCGTAGCGGACTCCGGCGATCACGCCTTCGCGGCCGCCTTCTTCTTCCCCACCGCGTTCTTGACGATGAAGCGCTCGATCTGCTCGTGCGCCTCGTCGTCGCGGATCTGCTTCGGCGGCGACTTCATGAGGTAGGCGCTCGGCGCCTCGAGGGCCCCCGAGATGCCGTTGTTGAGCGCGAGCTTCGCGAGCCGGACGGCGTCGATGACGATGCCGGCCGAGTTCGGCGAGTCCCACACCTCGAGCTTGAGCTCGACGTTCAGCGGCACGTCCCCGAAGGAGGAGCCCTCCATGCGGATGTACGCCCACTTGCGGTCGGTGAGCCACGGCACGTAGTCGGACGGGCCGACATGGACGTTCGTGTCGCCGATGTCGTAGTCGAGCATCGACGTGACCGCGTTCGTCTTCGAGATCTTCTTCGACTCGAGGCGCTCGCGCTCGAGCATGTTGAGGAAGTCGGAGTTGCCGCCGACGTTCAGCTGCATCGTCTTGTCGAGGTGCACGCCGCGGTCGCCGAAGAGCGTGGTCAGCACACGGTGCGTGATGGTCGCGCCGACCTGGGACTTGATGTCGTCCCCGATGATCGGCACGCCCGCGTCCTCGAAGCGCTTCTGCCAGTAGGGCTCGCGTGCGATGAAGACGGGCATGCAGTTCACCATCGCCACGCCCGCCTCGAGGATCTGTTCCGCGTACCACTTGGTCGCCGCCTCGGAGCCGACCGGGAGGTAGTTGACGACGACGTCGGTGCCGGTCTCCTCGAGGATCCTGACGACGTCGTCCGTCTGGCCGGGCGCCTTCTCGACGACCTGCGAGAGGTACTTGCCGATGCCGTCGTGCGTCATGCCGCGGGAGACCGTGATGCCGGTCTTCGGCACGTCCGCGAACTTGATCGTGTCGTTGGGGTGCGCCCAGATGGCGTCGGCGAGGTCGACGCCGACCTTGCCCTTGACGACGTCGAACGCGGCGGTGAACTCGATGTCCGAGATGTGGTACCCGCCGAGGTCGACGTGCATGAGGCCGGGGACTGCGTCCTCCGGCTTCGCGTCCTTGTAGTACTCGACTCCCTGGAGGAGCGAGTTGGCGCAGTTGCCCACGCCGATGATCGCGACGCGCACCTTGTCCTCCGAGCGCGCGCCGTTCTTCGAGCCGTTCGTGCTGGCCATGAGTTTCCTTCCTTTGCGATTGCTCACCGATGGGACGCCGAGCCCGTCGGCGAGCGCGGCGAGGATGACGTCGTTCGCGTTGGAGTCGCGTCGCGACGCCTCCGCGTGGATCTCGTCCTTCAGCTCCTGCGGTACGCGCAGGAGGAGGACGGGGGAAGAGCCTGCTAGCACTTTGCGTCGGCGCCCGGTTGGTGTGTACGTGACGGCGAACTCTTCGGCGAGGATCCCGGCCGCGACGTCGTTGACGTTGGAGCCGCGCCGCGCCGTCTCGCGGACGAGCGCCTCCTTCAGCGGAGCGGGCATCCTGACTAGGATGCCCGCCCGATGTGGTTTGCTAGCAGTCAAACTGCTAGCACTATACACGCTTCCTGTTCAGTTGATGTTGATCGCGCTTCCCTCGAGGTCGAGCACTCCAGAGGTGTGGATGTCGCCGGCTCCGCTCGACCTGAGCGTGAACTTGGTCTGAGCATCGATAGTGGTCGTCGTGGCGGCTTTCAACACCATGGTGAGATCGCTGCGCATGTCGATGTCCTCGCTCCGCACGACGAGATCGTCGCCGGTCAGCTTGATCGAGCTCGCCGTGCCGTGCGCAATCGTGATCCCGGTGTCGGTGACGCTGATCGAGTACTCGCCGTTGGGGCTCGTGAAGGTCCCCGCAAACTGCTGGCCGTCGTTGCCGGCGACCCCGTTGCAGACGTAGGCAGTCGAGCCGAATGCATCGGTGAGCGCTGCGCCTCCAGTGGGGCAGTTGGCATCGCCTTCGAGGACCTGCGACACGGTGGGGCTGACGCCATTCGCCCCGTCGGCACCGTTCTCTCCGTCGTCGCCCTTCGCGCCGGACAGGCCCTGCTGGTTCCACTGGACCGGCGTGTAGTTCTTCGGGCACGGCAGCGCCTCCACGACCTTGACGTTGCCGCCCGAGTCGTAGCAACCCTGGATCACGCCGCCCGGCCCGGGGATCGCCGCCCACGCGACCGATCCCGCGAGCACCGTTGCCATGACCGCGCCTGTCGCCGCGGCGACCATGTCTCTTCTTCTCATGTCTCCTCCTCCGTTGAGTCGGCGGTCCCCTCCACCGCCTCGACGATTCGCTCGAACTGCAGCGCCGCACGCCGGCCAGCCTCGTCGAGCGCCGAGACGGACGGCGCCTCGAAGAGGTGCAGGATCACCTCGTCCGAGGGCAGAAAGGTCGTGCGCAGGTAGCGGACGCCGTCGCCGAGCTCGGCCGCCCGCTGCGCGCGCGTGCGCGCGTCGTCCACCGCGGACGGCCCGGCGCCGTAGGCCTCGACGAGGTAGCTCGGCACTAGCCCGATCCCTTGAGGTTCCAGGTGTACGTGCTGGCGGTCGCCGTCGACTCGAGCCGGCCCTGGAGCATCCGTCCGTCGGTGAAGTTGCCCTTGCCCGTGAGGCTCGTACCCGGCGGGCCCGTGTTGAGCGCGCCCCCGGGAACCCAGGGCTGAGTCGACGGAACCCCGTTGCAGACCATCGTGATGGTGAGCTGCCTCGGCGACGCGAAGCTGGCGGTGATCGCGTAGCCGTAGCCCCTGCGGGTCTTCTCCTTCTGGATCACGAGCACGCCCAGCGTCTGGCCGCCGGCCGTGGCCGTGACATTCGTGCTCGCGTTCGCCTGGCACGGCGAGCCGGGAAGCGGCGACACGCGGTGCGTCCACGAGACGCGCTCGAGACGGTAGGACACGACCCCGGCCGGGCTGCCCCGCTCGCGCACGAAGGAGATCGTCCCCGAGTACGTGTTCTTCAGCGCGGTGCGGTTCTCGCCGCTGAAGCTCCCCGAGAAGCGCGCGGGGAAGTCCTCGCCGCCCTGCACCCAGTCGCCGGCCGCGACCCCCGCCGGCGAGGTGGCGCGGAAGCTCGCGCTCACGACGCGGTCGGCCCTCGTGACGCGGTACGAGAACGTCGTCCGCGCGCCGGAGGCGCGGGCCGGGGTGACGGTGACGTTTCGCTGCCCGAGCCGGCGCCAGCGCCCGTCCTTCGCCGTTCCGCCGCGCTTCGCCTTGATCGTGCCCTGGATCGTCCCGGACTGACCGTCCCGAAGTCTCAACGTTCGAGACGCGGGCGCGAGCTCGAGCTCCGCGCAGGTGCTCGGCGTCTGCCATGCGGTCTCGCGCCTGCGGTACTCGTCCATCGCGTGCCGCACGGTTCGCGCGAAGGTCTCGTCCGAGGCCCTCTTGAGCTCTCCGGCCACCCGCTCCCTGGCGAGCCGGTCCTGGACGAAGATCGAGAGGATCCCCGTGTACGAGACCCGGACGTCGACGACGTTCGCAGTGCCGAGGTCGTACCTGCCCGTCCGCATGTCGAGGGTCGCTTTCCGCGAGACCGTTCCCCGTTCGCTCGACGGGCCCCAGAGGATGCTCTGCCCCGTCGAGCGCATCGTCGACGTGTAGACGTCCTCGATCTCGACGCGGTCCAGCTTGGCGTCGACGGCCACGATGCCCTTGCTCGTCGCACGGTGTCTTACCTCGACCGTGGCGGAGTGCTCGACCCTGCCGTCCCTGAGGCTCGAGATCTTCAGCACGAAGCTCGTCTTCCCGGCGCCGTCGAGCTTGCCCTCGGCGGTCGGGCACTCGGGCACGCTGAAGTCCAGGTTCTCGTCGCACAGGTCGAAGATGACGTCCCAGCGCACCGTGCGGTCGGAGCCGTCCTTCGCCTTGCCCTCGATGCCGAAGCCGGCCGTCGCCTGCCCGTCGCCGAGGGTGAACGTGACGTCGAATGCGGACCCGTTGCCGAGCTCCTCCCTCTTCGTGTCCGTCCTCTTGGGGAATCCCCTGGGCGGGCCGCAGCGGCCGGCTGCGGTCGCGGCGGAGCCGCTCAGAGCGCGTGCCTTCGGCCGGTCGAGCCGATCGACGGTCGCGGGGATCTCGGTGATCAACCTGCGGACGCGCGCGGCAGCCGCAGGGCCGAAGTCCGAGAGGAGCTGCTCGATCGTAGGCGGCTTCCTGCCCTGCGCGTCCGGTGGGCTGCCCCAGGTGCTCGTGAGGAGCTGGCGCAGGATCGTCAGCCGCTCGTCGCCCGACTGCGGGCGGGGCAGCGCACGTGCCATGGGCTGGCACGCCCTCTTGCCGTCGAGGACGACCGCGACCTGTCCCCGCGGGCAGGGGCGCTCACCCTGCTCGAGCGCGAGAGCCCCCGCCCGCGAGTCCGGCCCCGCTCCGAGCGCGCACACGGCGAGGACGAGGACGAGGGGACCACCGAGAGCGGCGATCCGCGGTCTCACCTGGCACCTCCACGCGGGCTCCGAGGCAGCCTTCGAGCCGGGCACGCGGTCGGCCGGGCGGAGACCCGGATTGCTCTGGTGCCGAGCGCGTCGGCCGGGATGTGCGTTGACATCTCGGTCATCTCACGCGGGCACGTGGGCGTTCGCGAGCTCGAGCACTGCGTCGGCACCCGCGACGACCGGCGAGCCGACGCGGCCGTCGGCATCCAGCAGCACGGCCATCGGGGTGCCGTTCGCGCCGAACGCCGCACCGGCCTCGTACTCCTCGTCCAGGAGCACGGGAGACCGGAACCCCTCGGCGCGCGTGCTCTCGGCGTCGCCCGAGGAGACCACGACGAGCCGCGGGTGAACGCCGTTGGCGGAGGTCTCCCACTCGAGAAGGTCCTCGTGCATCGACCGGCAGAACCCGCAGCCAGGATTCCAGAAGAGGAGCAGCGAGTCGCGGCCCCGCAGTTCGTGGAGCGAGACGGTCTCGCCTTCGAGCGACGTGAGCTCCAGAGCGGGCACCTCGGCGCCGACCGGCAGCCCGTCGCTCTGCTCTCCGACCGCCTCTTCGACGAGCTGCCCGATCCACTCGCCTCCGGAGGCGACGCGGCTCGCGATCCTCCCGTTGGGCGAGACCAGCACGGCGCTCGGCGTCCCGTTCGACTGAAAGAGGTCGGCGAGCCGGCCGTCCTCGTCGAGAACGACGCGGTCCAGCTCGTGCAGCTCGGCCTCGTCCCGGATCTCGGCCGCCGGGCCGGTGCTCGCGACGATGACCGACAGCCGGCCGGCGTACTCGTGCTGCCACCCGGCGACGGTCGGCAGGAACGCCGTGCACGGGCCGCAGTGCGTGCTCGTGAAGAGCAGGAGAGTGGGATGGCCCGACTCCGTGAAGACCGCCTGCGTGATCTCCCCGCCGCCGGCGGAGCGCGCGGTGAACGCCGGGACCGGTGTGCCCGGCACCAGGCCGATCTCGGGCCGCTCGAACTCTTCCTCGAGGTCGAGGCCGGCGTTGGCGAGCGCTTCCTCGACCCGGTCGAGCCGCGTGAGCACCCGACCGTACGAGCGCATGAGCGAGGTGAGCACGAGGGCGCCTGCCACGATCACCGCTGAGCCCGCGACGGCGACGACGAGAGCCAGGAGCTCGGAGCCCGAGAGGTCGCCGACCCACGCGACTGCGCTCGCCGGCTCGTCGACCGCGCTACCCGCGAGCGCGACGGCAGCGATCGCGAGCAGCGCGCCGTTCCGTGCGAGGGTCCTCCAGCCGGCCGGCGACGAGTGGAGCTGCCCGAAGCAGTGACAGTCCGGGGCTTTCCCACGCGCGAGACCGACCGCGATCGCGATGCTGAAGAGCGCGAGCAGGACGAGCGCGCCGAGAGCGCCGGCGACGGCGGTCGACGACGGGAGGAGCAGCGCCGCCACCGCGAGCTCCGCGAGCGGGAGCGCGATCGCGAGCGCTCCGGCCAGCCGCTCGGGCGCGCCGAAGCCGACGACGGCGTCGCGC
>Ga0210076_1000163_pt1 | contig 14368 bp, 15 predicted proteins | sample MayberryNW_Catta_3_FD_184876 | JGI IMG/M metagenome (GOLD analysis project Ga0210076, IMG submission 184876) | Wetland microbial communities from San Francisco Bay, California, USA, that impact long-term carbon sequestration -... | ecosystem: Environmental > Aquatic > Marine > Wetlands ... | reverse complement strand
CCGCTGGCAGCCTGCCGCGCATGCTCCTCACCCAAGAAGGACTGCTGGCGCTGAAGGACTTCGTCTTCATGGCCGCGCCCTACGACGAACACGGCAAGCGCGCCGAAGGCCAAGACGGCCTCGTACTGATCTGCGACATCTGCGACAGGGATGGTGACGACTGGCGTAAACACTGGCCCGGCCACGTCGAACTCCCGACCCTGCGGCATGTGGCGCTGATCGCTCAGGAGCACTGGCAAAGGGCCCACCTGGAGAGCATCGCGCCGCTGCCAGTTCTAGAGCAGGTGAGCGCCTGATGCGTATCCTCCTCACCGGGGCGGCGGGGTTCGTCGGCTCCCACGTCCTGCAGCATCTCCTCGCCCACACCGACGCCCACATCGTGGCCCCGTGGACGCTCCGCCACCACGGCAACAGTCAACGCCTCGCCGCCGCCATCGACCAGGCCCCCGCACCCGGCGCCTGGAACGAGCGCGTCACCACGTTCATGCACGACCTGGCGACGCCGATGCCGGGCACGCTCGTCGACGAGATCGGGCCCGTCGACTACGTCCTGAACATCGCCTCCGAGTCCCACGTCGACCGGTCGATCTCCGAGCCTGCGTCGTTCATCCGGAACAACGTCGAGCTGATGCTGAACGTCCTCGACTACGCCCGCCAGGTGAAGCCGCGGATGCTGCTGCACATGGGCACCGACGAGGAGTACGGGCCCGCGTACGGGGACTACAAGCACCGCGAGTGGGACACCGTCCTCCCCTCGAACCCCTACAGCGCCAGCAAGGCGGCGCAGTCCGCGCTGGCTACCGCGTGGTGGCGCACCTACGGAGTGCCTTCGGTGCTCACGCGGACCATGAACTTGATCGCTCCGGGTCAGTCGGGGGAGAAGTTCGTCCCCACAGTGATCCGGAAGATCCTCGCCGGGGAGACGGTCCAGATCCACGCCAGCCCCGACGGGGTACCCGGCTCCCGGCACTGGATCGACGCCCGCGAGTTCGGCGCCGCCTGGCTCCACATCCTGCGCACCGTCGAGCCGGAGATGTACCCCGAGCACGACCGGCCGTCCATGTTCCACGTCGTCGGTGAAGAGCGCTCCAACCTGGAGATCGCACAGACGATCGCCGACCTCCTCGGCCGGCCGCTGCACTACGAGCTGGTCTCCTTCCACTCCAGCCGGCCGGGCCACGACCTCAGGTACGCGCTGGACGGGTCGAAGCTCGCCGAGGCGGGATGGACGCCGGGCCGGCCGATCGAGGAGACGCTCGCGGACATCGTGAAGTGGTACGCCGACAACCCGGCGTGGCTCGCCGCGTGAACGGCGTGTTCCGGGCCGCGGTCATCCCGACCCGTGACCGGCACGACCTGCTCGCCGACTGCATCAACTCGGTCGTGGAGCAGGTGGACCGGGTCATCGTCATCGACAACCTGTCCCAGCCGCCGATCGACCCGGAGCCATGGCACGGCAAGGTCGGCGTGGTCGCGATCCCGATCGACCCGCCGAACATCAGCACGCTGTGGAACGTCGGCCTCGCGCTCGCCGACGCCGCAGCCCACGCCGAGCAGGCCGACCGGTGGGACATCGCCGTCCTCAACTCCGACGTCACCGTCCCGCCCGGCTGGATCGACGGCCTGTCCACCGCGATGCGCTCCGGGCCCGCGGTCCTCGCCTACCCCGACCAGCACGGCGGCCGACGCCAGATCCTCCACACCCGGGCCGAGCCGGTGGACCTGCGGACCCGGATCACCGGCTACGCCTACATGCTGCGCGGCGAGGCGGGGCTGCGCATCGATGAGTCGATGGCCTGGTGGTTTTCGGACGATTCGGTGGATTGGGAGGCGCGGGAGAAGGGCGGGGCGCTCCTCGTCCCCGGCCTCGCGGTCGAGCACCGCTGCCCGAACGGCTCGATGTACGAGCGGCCGGAGCTGAAGACGCAGGCGGGCCGTGACCGGGAGACCTTCAAGGCGAAGTGGGGCCGGACCCCATGGTGAGCAAGGAGAAACCGTTGAAGATTGCAGTAACCGGTGGTGCCGGGTTCTTCGGCCGCGCCACGATCGCCGCCGCCGAGCAGACGGGGCATGAGGTGTGGGCGTTCGACCGGGAACTCGGCCACGACGTCCTCGGCAACCTGGACGCCCTCCGCGACGCGGACACCGTCATTCACCTCGCCGGCGTCCTCGGCACATCCGAGCTGTTCGACATGCCGGAGACCGCCCTCGACGTCAACATCAAGGGCACGCTGCGGGTGTTGCAGTGGTGCCGCGATCACCGCGCCTCGTATGTGGGCGTCAGCATGCCGGACCCGTTCCCGTCGGTGTACACGGCGACGAAGGTCGCGGCGCGGCGGCTGACGACGGCCTGGCATCACGCGTACGGGCTGCGCGTCTCCACGGTCCGGGCGTTCAACGGCTACGGCCCGTATCAGCACTACGGTCCCGGTCATCCGCAGAAGATCCTGCCGACGTTCGCGCGCGCCGCGTGGGAGGGGAAGCCGTTGCCGATCTGGGGTGACGGCGAGCAGGCCATGGACCTCGTCCACGCCGACGACGTCGGCCGGATGCTCGTCGAAGCCATCGGCCACGGCGACGACGCCACGTTCGACGCGGGCACAGGCACGCCGGTGACGGTGAACGAGCTGGCCGAGTTCGTGCTGGAGACGACCGGCAGCAAGGCGGGCGTCGTTCACCTGCCGATGCGGGCGGGCGAAGTTCCGGTGCAGATTACCGCCGAGGGTGAGGGCTGGGACCGGTTGGACTGGAAGCCAGAGCTGGACTGGGACCGGATCGCGGAGACGGTGAGGTGGTACAAGTGAGCGCCGATGTAGCGATCATCAGTGCGGTGTACGACGACTACGACACGGTGAAGCCCGTCCTGGCGCAGGCCGGGCTGGAGGTCGACTGGGTTCTCGTCACCGACCGCGAGCCAGCCGATGCGCTCGGCTGGCGTGTGGTGGTCGAGCCGCGCCCGGATGTGCCGCCGAATCGTGCGGCGAAGACGCCCAAGTTCGAGCCGTGGAAGTACACCGACGCGCCCGCCAGCATCTGGATCGACGCCTCGTTCCGTGTCGTCTCCCCGGACTTCGCGGCCGAGGCGCTCGCCCTGGCGAAGCCGATCGCGCAGTTCGTGCATCCGTGGCGGGACTGCCTGTACGCGGAGGCCGTGGAGATCGCCGCGCTCGGCAAGGATCCGGAGGGTGTGGCTGGCTGGCAGACGGCCCGGTACAGGGAGGCGGGGCATCCGACTGGTTGGGGGTTGTGGGCGTCGGGTGTGATCGCACGGCGTCATACGGCGGCGGTGAAGCGGATGGGCGCGGCGTGGGCGCGGGAAGTCGGCGCGGGGTCGGCGCGGGATCAGGTGTCGCAGCCGTTCGTGCTCAGGGAGGCGAAGCTGAAGCCGACCGCGCTGCCGGGCATGCACCTGGCGAACGCGTGGCTGAGGTACGAGGGAAGCGAGAGGCACTGATGAGCGAGCAGACACCGAGCGTCGGCAGGATCGTGCACTACGTCAGCTATGGCACGCCGGGCGGCGAGTACACCTCGCAGTGCCGGGCGGCCATCATCACGGCGGTGCATCCCAGCGAGGGTGAGGGCAGCCTCGCCAACTTCAGCGGACCGGAAACGGTGGCGTTGGCCGTCCTGAACCCCGAGGGGATGTTCTTCAACCAGGTCTGCCGTCACTCGGAGGGCGCACGCACGGGCGGTACGTGGCATTGGCCGGAGCGTGTCGGATGAGACTGGAGATCGGCGGCGGGAAACTCCTCCCAGCAGGCTGGACCAACCTCGACCCCAACCACGGCACCGGCCCCTGGCGGCGCCTCGCACAAGACACGCCATGGCCCACCGGCAACCACACCGTAGAGGCCATGCGCGCGTCCCACGTGATGGAGCACATCCCCGCCGGAGACCAGCGCATCGCGGTCATGAACGAGGCCCACCGCGTCCTGCGCCCCGGCGCCGTGTTCGAGATCCGCGTACCCAACGCCCTGTCCGGAACGTGGCACGCCTACGCCGACCCGACCCACGTCTCCTTCTGGTGCGTGGAGTCGTTCCACTACCTGGACGGGACGAAAGCCGCCCACGCTGATTACGGACTCCGGCCGTGGAAGACGATCGAGCTCCGCATTCAGGGCGACAACGAGATCTTGTGGAAGGGGACACCGCAGTGAGCGCCCGTGATGCTCTCATGGGAGCACTGTGGGACAACTACACCGCGGCCGAGAAGAACGCGTTCATCGACGCCTACGCACACGAGTTGGCCGAGCGGGTTCGCGATCAGCGGCACGACGGGCATGACCAGATCAAGTGCGTGCCGTGTTTCATCTACGGTCATGCCGCCGACCTCATCGACCCGACGAAGGACACCCAGCAGTGAGCGCCTACAGCGACCTGATCGTCGCCCTTGCCGAGCACCCTTGCTGCTTCTCTGACGACGACGCGAAGAAGCTCGTCGACGCCTTCGCACACGAGTTGGCCGAGAAGATCCGGCAGGACGCCGCCTCACGATGGGCGCCGAATGGCAAGGGCGTATACGCGGTCGGAGTCGAAGACGCCTTGGAAGGACAAACACGAGGAGCCGACCTCATCGACCCTGAGGCGCAGAAGCCGTGACCGCACCCGTCGTCACGGTCGTCGTGCCCTACCATCCGGCCCGCGTGAAGAACGGCATGCTCGCGCGGGCCGTCGACTCCGTAGCACGCCAGACCATCCCCGCGCATCTGATCACCGTCGAAGACATCCGCCGCGAAGGCGCCGCCGCGACCCGCCAACGCGGCCTCGACCAGGTCACCACCGAATGGACCGCGTTCCTCGACTCCGACGACGAACTCGACCCCACCCACCTGGCGCAGCTCCTCGCCTGTGCCGAGCAGACCGGAGCGGACTACGTCTACCCGTGGTTCCGCGTGAAGGGCGGCCGCGACCCGTTCCCCATGTTCTTCGGCAAGCCGTGGGACAACGCCCACCCGCACTCCACGACGATCACGATCCTGGTGCGCACCGAGCTGGCGCAGCAGGTCGGCTTCCGGAACGTGGCCGGGGAGGACTTCACGTTCACGAAGGACTGCATCATCGCCGGGGCGAAGATCGTCCACCTACCGGTGCGTTCATGGACCTGGGTTCACCATGGCCGCAATAGCTCCGGCCGACCCGACCGAGGCGACGCCCGCCACTGACCACCGGAACCCGACCGCCCCCGCACACCCGACAATCCGGCCATGGGCACCAACGACCGGGCGACAGTAGCGGCACGCGCCGCCGCCCTCCTCGGCGCCCAGTTGAAGCCACGGTGGACGCCGCTCCCGCACCAGATCCCACCACCCGGCAACTTCTACGGCTGGGCCATGATCGCCGGACGTGGCGCCGGCAAGACGGACGCCTGCGCCGAGTACGTTGCCCGACACGTCAAAGGCCCCGCCTGCCTGCCCGGCCCGGTGCCGCACTGGATCGGCATCATTGCGCCCACCCTCGGTGACGCGGCCACGGCCTGCGTGGAAGGGCCGTCAGGGATCCTCGCGCACGACCCTTCGGCAAGGGGGCCGATCTCTGCACCGGGTGGCTCGGTGGTGCGGTGGACGAACGGCTCGCAGGCGAAGCTGTTCGGCACGGACTCCCCGGGCGATGTGGAACGTTTGCGTGCAGGTGGCAATACTTGTCTGATTTGGGCCGAAGAGTTGGCGGCGTGGCGCCACCTCGACGCCGCGTGGGACCAGATGAGGTTCGGCCTCCGCTCCGGGCCGCGCCCCCACTGGATCGCCTCCACCACCCCGAAGCCCAAGCCGCTCATCAAGAAACTGGTGGCCGGGCAGGTCAGCAACACCGTCCTGACCACCGCCACCACCTACGACAATCCACACCTCCCCGAGCACATCCGCCAGGCGCTCGAAGAGTCCTACGGCGGCACCCAGCTCGGCCAGCAGGAACTCCTCGGCCTCATCATGGACGAGGACGAAAACGCCCTATGGACACGGAAGATGATCGACGCCGCCCGTGTCCGTCCGGACGACGTACCGGACCTGGCGCGTATCACCGTCGGCGTCGACCCCTCCGGTGGTGCAGGCGAGCAGGGCATCGTCGTGGCCGGGAAGTCTGGGCTCATCCTGCCGACGCTGCATGCGGTGCCGGACGGCGCGGCACCGTCCGGCCCGGCGCGGCCGGAGTATCACGGGTACGTCCTCGATGACCGCACCTGTCATCTGTCGCCGGACGGGTGGGGCCGGCGGGCGGTGCAGGCCGCGATCGACTGGAGTGCAGACGATTTGGTGGTGGAGACGAACTATGGGGGGGCCCAAGCTGTGGCTGTGCTGCGCACTGCGGCTGAGGCGTTGGGCGTGAGCATTCCGATCCGTACGGTCACGGCGACGCGGGGTAAGGCGGTGCGGGCGCAGCCGGTGAGTGCGTTGACGGCGCAGGGGCGCTGGCATCACGCGGGGACGTTCCCGGAGTTGGAGGATCAGATGTCGACGTGGTACCCGGAGATCGGCTGGTCACCGGACCGTGTCGACAGCGCCGTTTGGACCGCATGGCATCTGAAGATGGTGCGGACGACGGCCGCCGGTCAGGGTTCGTTGGGTGGTGATCTGGCCAGAAAGCAGATTGTTGGCGGGCGGCTACGGTGACGGGCATGAGCGGAGTCGTCGTCAGCTATGTCCATCCGGGGTGGGTGCAGCACACGTTTATGCAGTCGCTGCTCCTCGTGCTGGAGCAGGACCGTAGGTCCGATCAGCCGGTGGTGTCTGGGCTGATGCCGGTGCGGTTCCGGCCGGTCGGGATCGTGGACGCGCGCAACCAGGCCGTGGCCACGTTCCTCGCGGGTGAGGGTGAGTGGCTGTGGTTCGTGGATACGGACATGGGGTTTCGTCCGGATGCTCTGTCGTGTCTGCTCGCGTCGGCTGACCCCGTGGAGCGGCCGGTGGTGGGCGCCCTCTGCTACGGGGTGGTGGAGGAAGAGCCAGATGACATGGGCGGTGTGACGACGCGGGTATTTCCGACGCTGCACGGGTGGGCGGATGACGCGAAGGTGTTCACGGAGTGGGAAGGGCCGGCTCCGTCGAGGGTGGTGCGTGTGGCCGGGACGGGTGCGGCGTGTCTGCTGGTGCATCGTTCGGCGCTGGAACGCGTCGCCACCGGGGCGTGGTTTGATCCGGTCGTCGACGGTACGGGGACCCTGGTGGGCGAGGATCTTTCGTTCTGCTGGCGTCTGATGGGCGCTGGTGTTCCGGTGCATGTGGACACGAGGGTGCCGACGAGTCATCAGAAGTCGGTGTGGTTGAAGGGGGAGGCTGCCTGATGGATCTTTGGCTGCTGCTGCTCGTGATGTCGCTGGCCGTGTATCGGGGTACGCGGCTCGTTGTGGCCGACACGTTCCCGCCGGTGCTGTGGCTGCGTGACCGGCTGGTCGGAGGGTGGCGGCCATTGACCGCCAAGGAGCAGGAGATTGTCGCGGCGCAGCCCGGCGGCAACCAGCCGTTCCCGCTCACCGAGGTCGATGGCGTTCAGCAGCGTTGGAACACGCGACGCAGGTGGTCGCCGTTCTGGCTGGCTGAGTTGCTGTCGTGCCCGTGGTGCGCGTCGGGTTGGGTCGCGCTCGCGGTGACGGGTGGGGTGTGGGCGACGGTGGGGTTGCCGGTGCCGTTGCTGGTGTGGCCTGCGGTGTGGGCGGCCGGGGCTCTGCTCGCGGCGCAGGAGTGGGCGTGACTCAGGAACGGCCGCGTACTGCGGCGATGGCTTCGGCTAGACCGTCCTCGTAGAACCGGTTGAAGACGGTCCCGTTCAGAGCGTCCGAGATGGCACTGTTGAGGTAGCCGCCTCCTGGCATGACCTGCTCCGCGCTGTTGAAGCTGTGCTTGCCGACCATGGTTGCAATGTATGCAGCCTCGTCGTGCGTCAGCTCGACCGTGACGCGCTCAGGCATCTCCTCGTCGTCGAGGTCGATCCGCTTCACCTTCATCGATTGCGCTCCTTCGTTGGCCGTGGCATGCGGCACAGCATGGCATCCGTCGCGTTGATCGCCGGACAGGAGTGGGCGTAGCAGCCCGTAGCATCGGTGGTGGTGAGAGCGGAGCCTTCGGGTTCCGGGGTGGCAGGGGGCCGTCCGCGACGCCCATCGCGGACGGCCCTTCCCGCTAGAATCGCCGCACCCTGATGGCTCTGGCTCCAACCGGTACGTCGGGAATGAGCGGTCCTCCGTTGGCGCGGAGGGCCGCATTTCTTTGCGTCACCTGCGCCCGGAATGATCTTCCACGGCCAATGCCTACCGTCACCCGCACACCCACCCCACGGGAGCAGCGGGAGACACGATGGCCTGGTGGAGCGCCTTCACCCGACGCGGCAGCCTGCCCACCCCCACACCACCAGCCGCCACACAACCCAACGCCCTCACCGCCGCCGCAGCCCCCGTCACCAGCCCCCGCACCGAACTCATCCGCACCGCCGACACCTGGCAAAACGAAGCCTGGCAGTACTACTCAGACCTCGGCGAATTCCGGTACGCCGCCGACTGGGAAGCCAACATGCTCTCCCGCATCCGCTTCTACGCCGCGAAACTCGAACCCGGAGCCGACGAGCCCGTACGCGCCGAAGCAGGCACCGCCGTCGAGTTGATGACCACCTTCGCCGGAGGCGTCGCCGGACAAGCCCAAATCATGAACGGCCTCGGCACCCAACTGGCCGTACCCGGCGAGGGATACGTCATCGTCGAAAACGTGGGCGGCGTCGAGAAGTGGGCTGTCCGGTCCATCGATGAGGTCCGGGCCGCGCGCGGCCACTACGAAGTCATCGATGAGAACAACCCTCGCGACGGCTACAACTGGCGGCCCCTCGCCCCTGACTCCATGGCCCCGATCCGGGTGTGGCGGCCGAACAAGCGCTACCACCATGTTGCCGACAGCCCCGCCCGCGCCGCCCGGACGACGATGCGCGAGCTGGAGTTGGTGAACCGGCACATCGTCGCCCAGTACTTGTCCCGGCTGGCATCGGCGGGGGTGGTGATCTTCCCCGACGAGATCACGTTCCCCGTCCGGGAGGAGTTCGCCGACGCCCCCGATCCGTTCATGGCCGAGTGGATCGAGAACGCGCGCGCCGCGATCAGCGAACCGGGAACCGCCAGCGCGGTGGTGCCGATGCCGATCCGGGTGCCGGGCGAATACGTCGAGAAGATCCGCCATATCGACTTCACGTTGAAGATCGACGACAAGATCATTGAGAAGCGTGACAGCGCCATCAAGCGCCTCGCCTCCCAGCTCAACGTTCCGCCGGAAGTCCTCCTCGGCATGGGCGACCTCAACCACTGGAACGCATGGGCCGCAGACGAGAGCAGCCTCAAAGTCAACGTCGCCCCCGACGCCGAACTCATCGCCCAAGCCCTCACAACCGGCTACCTCCAACCCCGCCTGAAAGCCAGCGGCGTCGAAGACTGGGCAACCTGGGTCGTCTGGTACGACATGTCGGAACTCACCCTGCGCCCCGACCGCAGCGACGACGCAGTCCTCCTCTACGACCGCCTCGAAATCGACGGCGCCGCACTCCGCCGCGAAACCGGCTTCACCGAAGACGACAAACCCACCAACGACGAACTCGAACAACAAGCCCTCCGCGTCATCCTCCGCACCGAACCCCAAGCCGCGCTCACCGCACTGGCCCGGCTGCTCGGCGACACCGAACCCACGCCAACCGCCGCCGAGCAGCCGACACCTCCAACCCCCACACCGGAACTGGCGCCAGCCCCGGAGGACCGCTCCCCACCGGATGCGGACACAGCACGGGAAGCCGCCACCACAGCCCGATCAGCACGACTCATCCGCCAGTCACAAGCCATGCACGCCGTCCGCTGGAGCGCCGGCCGACAGCCCGAGCTGCTGCATCCCGCGCTGTGTTCGCAGCACGCCTACTCCTGCCCGTTCACGCACGCCGCGATGAACCTGGCGACGTTGCCGCGTCCGGGAATGTCCGGGACGTACGAGGCGCGGCTCTCGACGTTCGGCCAGCTGGTGATCGGCCAGCGGTCCCCGCACTTGGACACGTCCGCGTTCCTGACCACCGCCTCTTCTCCTCGGAGTTCCAATGGCTACGCTCACGGCCGCGGCTGACGGCTCGCACATGCAGGGCGCGATGATCGCGTTGATGCCGACGGCCGAGGATGCGGCCCGGCTGGCGATCGAAGGCGGCGAGCCCGCGGAGCAGCTGCACCTGACGCTGTATTTCCTCGGCGACGACGGCACCGTGTGGACCGAGGACCAGCGCAACGAGCTGATCGGCAACGTCCGCGCCATTGCGGGCTCCCAGTTCACCGGGCCGGTCACCGCGCGGGTATTCGGCGCGAACCACTGGAACGCCAACACCGATAGCCCGTCGTGGGTGTGGGCCGTCGGCGACGACCGCGACGCGGACGGCCCCGGCCTCGAAGACGTCCACCGCGAGGTGACGTACGCGCTGGAGGATACCCACGAGCGGCCGGACATTCCCACACAGCACTCGCCCTGGCAGCCGCACATCTGCGCCGCATACTCCGACGAGCTGGACCTGATCATCGCGCTGGAGGAGCGCCTCGGCCCGGTCACCTTCGACCGCATCCGGGTGGCGTTCGCAGGGGACCACACCGACATCCCCCTTGGCGAGCCGGTCACCGCTGCGGCCGGGCCGCTGCGCCGTCAGCTGACCGAGTTGGAGCTCGCCTCCCGCGTCGACTTCGCGGAGATGGACAAGGCATGGCACGAAGCCGTCGACGCCACCGTCGACGCGTGGGCCGACATCCAGGCCGTCCAGCGCGAGCAGATCGCCGCTGCAGTGCAGGCTGCGGCCGAAGCCGACGACCTCAGCCGTCTCGACTCCCTGACCGTCGACAGCAGCGACGGCGCCCGCCTCCTCATCGCCCGGATGATCGGTTACGCGCGGGAGGCAGGCGAGCAGCAGCAGGTCGAGGCCGAAGCGCAGGGCGTCACCGTGCCGGAGTGGTCGCTGGACGACGAGGCGCTGACAGCGGCGGCGATCCGCGACCGGCTGCGGCAGATCGGCCGTACGGCCGCCCGCGTGCTGGGGGTTGGCCTGGTGCAGTCCGCGGTCCGGCAGGCGATGCGGGTGTGGGGCTCCGGCTCGGCGGACCAGGTGGCCGCGCAGGTGGACGAGCACCTCGCCAACCTGTCCGGTGCGGCGGTGGAGGAGCAGGTGGGGGCGGCGATGACGGCCGCTCAGAACGAGGGCCGCATGGCCGTCCTTGCGGTCGCCCCGCCCGCCGAATATGTCGCGAGCGAGGCGCTAGATCGCAACTCATGTAAGCCGTGTCGGGACATCGACGGCACCCGGTACACCACGCTGCCCGATGCCCGCCAGGCGTACCCCACGGGTGGCTACACCGGATGCCTCGGGGGCGCCCGCTGCCGGGGCACCCTCGTCACCGTCTGGCCGCAGGCGGATGAGCAGGCAGCACAGACCGGAATGATCTTGGCTGCGAGCGCGGACACAATACCGCCGCAGACCACCGAACTGGAGGACACGATGCCGTATCGCGTCGAGCAGGATCACCCGGACTGCGGCGCCGATACGCCGTGGGCCGTGGTCAAGGAAGACGGCGCCGAGCTGATGGGCTGCCACGGCACCGAGGAAGGCGCCCTCGCCCAGCAGGCCGCCCTCTACGCCGAAGAGAACAACGAGCAGCCCGACGACGGCGACGAGAGCATGGACTACGCAGGCGACACCGCCCCGTGGGAAGGCGTCCTCGCCGTCGAAGGCATCGTCACCGGCGACGGCCGCGAGTTCGCCGAAGGTGCCCTCACCTGGGCCGACCTCCCGGTCCCTCTGCGCTGGAACATCGAAGACTCCCACGGCGGCGAAGCCCGCACCAAGGCCGTCAACGTCGGCCGCATCGACCGCGTGTGGCGCGACGGCAACAAGATCATGGGCGCCGGAGTTCTCGACCTGTCCGACGACAACGGCCGCCGCGCCTACGACAAGATCAAGGGCGAATTCCTCCGCGGCGTCAGCATCGACGCCGACAGCATCTCCGACGCCGACGTCGAGTTCGTGTGGCCCGAAGACGCCAACGCCGGCACCGACGCCGAAGGTGACGACGACCTGTTCGAGATGCTGTTCGCCCAGCCGGAAAAGGTCATCTTCCACGGCGGACGGATCCGCGCCGCCACCCTCGTCGACATCCCCGCGTTCGCCGAGGCCTACATCGCGCTCCTCGACGACGCCGGCGCGGTGGTGGCCGGCGGCCAGCCCATCGGCGAGGCCGCGCTGCAGCTGGCAGTGCAGGAGATGGGTGCGGTCGGCACGCATGACACTGCGACCTCGGACGGGCCGTGGGATGCGGGCGTGAACGAGAAGCGTCTGGAGGGCCCGCTGACGGTTGCGAAGGCGCGGGCGGCGTACGGCTGGTACGACGATGGGGCGGTCGCGGACGGCGAAATGCCGAAGTCTGCGGCGAAGTTCCTGCACCACGAGATCAACGCCGACGGCACGGTGGGCGCGGCGAACCTGGCCGCCTGCTCGGCATCCATCGGAGCGTTGCACGGGGCGCGCGGCGGCACGTCGATCCCGGAAGCGGACCGGCGTGGCGTGTACGACCATGTTGCGGCGCACCTGCGGGATGCCGGCCGGGAGCCGGAGCCGTTCCGTTCCCTGCGCGCCGTCACCGCCGGAGCGTCGGCCTCGCATCCGGCGATGACCGGGCTGTGGAAGCCGCCTGCCGCATGGTTCAGCGATCCGGACCTGCCGTTCTACTGCGGGATCGTCGTCACCGACCAGGGGCGCCTGTACGGGCATGCCGCGCCGTGGGGTGCCTGCCACATCGGGTTCGACGGCGAGTGCGTCACCGTCCCCAGGGAGAACGAGCACTCGCACTACATGACCGGCGAGACGGTCTGTGACGACGGGTCGCGGGTGGCGGTCGGTCAGATCACGGTGGGGACGGGGCATGCGCCGCTGCACTTCGGGGCGCAGCCTGCGGCGGACCACTACGACAACACGGGCACGGCGGTCGCGGATGTCGCGGTCGGCAACGACAAGCACGGGATCTGGGTGGCGGGTGCGATCCGTCCGAACGCTGATCCGCTGAGCGTGTACGAGCTGCGGGCGTCAGGTCGGGTGTCGGGTGACTGGCGGCGGATCGGCGGCCAGTTGCGGATGGTCGGGCTGCTCGGTGTGAATGTGGCCGGGTTCTTGGAGGAGGCGAAGATGCGGACGCTGGTGTCGTCCGGGCGGCCGCAGTCGTTGGTGGCGGCTGGTGTTCCGAAGCAGCGGTGGGCGATGTCGCAGGGGGAGATGGAGCGTCAGGCTGTGCGGGTTGTGATGCGGATGTTGTCGCGTCGCGTGCATCCGGGAAGGGGGTGAATGGATCGTGTGCAGTTGCAATAAGAGGCGTCGTCCGACACCTCCTCCTCCGCCGCCTCCGAGCGTCTGACCTTTGGGTTTACCAGTCCGGTGAAGGGAATTGGACCTTTGCCGGACTGTGTGCTATGCGCTAACCTCCGTGATCAAAGGGCGCCAAACAGCAGGGCGCACACCCCTTCGCCGCGGAGGTCACCGTGCCAGCCGAAGAACTGTTCAGCGCCCCCACCGACCTCACCCTGGTCGGCGACGACGAACTCGCAGCCCTCGAAACACAGGGCATCGCCGAGTTCGAGCGCGTCGAAGCCCTCCAGGACATCGACCCCGACACCGTCGGCTACGCACTGCGCCTCGCCAACGACCTCGACCGCGTCCGCGCCGAACTCAAGGTCCGCGAAGTCCGCGCCCAGGCCAACGCCGAACTCCAGAGCACCCGCGTCGGCGAACAGCTCGCCGCCCTCAAGGCCCGCGTCCACGGCGACACCGCAACCCCCGCCGCCGCTGCCGCGACCATCGACCCCGAGGCCATCGCCGCCGCAGCAGCCCGAGGCGTCACCGCCGGCATGATCGCCATGATGGGCGAACGCCGCGGCAACCTCGACCCCGAAGCCCTCGCCCGACGGGCCACCGCCAGCCTCTCCGAGACCGCCAGGCACGCCCCCGCACCGAAGGTCCCCACCGCGAAGCTCGCCGTCACCGCCTCCGTCGACATCCCCGGCGTCGCCCACGGCGGTGAACTCCCCACCCTCCGCTCCCTCGCCGAGGTCGTGTCCCGCAAGGCCAAGTCCATGCCGGTCACCCAGAACAACCCCAACCACCAGCTCGTCGCGTCGATCCGCAACGACTTCGGCCACACCATCGACGACCGCACCAGCCCGGCGCAGGTCCGCGACCTCATCGAGTACCTCACCGGCCCCGACAAGCAGCAGGCTCTCGTCGCCGGCGGCGGCTGGTGCGCACCGTCCGAGATCCGCTACAACTTCTTCAACATCGCCTGCGAAGACGGCATGATCGACCTGCCCACGTTCGGTGTGAGCCGGGGCGGCATCCAGTTCCC